>SPJK01030267.1_pt1 | contig 12806 bp, 4 predicted proteins | sample 3741771 | NCBI WGS metagenome assembly SPJK01 (sample SAMN10925997, study PRJNA522277) | cold seep metagenome | isolation source: Elba SIP-enriched marine methane seep metagenome, extraction at timepoint T2 | place: Italy: coast of Elba, Mediterranean Sea | reverse complement strand
GAAAAACCTGGGTGTAAGGCTCTTTCGAGAGCTCTTCGGGGGTTCGTAAGAGCCCTGCGCTTAAGGCTAACTGCTCCGTGAAGGTTCGACTCCTTCCCTCACAGCAATTATTAGTGGTGAAATAAGTATGAAAAGGGTCATCAAAGGATAAAATGGAAGGTAGACTGACTTAGATAGCTGTTTACTATAATTCCGCTGCTTGGATGACCTTAGGCCTCAAAAACTCAAAGCCTAGAGAAAAAATCAACGAGTGTGGAAGTCCTCAACGAACAAAGCCGCGGCGATAGCATATCGACCGTGGCTTTGTTCATTTTGCACTTGGCGAGATAGTGTATTCCGGAAATAAGAAAAGCAGCCCCTTTTTTGACATAACTAGTGAGTATAAAGTCAGGGCTGCTTCTCCGGAAATTTCAACGCCTATATCATCAAACTGCCTTAAATACGTACTGCTCCTCGCATACGCTGCCTGCTTGCGTGAAAAAATATTCGCCAATGGATGGAATAGTAAGTAGGGACTTACTAACTGATTAGGATCAACAAAGAGGAGGGAGGCCTGAGTGCTAAGCCAAGTTTAGTTATCGTAGGAAGCAACGATCAGCTTCAGGTCAGCGAGGTGTTCCTGTTTTTTCCAGCCTCGTCTGCGTTGGGTAGTCTCAGTGAAAAAGCGATGATTCTCAAGGAAATTCACCTGTAGGCGATTCCAGGTTTCCACCGTTTGCAATATGTCGTAGGCCTTTAATTCCTTAAATAAGGTTTCGCCAATCGCGTAGAAATCATCACGGCCGAGATAATCCAAGTCGGCGTCACAAATAATCTTTTCCAATTCATTGAGAGGAGTCTGAGGAATCCTGGTGGCCATGATCATGCCACAGATGCGTTCAATTTCTTCTTGGGAATAATTGAAGCGCGGTAAATTTTGGCGGGCGATATCACAACCTAGCTTTTCATGTTCTTGGTTGTTGATCGTAAAGCCTGAATCGTGGAATAGGGCGGCTGTCTTCAGGAGGATTTCCTCGTATGGTGCAATATGCTGGAGGTAACACAATTCTTCGGTAACACCTAGTACGTCCAAGGTATGGTGCATACCGTGATAGGTAAGCTTATCAGAAAGCTCAATGGCGAGTTTGTCGAGGATAAATGCTTTAGCCGCGTGATAATTCATAGTTCTCCCAGTTCTTCCCTAACGGTCTCTTATCTAAGCACTGAAGTTGATTAAGGCTTGACAGCCCACTAAGCGAGAGTGCTTCCGGCAACTTCATTAATAAAGTTAACGAAAATTTAAGTGTGCGTGTTGCAATCAGGCACGGGGAATTACCAGGAGTGATTATTGACAAAGCGGTGAAGAGATCATTTGCCGACCTTAGGCCGCAAGGAGATCACTTCACCGATTCGCTGCGACGTATTATTCTTCCAGTACGATGACACCGCTAGCCAAAAAGGCCAACTCTTCTTTAGGTTCGGTGATAGCGGCAATTTCTTCTTCCGATTTGCCGGCATCCTCAGCATAGTGTCGAAGTTCTTCCACCGGGGTCACGGTATTGAAGGCAACACCTTCCATCACCACTTCGCGGCCAGAAATGTCTTTAGGCACAAAAAAGCCGTAGTCTTTGAAGCGAACCATCATCCCGGAGCCATCTTCGGTACCTACGATGTTCATCCAACACCCTTTGGCTTGGCAAACTTCGGAAACGGTGCCCCGTAGGGTGACGTACATGCTATCTTGCCCGGCCATTTCGCTTAGCAAGTCGGGATAGGAAACGACTTCAGCTGGAGCAAAATCTGCACCAAAAGCCTCGCCGGCATATTCATTGTTTTCGGCTGGGGCACTGCTACTCTCCATAGTCTCTTCCGTATTTTGGTCGGCAGTCGTGGTGGCCGATTGGCAGGCGACAAACTGCCCGGCAAGAAATAGGAGCGCTACAATTTTCAAACTTATCTTCATTGGATAATAGATTTGATTCTCTGAAATTCTTTTGGAAAAATGCCCCTCATCCGAAGCTGGAAAAAAGGGCAACTTCATGTCCGTTAATCAAAGGTAAGAATCTGTTATAAAATAGACTGAAATTTAGATTGGACGACCTTTTCCTTGTCAAAACCTACCGTTCAATAACTTTTGTCGGACAAGTCGACTTAAATTTCCCTTAATGCGTATAAGTGGAACAATAAGCGCTAGGAAGAATTGTTTATTATCGTACGTAAGGTTCAAGCTACTCTTCCAAATTGCAGGCAATACTGCCCATTACAATCAAAACCTTTGCATGATTCGACCCTTACCTTCAAACGTTATTTCAAACCTTACGCTTTCCCAAAACCTGAATCATGAGAGAACTATGGATGATCATTGTAATGGTGGGCTTTTCTCTGAGTCTGAACGCACAATTAGATTGTATTAAAGGCGATTGCCAGAATGGTTATGGCACGGCTGTCTTTCCGAGCGGCGCGCGCTATATTGGCGATTTTTCCAACGGCGAGCTACATGGCCGTGGAATCCTCTATTTCCCCGACGGATCCAAATACATTGGCCACTGGGAGCATCAATACCGCCAAGGCCGTGGCCGTATGGTGCTGGCCGATGGTAGTGAATATCTTGGCGACTTTCAAGCCAGTAAATTTCAAGGTCAAGGTAAAATGACCTATGCAAATGGCAATGTCTATGAAGGCACATGGATAGCAGGTGAACCTTCCGGGCAAGGCATTCTGACATACTATAACGGCGATCGTTTTGAAGGAGACTTCCTCGCTGGGCAGGCTGGCGGTCAAGGCACCTTATATTATGCCGATGGCAGCCGCTACGAGGGCGAATGGTCGGAAAATCGCCGCCATGGGCTCGGGACGATGTATTACCCAGAAGGGGAACAGGTCAGCGGACAGTGGGAGCACGGCCAGTATCTAGCCGACTGGGGGCGTTTAGCTTTCGATGGCGATACCACCAATTTACGCGATTGCAATTTGATGCAATGCGTATCAGGAAAAGGAAAATTCGCCTATGGTGATGGCTCGCGCTACGTCGGCGATTTTAATAATGGCGTCCCCGAGGGAGTAGGCACTGTTTATTATGCCTCTGGGGATCGCTACGAAGGCGGATGGCGCAACCACGGCCCCCATGGAAAAGGAGTGATGTACTACCGAACAGGCCGGGTAGTGGGAGCTATTTGGGATTTTGGCTCACCGGTCAGGCAGTTATTTGCCTCGCAGGAAGAACCACCCGCCGCGATCCAGGTAGACCAAAACCCGGAAGTAAAGATATGGGCAGTAATAGTTGGTGCGGCTCGGTATACACACATGCCTGCGCTGCGGTATACCGACGACGACGCCTACCACCTGTATGCGTTTCTCAAAAGCCCTGAGGGTGGTGCGCTGCCCGATAATCAAGTGGAGTTGTTGATCGACGAAGATGCCACTCATCAAGGAATACTAAGTGCGATGCGGACGATCTTCCTGCGTGCTGATGAGAACGATATGGTTATGTTCTATTTTTCAGGCCATGGCTTGCAGGGCGCGTTCCTGCCGATCGATTACGATGGCTACGCTAATCGCCTGGATCATGAAGAGATCAGAGAAGTGTTGCAAGCAACACAGGCCCGTCATAAATTGATCTTGGCCGATGCCTGTCATTCCGGTAGTTTGATGGCTACTCGTCAGCCGGTGCATGTAGCCTTGCAACAATACTACGAAGCTCTGAACGCTAGCCGAGGCGGAACAGCCTTGTTGCTCTCATCAAAAGGAGAAGAATACTCGCTGGAAGACGGTGGCCTGCGCTCCGGGATCTTTAGTCACTTCCTGATCCGTGGCTTGAAAGGAGAAGCCAATGCTAATAGCGACAATCTGATTAGCATTCGCGAGTTGTTTTCCTATGTTCATCAGAAGGTAAGGCAGTATACCGGTAATGTACAAACGCCGACGCTGACCGGCGATTACGATAGCAATATGCCCGTTGCGGTGCTGCGATGAAGGTAGTGCTCGGTTAGCGAACAAAACAGTTGTGCTGGCCGAGCACTACTCCGTATACCGCACATAAAGAACGCCCTATGAAGAAAAGATACCACTCCAGCAAACTCTGCTGGGTAGTTGCCCTTGTGGTGCTATGCCAGCTCGTAGGAGCCGATCCGCTCAATGCCCAATGTCTAGAAGGCAGCTGCCAGGATGGCGAAGGCATCTTTGTCTTCGATAATGGCCAACGCTATGTCGGGCAATTTTCAAATGGTAGAATTGAAGGGCAGGGGGCTTTATACTATCCTAATGGCAACCGCTATCTAGGTGGGTTTACTGCCGGCAGGCCTCATGGAGAAGGTGTGCTCATCTACCCGGATGGCCGTCGACGCGATGGCATTTGGAGCTACGGTGAACTCCGCGATGCTGATGATCAACCAGCCGAATTAACCAGCCGTGGTGGTGGTCAGGCCGGTTGCATTTCTGGCGATTGCGAGAACGGACGAGGCACCTACCTGTCGGTTGGAGGTGCGATCTACGTTGGTGAATTCAGCAATGGCGAGATTCACGGACAAGGGGTTTGCTATTATCCTGATGGAAGTAAATATCAGGGCGAATGGGCACACCGCTATCCGGAAGGGCAAGGCACAAAGACCTGGTCAAGCGGCAGAAGCTTTACAGGGCATTGGCAACGGGGGCAGCCCTTAGATGATAATGGGTATTTTCTGGATCCCATTCAGGGAAACGCCAGCGTACCTTCGGGCTTCACCGTTCAATTTGGTTGCTTACAGGGAGATTGTGATGGCGGACGAGGCACCTTTGCTTACGCAGATGGGAGCCGCTACGAAGGCGACTTTCGTTCGGGGCAACCACATGGAAATGGCACTTTCTATTATCCGAATGGCGATATCCATCGCGGCGAATTTGCCCAAGGGCTTCCCCATGGCTCTGGTATTCGTACCTACTCCGGCGGCCGGCAAAGTGGTGGCCAGTGGATTGAAGGAACCTATCGGAATATGACGTCAAGCAGGCCACGGAGCGGTTGCTTATCAGGTAATTGTGAAAACGGTTTTGGTACGTACGTATTCCGCCAGGGCGACCGCTATACCGGCAGCTTTGTCGACGGCAAACCGCAAGGGAGTGGCCAGGTTTTCTATCAAAACGGCGACCGTTACGAGGGAAATATGGCAGCCGGCGCTTTTTCCGGTTTCGGTACATTTACCAGCAATGATGGGGCGATCTTCACCGGCCAATGGCGAGAGGGTCATTTCTTGGGGCAGAGCGAAGCTACTATCCAACCCAGCTCTCCTTCCGCTGATCTCAATATCTGGGCGCTCATCATTGGGGTGTCTTCCTATCGACATATGCCTGCACTGCGCTTTCCGGATGACGACGCATATCGTTTATTTGCCTTCCTGAAAAGCCCGCAAGGCGGTGCACTCTCCGACGACCACATCCGGATCTTGATTGACGAAGATGCTACCAAAGACAATATTACGGCTGCTATGGAGGAGTTGTTTAGCAAAGCCGGAGAGAATGACTTAGTTGTGCTTTATTTTTCCGGGCATGGTTTGCCGGGCGCTTTCCTTCCGATAGATTACGATGGGAACAACAATTTGCTCTATCACTACGAAATTCGAGAATTACTGGATGCTAGTCCAGCTGGTTATAAGTTGTGTCTGGCCGATGCCTGCCATTCCGGCAGCCTATTGGCTTCGCGGGGCGAACAGTTGCCCAGCTTGCTAAGCCGTTACTACGAGAATCTGGCGAATGCTCGCCGTGGCACGGCCTTGGTAATGTCCTCGAAATCGGAGGAAACTTCTTTGGAATCGAGCGGGCTAAGACAAGGCGTATTCAGCCATTTTCTCCTCCGTGGTCTAAAGGGCGAAGCCGACCAAGATCAAGATGGCGTAGTGCGTTTGCAGGAGCTATACTACTATGTGGAAGAAAATGTACGAGCTTATACCGGGAATGCGCAAAGCCCGGTCATCCAGGGAGACTACGACCAAAGGATGCCCGTATCAGTTATCCGGTAGCCAGCAACGGTGAGCACCAAAAAGGTTGCTTATAGGAAGGATTGCTTCGGCATAACCGTCATCGCAATAGGAGGAGGTCTCCGGTAATGACTTCGGTTTCGCCATCGATGAATGCTATTTCGATGTAAAGAACAAAGACGGCACTGTTCATGGCTCGACCCTGTAACCGACCATCCCACCCGATGCCGGGATCATTCGGTTGGAAGTTCTCATTCTCAAAAACCATATTCCCCCACCGGTCGAAGATTCGAAGCGCCGTAACCTGCACCACATCATCGCCTCCATAAATGGTAAATAGATCGTTTTGACCATCCCCATTAGGCGAGAAAGCAGAAGGGATAAAGTACCGACGGTCTTCCTGCACAAAAATGCGCAAGGTGTCAGCAGTGGTGCAACCATTCTCATCTATTGCAGCAACAATTACATTGCGCGTTTCCAAGGGGCGGAGCCACTGTAAAGCCGAACCAGGAGATTGGATCAGGTCGGGAGGCCACCACGCTAGAGAGTCATATGCTATGTTCACCAGCGCTTCGACTTGCGTGCTGTCTCCAAGTTTAATCTCAATATCTGGACCTAAGTCCACCAAGAATTCCGGTGCTGGGATCAGGGTGAAACTTTCTTCCCAACTACAGCCATTATTGTCCGTTACCTGTATGCTGTGTTCACCAAGGATAACGTCGTCAAAGAACGAAATGCTTGAGGAGGGCAAGTCGTCGAGTTGGTAGCGGTAAGGCGGGCTGCCGCCAGCAACACTATCGATACTGATGCTTCCCAATAGATCACCAAAACAAGGAGGTGATTGTATGTCAGCATCTAGGCCAATTATCGGATTACCATCTGCGAACACTTCTACGGTAGCTGTACTATCACAACCATTACTTAAATCGGTTACTATCAGTGTATAGGTGCCAGCAGCACCAGCAGAGTCTATTGGGTTGTTTCCTAGGCCTAGCAATACCCCGCCATCAGTGGCAGACCATTCATACATTATACCCGGGCCCTGTGTGGAGGCGGAACCATCCAAGAGCACTACCGCTTGCTGACAATCGATAGCGTCGGGTGCAGCTACGCTGGCAAGCGGGGCAGCCAGGTTGGCGCCCACTAAAACAGAATCAATCTGATCGCAGCCATTAGCCATGTCCGTTATGGTCAAAAGATACCATCCGGGGGCTGTAACCATCAAGGAGTCGTCAGTGCCAAGTTCCAGTCCGTCGGCATCCAGCCAGGTGTAATCGAAATCCTCTCCTTGTGAAGAGCCCATGCTCGTAATTGTAAGTGCATTGTTGGAGCAATCGATAACGCCCGGCGCTTGCAGTGCGACATTGGGCGTGTCGGTGTTTAGGTCGATCTGGAATGCTAGCGTATCCCGGCAACCATTGCCATTGTCTTCGACGATAAGCTGGTAATTACCAGGACGGTCCGAGGAGACAGTCGGGCTGCTTAGATCAGGGAATAATTGCCCTGCCCCGAAAGCTTCCCATTGGAAGCTGATCCCCGAACCAGTAATGTCGGTGGAGCTTGATCCGTCAATCTGAATGGTATCCTGACTACAGGTGATTTGCAGCGAACCTACTTGATCAATTAGTGCGACTGGTGGTCGGAAGTCACCGGCAACCCATACACTATCAATAGCTTGGCAGCCATTCTGCGGGTCGGTTACCTGTAGGTAGTACCAGGCAGTGTCCCTAACAGTAGGGCTTGGTGTATTGATCCCGGATAAAATCGTGCCCGATTGGCTGCTCCACAGCCATTCGACCTGGCCACTAGTAGTTTCGGCATCCCCGGAAAGCTGTGCAGTCGGATTATTGCAATCAAGTACGGCAGGGAGACCAGCATTAACCGTTGGTGCTGCGGCGTCTTGTTGGATTAGGACACTATCGACGGCCAGGCAACCTGTTGTAGGGTTGGTCAATTGAAGATAGTACCAACCTGGTTGATAAACAGATGCTTGCAGTTCTTCTGCGTTGCCGATAGGCCAATTATCGGCTGAGGTCCACTGTATGGTCATGCCATCATCTCCGACCCCTTGGAGTTGGAGGGAATCAAGTGTACACAGAAGCGTTGCTGTTTCACCCGCATCCACAAATGGTGGGAGTGTATCTATCTCAACAGTTACCGTGAAGCTGCTTTCGCAACCCGTGGCAACATCGGTCAAAGTATACTGGTAGGTTCCTGCAGAATCAACCGGATAAATGACAGTGGCAGCACAAGCCGCACTTACTTCGGCTCCTTGTTCATCGAGCGGACACCAACGGAATTCATATTCACCAACCGGTGGCAGTGATCCTAGTAGATCCAGCTGAGGTTGTAAGCAAGTGAGTACAGTGTCTGGAAAGGGCACTATTTCCGGGAGATCATCAAGGCTGGTCACGAGAGTGGTATCCGTTGATGAACAACCATTACTACCGGTGACCACGAGGGTGTATACCCCAGGGCAGGATGCTAAAGGATTTAATGTTTCTTCACCCTCCAGGCAACCCATATTTGGTCCTGTCCACAAATAGGTTACATCAACCAGACTGGAGCCGCCGCCATCCAAAACCACAAGCTCATCATCGCAGGTCAAGGTCATCGGAGGCCCTGCTTCTGCTACGGGTGGCAAGGTGTCGAGTGATACGATGACCGAGTCAGCTCCTTGACAGCCAGTAAGGGTATTCGTCACCAGCAACACAAAAGTATCGGCGACGGACGTACTGAAAAAAGGCCCGTCAGCTATTAAAGGTACGCCACTAATCGTTGACCAGCTGTATTGGTATTCATCGCCGGAAACGGTCTGATCTGTTCCAAGAGTGACACTGGTTCCATTGCAATCCAGGCTTTGGTCAGGACCAAGGCCTACATCAGGAGGAAGATTGATGAGAGGTACGTCGAATGACTGAGAAGAGCTAAAGCCCAGGGTATCGGTGGCTACTATGGTAAAGGTGCCTGGCGTGTTGGTGGTGTACGTTAGTGTGTTGGCTCCTGCTATGGAGCCGGTATCATCAAACCACTGTACAGTACACCCAATGCAGGGCAGACAAAACTCCGCGGCTAAAATAACGCTGCTCATATTGCAGGTCAAAGTGTCTGCGGGGAGTGCACTTAGGCAGGGCACGCACGTTTGTTCAATCACTGAGATCGTATCGGTAGCACTACAGCCACTGCCGGGGTCGCTGACGGAAAAGATATACTCGCCCGTACTTCCGATCCAAGTTCGGAGACTATCAGGTGGCCCAAGAATAGCAGGCCCCTCCCAGGAGAAGAGGTAGTTGTTATTTGGGGGCTCCACAAAGGCCTCTAGCTGGAAGGAATCCGTCATGCAGGGGAAGACCTCGCTACCAAAGGCAATAACGGGGACAGCATCGTCCAAGAGTACCTGTGCAAGATCCGTTCGTATACAACCGTTGGTGGTATCTTGAACTGAGAAGAAGTAGGTTCCTGCTTGGTTGGTGGTGAATGTTGCTTCTAAAGTAAGTGTATCGATCAAAGGCGTTGTCCAGGCATAGGTGTACTGTGGCCCGCTGCTCGAAGCACTGCCATCCAAAGTTGCCGTGTCTACAGTGCAGGTAATCATACCATCCGGACCAGCTTCAGCCATAGGATGCAGGGTGTCGATCAGCACATCGACCCAAAAAGTATCTGCAGTATTGAAAACGGTTTGTGTGACAACCAATGCGTAGGAGCCAGGGCAGACCACCTCAGCAATAGCCGTACCTTGCCCAGCCGTGATACAATCCGCTTGCGGCTCTATCCATTCATAACTCACTGGGCCAATTGCACCGGATGCGCTTCCATTCAATACAACCGATTCTTGCTGGCAGTTAAGTTCTTCCGGTGGTGCAATGTTTGCAAAAAGATCACAGTCGTAGGTTACTACGGTGACAGCCGTATCGGCGCAGTTCATGGCTACATTTTCCACGATCAAGCTATACAAGCCGGGTTGATCAATTACTGGGTCGGGAAAAGCTAGACTAATAGGTTGCCCATCCAGTAGCCACCGGTAAATTCCTTCGGAAGTGCCGACGGTACTGAGTGTGCCTTGTCCGGTTTCGCAGGACAGCCAAACAGTATCTGGTAACACGGCGATCGCAGCATTCGACAGGGGAATAACTTCCACTTCATCCGTTCTAGTGCAGCCATTGCTCACATTAGTCACGGCTAGGGTATAGGTGCCGTCACAGTCCACGTCAATACCCCATTGATCGGCAGCGCCTATGATACACGGCCCCGACCATTGTGGAAAAACGGCTTGCGCGTAAAGGGTGCTATCGCCAAATAACTGAACAATAGAATTACCACAATCTAAGTCCATATTGTCACCTGCGTTAACCGAAGCGGGGGGTAGGAAATCTTCAAGTACCGATACCATAGCAGTGTCTCGACAACCATTCAAAATATCAGTGACTTCCAGGCTGTAAAAATCACCAGCTTCGACAAGCAGGGTGTCAGTGATCGCGCCAGGAATAGGTCCACTGCTATTGAACCATTGATAAGAATATTGGGGCCCTTGAGGGGAGCTGGAGTCCTGCAAAACTACTGTCGGGAAATAACAGTTTAGGACGGTGTCTTGGCCTGCAGCAGCAATAGGTGTGATGGTGTCAGCAGCCACAACGAGCTCAATGGTATCAAGGCAGAAGTTATCCAGACGACTGATAATTAGGGTATATATCCCTGGAGCGCCCGCTTCCGCTGTAGGCGAAGAATCGGAACCAAGGATCGCCGGCCCTGACCATTCATAATTCAACAAACCACCTGGCGTTGAACTACTCCCATCCAATGTTACCTGGGAAACCAAACAACTAATGGTATCCGGAGCACCAGCTGTTGCCAGTGGGGGTTCCAGATTCACGAGAACTTCTACCGAATCGGTATTAGTGCATCCGGTCAAACTATTGGTAACGGTGAAATGGTACCATCCTGGACAATCAACGATGGCCAAACGACTATCGGCAAGCGCCGACACACACGGTCCTGTCCACGCATATTGGTAAGCCGGATCGTCTGGAATCGCACTACCCATCAAGGTGTCTTGTGCGATAGCGCAATTAAGTTCAAAGCCCAATCCTGCATTAACAGGAGGAAGCAGAACATCTTCGATCACCGAAACTGTGGCTGTATCGGCGCAGGCTGTGAGGGTATCGGTTGCAATTAGTTGATATAAACCTGCGGCATTCACACTTAGGTTGAAACCAATCGAATCGGCTACGAAACCCCCACTTTGTAGGACATGCCACTCGTATACGATATTGGGGCCTGTGGTAGAGGAGCCAGCGGAAAGATCAACGGTACCGAACTGGCAAGTCAAGGTGTCGGGAAGAGCAGGCGCCGCGACAATGGTATTGGAAATATCAACTACGGTTACCGTAGTGCTGTCCGAACAGCCATTGTTGGAAAGGGTTGCGCTGAATTGATATTCTCCAGCCGCTTGGGCGGTGGCTGTTAATTGATCAGTTCCTCCAACAAGGCTCCCTCCATTAGTAGCAGACCAACTGACGGTCGCTGCTTGATTAGCTGGCATATAGGAGCCGTTTAGCGTAACGGTCGATGTTTGGCAATCTAACACCTCTGGCGGCGCAATTTGTAAGACTGGCCGCAAGGTATCAATGGCGATAGCTATTTCGGAGGAGTCTTGGCAGCTATTGATGGTGTTGGTGACTATCAGCCGATATAGACCCGGTTCGTCTATTGACAAATGGGCGTTGGTGGCGCCACTAAGTGGTGCGCTGTTCAATTGCCAACTATAGCTGATGGAATCTCCGATGGAACTTAGCGGGCCGCCTAGTAGAAGCTGCTGTTGCTCGCAACTTAGTGTGTCTACAGGCCCTGCATCGGCAACCGGAGCAGCTGTGTTTTCTAGTATACTCACTGTGCTGGTATCGCGGCAGCCATTGAGTTGGTTGGTAACAATGAGCTGGTAATCGCCAGCTTCATCAACTGTTGCGGTTATTTGATCGACAAGGCCGAGAAGGTTCCCGTTGGCGGTCGACCAATCATATGTAATAGCTGCTCCAAGCGTAGTGCCCGGGCCACCAATTGTAACTACTTGATCGCTACAGCTTACCGTGTCGCTGAGGCCAGCATCTGCAGTTGGAGCGATCCGATTGTCAATTACAAGGGCAGAATCGCGGGCCGAACAGGAAATGCCATTGGCTTGTTGGGTGACTTCCAGAATGAAAAGGCCGGCACTGTCAGTGGGAAGGGTAGAGGAATTGCCTAGCGTATTACCAGCCAGGTCGAACCAGGTAAAGGAAATATCACCGATAGGATTAGATCCTGTACCGTCGAGAATGATTCCTTCATTGAAACAGTCAATAGTATCAGGTACGGCTATCGTAGGTAAAGGAGTGAGGACAGTGAGATCAACTTCGACTATGCTGTCGCAACCCGCTGCAGACGTCAAAGGAATTACGTAAGAGCCACTTGTTGTTAGCGTGCTATCCCCTACCAGGAATACGGCTCCACTACAGATGGTCGGGCTGAGAGAAGTAGTAATAGGGTCGAGAACGGTGAGGTTTAAGGTGATCATGCTATCGCATCCCAAGGCTTGGCTGCTAAGGGTGTCTTGATAGATACCGGTGTCAAAATAAGCGATGCCTCCAACGACGACGGAATCTCCCAAGCAAATGGTGGAATCCAAACTAACCGGAGGGAGATCGATCACACTTAAGTCGACCGCCACAATGCTATCACAACCAGCATAATTATCGAGCGTGAGCAAGTACTGGCCAGTCTGGCGGAGCAAAGAATCTCCAATCAGCAGGCTATCGCCTAAACAAATAGAGGGAGCCAGGAAAGTTGTATCAGGGGGAGCAACGACTTCTACCGTAATACAATCATCCGTGAGATAAGCACATAGCCAAG
>SPJK01003771.1_pt1 | contig 12830 bp, 14 predicted proteins | sample 3741771 | NCBI WGS metagenome assembly SPJK01 (sample SAMN10925997, study PRJNA522277) | cold seep metagenome | isolation source: Elba SIP-enriched marine methane seep metagenome, extraction at timepoint T2 | place: Italy: coast of Elba, Mediterranean Sea | reverse complement strand
GTTGTCGCCGCCATCCTCGTCTTCCTCGCCTGCATCGCAGCCCTTGGCGCGCGCGGAGCCTGGCTGCAAGCGCAAAGCTGGACGACCGATCTGGAAACCTCACTCACCATCCAGGTCCGCCCGGTCGAAGGACGTGATGCCGATGCCGATGCCGTGCGCGCGGCTGAACTTGCCGCCGCGATTGAAGGTGTGGAGCAGGCGACCGCGCGCGGTCGCGACCATGCGCTGGCCCTGCTGACACCCTGGCTGGGCGAGGGCAACCTGCCCGACGACCTGCCCCTGCCACTCCTGGTCGATGTGCGCACGCGCTCGGGCAGCGTGATCGACACCGCAACATTGCAGGCGCAACTCGACGCCGAGGGCATGGCGGCCCGGATTGATGATCACGGGCGCTGGGCCAATGCCGTTCGCCGCGCGGCCGGGACGGCGCAGGCGCTCGGCCTCGGACTGCTCGCCCTGCTCGCCGGTGCCGCTGCCGCAGTGATCGCCTTCGCAGCCCGAGCCAGCCTCGCGGCCCGGTTGGACGTGATTGACGCCCTGCATCTTTGTGGCGCCGAAGACCGTTTCATCGCCGGCCTGTTCCAGCGCCGTTTTTTCATGCTGGGCCTGAAGTCCGGGGTCGCGGGGGCTGTCTTTGCCGGCCTCGTGTCGATCCTTGTCAGCCTCGGCGACGCGCCGGCCGACATGGCATTCTTCCTGCCGCAATGGGCGTCGGATCCGTTCGAGTTTGTGCTGCTTGCGATCGCCCCCTTGCTGGCCGGCATCACCGCCGCCATCTCTGCACGTCTGGCGGTGGCTTCCGATCTGCGGGGGCGCTGGTGACCGACCATAAATCCGCCTGCTTCGCACGGGAGTCTTGATGTTGGCGAGGTTCGACCTGTCCGGCCGCCCGGCGGCCAGACCATATTGGAGAGCGGCATGAAACAGAGCTGGCTCTGGCTGCGAGGCCTGTGTTTTGTCGTCGTCCTGGCGAGCATGATCGGTTTTGCCGCCTATGCCGGGAAGGTCACCGGGTATGACCTGCCGGCCACAGACAACACGGTCGATGCCATCATTGTCCTGACCGGGGATGCCGGACGGCTCTCGGCAGGTGGTGAGCTATTGCAGGACGGCCGGGCGTCGCACCTGATGATTTCCGGCGTCCACCCGTCAGTCACGACTGCCGACATTCGCCGCCAGACCGGGTTGGGCGACGACGCCTTCAGCTGTTGTGTCACCCTAGGGCGTGAGGCAACCGATACTGTCGGCAATGCCCGCGAAGCCGCCGCCTATGTGCAGGCGAACGGTTATGACCGCTTGATCATCGTCACCTCAGACTATCATCTGCCCCGCAGTCTCCTGGAGTTTCGCAGCCACATGCCCGGCGTTGACCTGATCCCCTACCCTGTTCGCACGCAGGCCCCCTGGCAGGATGTCGGCGCCCTGAGGCTCTGGCTCCAGGAATACGCCAAGTACACGACGGTCCAGCTGAGACACTCGCTGACCTCGCAGACGGAAGACGCCTGATGCGCTTTTTGCGATCCCTCATTTTCTACATCTGGATGTACGGGCTGATGATCGTGTTCGGCCTGGCCGGAACACCTTTCCTGCTCGGCCCGAGGTCCTGGGCCCGCGGCATCCTGCGCGCCTATCTCAAGGTGGTCTGGTTCGGCATGCGCTGGATCATGGGCGTAACCTTCGAAGTGCGCGGCCGCGAGCATCTCACCAGCGGCGGCGCCCTGGTCGCCTCCAAGCATATGAGCATGTGGGAAACTCTGGCCTTCTGGGAAATCCTGCCTGACCCGGCGATCATCCTGAAGAAGTCGCTGGTCTACATGCCAATTTTCGGCTGGTTCGCGGTCAAGCTCGGCAATATCTCGATCGACCGCAAAGGCGGTGGCAAGGCACTGAAAGGCATGTTGCGTGATGCAGCAGCCCGCGGCAGCGAAAACCGCCAGGTCCTGATCTTTCCGGAAGGAACGCGGGTCATGCCCGGCGAAGCCCCCGAGCTGAAGCCGGGAATTGCCGGCCTCTACAAGTCGATGGGCAAGCCGTGCATTCCGGTTGCGCTAAATTCCGGCGTCCACCTGCAGACCTATTGCGGCTTGCGCAAGCCCGGCCGGATCGTGGTCGAATTCCTGGAGCCGATCGCGCCCGGGCTCGACAAGGCCCGCTTCATGCAGCAGCTTCACCAGCGCATCAACACCGCCACCGATGCGCTTCTGGCGGCAGGACAGCCGGCCACCGAGAAAGAGACCTGATCATGGACGGGCGTTTGCGTTTCATCCTGCCGTTCGGCGCGATCCTTTTCGTGTTCGTGCTCTATTCGGCCTACTGGTTCTATGCCTCGACCCAGATCCGGGCGGCCGTGGAGGACTGGGTCGCTGACCAGGAAGCCGCCGGCTATGTGATCGAGCGCGAAGCCCTGACCGTGTCGGGCTACCCCTATCGTTTCCAGATCACCTTCCGCGAGCCGAACATCACGGCGCCGGCCAGCGATGGCGGCTGGCACGCGGAACTGGCCAGCCTGCAGGCCCATGCCGTGCCCTACGACCTGTCACACTGGATCGTCCGCTTTGGCGGGCCGGCCTTCCTCGATGATCTGAACGCGCCCGGCAGCCGCCTGGAACTGGACGCCAGCGATGCCCGCGTCAGCCTCGTCTACGACGATGCCGGAGAGACTACCCGGGTCGGCGCCGACCTGGTCGATCTCACAGTTGTCACACGTGCGGGCGACGCCCCGGACATTCGTTCGATCGGCGCGCTCTATCTCAATGGCGTCGTTGCAACCGACAACACGCTGCGCGTTCGCGGCATGGCTGAGAATGTGATCGCGGCACCAGGCGTGCTCGACCCGGACGTTGAACGGGCCTTCGGTGAGACGCTGGCGATGGCCCGGCTGGAGTTCACGGTTACCGAATGGTCGTCTCTGGCCCGGAATGCCGACGCCATGGCCTGGAGCCAGGCCGGCGGTCGTCTGGACATCACCGATGCCGGTCTGCAGTGGGGACCGGCCGACCTCACCGCCGTCGGCGAATTCACGGTCGACCGGATGGCGCGTCCGGACGGTCGCCTGTCCTTGCGGGTCACCGACCCTGACACGCTGGCCGAGGCCCTGGTGGAAGCCGGGCTTATCCCCGAGCAGAACCGCGAAGCGCTACGGGTCGCCGCGATGATGGCACCGCGGGGACCAGAAGGCGTGTCCCTGCCCTTCCGCATTCGCGATGGCGGCGTCTATCTCGGTCCGGCCCGGCTGGGCGGCCTGGAAGACTAGGCCTTCATGAAGGTCGACAGAGCGTCGACCAGACGCCGGTTTTCCGTCTCGCTGCCGACCGTGGCCCGCAGGGCATTGGGCAGGCCATACGGATCAACTGCACGGATGATCAGCCCCTGGGACGTCAGATAGGCGTCGGCATCTGCGGCCGTCTTTCCGGGTGTCTCGGGGAAATGGATCAGCACGAAATTGCAGACGCTGGGTGTCACTTCCAGACCCAGCCCGCCGATTTGCTGCCGCAAGAAGGCAACCCATTCCTCGTTGTGCTCGACCGAGCGCTTCATGAAGTCCCGGTCCTGGATCGCCGCGGTGCCAGCTTCGATCGCAGCCATGTTGACGTTGAACGGGCCGCGCACGCGGTGCAGCACGTCGATGATCGCCTTGTTGCCATAGGCCCAGCCGAGACGCAGCGCCGCCAGACCGTGGATTTTCGAGAATGTGCGCGTGACAATCACATCATCGCGTTCCCGGGCGAGTTCGATCCCGGCTTCATAGTCGGGATTGTCCACGAACTCCGCATAGGCGGCATCCAGAACCAGCAAGGTCGACGCCGGCAGTCCATCGCGCAGGCGGCGGACTTCGGCAGCGGAAATATAGGTGCCGGTCGGATTGTTGGGATTGGCGAGGAAGACGATCCGGGTGTCATCGCCGGCCGCCTCGAGGATGGCATCAACGTCCGAGCGATAGTCCCGCTCCGGTGCGGACACCAAATTGGCACCGCACTGCATGGCCACCAATCGGTAGACCAGGAATCCGTACTGCGACTGGACGACCTTGTCGCCGGGATTGAGGTAAGCGCGACCAAGGAGTTGCAGGAGTTCGTCGGACCCGGTGCCGCAAACAATGTTTTCCGCTTCCAGGCCTTCGGCTTCCGCAATCGCTTCGCGCAGCTTGGTGGCGCCACCATCCGGATAGAGGTGGAGTTTCGACGCAGTCGCCGTCATCGCGGCCGCGGCCTTGTCAGAACAGCCCAGCGCATTCTCGTTGGAGGACAGCTTGATCGGGTTCTCAATCCCGGGCGCTTCGGAGGAGCCCGGCTTGTAAGGACGGATGTCCAGAATGCCCGCGCGAGGTTCGATGGCCATGATAACTCCTCAATCCCTTCGGGCCCGTCGGGCCCCGTGCCGGGGAGATAGCGCGGGGTGGCGCTGACCTTCAAGTGCTGTCCTGCTCACACGCGCAGTGCGAAGCCCCGGCGTGACGGCCGCATTGTGCTTGACCGCTTCCACCAGGATCAACCCACCCAGCGCCGGCCAGGCATACTCCCCGACCTCTTCCCACAGATTGGCGACCCGTCGATGCGTGCTCCAGCCCCACGGCGGCGCGTACAGGGCCCGCGACCAGGCCGTCGGAACCAGCAGCGCGTCATCCAGCAGGCGGGTCAGCTGACCGCGGGTGAAGGGGCGCCCATGACCGAAGGGCGTGGAGTCGAGCCAGGCCCAGATCCCGGCCCTCGACGGGGACACGATCAAGAGACGGCCTTCGGGTGCCAGCACGCGCCAGACTTCGCGCAGGAGCACCGGCAGCGAGTCCGTCTCCTCGAGTGCATGAACAAGCAGGACACGATCGAACAACGCCTCCTGGAAGGGAAGGTGGGTCTCATCCCCCAGCGCGGTCGGCACACCGGACGGCCCCGATACGATGGCGCCCTGGGCGGCCGGCGTCAGCGACACGCACCGCCGCGCCTTGCCCTGCCAGACATCGAGATAGGGATTGGCAAAGCCGATACCCAGCACGTCGAGCCCGGTCACATCCGGCCAGATCGAGCTCAGGCGGCGCGCGATCATGCGATGCGCCGCCTGCCCCTGGCGGCTGCGATAGAAACGGTCGAGTTCAAGGACGTCACGGCGCACTGGCCACACTCCCGCACGATGCCTAAGTTCCTGATCAGCGCCCCAATGGGCGGAACCGATGATGACAGCCTAGCGCAAGCGGACATTTGGACAATGAGCGAACTCCTTATCCGGCAGTTTCCCTGCCTTTCCGACAATTACGGTTTCCTCATCCATGACCCCGACAGCGGAGAGACCGCCACCATCGACACGCCTGACGCGGATGTGATCCTGAGCGAGGCTGATCAAGCCGGGTGGTCGATCACTCAGATCTGGAACACCCATCACCATTTCGACCATGCCGGTGGCAATGAGACCATCCAGGCCCTGACCGGCGCAAAGGTCGTCGCGCCCCGGTATGACCGGCATCGCATTCCGGGAATTTCGATGGAGGTCGAGGATGGTGACGTGATCAGCCTGGGCGACCACAAGGCCAAAGTTTTCTACACGCCCGGCCACACCATGGGGCATGTCTGCTACCACATGCCAATGGACGGCATTGCCTTTGTTGGAGACACGCTGTTTGCCTTGGGATGTGGTCGCCTGTTCGAGGGCACGCCGGCCGAGATGTGGCACTCCCTGTCCCGGCTTGCCGCCCTGCCTGACGAGACCCGCATCTACTGCGCGCATGAATATACCGAGGCCAATGCCCGTTTCGCGTTGAGCATTGATCCGGATAATCACGACCTTCAGGTCTACGCCGCCATGGTCGAGGGTGAGCGCGCCCGCGGCGAACCGACGGTTCCGACGACGATCGCAGCCGAAAAGGCGGCCAATCCCTTCCTCCGTCCCGACGATCCGGCCATTCGTGCCCGGCTGGGCATGGAACATGATGACGATGAAGAGGTGTTTGCCGAAATCCGGCGCCGGAAGGACTCGTTTTGAGCGCCCCCGAACCGGCCCTGCCCGATGATGCCCGGCGCATTGTCGACACGCTCGGAATGCAGCCGCATCCGGAGGGGGGCTGGTATGTCGAGACCCTGCGCGACCCGGACCCGGCGGGCGGGCGCGACCGCTCAACCGCGATATATTATCTGCTCGCTACCGGCGAACACTCCCACTGGCACCGGGTCGATGCGGTTGAAATCTGGCACTGGCATGCCGGCTCGCCGCTCGATCTGGGGGTCAGTGTGGACGGACAGTCGGCAACAACGCTTCTACTCGGCCCCGACCTGGCAAACGGGCAGCAACCGCAAGGCATTGTCCCGGAGGGCGCCTGGCAAAGCGCCAGGTCCACAGGACAGTGGACACTGGTCGGCTGCACCGTGGCACCGGGCTTCCATTTTGAAGGATTTGAACTGGCACCGCCGGACTGGTCACCGGGGCAGGGATAGTCAGATTGCGCCGGGATCGCTGAGCAGGACCTGGCCGATGAATTCCGAGGACGGGCGACCCGAATAACCGAGCAGCGGCGCAATCACCACAACCAGCGTCGACTCCTGCCGATAGGCCGCCGGGGTCTCTCCCAGGTCAATCCGGACATGTTCGACACCGCGCAAACGCCGCCGCTCTCCCCGTACTGCATCGAAGGCCCGCGCGATCACATGCAGGGTGTCGTACTGCACACCCAACCCGGCCCGCGGCGCCGGGGCGTAGGTGATCGAGATCGACCGGTCGAGCGCGGCCGCCATTTCACTGGCCAGTTCTTCGGCCCGTTCACGCACTTCGTCAGGCGAGCGCGGCGGCGGAGCCAGAGCACCGGCCGGACTGGCAAAATCGGCGATCACACCGTCCGGGGATGTGCGCGGGAAATAGGTGGCACCGCCAAGGCCGGTCAGGCGGATGACTTCGCGTCCGGTATCCGTAATGAAAGCCGTCCCGCCGCCCGGCGCGCGATCCGGGTAGAGCACCAGGACTTCGCTGTCCGGGGCGTCACGCTCCTGCAGAAGCGCCGCATCACCGGACCGGTCAAACAGGAAGAATTCACCTGTGTCGGCACGCTGGAACCAGCCGGACACCTGTTGTGTCCGCTCATTGCGCAACAGGCGGTCACGCAGGGGATTTTGCATCCCTGTTGCGGCGCCTGCAGCCAGTGCGGCGATCAGTATGGCTATCAACCAACGCGTCATCCCGACACGCATAATGACTGGCAAGACGGCAAATTTGGGGCAGAACTGGATTTCATGTCAGGCGAGGTACTGACCACCATTGATCGTCAACGTGGAGCCGGTCACAAATCCCGCCTCCTCGCTCGACAGGTAGACGCAAAGTGCGCCGATTTCATCGGCTTCGCCGAGGCGTCCGACCGGAATGCCCGCGACAATGCTTGCCAGCACTTTTTCCGGCACCGCAGCGACCATCTCGGTATTGATATATCCCGGCGTGATGCAGTTGACCGTGATCCCCTTGCGGGCAGTTTCCTGGGCCAGCGCCTTGGTGAAACCGATGACGCCCGCCTTGGCGGCGGAGTAGTTCACCTGGCCCATCTGGCCCTTCTGACCATTGATCGACGAGATATTGATGATCCGGCCCCAACCGCGCTCACGCAGGCCGTCGATCAGCGGCCGGGTCACGTTGAACATCGACCCCAGGTCCACATTGACCACCTCGTCCCACTGCGCCTTGCTCATCTTGTGGAACATCGTGTCGCGGGTGATGCCGGCATTGTTGACCAGGATGTCGATTGGCGCACCGGCCAGCTCTTCGGCCTTCGCCAAGCCATCCGTCGAGGACTGGAAGTCGCCGACATCGAATTTGACCACCTTGATACCTGTTGCATCGGCGAAAGCGCGGGCGACTTCTTCATTACCCGCATAATTGGCCACCACCGTGTGACCCGCCGACTTCAATGCCATGCTGATGGCACCACCGATGCCTCGCGTGCCGCCTGTAACCAGTGCCGTTCGTGTCATGATCATCCCCCGGAGCCCATCTGTTTCGCCTCGGCTTTGCCGCCGTATGCGTTCGCGCTTGCAGCACACCGCCTTGAGCGCGTAAACCCTTACATGAAAATGTAATGCGCCCAAGTCGAACGCAAGACAATCTCGACATTTATCTCGGCGCTAACAGGGGAGTTTGTGGTGACAAAATCGACCGGCAAAGCCGCGGGTATCGTGATCAAGAAGTACGCGAACCGCCGCCTCTACGACACCTCGACCAGCCAGTACGTCACGCTGGACTACCTGCGGGACCTGGTGAAAAAGGGCACCGATTTCCAGGTTGTCGATGCCAAGAGCGGCGATGACCTGACACGCGGTGTGCTGGCCCAGATCATCTTCGAAGAAGAATCCCGCGGCGCCAATCTCCTGCCGGTGGACTTCCTGCGACAGCTGATCGGCTTTTATGGCGACAGCCTGCAGAGCGTCGTTCCGGGCTATCTCCAGATGTCGATGAACTCCTTCTCGCAGCAGCAGGAAGAGTTTCGCGACAAGATGACCGACGCGATGGGATCGCCGCAGGCCACCATGGCCATGCTGGAGGAACAGACCCGCCGCAACATGGAATTGTTCGGCCAGACCATGCGCATGTTCACGCCGTTCAGCGCCGGTGCCATGCCCGGTGCGGCCGCTGCGTCCGAGCCCGCTTCCGATGACGCCGCCACAACCGGCAAGCCTGACGACCTGTCTGCCCTGCGTGAGGAACTCGACGGGCTTCGGGCGAAGATGGACGAATTGCTCGACAAAAAGTGATCGCCTGGTGCGATCCGCACGCACCTGGCACAACCCCCTCACAGGGTTAACAAAATCGTACCGAAATGAGCCAACCGGCCCGCCTCGCGGGCCGGTTTTGCTTTGTGATCTGCCCAAAACGCCGCATTTGCGGCCAGAATCGTGGTTAACCTCTCATTAAGAGTTGGCATCCGGCTTGCGATGGAGAGGGCATGACCACGATCCGCAGCGCATATTCTGTCCCGACCCCGACCAGCCGGCGTATTGAGCCGGCTGCTCGTGTGCGCGGTTCGCAGGATCGTCCGCCGCGGCAGGACCGGGCCCTCGTCATCGTCCCGACCCCGCAGACGTCGGAGCGCGAAAGCGACCGTTCGTTTGTGAGGGCCCGTCCTGCCACGGCGGAAGTCATGGTCCAGATTATTGGTGACGCCCCGCGTCGCGGTCTCAAGGCGGAAGCCAGCGAGATCGAGCGCTTCCGTCGCACTTACGCAGCGGCCAGCGACAAGAAAACGCCGCCCCCGATGTGGGAGCGGCGCGCATGACAATCGCTGTTGTCCAGGCCCGGCGATATGGCTTCTGGCTCGATGTGAGCCTTGGCGCCGGACTTCTTTTCGTTCTGCTCTGATCAGCCTTCGCCGCCGACCGCAAGGTCGCGTCGGGCTGCCACGATGGTGACGACGAAACCGGCAACGGTGTCCATCAGGGCCATCAAAGTCAGCAGGAAGAAGGTCGAGGTCGCAAAGTGACCGACCAGCAGGAACAGCGCCATGGCGATGACAAAGATCATCATCGACAGGCCGTGATTGATGATCGTCGCAGTGCCCGATCCGGCCGCCTTGATCAGCTCCATGAAGAGCATGATCATGCCGAGAATGACCAGAAGATCACCCTTCGAGATGGCCAGCGTGCCGGACACCATGTTCACCTCGAACAGGCCTTCGCTCATGTCAGCGCCGGTCGTGTAGGCAACAATCGTGTAGATGACCACCGGAATGATCAAAAGTGGAAATACGTTGAACATGGAACCTCCCCCATTACCGCGACCACCCCGTCTCTGGGCTTGATTGGCCGCCGTCATACCTAACAATACGCCGTTATCCCCGCCACCGGCCATCGGACACTCTCCCCGGTTGTGAAGCGGTCACCTGACTCGCTTCGAAAACAAGTTGCGTCGCTCAGACTTCATCGCTGCCGCGAGAATTGCGCGCGCGTGAATTTAACCACATCACGCCCATCATGTCTGTCAGTGAGGCGAAAAGACGGCCAAAATTCGTATATTTCGACGTTCCGATGGTGCGGTGACGGTGGGTGACCGGCCTGAATTCACACACATAGCCCTCGCGGATCAGCAATGCGGGCAGGAAACGATGCTGGTGATCGAAGAAGGGCAGTTCCAGATAGGCCGACCGTTTGAAGGCCTTCAGGCCACAGCCGGTATCATTGCAATTGTCATTGAGCATGGCCTTTCGCAGGCCATTACCGAAGCGGGAAGCGAATTTCTTCCAGGCCGAGTCCTGACGATTGGCCGAACGGTCGCCGCCGACCAGGCCCAGATTGGCCGGAGCATCGGCACGTGTCAGCGCATCGATCACAGTCGGCAAGTCGACCGGCGGGTTCTGGCCATCCCCATCCACAGTACACACCACCGCTCCACGGGCATGCATGATACCGGTCCGCACCGAGCGTGACTGGCCGGCATTGTGACGGTGCGCGATCACCCTGAGCATCGGCAGCTCGGCCTTGGCGTCGACCAGTTCCTGGCGGGTGGTGTCAGTCGAACAGTCGTCCACGAACAGGATTTCGAAATCGCGACCGGCCAGCGCCGTCGCGATTTCGCGCGCCAGCGGCACGACATTGCCAGCCTCGTTATAGGCCGGGACAACAACTGAAATATCGGGAGAATTTGGCGCGGATTGGCTCATAGGTGTCTGCTTGAGCTTGCGATAACAGGATGCCCGTTACATACCGGGTTTCACTGAAGACGCGAGGGATTTCTCATCCCGCGCTCCAAGAGAGGGTGTTGGCGGACATGGTCCGATCCGATTTGATGACCGATCTTGCCCGTGGGATGCGCGCCTGGTGGGTCATCGGCCTGTTGGCAGCGCTTTCGGCCCTGGCCGGCGTCTTCACCCTGCCACCAATCGACCGTGACGAAAGCCGCTATGCCCAGGCCACGGCGCAGATGCTCGAGACCGGCAATTACATCGAGCTCAATTATCTCGACGAGCCGCGCAACAAGAAGCCGGTCGGCATTTACTGGCTGCAGGCCGCTGCCGTCGCGCTGACGTCTGACGCCGGTGACCGCCAGATCTGGGCCTACCGCCTGCCGTCTGTGCTTGGTGCGATCCTGGCCGCGTTGGCCACCTTCTGGGCCGGGCAGCGACTGGTCGGTCGCGAAGCCGCTTTCGCCGGTGCCGCCCTGCTGGCAACCACCGTCCTGTTGGGCATAGAAGGCGGAATCGCCAAGACTGACGGGGTGTTGGCCGGTGTCACGACGCTGGCGATGGCCGCGCTGGCCAATGCGCGCAGCGGTGATCGGCCCGGCTGGCGGACGGCCTTGCTGTTCTGGTCAGCCATCGGGCTGGGCGTATTGATCAAGGGGCCCGTCACCCCGATGGTGGCCGGAATGACCGCTCTCACCCTGGTGGCCTGGGAGCGCAAGATCGCCTGGCTGAAACCGGTCCTGGTCTGGTGGGGACCGATCCTCACCGGCCTGATTGTCCTGCCCTGGCTAATCTCGATCCAGATCGCGACCGATGGTCAGTTCCTGCGCGATGCGCTCGTCGGAGATCTTGGTCCCAAGCTGGTGTCAGGCCATGAGCGGCATGGGGGTCTTCCCGGCTATCATCTTCTGGTTCTTCCTGTGGTCTTCTTCCCGGCGACGCTTTTCCTGATCCCCGGCGTCGGACGCGTTGTGGCGGCGCTTCGTGGTGACGACAACCGGATGGCCGGCGCCGCCCGTTTCCTGATCGCCTGGGCGGTCCCGACCTGGGTCCTGTTCGAGCTCCTGCCGACCAAGCTTCCTCACTACGTCCTGCCGCTCTATCCGGCGCTGGCACTGGCGGCAGGCTGGGGGCTGGTCGAGCTGGGCAAGGCCGCGCACTGGCAACGTTGGGCGGGCTGGGGCCTGTTTGCGATCGGCGCGGGCGTGTTCGCGATCTTTCTTCCCTATGTCTTCATCACCTATGGCAATAATGCCAGTTGGGACGCCATCCGCCTCGCCCAGGCCGGCTTTGAGGGCGGCTTCCAGTTGGGACTGGACCCATATGCCGCCGCCTGGGTGTTCGGATCGGGCGCGCTCTTCCTGGCCCTGTCAGCGGCGACCCTGACCACCGACCGGTTGCGCCCGGGCGTTCTGGCGCTTGTATTTGCCGTCCTGTCCGGTTTGGGCTGGCAGGTCGCGGCGCGTTCGGGGGCGTTCGCTGAAGCTTATGCGGTCCGCCTGGCCGATCAGGTACGTGCCGCCCGGGCCTATTCGGAGACGATCACCGGCTTGTCGCCCGAGGACATCGTGACGGCCTCCAGCTTCACCGAACCCAGCCTCGCCTTCTCGCTGGGTACAGACACGGTGTTGGGGACGGCCGAGGAGGTGCTGGCCTTTGCCGAAAGTCGGGACGAGCCAACGATGTTGGTGCTGGACCTGTCACGGGATGCGGAGCTACGGGCCGATCTGAGAACCGAGGCGCGTTCGGTCTATGAGTTGAGACTGGAAATGATCGCAACCGAATGGCGGCCTGAATTCTCTTCCCCTGTCCCGCAAGAGCCGCCTTGGATGGCGGCAGACCGCCTTCGCGGCGAGCGGCTCGCCTGGATGAGAGAATTGGGTGTCTGCCACCACACGCTTGCATCCGGCACCAATTACGCGCGTGGAACCAATACCGTGCTGGTTATCCTGTTCACCCGCTGCGCCTCAGAGGACACCGCCAATGACCCGCAAGATTGAAATCGTTGAAGTCGGACCGCGGGACGGGTTGCAGAATGATCCGGCGAGGATGTCGACGGATACCAAGATCGAGTTCATCGATCGGCTGATCGGTGCCGGGGTGCGGCGCATGGAGGCGGCGAGCTTTGTCCATCCCAAGCTGGTTCCGGCGATGGCCGACAGTGATGCTGTGATGCAGCGCGTGCCGCGTCAGG
>SPJK01069639.1_pt1 | contig 12835 bp, 11 predicted proteins | sample 3741771 | NCBI WGS metagenome assembly SPJK01 (sample SAMN10925997, study PRJNA522277) | cold seep metagenome | isolation source: Elba SIP-enriched marine methane seep metagenome, extraction at timepoint T2 | place: Italy: coast of Elba, Mediterranean Sea | reverse complement strand
GACATGAATCAGATCAATTTCTCCCAGCTTAAAAAATCCCCGAAAATTGCCTTCGTCAAAGGCCGCTGGCATGCGGATATCGTCGATAAGGCGGAAGACGGCTTTCGCGCCGAAATGACCCGTCTGGGCGCACCGGACAATGCCATCCAGATCTTTGAGGCACCGGGCGCCTTTGATATCCCCGTTTTGGCGCAGAAGCTCTGCCGGTCCTATCGCTACGACATCGTTGTCGCGGCAGGCTTTGTGGTGGATGGCGGCATCTATCGCCATGACTTCGTTGCCTCCGCCGTAATCGATGGCTTGATGCGCGTTGGGCTGGATACCGGGGTGCCCGTGCTCTCCGTCGTCCTGACGCCGCACCAGTTCCAAGAGACGGACGCGCATGAGGATTTCTTCAAGAGGCATTTCGTGCTGAAAGGCGAAGAAGCGGCTAAGGCCTGTGTTCAGACATTGGCGACTTTCGAAGGCCTGGACCTCGCCGGCGCCGACAAGGCCGCCTGACGCACACGGTTTTCAGACCAGCCCTTCTCAGATTGGCACTTCCAGTCCAAGCTTCACCGCATCCATGGCGACAGTCGTCTTGAATTTGCGGATATGGGGATTGGACTGGAAGGCCCGGTCGGTAAAGGCCTCATAGGCCGGCATATCTTCCACGGCGATTATCAGGATGAAATCGGCATCACCGGCGACGTAATAGCATTGTTGGACCTCCGGTAAGGCCCGCATGGCCTGTTTAAAGCGCGAGATGACTTCATGGCCACCGCGCTCAATCTCAATTTCCACAATGAAATTCATGCAGGCGCCAAGGGTCGCGGGATCAAGGATCGCGACTTCGCGCGCGATCACCCCGCTCTCTCTGAGGCGTTTCAGGCGGCGTTGAATGGCAGCGGGCGACAGCCCGATAACAGCGGAGAACTGCTCTGCCGTTCGTCGGGCATCCTTTTGAAGCTCCCTCAACAGGGCGGTGTCAAAGTCATCCAAGTCTTCCATATGTGAATGTTATCAAATCAAAAGCCTCACTTCGAACAGATTTTTCTCGTGATAGGCGTGATCGTGCGGAAATTAATCAGGCAATCAGACTACCATCCCCGAATTCGTACTTATTCAAGGATCGCAATTCATGGCCAGCAGTGATCGCACTACTGAAGAAACGCCAGCCCTACCCTCTAGCGGGATCGTTTGGGGATTGGCGGCGGCTGTTATCTGGGGCGCTTGGCCTGTGTTGTCGCGCGCGGGTGTCTCAGGTGAGAACGCCCTGACACCGATGGATATCACGGCCTTGCGATTCGGTGTCGCCGGACTTGTCCTGCTTCCCCTGCTGTTCCGCAATCGTGAAAAGGCCCCCATGCCGCCCTGGCCGGCGATGCTTCTTATGACGCTGGGGGCTGGCGTGCCCTATGTCATGACGGCAACGATTGGGCTTTCCATGGCGCCCGCTACCCATGCCGGGATCATCATCCCCAGCACGATGTTGACTTGCACAGCGCTCGGCGGGTGGCTCTTCCTGAAAGACCGCCCCAGTATGATGCGCATCTTTGGCATCGCCGTCATTCTGCTTGGGATCGCGATAACCGGCTCCCGTGGTGTTCTAGGGACGACCGGGGCAGCAGACTATGTGATCGGTGACCTGTTGTTCATGGCAAGTGGCTTCCTCTGGGCGGTTTACACGGTGAGTGCACGCCGTTGGGGCGTTGACCCCTGGCGCGCCACAGCCATTGTGTCTGTTGGCTCTCTGGTGGCTTTTGCACCGATCTATGCGGTGACAGCAGATTGGGCGCATCTCGGCACGCTGCCATTGGAGCTGATCGCGATACAGGCGATTGGACAGGGCATCGGAGCTGCGATCCTGGCACTGGTCTTCTATTCAAAGGCGGTTGCGTCATTGGGAGCGGCCAAGGGAGCCCTTTTTGCGGCCCTGGTGCCTGGAATGGCGGCTGCCCTCGCCCTGCCCATTCTAAACGAAAGGCCAGCAATCAATGAGATCGCCGGCCTTGCCGTCGTAACAGTCGCTATGATTGTCGCCCTTAGGGCGCGCTAGGTCCGTTAGGCGGGATCCGGCTCCGCTCCGGGAGGCGGCGCTGCCTTATTGTCCGTGGTGGGCACAGAGGAGCGAATGCCACCAGTGCCTTCGCTTGGATCTTCATCCTCCTTACGGACGATAGGCTCGCCGCGCAGAATCTTACCAACCTCGTCACCGGACAGGGTTTCATATTCCAGCAGTGCTTTGGCAAGCGCGTGGTGCTTGTCTACATGCTCCCGCAACACATCATAGGCGCGGTTTTCTTCTTCCTCACAAATCCGGCGGATTTCATCGTCGATTAATTGCGCCGTCTTCTCTGTGATATTTTGCTGCTTCGCGACGGAGTGGCCAAGGAAGACTTCTTCCTGGTTCTCCGCATAGCGCAGACGGCCCAAAGTGTCGGACATGCCGTATTCCATGACCATGGCGCGGGCGACACGGGTCGCCTGGTTCAAGTCACTGGCGGCTCCGGTCGTGATGTTTTCCTTACCATAGATCAGGTGTTCGGCTGCCCGTCCGCCATAGGCCATGGCGATCATCGCGCGCATTTCCTTTTCCGACTGGCTGAGCTGATCCCGCTCCGGCAGCATCTGGACCAGACCAAGCGCCCGCCCGCGGGGAATGATCGTCGCCTTGTGGATCGGCATATTGCCTTCAACGAAATAGGCGACAATGGCGTGCCCGGCCTCGTGATAAGCTGTGGCCGCTTTCTCATCTTCCGTCATAACCATCGAACGCCGCTCAGCGCCCATGATAACCTTGTCTTTGGCGTCCTCCAGCTCCTGCATGGAAACGACACGACGGTTGCGGCGTGCGGCCAGCAAGGCGGCCTCGTTAACCAGGTTCGCCAGGTCGGCACCGGAGAAACCGGGGGTCCCTCGTGCAATGACCTTCGCTTCGACATCCGGTGCCAGTGGCACTTTCCGCATATGAACCTTCAGGATTTTCTCCCGGCCCAGGATGTCCGGGTTCGGGACGACGACCTGACGGTCAAAGCGGCCTGGACGCAGCAGCGCAGGGTCTAGGACATCCGGGCGGTTGGTCGCGGCGATTAGGATTACCCCTTCATTCGCCTCAAACCCGTCCATTTCAACAAGCAGCTGGTTCAGCGTCTGCTCACGTTCATCATTGCCGCCGCCCAGGCCAGCACCACGATGACGGCCAACCGCATCGATTTCATCGATAAAGATGATGCAGGGCGCGTTTTTCTTACCCTGTTCGAACATGTCACGGACACGGCTTGCGCCGACACCGACGAACATCTCAACGAAATCAGAGCCGGAGATGGTGAAGAAAGGAACATTCGCTTCGCCGGCGACGGCGCGCGCTGTCAGCGTCTTACCGGTACCGGGAGGGCCGACCAACAGGCAGCCCTTCGGTATTTTACCACCCAGGCGTTGGAATTTCTGCGGGTCTTTCAGGAATTCAACGACCTCTTCCAGTTCGACCTTGGCTTCGTCGATACCGGCGACATCGTCAAACGTCACGCGGCCCTGCTTCTCGGTCAGCAGCTTCGCCTTGGACTTGCCGAAGCCCATGGCCTTGCCGCCACCGCCTTGCATCTGACGGAACAGGAAGATCCAGACCGCGATCAGCAGCAACATCGGGAACCAGTTGATCAGAATGTTCAAAAGGCTCGGCGATCCGCTATCCGGCGGTGCGACTTCAACCCGGACGCCGGTGTTATTCAGGCGCTCGATCAGTGTCGGATCATGCGGCGCGTAGGTCCGGAACAGCTCACCACTGCGGGTATGGCCGGTGATGGTCGAGCCATCGATCCGAATATCCTTCACATTCCCAGCATCGACATTAGCGATGAAGTCGGAATAGGCGGTGCCTTCGACCTGCTGGCGCGAGGAGCTGCCTTGGAAAATATTGAACAGGAACACCATCAAAACAATGATGACGATCCACAGGACAATGTTCTTACCGAAGAAATTCAAGATTTTCCGCCCTTTAGCCAAGGCGCCGTTACCGGCGCGAACCTCGGATTATTCCGACTTTTACAGACACTCTAGCTGCCGAAACACCATCGGTCTCAAGAGCGATCCCTGATTAAACGCGCTTTACCCCCCTGGGTCCAGTGCCGAAGAGCGATTGGACCTCAGTTAGGGCTGTTGCCGTGTACTAGATAGTGTCGTTACCCCGCCAAGAAAAGCCCAGATCACCTCCAATAAAGCGCGCAGAGCATGATATCTCGCCCTGAACACCAAAATGAGGCGCCGCAATCAGCCTTTCTCCGCACCAGATCGCGGGAAGTGTGGCACGAATTGCCGCAGGAGGCGCATCCGGAAGCGGTGTTTCTATACCGGCGTAATATTCTTTGACCTGACGCCACCCCTCAGAGCCAAGGGCACCAATCTCGAGCATTCCAGTTTCTAAGGCGTCCGCATTGGCAAATGACAGTGCATAGCGTCCATCCCAGATTATCGGCATCTGGCTTTCCCGGGAGACTGGTTGTCTGATGGACTCAACTGCCCGATATTCTCTGCAAATAATGATTTCACTCGTTTTCTCAGGAATGACCCGGCAACCGGCGCAGGTCCTGCCACCGCCAAGGGTACCTGACCGGATAGCGCCTAAAAGGGCCTCTACGCGGGCCATTCTGGGCGGAAGCGCCTCTCCCGCCGCACGCATCAGCGCATCCGACAGCACCCGAAGGGCAATCTCTATCGGCCCATCATCCTGGAACGCGGCGCGATCAAATCGGATAAAACCGGCAACGGACCAGTTTGCATGACATGCAAGATATTGGTCGCTTTCGATTTCAAGCGCTTCGCGGGCCCGGCGCATGCGGGCAGCGGTCGCGGCCAATCGTTTCGGGCTGAGCCCCTCGCCTTCGAGGACCGGAAGAAGTTTACGCATTCGAACCCGTGCGAAGCTATCCATCTGATTGGACGGATCAAGAATGTAGGAGGCTCCTGCGTCTTCTGCGAGTGCAACCAGGTCGGCCTTCGATGTCTCCAACAATGGCCGCACAAGCTTTACACCGCCTAAATCTGTGACTGGCGCCATGGCACTCAAGCCGTCCACACCGCTGCCCCGTGCCAATCTCAGCAGGAATGTTTCTGCCTGGTCTTCCTGGTGATGGGCCGTAAGAAGAAGCTGAATACCGACTTTAAGGCACTCTTCGCGCAACAGGCGATAGCGGGCGGCTCTGGCCGTCGCCTGGACATTGCGCGATGGCTTATCACCCTGCCAAACAAGGATTGTCGCCGGAATGTTGTATGACCTCAGAACATCCGCCGTCGATTGAGCTTCATCGCCGGATTCCGGACGTAGCCCATGATCGACGATCAACGCTTTGACCTTTGGTCCGCCCTTAACTTGCAAAGCCTTTGCGAGTAAGGCCAAGGCCATGCTGTCAGGTCCGCCGGAGCAGGCGACCGCTATTGTCTCGGATGAAGAGAGGCTTAACCCCAATGCAGTAAGGGCTGCGCTAAGATCAGGGTGTTCCGTGTCGGTCATGGTTGGTTACCGAACCGACAAGGCAACGGTCTCCAGTTTAGGAACATCCGTAGCGCGCAGCTTCCGCATCCGCTGTCCGCATGATCCGTGCTTCCGCTTGCGGATACTTCTGCTTCAACGTGTCAAAAGCGGTGCAAGCGGCCTTCGTCTTTTTCAGGCTCCCAAAGGACATGCCGAGTTTCAGCAGACTATCGGCTGCCTTGCTGCTATTGGGATAGTTGGAAAATGCGTCAACAAAGACAGCGGCCGCATCGCGATAGTTCTCACGAACGTAATAGGTCTCCCCCAGCCAATACATCGCAGCCCCTGCCAGAGGATCACCGCCATTGGCATCAACGAACTGCCGCAGCGCCGTTTCCGCACCGGCATAGTCGCGCTTCCGCAGCAGGAGGGTCAGTGCATAGTCATATTGTTCCTTTGGCGTCCCTTCCGGCAGCTTAACATCGCCGCTGGAAGCCGCGGCTTCGGGCTCAACCGACCCGACACCGCCGGATACGGGCGCAGCAGTAGGGCTTGGAGCCGGTTGCGGTGCAGCGGCAGGTTGGGTCGCGTTCTGGGTCGCCTGAGGCGAAATCTGAGCCCCCACGACATTGCCATTGGCATCCAAACGCAATGTCCCCAATGCCTGTTGTCCGGGCTGTAATCCCGCATTCTGATCAACCTGTGTCCCGGCGGAGGAAACAATTGTTGTTCCGTTTGCCGAAGCATCACCTGCTGCTGCGCCCTGCGCTTGAACTGCGCCAGTTGCGAGGGATTGAACCGATCCACCGGCGCCGCTTGGTGCCAATCCATTGGCAAGGCCAACTGTGCTGGGGGCTACAACGCCGCCCTGCCCGCCTCCTGCCACACCGATCGCTTGTTCCAGACGCAACAGCCGTTGCTCCTGATCTGCCTTTTGACGTTCCAGCGCTTCACCCATGGTGCGCAGCTTGAAATCGACTTCCTCAAAGCGGCCATTGAGCTCCCGCAACCGGCGCTCAAGCTTCTGAAGTTTGATCTGCAATTGCCCGGCGACGGCATTGGATACGCCGCCTGTATCGCCTGTGCTCGAGGATGCCGAAGTAGATGGCGCCTTGCCAGCATAGACGAAACGCTGAAGATCCACCAGATCGCGACGAAGCCGTTCCAGTTCATTGCTTACATCCTGGGCGGAGGCAGGCACGCTGCCGGCGAAAACACCGACGGCAATCAGGCCCGCAGAAGCGAAGCGGAATAGTCTGGATATCCCCGTTACGCGCGATGAGAACGCCCGGCCTGCGCCGCCAGCTTGAGTGTTTGATGTTGTATTATAGCTGTCGATCATAATCGCGTCGCCCATGGCAAATTCAGTCCCTGATTGTTCATCTTTTCCTATATCCCGCGTTGCGCTCTGTTCCAAGTGCCGGATGTGACTCTCTCACAATGGAGAGCGCTGAATCCGAGCAGAAACGTCGCATCTGACGATATAGGCACATCTTGTGGCCGCATTATGGCGCCTTCCAAGACATGCGGCCGTTTTATAAAAAGAATAAAGGCGAATACACAAAGAGCAAAAACACAAAGGGCGGCTGTGCCAATGCCCAGCCGCCCTTCTTGGGTGCTAAATTCGGCGGCGCCTTAGCGCTGCCGGAAACTCTCTTAGCTCGCTGCGCCCGAAGCGAGGGTGGTTACACCACGACGGTTCTGAGACCAAGCCGCTTCGGTGGAACCGGCAACCGCCGGGCGTTCCTTACCGTAGGAGATGGTTTCGATCCGGCTGCCATTGACGCCCTGGCTCATCAGGAATTCTTTGACCGAATTCGCACGACGGTCGCCGAGTGCCAGGTTATATTCACGGGTACCGCGCTCATCGCAGTGGCCTTCAACACGGATGGTAACACCCGGGAAGGCATTCAGCCATTTAGCTTGACGCGCCAGCGTGGTTTGAGCCGCGCCGGTGATTTCCGAGCTATCAAGTTCGAAGTAGACGCGGTCACCAGCGGCAACAACGAAATCTTCAACTGAGCCAGCTTTCGGACCCGAAGGGGCCGGTGCCGTCGCTGCAGGCGCTGGCGCAGGCGCCGTAGCCGTTTGGGTCTGGCCCTGATCGGTCGACTGTGCGGTGCTCTGGTCATCTGAGGAACAAGCGGTCAGCAGGGCCGCAGCCGCTACAACGGTAAGAATTTTAAAGCGCATCTAGCACCCCCTGGAATTTGGGTTCGGGCAGATCGACTGCCCGGAGCCGATCACCAATTCATTCATCCACGCCGGAATACCCCGGCACAACCTTATCGTCCACGTCAAAATGCATCGAATTGGCCAGTTTTGCCGATATTTTCGTTTAAAATGCCGAAAGTGGCCTAAACAATGGTACCGGACCAAGCCGCAGCGCCATCCCAACATGTCACTTCAGACAAACACCCAAGCCATTTTAGGACCTAGATCTTCCACTTGGATTTGTATTGCACCAATCTTTTTCAAATAGATGCAGGTTGAAATCCAAATTCTCGCCAAAGTGACGATGCGGAGACTTTACACCACAAGAATTCGACGCCTTTTCGCAGACGCAAAAAAGACTAAAGCATGCGGAAAACACAATTTCAATAGCGGCTCAGGTTAAACTACCGTGATATAACGCGTATTTGATTGATGTTTTCCCTTTTCACCTCGCGACAGACCACCACTCTAAGGATTTAGCGGTGACCATGCCGGATCGGACGCATCACCCGGCGTAATAACCTCTCGCAGATTATGGCCGGTCAGGTCGACACTATAGAGCCGCGCCCGCCCGGAGCGATCCTGCCGGAAGAACATAAGCACACGCCCGTTCGGCGCCCAGGTCGGACCTTCATTGTGATACCCATCCGCCAGCAACCGCTCACCGGATCCATCTGGCCGCATGACGCCGATGAAAAACTGTCCTTTCGACAGCTTCGTGAAGGCAATCAGATCACCACGCGGTGACCAGACCGGCGTGCCATATCGGCCGGATTTGAAGCTGATGCGGTGCGGATTGCTGCCATTTGCATTCATGACATAGATTTGCTGGCTGCCGCCGCGATCCGATTCAAAGACGATTTGACTGCCATCCGGGGAAAAGGACGGCGCGGTATCAATCGCCGGGTTGTCGGTAACCCGCCGTGGTGCCCGCGTGCGCAGATCCATCACATAGATTTCAGAATTGCCTTGTTCTGCATGGCTCATCACCACGGAATTCCCATCCGGGGAGAAGCGGGGAGAGAAAGTCATCCCCTCGAACGCACCCAGCACCTCCTGCCGGCCGGTCTGAATATTGAACAAATAGACCTTCGGCTTGTCGCGGTAGTAGTTGAGATAGGTGATTTCCTGACGCGCCGGCGAAAAACGCGGGGTCAGGACAAGACTGCTGCCATCGGTCAGGAATTTATGGTTCGCCCCATCCTGATCCATGATCGCCAAACGCTTGATCCGGTTCTGCTTCGAACCGCTCTCCGCAATATAAACGATACGGGAGTCGAAATAACCATTCTCCCCCGTTACCCGCTTATAGATCGCGTCGGAGACGATATGGGCAACCCGTCGCCAGTTTTCCTGTTCACTGGAATAAGCCTTGCCGAGCATATGCTCTTCCTTGGCAACGTCCCAGATCCGGAACTCGACCCGAAGGCGGCCATCCGGCTGAACCGAAATCGCCCCATTCACCAAGGCCTCTGTATTGATGATGCGCCAGTCATTGAAGCGCGGGCGGACCTGAATAGATGCCGCCGTCTGGGTAAATGCCTTGGGATCGATCGGTTCAAAGAGGCCAGAACGCTCCAGGTTCGCACTGATCACTTGCGCAATGTTGCGGCCCAGGGTCGATTCTCGCTCATTCACCCCGAAAAATTCGGTAATCGCGACCCGGATCGGTTTCACATTGCCTTGGCGAATGTCAATTGTCACCTCAGCTTGGGCGGCGCCTAAACCCGCAATGAATGCAACCATCACCATGACAGCCGGGAGCATCTGCCCCCGGATCTGTTTCAGCGTGGTCGTTAGAGCCTTTGCATGTGTCACTGCAACATCTCCCTCGGATCGAAGTTGATCACCAAGTTCCGCCATTGGTCATACTTATCCGGCGGTAGTTTCAATGGATTACACTGGTTACTTTTAACCGCACGTTCTGCCGACTCGGCCAGGATTTGATAGGCGCTGACCTGCGTCGTCGTCGCCCCCACCAACTCACTGCCGAACTGATCAAGCGCCGTAGCACTGATTACGCGCCTGTCTGGTCCAACCTGAACACGGACCGGCACAACCATGTTTCGCATACCAAGTCCACCTGCGGGCACATTCCAACATTTGGATATCTGGGCACGCAAGGCATCCATTTCAGAGCCGGTCATGGCAGCAGACGCCTGCGGCTTGGGCGCAGGTTTTTGTTCCGTTGGTTCCAGATTGGCCAAGGTCTCCTGAAACAGATCGGCAGCATCCGCCGTTTTTTCCTCTGGCTCCACCTTCGGCTTGGGCTTCGGTGCGTCTTCTTGAAGCTCTTCCACCGTTTTTAGCAAAGAAGCAATAGCATCCGGCTTTTTCGGTGCTTCCGGCTTCAAGCGCGCCCGAGGCGTTGGCGGTGTTTCAGGCTCAGGTTTTGGCTCAGGCTCAGGCTCCGGTTCAGGCTCCGGTTCTGGCTCGGGCTCCGGTTCTGGTTCAGGCTCCGGTTCTGGCTCGGGCTCCGGTTCTGGTTCAGGCTCCGGTTCTGGCTCGGGCTCCGGTTCTGGCTCGGGTACAGGTTCGGGTTCAGGTGCCGGCTCAGGCTCAGGTACCGGCGCAGGTTCCGGTTCCGGCGGCGGAGGCGGCGGATCTGGCTCAGGGGGCGGTGGTGGCGGTGGAGGATCCGGCTCTGGCGGCGGTTCTGGTTCTGGCTCAGGAGGCGGAGGTTCTGGTTCCGGGATCGGCGGTTCTTCGGTCGATACTGCCGCCAACATTTCTTCCGTCACAACTTCAACATCAATGACAGCATCATCCAAATCGATAATCGGCTGGGGCGCAGGCAAACCGATCCAAGCCGCGAAGATAATCGCGACATGAAACAGGAAACTGAGGATTAGCGTGCCTTTCATCGGATCCCATCAACCAGCCAGAGGCTGTTACTGCCCCTCACCCACGCCGTTCGGCAATTTTGCCAACAGTGCGACCTTCTTAAATCCGGCAGCGCTGACAGTGCCCATCACCTCCATAACTTTGCCATAGGCGATTGCGGCATCACCCCTGACAAAGATCCGGACATCGGGATTGTTGACCGTGATTGCCTGCAGGCGCGGCACCAGATTCTCAAGCGGCACCTCATTTTCCTGGATATAGACGCGGCCTTCCTTATCGACTGATAGGACCAAAGGCTCATCGCTGTCATTCATGCTGGCCGCTTGCGTTTTCGGCAGATCGACAGGCACACCCACAGTCAAAAGCGGCGCGGTCACCATGAACACGATCAACAACACCAGCATCACATCGACGAAGGGGGTTACATTGATATCCGACATGGGGCGATAGCGTCGACGCCCCCTACCCCGGCCGACACCGGGCGAACTTATGCCATTTCCGACGGGCCCTGCCATGGTTCAGCCCCGCTCGTCCAATTGCCGGGAGACAATTGCCGTAAATTCATCGGCAAACGCTTCGAGCCTATTCGCATAACGACCGAGATCGGTTGATATCTTGTTATAAGCGACTGTCGCCGGGATAGCGGCAACCAGGCCGAGCGCCGTGGCGAAGAGTGCCTCTGCAATACCCGGCGCAACAACGGCCAGGCTTGTCTGTTTCGTCGCTGCGATAGAAGAGAAACTATTCATAATCCCCCATACCGTTCCAAGCAGCCCGATGAATGGGGCACTTGAGCCGACGGAGGCCAGGAATGGCAGATATTTCTCGAGCCTTTCGACTTCGCGGTTCAAGGTCACATGCATGACCCGTTCGATCCGCGCCTGCACCGTGCCGGCGACCGAGACAGAGCCTCGTTCGACGGAGCGCTGCCATTCCCGCATGGCCGCCGCGAAAACGGCGGTCATCGGGTCCCTGGGGACCGCGCCCACCCGGTTGTAAAGATCTTCCAACGAACCGCCTGACCAGAAGGCATCCTCAAACTTTGCAGCCGCACGCCGCAAACGGCCCAGGCGGATCAGCTTGTCGAAGATGATCGCCCAGCACCAGACCGACATCAGCATAAAAATCATCATCACTGATTTGACGACAATATCGGCGCGAAGGAACAATGCGAGAGCGGTCAATTCCCCGCCATCAACACTGAGTTCCAAGCCATCCCCCATGATCACACCGTCGACGACATCTCCGACCGGTGCGCCTGTACTATCCAGCTGTTCCATGCCTGTCCTCTACTCCGTTCCCAATCTTGGTTCCATAGCTGGCATCAGTCCCGCGAAACCGCGCCGAAGCTCTTCCGGCAGCCGCATAGGCCGCCCCTTTCCATCGATCAAGGCAAGCCGTATTTCCAATCGGCATAATACGTCCTGCCCGCGAAGAATGACCTGATCCATGTCGATACTGGCGCCACCAAACTTTGCGATCCGCGTTTCCACTGTCACGAGATCATCCAGACGGGCTGGTTTCAGGTAGTCAGCAACACTGCGGCGCACGGCAAAGCCCGCCCCAAATCGCGATGCAAGGCCTGGATGATCCAAACCAAGCGCCCGCAAAAACTCTGTCCGGCCGCGCTCTGCAAACTTCAGGTAGTTGGCATAGAAGACAATACCGCCTGCATCCGTATCTTCATAATACACCCTGACTGGCAGGCGATGCGGAAGCTCTATCGACAATTAACCCTTACCCCAAACAGATGACCGGCAAGCCCCATTGGCATCACAGGGTTTTGCCCCGAAATGATGGCAGAAATACGACCATCCAGACCAACTCGATGACGGACCAGAAAAAATCACCCAGCATCCGACAATGGCCCTAGAGACTCTCTTAATCCTCAAGTCTCATACGCGACTCGCGTGACAAAAAAAAGCGGTCCGCAGAGACATTCTAAATCCGCAAAAAATCAGCCACCCAGATACTTCGCAGGATTAACCGATTTACCTTTCCGCCGAACTTGAAAGTGCAACTGCGGACTGTCGACATTGCCGGTGGAACCGACCTTGGCGATGGTTTGGCCTCTCCGTATTACTTCACCACGCGCCACCAGCAGCTCGCCGTTATGGGCATAGGCTGTCAGGAACCCGCCAGAGTGCTTCAACAGGATCATATTACCGAAGCCTTTGATCTCTGTTCCGCTATAGGCAACCACACCATTTTCGGCGGCGCGGACAGGCGCCCCGCGCGGTGCGGCGATATTCAGCCCGTCGTTATGCAACCCTTTGCCCTTCACCCCGAAGCCGGACAGGACGCGCCCTTTGACGGGCCATAGGAACG
>SPJK01028780.1_pt1 | contig 12845 bp, 7 predicted proteins | sample 3741771 | NCBI WGS metagenome assembly SPJK01 (sample SAMN10925997, study PRJNA522277) | cold seep metagenome | isolation source: Elba SIP-enriched marine methane seep metagenome, extraction at timepoint T2 | place: Italy: coast of Elba, Mediterranean Sea | reverse complement strand
GCTAGTGTGGTAAAAAGCAATATTGAAACTACTCAAGCGGTAGAAAAAGAAGCCAGCCCAGCAACACCAACAACAGACGATATTCCCAAATAATACACAAGCCTTTATTCAGCCGACGTGGTGGAACTGGTAGACACGCTATCTTGAGGGGGTAGTGACGAAAGTCGTGCGAGTTCGAGTCTCGCCGTCGGCACCATTGAAACGTTTCATAACGTATCAATTAGTATTATTTCTCATTAAAATCAGTGGTTTAAGCTTTATCAAGCCTTCCATATCGTCTTTTATCGTCTCAGACAATTGCTTTACAATATGTACAAAAAAATGTACAAAGATGTTTCTTGATATTGTTTTGTACGTTTTTGTACATTTAATATGGCGAAACTTAAAGCAGATTTACTTAACGACCTTACCATTAAGTCAGCAAAACCTAGGGATAAAGAATATACATTACGTGATGGTAATGGCTTATTTCTTTTAGTACACCCTAACGGAGCAAAATACTTTCATCTTCGCACTACATTGAATGGCAAGGCTAAGAAAATACAGTTGGGCGCATACCCTACACTGTCACTTGCCGAGGCTAGGGAGCTTGCACGTCAAAAACTCAAACTAGTTAAAGTTGATCAGATAGACCCTGTTTTGCAGCGTAAGAAGTCTAAATCCCAAAAAAGCACTGATGCTGAAAATACCTTCCAAAAAATAGCCGAAGAGTGGTTAGAAATTAAAGCTAGAACACTCGCACCTTCTACGCTGTTAAAAATTAAGCAAACGTTTAACGCAAATGTTTATGGCGTCATTGGTCAATACCCAATCAAAGAAATTGATAACCTTATGGTGCGTGATTGTTTATTGATCATGCAAAAACGTGGTGCTTTGGAAATTATGGAAAAAACACGAGGTTGGATTAAAGCAGTTTTTGATTTCGCCTTGAGTGACAATATCATCGCCGAAAATCCAATACCGCTTAAAGACGAAAGGTTGCTAAAGCACGTCGGTGAGAAACACCCTAGATTAAAGACAATGGCTGATGCAGGAAAACTATTGCGCAACCTTGTTGATTATGGTGGCACTGTCGAAGTAGCAACTTGTGTTTACTTGCAATTACACTTTGCACAAAGGCCTAGTGAGCTTAGGGAGGCGAAGTGGGATGAGTTTGATTTTGATAAAGCCATTTGGACTTTACCAATGTCCCGCTCTAAAACTAAAAAGTATATGACCAAGCCCCACACAATCATGCTGTCAAAACAAGCGATAAGTGCGTTGGAAAAGCTAAAACAATATACTGGACACGGTGAGTATCTGTTTGCATCACCTACAAAGCGTAAACCTGTTTCAGAGGCAACAATACGCAAAGCGTTTAGATTGGTGTTTACTGATTATCACGTTGTACCGCATGGCTGTAGGCACTTTTTTAGCACACAGGCTAATGACAGCGGCTTGTTTAGACCTGATGTTATTGAGGCTTTTCTTTCGCATGGAGATAAAGACAAAATACGCGCAACTTATAACGAAGCTAGCTATGACGAAGAGCGAAGAAGGCTTGCAGAATGGTGGAGTAATCAGTTGGATGCAGCAAAAGAGGCTTAGTAAGAAGTTTGAGTTGATATTGTTTGGCGGAGCGTAACCTATGGCTAAAAGTCCAATAAAAAGAAGAGTGCCGAAAGTGGTTGCTGATGACTTACGGGAGGCTTTGGAATTTGCTCAGTATCTAATGGGTGAAGATGCCATGAAATGGCTGGAAAAATATCGCAAGAATATGCGCATGCATAATATCAATGCGGTTAAGCAAGGTCTGACAGCTTCAAGAAAAAGAGGTGATCATGCTGTTGAAAATGTCGATTCCACCGATGAAAATAATCCCCTGCAAAATATTGAGTATATACCAGCAAATTATCAGCAAGCTTTATCAAGACTTGATGAGGCTTTTGAAATGATGCATCTACATGATGAGTCGCCGAGCGACTTCATTTCGGAAAAGACTTTAGCAGAAAATAACTCGATACTAGGGCAGCGTAAGAAAATCAGTGCTAACGACCCAGTTGTTATCGCAGAAGAAGAACAGGCTTTTATTAATGCGTATAGATGGGCAGAAAAGAGTAACTTCTCGTCAAAAGCTGAAGAAGTTAAGGCTGTTTGCAAAAGGTTGTGTATTGGCAAAACTAAATACTACAAATTAAGGAGAAAATTGATTAAAAAATAAGGGGCTGTCCTAGTTAAGTACAAATAACGTTGACACTATCAGGCTAATTTAAGATACTTTGCTCCTGCTATCGTTTCGCACGTTGAGAGTGACGGTGTTGGCAACAACATGGCATTGCTTGTAGTGGGTTTGTTCGCCCACCATCAGACCCAACTGGAGTGAGTCTTGATTATCAAGCTCGCCAGTATTGGCGGTGGTTAAAGGCGATACTAGGAGCGGGGCGCGATAGATTTTCTATCAAACCCATCGGCACAGGTATCGTCTTTTTTCACCTGTTTTAATTAACCCGCTCCCAACTTATAGTCGGTAGAGTCAGCTTTAAGTTGCGTAGCTTTTTTGGTGTCATTGCCCACCTTAATAGCATCGGGATCCTTACTAGATGTAATGTTAGATAATTGTTTAGAACAGCTCCCACACTAGACTGCGTAGGTGTAGGTTTATTGTGCGTAGGTCAGAAGTGGTCGCACCCCTGCTCTGATTCACCTGTTCACCCACCTTCACTGCCAACAACATTGACCTAAGACAGTCTTGATTCTAAAATCTATACTGAATCCTCTGTTGAGCGGATGAAAGTCAGGTCAATATCATCAGATTTGATTGTTGCGTTCACCCATTTGGCAGCAGAGGATTCATCACTCTCGCTCTTCTAATCATTTACAGTAAACTTGCCTCTATGAGTCACCCCGCTTACTACATCATCGGTGTCATTGTAGTCATAGCCTTGATCCTTCACATACGACATAATTTCAGGAGGAAGGCCGAAGCAGGTAGGCACAATTACAACTGCCTCACGGTCAGGCTTCCGCTTGAAATGACGTGTAAACCTGTCGATGACTCTCAATATCAGAATCACAAACTAACAAGATAACGGTTAAACAATAGCCTCCCTGTGGCGATTTATTAATGCCTGCCTATGCTGTATTGGTAGAGTGTTTTAAATTCGACTGTCATTGATATTGAAAGCTTGCGCTAGTTGTTTTATGCTTACACCAAGCGGCACCTGAGCAGTGGGCAGCGGATTTTGATTAACTTCACTATCTTTCAAGCCATATACAAGGGTGTCGCTTCCTATTTCTACCGAAGCAATATCATAAAAGCTGTGTGTTGCTGCTGGGCTTTATTGCTTCTATGTTGACAATACAGCTATTCGCCTTTAAATTGCGAACGTCACTTTGGCTCTGAGCGATGGGGTTGTTCTGACTGGTTTCGTTTTCAGAATTAACAGCGTATAGAGGCCGTTTGCCAGTAGCGGTAGAAGTGGGTTCGCTCCCTTCTCAAAGTGACTTAATTGACTTGAGACAGTCTTGATTCTAAAATCTATATTGAATCCTCTGCTGAGCGGACGAAAGTCGGATCAATATCGTCAGATTTGATTGTCGCGGTCGCCCATTTGGCGGCAGGGGATTCCTCACTCTCGCTCTGCTAATCATTTACAGTAAACTTGCCTCTATGAGTCACCCTACTTATTACATCATCGGTGTCTGTGTAGTCATAGCCTTTCTTAGCTAAACTTAAGCCATGATTGTTAAAGTGATCACCTAAAAAATCAAAGCCTTTGCTGATTTTGCCAATAAAGGTTTTGTCAGGATGTTGTTTATACCTGCTTAACCTGCTTTTTCTCATCTTATCACCCTAGAGTAATTTACTTATCTAGGACAGCTCAAAAAAGTTTTTACGCGCTAACGGTTGCGCGAAATTCTGGAATTTAGAGTGACTTCTCACGCAGATAACGGTTTAAGAGGAGTTACATCAATGCACAATCAATCTCAAAAAACAACAACAAGCACAGTTTTACAAAATCTGGACAATTTACCCGACAGCGCATTCATTAGGTTGGAGGTTGTAGCCGGTTTACTTTCTGTAAGCCGATCTACGGTATATAGGCTTACAAAACAGAAAAAGCTAACTTCATACAAGTTAACCGAAAGAACATCAACGTGGAATTTGGGCGAAGTTCGTCGCTTTTTAGCCAAACAGATGGAGGCCCAGTAGTATGACATACGCGGCCAAAAAAACGCGAGGCAAGTTTGTACGCAAAAATCTACCTAACCCAATCAACTATTTCAATTCAGAAAAAATTAAATTAACGGGTAATGGCCCTTGGTGTAATGCGCTTTGCCCATTTCACCAAGACACTACACCAAGCTTGCGAATTAACGTTAAAAAAGGCGCCTACCGATGCATGGCATGTGGTGCGCATGGTGGTGATGTCTTGGCATTTCATCGGCACAAATATGGCTTAGACTTTATTCAAGCGTGTAAGCAACTGGGCGCTTGGGTTGAGGTGTCGAGATGAATGAAATTGACAAAATCAACCAAGCCGTCAATGAATTGACGAAAAAGCAAAGGGCAGATGGTTATGTTGTAACCGGATTATATTTGTACACAAATCAAATTGGCCAAATTTTATACGTGCGGTTTAGGCTAGACCATAGAGAAAAGGGGAAATACATAAGACCGCTTTCACGAGATGAGAGTGGCGAATGGCGCAAAATGAAAGAGCCAGACTTTACAGATGGTAAGCCTATTTACAACTTGCATTCGATTTCTAAAGAGCCAGACAAGCCGGTTTTCATCGTTGAAGGCGAAAAATGCGCCGATGCCCTAATAAACCTAGGCATGTTAGCAACCACTAGCGGTGGTACGATAAGTGCAAGCGATGCTGACTGGCGTGCATTAGCCAACCGTACGGTCGTCATGTGGCCAGATAATGATGATGCTGGGCTGCAATACCAGAATGCAGTGATCAAGAAGCTAAAGTCCTTGAATACATCAATTAGCGTGATAGATAACTCAGCATTAAACCTTTCAAACAAGCAAGATTGTGCCGATTGGATCGCGAAATTTAAGGAAATAAATGAGCGCCTGCCAACAGCTAAAGAAGTTGCAAGCTTGCCGTTAGTTGAAGAGCCTTTAGCAATAATATCCAATGATTTAAACGAAAATGAGGCGAGCCAAGCACAATTTGCAGATGGTGATGTAACTGTAAATCTGCAGAGTGCAAGCGAGATAACGCCAAGGCCTATTCACTGGTTATGGCAAGGCTGGTTAGCTAAAGGAAAGTTACACATTTTTGCAGGACAGGCAGGTACAGGCAAAACAACCATAGCAATTGCCATCGCTGCAATCGTCACGAAAGGTGCCAATCTACCTGATGGAACCAAAAGCCCAAAAGGTAATGTTTTGATTTGGAGTGGTGAGGATAGTACTGAAGATACCTTGGTGCCGAAGTTAATGGCGGCTGGCGCTGATTTATCAAATATTTACTTCATCGGTGATACGACACAGAATGGTGACAGGCGGTCGTTTGACCCTGCACTAGATATGCAAGCACTTACGATACAAGCCGCGACCATTCCTGATGTAGCGCTACTGATTATTGACCCGATTGTTAATGTCGTAACCGGAGATAGTCATAAAAACGGTGAAGTGAGGAGAGCGTTACAACCTGTGGTTGATTTTGGTGAGCGGCTAAATTGCGCAGTATTGGGCATTACGCATTTTAGTAAAGGCGGGCAGGGTAAAGACCCGCTAGAACGCGTAACGGGCAGCCTAGCTTTCGGTGCATTGGCAAGGGTGGTGTTGGCAACTGCAAAGATTGTGACAGGGGATGAAGCTAAGCGAATTGTTTGTAGAGCCAAAAGTAATATTGGTATTGATGACGGTGGGTTTGAATATGAATTACAAGAAAAAGAAGTCGTGGCGGGTATTAATTCGACATATGTGCAGTGGGGTGATGCGGTTAATGGTAGTGCAAGAGAGCTATTAGCGCAGCCTGATGCACGCGCACAAGTTGAGGTTGGCAAATCTGCCATTGATCGTGCAAAAGAGTTTTTGCTAGAAATATTAGCAGATGGTGAAGTTGCACAAAAAGAGATTGAAGACGCTGCTAATGATGCAGACCATTCATGGCGAACTGTAAGAAGGGCCAAAACTGATCTTAATATCCAGTCAACTAAAAGCAAAATAGACCAGCGGTGGTATTGGAAATTGCCGAATAACTTGACCAAATCAAGTGAAGATGGCCAAGATGCCTATAAAATAACCGCGGCCACCTTGGACAACATAGTATTGTTGAGAGAATAAATAGGTAATCAATAAACATGGCGTTAACAGAGAAACAAGAACACTTTTGTATCGAAATAGTACGCACCAATAACCGAGATCAGGCATACCGTTCGGCCTTTGATTGTAGGCGCATGAAACAAGCGACTATAGATAACAATGCATTCAAACTACTACAGCGTAACGATATTGCAACGAGAATTGCAGCGTTGAGAGAACCTGTTATAAAAGAGGCGCAACTATCATTACAAAGAGTGTTGGATGAATTAACCTGCATTGCATATTCTGATATTGCTGCGATAGTAAACAGCAATGGAACATTAAAGCCGCTGCAAGAATGGCCAAAAGACAGTAGTCGTGCCGTGCAAGCTGTAGAAATACATGAAATATATGAAGGAACCGGCGCGCAACGCGTTTGTGTTGGCGCTGTGAAAAAAATAAAGTTTTGTGACAAGCTACAGGCTACAAATCAACTAATGAAGCATTTGGGTGGGTATAAGGTAAACAATTTTGATAAAGAAGACCCACTCAAGGCTTTATATCATTCAATATCTGGTACATCTTTACCCGTGGTTGAATAAAACACACAAGCTTGAGTACAAGCTTTGTTACTAAGATTAGTGGTTTAGTTTTACTGCATAGTTAAAGGTAGGTGGCTTTTTGAGCTGTCGTGTAAATGCTACTTTGAGCAATGCTATTAAACTATATTGAATGTTAGTGAAGTTGACCCGCTAATGATTATCTATAGAATAGAGCAGAATAAAACTATGTCTTAAAGTTAAAAATGGTCGAACAATAATTAAGAACAATTCCTTAATGATCTATAAAAACTTGGGTCTTCAAAGAAAGCTCTTACCCAACTTTGGGTGCTTCTAATTACTTGTTTAGCTATGGAAATTATCTACTAAAGAACTATACTCGAATAGATAATTTATTAAATTGACAATTCAAAAGCGGGATTTAAATTTAATTGCCACAAAGAAGCTTGAGCACACCAAGAGACACTTTGCACCCCAAACTTCTTTCTGTCCAGTTATCGCATTCATAATGCCGAAGTTTAAATAGAGTGTGCATGATATTTCGTATAAATTACTTAGTAAAAGTCATGTTATCAGAAAGGATATCTCATGAATGATGTCGTCATTAACAAAGCGTTAGAATATGCCCGCTTAGAGTTGTTAGATATGGGTATACGAGGCAATTCTCTTTTACACTTACGGCAGAGTGCAAAAACATTAGAGGTTGTTGATGAAAAATCGCATCAGGTGTATGACACTTTAGTTGAGTCATTAAAACCGATGACATTCGCTTGTCTACCTGGCTCATTAATTAACGAAGAGTCCGGCAAGATGGATATATCAGAGCCATTACCTCGAGTCCTTGAGGCTATGTATGGTGAATCTCGCCATACTGATACTAAGTTACAAACTAAACTTGCAGAAGATTCACTTGATAAGCGCTTGCTTAAAATAAGTACAGAAGCCTCAACCTACTACGAAGAGCAAGGCATTGATATTTTATATCTCGCTTTGGGTTTTTTGACTTGGTATGAGGATAAAAACTCTGACTTAGCTCGAAAGGCACCTTTAGTGCTCATTCCTGTTGCTTTGGAGCGAACTTCAGCAAGAGAACGCTTTAAGCTGCGATATACAGAGGCTGAGTTAGGTGAAAACTTAACCTTAGCCGCTAAATTAAAAATGGAATTTCAAATTACTCTTCCTGGGTTTGGCGAAGAGCTAGATTTTGATGCCTATATAGATGAAGTCCATACCCTTATTTCCGATAAGGATCGTTGGAAAGTCAATAAAGATGATATTACGCTAGGCTTTTTTTCATTTGGTAAGTTTCAGATGTATCAAGACTTGGCGACTGAGAACTGGCCTACCGATAAAGCACCCGGGTGCCACCCTATCTTGCAAGCATTGCTTGGCGATGGGTTTGAGTCTCTATCTAATGCAGTTGCTGACAACCCAGCAACAATAAAGGAAATAGATCTTGCAGATTTAAACTTTGTTAAAGATGCGGACTCCAGCCAAACTGATGCTGTGTTGGCTGTTAAGCAAGGAAAGAATCTCGTTATTCAAGGCCCTCCGGGTACTGGTAAGTCTCAAACGATTACCAATATTATTTCTGAGATGCTGTCAGATGGTAAGCGTATATTGTTTGTCGCTGAAAAAATGGCAGCCTTGGATGTGGTTAAACGCCGTTTGGATGAAACACATTTGGGGGATGCTGTTCTTGAGCTTCACAGCCATAAGAGTAATAAAAAGTCTGTGATGGAGGAGTTGAAAAGAACGCTTGAATTAGGGCGGCCTCAAGTGCGTGATCATTCAGCCGAAAAAACACGTTATCGTTATCTGAAAGAGCAGTTAGATAGTTATTCTGAAGCTGTTTATGCAACGGTGCTGGGTTCTGGCGTGCCATTTATAGATGCGCTTGGACATTATTTAGCACTTAAAAAAGCGACTGTTGATGAAGGTTTGCCAGCGATAGACTTTAAACCGATGAAGGGCTGGACTGGACAGCATTTTATTGCGGCATGTGGTTTGGTAAATGACCTTTCTGATCACCTTGAAGCGATGGGTGTGCCAGAGAAAAATGCTTTTTCCGACACAAAATTAGAAGATTTTTCTCCGATTGAACAAGAACGTTTAGAAAGGTTGTTTGTTCAAGCTCAAAATCTTTTGGCTAAGTGCCTTACTGAGTCAAAGTCGTTTGCAGAAAAAATAGGTGTTCCTCTTCCCGCAACGATAAGCGATATTTTAATTTTGCATCGTGCAGCAAAGCGTGCTGTAGATGCACCTCACTTGGAGGGGTTAAACTTAACAACGGATGATTGGCAGCGCCGTAGAGATCATATTAAAAAATTACTCGAAGCTGGTAAAGCTGCATCAAGTATAAGACAAGCTCGCTCTGATCAACTTATCGACCAAGCATGGCATGGAGATGTACTAACTACACGCGAAGTTTGGGTGACAACAGGAAGGAAATGGTGGCGACTTTTATCTGGTGACTTTAGACAGGCAAAACGACATTTATCTGGCACCCTTAAAGGGTCTCTGCCAGTAGATACTGAAGCGTGCATTTCTTTACTGGACGATATACTCGAATACCAAACTAACAAGGCTGTTTTTGCTGATAATGAAGTTTTAGGAGAGAGTTTATTTGGTGCTCAGTGGCAGGGTATTGATAGCGATTGGCCAGTATTGGAAAAACTATCATCATGGGTTGTAGATCTATACGATGAAGTTGGTAACGGTCGCTTACCTCAAAGTCTGCTTCAATTTTTAGAGGGTGATATAAACCTTCAAGGGTGGAGTGAATTATTAAATCAGCTTGCTAAAGATACGTTGAAACTCAAAGAGGTGTTGGAAAATATTGTTCAGCAACTTGATACTGACTTTCCTGCTCAAGATACTAAAGTGATTCTCTGTGATTTAAGTGTGGTGAATCAGTCTTTATCTTTATGGGGTAATGATTTTAATCAGTTGTACTATATGACTCGTTATAACAGGTTGATGAAATCGCTCGATGTTGATGGTGTTCGAGAGATTGCAAAGCTATCTTTTAGTTGGCCTAATCAGCCTGGTGCGTTATTGACCACATTAAAAATAGCGTGGTATGGCGGTTTAGTAGAAGAGGCTTACAAAACAAGTAAAGCACTTAGTCAGTTTGACCGAGTGAGCCATGAAAATATGATCGCTGAGTTTAAAACGCTTGATAAACAACTTTTCCATTTTGCACAAGAGGCGTTATTACATAGTCTGTACCAGCAAACGCCAAATACGAGTGGTGCTGGTGAAATGGCTATCATCCGCAAGGAGATAAATAGGAAACGGCGATTATTGCCTATACGTAAATTGATCTCACAGGCGGGGCGAGCAGTTCAACAAATAAAACCTGTTTTTATGATGAGTCCTATGTCAGTTGCGACTTACCTTCAGCAGGGAGCGGTCGAGTTTGATTTAGTGGTTTTTGATGAGGCTAGTCAAGTTAAGGTTGTCCGCGCGATAGGCCCAATATTAAGAGGAAAGCAAGTTGTTGTTGTCGGCGATACAAGACAGATGCCTCCTACTGACTTTTTCTCTAAAGCCTTAGAGCTAGAAGACGAAGAAGCAGATGAAAGCCAAACTGCAGATATTGAAAGTATTTTGAATATGTTTTTATCTCAGTCTGCCCCTGAGTCAATGTTGCGCTGGCATTATCGAAGTAAACATGACTCTTTGATTGCGGTATCTAATCAGGAATTTTATGAAGGGAAATTGATGATTTTCCCAAGTCCTGGTGTCAATCCGATTGCGACTGGTTTGAAATTGCGTCATTTACCAGAAACTGTTTATGAACGCGGAGGGTCACGAACAAACCCTGAAGAAGCAAAAGCTATTGCATTGGCTGTGATGGTTCATGCTAAAAATAAGTCATCATTAACGTTAGGGGTTGTTGCATTTAGTACTGCCCAGCGTGATTGCATTATTTTGGAGTTGGAACGACTAAGACGTGAAGACCCTAGCTGCGAGTCATTTTTTAACACACTAAGAGATGATGGTGAGGGGTTCTTTGTTAAGAACTTAGAAAATGTTCAAGGTGATGAGCGTGATGTCATTTTTATTAGTATTGGATATGGGCGAACTGCCAGTGGCAGAGTAGGTGCTAGTTTTGGACCAGTTAATCGAGATGGCGGCCAGCGTCGATTTAATGTCTTAATCACTCGTGCAAGGCTTGCCATGGAGGTTTTTAGTAACTTTGTGGCGGATGATCTTAAATTAAGTGCTGACTCTCCATTTGGTGTAAGGGCACTCAAAAACTTTTTGAAATATGCAGAATCTGGTGAGCTAGAAGAAGTTCATGAAACTGGAAAAGATACAGACTCACCTTTTGAGGATGAGGTGATTTCAGCTATTAAACAGCTAGGTTATGATGTGGAGCCTCAGGTTGGCACTGCGGGATTCTTTATTGATATTGCTGTACGTGACCCTAGCAAGCTAGGGCGTTATATTTTAGCGGTTGAGTGTGATGGTGCGAGTTATCACAGTTCAGCTTCTGCAAGAGATCGAGACAGATTAAGACAAGATGTTCTTGAGGGGTTAGGCTGGCGCTTCCATCGTATATGGAGTACGGATTGGTTTAGAGCACCGGCCAAACAAACTGAGCGCTTGAATGATGCAATTAAAGCCTCTATTGCATTTTATAATGAACTTGATCGCGATTCTCTTGAGGCTGTAGTGGAAAATCCTGCTCCAGCAACGATTAATCTAAAGATTCAAAGAGCTACTGCAGATGTGCCAACAAAAATATCTAAACCATATGTGATCGTATCTGAATCTTTAGGTATTCCATATCAGACAGAGATTCATACTTTGAGTCATAAAGTCCTACTGAATATGGTGCAAAAGGTAATTAACACAGAAGGTCCGGTACATAAAAAAGAGGCTGCTAGAAGAATTGCTAACAGTGCCGGATTTTCTAGGGTTGGAGCTAGAATGATGACACATATTGAGAGTGCTCTGAAACAAGGAACTCAAGGCGGTTTTCTGCATTATGAAAATGATTTTATTTTTAAAGATGCGAAAAAATATGTGTGGCTTAGAGACCGATCAAACTTAGATAACAGTTTCAAAAACATAGAACTTGTTCCGTATGAAGAATTAGAGCTGGCAATACTTGAATCAGTTAAATTGGCATTTTCTATTTCTAAAGAAGATGTTATATCAGAAGCTCTGTCATTAATGGGATTCAACCGAGTGACAGCTAACGCTAAAAAGTTTGTAATGAATGTACTTGATGCACTTATCAAAAATGGTAAGTTAGATGTGAGTGAACAGCTAATTAGGCTTGCCGGAGTAAATTAGACATGATTGCTGAAGATTAACTAGGCCATTAATGGTTTTAAAGCCACCGGCTATGGCTATGATATTTCTGATGGAGAGGCTCTGAACGTAGCTATTACCGCTAAATCATTTTTCATGGTCGATTCTTTGTTCTTTACAAGTCATTACTAGCAAACTAGATTTAGTAGCACAGGCTATAGCCAAAGCTGAATACATCAATGCTTACTAAAAACAAAAAGCTTTTACTAGTTGTAATTAGAAATGTAAGGATTAATTTTAAACAGGACTGGTTCGCCAAAACTGATTATGTGCATTTGGTGGGTTCTAGCGATGTAGGTGGAGTATTTAATGGAGCTATAATGATATTGTTGGTAGCTGCATATTTCTAATATTAGGGAAGATTCGTATAAGTGGAGTTGAAAACGTACAAAATAACGTACAAAACAAAAATAAGTACTTATTTAAATATATAAAATCAATGACTTAAGTTTTTAATTCGAGTCTCGCCGTCGCACCATTCAAATTTCAACAGTGATGATTTTTTCATTACACAAGCTGAAGGTTATGTGTGTAAAGTCACGCTTAAGACTATTCGTTGTACTATAGAATAAACTGACTTTTTCTGTATTGAGGTCAAGTTTACTATTCCTATCCCTGTAAAGATGACTGTCTAATGATGCCTTTCAAAGCGTTTTATCAGTTTAATAAATATTTCCAGCTATTTTGTTACACACTATTTCAAGGTGTCGTAG
>SPJK01006699.1_pt1 | contig 12845 bp, 12 predicted proteins | sample 3741771 | NCBI WGS metagenome assembly SPJK01 (sample SAMN10925997, study PRJNA522277) | cold seep metagenome | isolation source: Elba SIP-enriched marine methane seep metagenome, extraction at timepoint T2 | place: Italy: coast of Elba, Mediterranean Sea | reverse complement strand
TATTCACCGTCTTAATGGAGTCTCCTGGCCTGGGCGATTATCTTGAATAATACGGTTAATCAGATAACCCCGTTGACTGAAAAAATGCTTTGCTTTGTTTTTCTGGAATTTCGATTACAAGATTGATTTCGTCAGTAAATGTTTGATTAATAATTCTGCCGTCAAATTGTTTTAGCTTGTATTCGAATTCATTGAGGAGATGATAGGGAATAGTGCAGTGTTTCTGATGTAATTTGATATAAGGCTTGAGTTCAGAGCCTTGGATAACAGATTTAGCTGCGTGTGCATATGCTCTGACTAACCCGCCTGTTCCCAGTTTTATTCCTCCATAATAGCGAATAACTATGCATAGTGTATTGATTAATTGATGCCCTTCTATTTGCTGATAAACTGGCTTCCCCGCTGTGCCACCTGGTTCTCCATTATCACTGTATCGATTTAATATTTCTTTATTATTCTCAATGCGATAGGCAAAGACAACATGGGATGCATTTGCATATTCCTGCCTGAATTCTTCTAAAAGCTGATTTGCTTCCATGACTGTTTGGCAAGGCAAAATTATACCGATAAAGCGAGACTTTTTGATCGTCTCTTCTTTTTTAAGTATAGTCTCCAGATAGAACATAGTCTTTGATGAGGTCATTAATGAAAGTGATACACCCACATCGTTCAGAAAAGATAGGTCATCAGGTTTGCAGAGATACCATCATTGCTGAATTAAGCTCTGTTTTGCCTGCATCTGCAGTATTAACAGATGATGAACAGATCAGGCCGTTTGAGTGTGATGCATTAGCTGCATATGGTTGTATGGCCTGGGTTGTTGTTTTGCCTGAAACCATTCAACAAGTGCAGTTTATCATGCAATTATCGCATAAATCAGGTGTGCCTGTTGTGGCCAGGGGGGCTGGTACTGGTTTGGCTGGAGGAGCACTACCACTGGATAACGGCATACTGCTTTGTATGACAAAATTTAACAAAATTCTTACTGTAGATATAGCAAACAGAAGGGTGTGTGTTCAACCCGGTGTGAGGAATCTTGCTATTTCAGAAAGGGTGAAACCTTGTGGATTATTTTATGCTCCTGATCCGTCTTCTCAAATCGCTTGTAGCATCGGGGGCAATATAGCCGAAAATTCAGGCGGTGTGCATTGCTTAAAATATGGGTTAACAACGCATAATATACTGAATGTAAAACTGGTGACCAGTACGGGTGATATTGAAATTATAGGTGGGTATGGCCTTGATGGTTATGGATACGATTTACTGGCTTTGATAACAGGATCTGAAGGATTGCTGGGTATTATTGTTGAAGCCTGGGTAAAATTATTGCCATTACCTGGAACCTCACAGGTTATGATGGCTGGTTTTGCATCAGTGGAGCAAGCTGCAGAATCTGTTTCAGAGATTATTGCAAGTGGTATCATTCCAGCCGGTTTGGAAATGATGGATCATACAGCAATAAATGCTGTTGAAGACTTTATTCATGTCGGCTATCCGAAAGATGCAGCGGCTATTGTACTTTGTGAACTTGACGGTGTCCATGAACAAGTTGATTCTGAAATGATTCGGGCAACAACAGTTTTCAAAAAAAACTCAGCGACTGTTTTGAAATTAGCTGCAAATCAATCTGAAAGAGAGAAAATGTGGGCAGGTAGAAAGGTAGCTTTTCCTGCAGTCGGGCGCATTTCGGCAGATTATTATTGTATGGATGGCACTATTCCCAGGCGTTATCTCGCGCCTGTCTTAAAACAGATAGAGTTATTGGCAGAGCAGTTTGGGTTGGTTGTTGCAAATGTATTTCATGCTGGCGATGGCAATTTGCATCCTTTAATTCTATATGACGCTAGCAAAGGCGAGCTGGAGAAGGCGGAAAAACTGGGTGGCGAAATATTGAAATTGAGTATTGATGTGGGAGGCACAATTACTGGTGAACATGGCGTTGGTGTGGAGAAAATTAATTATATGTGTAGCCAGTTTTCTATCTCAGAAATTGAGTTATTTCATGCGCTCAAACACAGTTTTGACAGTAAGGGTTTGTTAAATCCTGGAAAAGCTATCCCAACTTTACCTCGCTGTGCTGAATTTGGTGCCATGCATGTTCATGCGGGAAAAATCCCTTTTCCTGAACTGAGTCGTTTTTGACTCAAATAAATTTAAAATGCAGATCATTAGTTTAATAGACTAATGTTGTGATGCCATATGCCCCTACGTAAGTCATCATAAAGTAAAAAAACGACAAAGTTAAGCTGGCAGACATATTAATTGATAAAACTTTTTTCAGGATATAAGTAATCAGGCTATAGTCCCAGAAGATCAGCAAACCGCCCATTATATAGCTGAAAAGGCTGTCGCTGGCGGTTATCCATATCACAGTGGGTACTCCAAAAACTGCCACAACATTTTCACAAAATAATACTGATGTAAGTATTTGTAGTAGTAAATGTTGATTCTTTGACATAAAAAGAATCAATGAAATAAAACAAACTGTCAGGGACGTTTCAATCACAACTTCAATGAGTGCTTCAGTTGTGTCGATCATATTCGCCTGGATAATAAATTCAACTATAAAATAGAAAAACAGGTTTTGTTTAAAAAAATCATAGGATTTAGGCAGATCTAAAGGATTGATCCTAAACAAACAAAGGGGTAAGTACTGTTTAAGAGCGTTCATAATAGCAAAATAATCAAGGTCTTTTATTTTTCAAGTGGATTAGTAATGTTTTGATTGTTTTGATTTGGGTTAGAGTTTTCAAGGCTGCTAAACTGATCATTCAAGGCCTGAACAATACTTCTGGTTTCTTCGATGAGCGCTTTGATTTTTAACCGGTTTTTTTTATTTTTTCCTACGGGTTCGTTAAATGGCAATAGTATACGCCAGAAACTCAGGCTTTTTTCAAACAGCCCTGAAAGATTTTCCATTAATTTGAGTTTATGTTGTCTTTGTAATAATTTGTTAATGATAAATTTAGAATGGACCCTGGAAATCATGATATGAATGGGAACCAGGATAATTAATAAAACAAGAAGAAATAAAGGTCCAATAATTGGATCAATGAGCATTTGGCTGACACCCACTTTAATTTCTGCGAGTACCAGCAATGTCATGATAAAGCCTAAAATAATCAGGCTGGACATATTGGCTCTGTCTTTCCAGACAGATAACTGTGTTTCAACCTCAGGGATATAAACATCATTGATGTCGTTGATGTTTTTTTCCAGATTATTCAGGACGCGATAACTTCTGTCATTTTCAATGTTAGCCAGACGTTGGTCAATCTCTGAGACGGAAGAATAATCAGTGGTAGAATTATCGGATAATACAATAATCTGGCCTGTATGAATGCCTAAAGCGGCTAATCGTCTTTGCCATGATGAAACAATTTCATTGGTTTTAGATGCATCAAGACTAATTTCAGAATGATCAACGATAAAAATGAATTTATTACTATCCTGATGTGCAACAATTTCATTAACAGATTTTTGTATTAATTCTTCCGATGCGTCAAACAGATCAGTAAAAACAAGAACCAGGTCGGACATATCCAGCATGTATCCAGTTAACATTTCATAGACTGGATTTTCATTTTCCGCTTTCAATATTGGAGAGTCAATGAATAACTTACCCTTTAGTTTCTGGCTGTTGACAGTTTTAAATTCCAGATAGGCATTAACTTTATCACCTTCACCGGTTTTTGTATTTTCTATTTTATGACTGATTTGAAAAAATGGCAGCCGGTAGTCAGAATCTAATGCCGAGCCAGGGAGTGTGGCGTTTGTTGTTTGAGGAGTGTATTGATGAACTGTAAACTTATGATTGGATGAATGGATATTGGCACCCAGATAACGATTGATAAATTCAGTTTTGGATGATGAAAAGCCTCCAATCAGGCTGACTACAGGCCACCAGGAACTTTTGCTGGCGTTTGTGTCTTCTTCATCAAATAAGCCCAGCTCGTATTCCAATTGATCAAGTTCATGATAAATTTTACTTGCTTGTTGCAATATCGGACTGGTTGTTGAAAAGAAACTTTCCAAATTGAGTAGGTGCTTACTAACCGGTTTTTCAGCCATTGGTGGAAACCATTCTTATTTTTTTTAAATGAGGTTTAAACTGCCCGCGTCTATTCATTCTGTGCAGATAGACATAATAAAAAAACTGGTAATATTAATCAAATAATTTGTTTATCTATCCTTTGCACGGAATATTACTCCGGGAAAAATATTTTATTTTCAAAGACTTTTTTAAAGTATTATATAAAAAAATCTAATTGTTCTGGTATTTTGGGGGTGGCACCTGTCTGACTGCAAACATAGGATGCAAGCTGATTGGCGTTTTCAGCAATCACCAGAGTTGGGTAGTCTTGCAAAACTCCCAGACAGACAGCAGCTGTGAACGCATCACCTGCACCGACTGTATCACAGACATCCGTTTTGATGCCAGGGATATTAACAAAATCCCCTTTAAAATAAATTGCACAGCCTTGAGCTCCCTTAGTTAAAGCTAACAATTCTAATTCAAAACGCTGGGCTAGGGATTCTAGAATGTATTGTTGGGAGCCTTCGATTTTACAGATATCGGCTAACCAATACATTTCCTGTTCGTTAAATTTACAGGCATTAGCCAGTTTTAAAGAATCTTGAATAAGAGACGGTGTATAAAAAAGCTGTCTTAGATTCAGGTCAAAAATTTTAAGTGTGGTTCTGGGTAACCCTCTAATGAATTTGCGTATATGACGCAAGTTCTGTTGATTTCTCTGTGCCAGGCTCCCGAAACAAACAGCATCAAAATGAGGTAAAGTTTGAGAGTTAATCTCGGGCAGATAATCCCATGCTGATGGAAATTGAATGGTATAACTGGCGTTATTTTTTTTGTCCAGGGTAACATTGACCTGTCCAGTAGGATATTCAGCGTGCTGAAACAGGAATTGAGTGCTTATTCCGAGTTCATTAACGGCTTGTTTGATTTCTTGGCCAGCTTCATCTGAACCTATGCAGGAAATTAGAAAAGCATTGACCTGATTTTTTTTGAGTTGTTTACAATGGAAGCTAAAGTTGGCGGGCGCACCACCCAGTTGTTTGCCCCTGGGTAACAAATCCCAGAGTACTTCACCGATTCCCGCCAGGTTATATTTTTTCATTTTAGCTTGGATTGTAGAACAATTGATATCAGGCCATTCTAATCGATATATATGATTTTCAGGAAACCAATAATCTGTTTCCGCATTATGAATATGAACAGGAATTCTGAGTCAGTTTCGGAATTCATTTTGTTCTTAAACAGTTTGAACATTTTAATACTTTTAGATTCAAACACTACTCGATAGACTAATTATTGTGAGTGTTATCCAAATTCCATAAAAAGCTAATATGAATGACAGGTACAAGCTTAATTCTAAGGCAAAGGGCCAACCAAAATTACCGATTATAACGGGAATAGTCGTTTTGCTATCGTTCACGGCTTTATATTTTCTTGACGAAAAGCCTGAAGAGCAAACAATTCAGAAACTTGGCCTACCTTTGAAGGCTGATCAACAGGAATTAGTTGAACAAAATAGTAAAACTATTCCAGCACAGATATCCATAATGGGTACTGAACCTGTCGAAATTCAGGGGTTATCAGAGGGGCAGTTAGATTTGCCTGAATTGGGTAATAGTGATAATGCTCTAAGATCAGCGATGATTAATGTATCCCCCGATTTATTAACATGGATGCAGTTTCGGCATTTAATTAAATCGTATATTGTCTTTATCAATGATCTTTCACAAAAGCAGCTTAATTATAAAAACTACAAGTTTTTAACTCTGACACAGAAGTTTAGCGTGGGTCAGGATGCGATGGGTCTCTATATTGCTTCTGCAAGTTATGTTCGGTATGAGTCGATAGTCAGAGCAATTGATGCAATTAAAACTGAGCAGGCTATGGTTGTGTATCAAAGATTTAAACCTTTGTTTCAGCTTGTATTTGAGGACTTTGCATACCCTAAAACGATTCATTTAGAAGATATTTTTGTCAAAGCTGCAGCGGGTATGGTTGCTGCTCCTGTCATAGAAGGTAGAATTGGCTTAAAAGTCAAGGGAGCAATTTATCAGTTTGAGGATGAAAAATTGGAGTCTCTACCAGCAGTTGAAAAGTTGATGATCAGGATGGGGCCTGAGAATGCAAGAATACTTCAAGCCAAACTCAGAGAGTTGTTGCAGGCAGTAAGCGGGTTAAGAGAGAGTTAGATATTGTTATAACAGGGTATTTTGATACTATTAAAGCATTTAACCACAGCATACCAAAGAGCTACATCTTCATTGATCGTATGCTTATTAGTTGATAAAGCAGGTTTTATTAGCCCGGAAATTCATGAAGGCGTTTAATATTGTTATGTATTTTGAAAAAAACAGTGTGTGCCCGAATAGCTTTGTCGAAAAATCTTGAACACAATAGATCAACCCCGATATGCCTTGTGGTCATTTTGCCCAAGCTTTTTTCAGATTCTCCATTCTCTTCATAAATTATCCGGGTAGGCAATCTTGGAATACAAACAGCGTCAGGTATTTATGACTTCTCTATCGTGATACGTTTATTAACTAAAATGGACTTAAATTGCTGTTCAAGTTTTTTCAGAGTAGCATGATAATGGCCTAAATCAAGATGAAAAGTATCATGTATAAAACGGATGATTTCCTCGCCTATGACTGAATTAATAACATAGACAGAATATAGGATAGTAATGATGTAGATTAATTCGTGCATTTTGAACTACCTCTCATCTGAACAGGAAAAGATAATTTCGGTTAGACTTTGAAACAGCCAGTATCAACACCAGACCAGTCAACAACAAGCATCCTATGCAATTTATATAAAATTAAGTTATAAATTCCGTAGTCGTAACCGTTAGATTATATTGAAGATCTTAATGAGTGTACGTTTTTTCCTGAAAACGCACCTTAATAGTGCTTGATGTTAACATAAAAAATATCTAGTGAGAAGTTAGTCTGAAAATTCCCAAGAGGAATGGACAGCCAGAGAAAAAGTTTGAAAAAATTACTTAATGCGTTGCTTTCAAGAATTGAAATCATATGTTTCAGAACAAAATTTATGAGGAAATCGAATTCATAAGAACATTCAGGTTCAGCTATAAGTATTAAAGTAGGCTTTTCAAGGCTGATTTCTGCTCTGATGAAATACTATTTATGCCGAAAGATTTTACCGTAACTGGTATCAGTGTCAGTATCTTGCCAAACATGGTGAGGGTGAACGATGGGTTCAGTTGGAATAGGAGCTGTAACCAGGTCGGTCATACCAACCAGCATTCTTCCTACGGTATTGATTGAACCTTTTATGACCCCACCAACAATGCCAAAGAACAAATTACTTTCATTTGTCGTATTGATGATACTTTTCGGAATTTCTGCAGAAGCTGTGGCAATATTCAGCAGACCACTTTTTGCTTTAGCAGATACCTGCTCCTTATACAGTGTGTCGTCTGCCTGGCTGATTGTGCTGATACTGAATAATAATACAGCGATACTAAGTATGGATTGTTTCATTTTATTTCCTCATTTTGCTAGCCCTGATATTTCTTAAGGGCGGTTAGGATTTTCAATTAAACACAAATTATTCAAATGTTTATATGGTATTTTTGCTGAGTTTTTTAAAAAGTTTGTATCTGATTGATTTTGCATAATAATCTGGCCGCAAGCAGTGAACAAAATCACTAAAGCCAGAGTCTCTTATGCATTTTGCCATGATGAACATGCAGTATTGCCAGATCACCCAGAAAACTATTCCTTTGCTGAATTCTCCTGCTTAAGCGAATTCTTTACATGGTTCATCAAATCACAGGTTGTTTCCATTTGGTCTCTCAAGGAACGGCGTCAATATTTCTTTATAGCTTGAGTGACAGTATTCCTGCTGTCAATACCCTTGAGAAACAAAGCGGAAAGTTCTTAAACCTGTGGTTTCTATAGAGTCATGTTACTTTATTTTTAAATATTAAGTGGCAGGTATCAAACACTAGTATAGTTAATGCAAAAAATATTTCCGTTTCCGGGGACAAAAGTCATCAATTTACTGAGAAAATTCAGCGACTTGTTTTAATGACTGTTAAGAAGCCTAAAAATTCATGTTTTATCGTAAAGCTTTGCTGAGTGCATCAGCCATTGCGCTCTGGTTACTTGATGTCTTCACGGGGTTCTTTTTTTTGCGTGGTTTGCCGAGGCTATTTTCCTTGTTTTGACTTTTCATGGATAAGGATATTCTTTGACGTTGCTGATCGACTTCAAGCACGGTCACTTTAACCATGTCACCCGTTTTGACAACATCTCTTGGATCTTTAACAAAATCGTTTGCCAATTGGGAAATATGTACGAGTCCATCCTGGTGAACACCAATATCGACGAAGGCACCAAAGTTTGCAACATTGGTAATAATACCTTCCAGTTGCATGCCGGGCGATACATCATTAATGGTTTCTACCCCTTCTTTGAACTGAATGGTTTTAAAATCAGGTCTGGGGTCTCGTCCTGGTTTGCTCAGTTCGTTAATGATGTCGGTTATTGTTGGTAGGCCGAATTTTTCATTAGTGTAAGACTGTGCATCTATCTGTTTTAACAGAGCATCGTGCCCCATAACTTGTTCCAGTTTTTTGCCCGTATCCTGCATGATCGTTTTTACGATTGAATAGGCTTCCGGGTGAACAGCTGATGCATCCAGAGGGTTTTCACCATCTCGAATTCTTAAAAAAGCGGCAGCTTGTTCGAAAGCCTTATTGCCTAACCTTGGGACTTTTTTCAGTTCCTTTCGATTATTAAAAGCGCCCTGGGAATTACGAAACTCCACGATATTATCACTGATAGTTCCATTCAATCCGGATACATATTTTAACAAGGCAGCAGAGGCGGTGTTTACATCAACCCCAACGGCATTGACGCAATCTTCAACGACTGCATTGAGACTGCGGCCTAACAGGCTTTGGTTGACATCATGCTGGTATTGCCCTACACCAATTGATTTTGGCTCAATCTTGACTAGTTCAGCTAATGGGTCCTGAAGTCTGCGCGCAATTGAAACTGCACCTCGCAATGTCACATCCAGATCAGGAAATTCATTGGCAGCTGTTTCTGAAGCAGAATAAACAGAGGCACCTGCTTCCGAAGTGATGACTTGATGAAACTTTAATTCTGGATACATTTGTTTGAGTTCGACAATGAGCTGATCAGTTTCTCTTGAACCGGTTCCATTTCCGATACTTATAAGGTTTACGGAATGTTTCCTGATCAGTCGAGCCAGACTTTGCAAAGATTGCTGACGTTGATTTTTGGGAGGAAAAGGATAAATGGTATCAACGTCCAGCAGTTTGCCGGTTTCATCAATGATGGCAACCTTGACACCTGTTCTGATACCAGGGTCTAAACCCAAAGTAACCTTTGAACCTGCGGGTGCAGAAAGTAACAAGTCTCTCAGGTTATTAGAAAAAACCTGGATTGCTTCTTGCTCTGCCGCTTCTCTTAATTGAATTTTTAAATCCAGCTCAATGCGGGTAAACAGTTTGACTTTCCAGGCCAGTGTAGCTACTTTGGCCAGCCAGACATTAACAGGCAGAGAGCTGTCAGCAGCATCGAGCAGCTGGATAATTTGCTGGATACAGTGTAAATGCTGCGCTTGTTCATCTGTGCCAGGCTTTAAGGACAGGGAGAGATATTTTTCTTTGTTACCACGGAATATGGCCAGAGCGCGATGGGAAGGAATTTTATTGATCGCTTCCTGATAGTCAAAATAATCTTTAAATTTTTGTGCGGCTGATTCCTGATTAGGGTTAAGAGATGAAGTCATAATGCTGTTTTTCCACAGCTGTTCTCTGAATGAAGCGAGCAATTCTGCGTTTTCGGATAATTGTTCCATAACGATTTGCTTGCAGCCTTCTAACGCAGTTTGACTGTCTGGAATTGATTTTTCTAGGTCAATAAACGGTTTTGCAGCTTCTTCAGGAATAAGGCTGCGGTCGGCCAGCAAACGCGTGACTAATTCACCCAGTCCTGCTTCTCTGGCAATTTGAGCCTTGGTTCTGCGTTTGGGTTTATATGGCAGGTATAAATCTTCTAACAAGGTTTTCGTTTCTGCATTCTGAATGGATTTTTCCAGTTCAGGCCTTAGTTTTCCTTGAGTTTGTATGGATTCCAGTATGCTTTCCCGGCGTTTATTTAATTCTCTTAAGTAAACCACTCTTTCTTCAAGAATTCTTAATTGTTGATCATTCAGGCCATCAGTCATTTCTTTCCTGTAGCGGGCAATGAACGGGACAGTCGCGCCTTCATCCAGCAGTTTACAACTGGTTTCGACTTGTTTCGGATTGATATTTAGTTCTTTAGCAATTTGTTTAACTACATCCATTTGCGTTTTATAGAAAAAATTAGCCATTATAGCAGTTGTATTTAAGTGTCATCGGCTCTGAATACTTTACAGACGTAGAATTTTCGACAAAATAATTTTGCATAGTATGATGAGATTATTTTAAATAAATTCAAACAAAATGAAATCACGAGAAAGGCGCTCTGGAATCATATTGGTTAATACTGGAGAAGGAAAAGGCAAATCATCCAGTGCATTTGGCATGGTATTTCGTGCTGCAGGATGGGGGATGAAAGTGTGTGTGATCCAGTTTATTAAAGGCCAATGGCAGACCGGAGAGCAAAAAGCAGCAGAACGGTTTGATAATATTGAATGGCATGCTATGGGAGATGGGTTTACCTGGGATACAAAAAACCCGGAACAGGATATTAAGACTTCAAGAGAAATTTGGCAATTCAGTCAGGAAAAAATACGTTCTCAAGCCTATGACCTGGTTGTGCTGGATGAAATCAATTATTGTTGTGGTTATGGCTGGCTGAATGGCGAAGAAATTGTTTCTTTCGTTAAAGCGAATAAGCCGGAATGGATGCACCTGATTTTAACGGGAAGGAATGTTGCGGCAGAGGTTCAGGATATGGCGCATACCGTTACAGAAATGCAACCTTTAAAACATGCTTTTGATCAAGGTCTGGAAGCTGAACAAGGGATAGAATTTTGAAAAAAATGTTGAATTGTAATTGATCTGGATCAATTTAAGATGTCTTTGATAAAGTTTGAAAGGCTAACCGGGCTAGATACCTTTATTAATCCAGTGTAAACTGTGGAAAATTCCAATATCAAGAAAAGGGTTATTCTGTTGGATTTTGATAAAAATTACCATAACGCTGTTTGATCAGTTTCAATTTCAAAAAAAATTTTTTATTGCGGAGAACATCATGAGTAGTACACAAAAAATTATTATCGCTATTGTGGCGGCCTTTGGCGCAGGCTTTCTTTTAGTCGGGGTGAACAAAAATGAGTCCCCGGAAAATAAAGAAGCCGCCGCCATGATTAGAGCAATTTCTAATATGCAAACCATGGCCCATAAAAAATGTCCAGCCCTTGTTAAGAAACACACAGGCGGAAAACTGGATAGTTTTGTAACTAATAAAGAGACTGATAATGCGACTTATCTGACACTGGAGTGGTTAGGCGACAAAGATGACCCTTATAAGAAAGTATCATGTACTTTAAGTGTTACTTTAGGAGGCATCTCTAAATTTGTTATTGATGATGAGGTCATCATCGATAAAGACGTTTAATTTATAGAATTTAGTTGTTCTGGATAATCGGGGAAAAGACTTGAACAATATATTCATGATTTAATACTCGCTTTTCCAGAAACCTGTTAGGCTAAATTTTTTCAGGAAATTAGATACAGTTCGTATGTTGTTTAAATAGCACTATCCATTTGTGAAAGAATTGCTGTCTTAACAACAATTCGGGCTAAGGCTCTCGGGCAACTTGTTGACAAAGAAGTTTGACAGTTTTACGGGCTTTTTTATTGCTGAAACTTGATTTTGAAAGATTGAGTGGTAAAAAAATAATTAAAACCACGAACCTGAAGTGAGGATATGTAAATGAGTATGATAGTAGATGATGTGATGACGGCAAATGCAGAATATGTTGATAGTTTTGGTGACAAGGGCACTTTGCCTATGCCTCCAGGTCGTCATTTTGCAATTTTAACCTGTATGGATGCCCGTCTTGATCCAGCTAAGTATGCGGGTCTTTCAGAGGGGGATGCTCATGTAATTCGAAACGCGGGTGGAAGAGCAAGCGATGATGCAATTCGTTCACTGGTGATTTCCTATAAATTGTTAGGCACTCGAGAATGGTTTGTTATTCATCATACAGATTGCGGTATGGAAACCTTCAATAATGAAATCATGGGCGAGTTATTGTCAGGCAGTTTGAAAACTTCATCGGTTGATGCATCGGGTTGGCATGATAGCAATGCCGGGGGTGGGACTTGCGACGGCAAATTTATTAATTGGTTAACAATCAGTGATCAGGGTAAAAGTGTTTTGGAAGATGTTCAGCGTATAAGAAATAATTCTATGGTTCCAGCAGATATACCCATTTATGGATACATTTATGACTGTAAGTCTGGAAAACTAGTTGAGGTTCCAGAAGCGACAGAGGCAGGTAAAACGTCATAAACAGAAAAGACTTACACAATAAGGCTTCCAGGAACAGAAAACCTACTGCAGACAAGTTGGTTTTGCTCGATTTCCTCAATTTTTTTGTTAAAAGAGTTTGTTGTTGGCCTTAAAAAATTGTAATACTTGATTTGTACTGATTCAATATAGTATTCGTTCGCTAGGCTTTCTATTCTCGGCCAGATTCCTGGATTACGGTTGCAGATTTCTATCTGTAGCCGTATAGCTTGAATTCAATTTTGGAAGACTATTGGTATTCTGGTCATGAAACCATTTTTACTGAACTGAGTCCATTTGGTTTTTTT
>SPJK01065418.1_pt1 | contig 12867 bp, 8 predicted proteins | sample 3741771 | NCBI WGS metagenome assembly SPJK01 (sample SAMN10925997, study PRJNA522277) | cold seep metagenome | isolation source: Elba SIP-enriched marine methane seep metagenome, extraction at timepoint T2 | place: Italy: coast of Elba, Mediterranean Sea | reverse complement strand
CCCCAAATCCAGTGACACACTGGCATGTAAACCAGTATCAGCCACAAGACACTGAACCACAACATGGCTGAAAATTTAATACGCTCAGCAAAGCCACCTACAATCAAAGCAGGCGTAATAATGGCAAATGTCATTTGAAACATAAAAAAAACAGTCTCCGGTATATCGCCTGACAAACTGTCTGTAGTTAAATCCAGGACAAACATCTTGGAAGCCCCACCAATAAATTGCTGCAAACTGCCACCATCAGCAAAAATAAAACTGTAAACACCTGCCAGCCACAAAATAGAAACTACACAAGTGATAGCAAAACACTGCATCAATACCGACAATACATTTTTACTTCTAACCAAGCCAGCATAAAACAGCGACAAGCCAGGTAAAGTCATAAAAAGAACCAAAGCAGTTGATGTTAAAATCCAGGCCGTATTCGCCTGATTTAAATCTTCTGCAAACGCCACACCCGGGCTAAAAAAAAGAAGACTTAATAAAAAAAAATTTTTGTTATTCATTATGAAACGCCTTATAGAAGTTTTTAAATAGCCATTAGTAACTTCAGTTAGCCATTAAAACTTAAACTATTATTTATTATTATTCTGTTTATTAAATTTAATCGATTCGACTAGATAGCATCATCACCCGTCTCACCTGTCCTGATCCGAATCACCTGATCCAGGTTACTGACAAAAATCTTGCCATCACCAATCTTGCCGGTTTTGGCCGAATTTACAATGACATCAACTGCCTTTTCAACAAGATCATCTGATACCGCTATCTCCATTTTCACTTTTGGTAAAAAATCAACCACATACTCTGCACCACGGTATAGCTCAGTATGCCCTTTTTGCCTGCCAAATCCTTTGACTTCAACGACAGTTACGCCCGCCATGCCTATTTCATGTAAAGCCTCCCGAACTTCATCCAACTTAAATGGCTTAATGATTGCTGTTATTAATTTCATATATTACCTGATAAATTTATTAGCCTGATTCAGGCAAAAAAACATCTGCCAGGAATTCTGTTATTCAAACTCCCAACACCCAAAACCTGGTTTATCCATTTAAATTTCTGCCTATTCACAAGCCACACTCAAACTAATACCAAAACATATAGCCAAATATGAAATTTTGCTAAAATGAAGAACCCCCATCCGTTCAGTTTAAACAATGCCGGATCGTGAAAAAGCATGAACAATTCTCAAAAACAGATAAACACTTAATTTATTCAATTGATAAAAAATCAATTTCGGAATAAACCATATTCATCATAATTAATAATGACTCAACATACAATTGCCTCACACAAAAAAGCCCTTCTTTGGTGCAATAAATCAACTGTACGCCTTATTATCCAGCAAAAAAAACGGGTGCAAATGCACCCGTTTTTCACATTCAAACTGATTATTTAAAACTAATCAATTAATTCATTGAACTGATTTTCAATCAGTTGCCTTTAGGAGCATCGGTAAATTCAGGATAGGCCTCCATACCACATTCAGAATAATCCACACCCTGATACTCTTCTTCCTCAGATACACGAATACCCATAACCATTTTTAGAATGTACCAAACCAATAAACTACACAAGAATACAAAGATAAAAATCGTCACTAAACCGATCAACTGAGCTTTTAAAGTCGCATCGTCATTAGATAAACATACAGCCAACAAACCCCACATACCTACAATACCATGCACTGAAATAGCACCGACAGGATCATCAATTTTGAGTTTAGCCATAAAGACAATTGAAAAAACCACGATAACACCACCCACAGCACCAATGATAGTAGCAACCATTGGCGTTGGAGTTAATGGTTCTGCTGTAATAGCAACCAGTCCTGCTAACGCGCCGTTTAATGTCATAGACAAATCAGCTTTACCAAACATGATTTGAGCTGTAATTAACGCAGCAAAGACACCACCTGCTGCTGCTGCATTCGTATTTACGAATACCATTGCAACAGCATTGGCTTCACCAATATCAGAAATCTTTAACTCTGAACCGCCATTAAAACCAAACCAGCCCAACCATAATATAAAAGTTCCCAATGTTGCCAACGGCATATTACACCCAGGAATAGGATGAACCTCACCATTTGGACCATACTTACCTTTACGAGCACCCAAAACAATCACACCCGCCAAAGCCGCTGTAGCACCACACAAATGCACCACACCAGAACCAGCAAAGTCCAGAAAGCCTAGTCCATCAAGAAAGCCACCGCCCCACTTCCAGTAACCCTGCATTGGATAAATGAAGCCCGTCATTACAACAGCAAAAGCCAGAAAAGCCCATAGCTTCATACGCTCCGCTACCGCACCAGAAACTATTGACATAGCTGTTGCTACAAAAACAACCTGAAAAAAGAAATCAGAAAGACTGGAATAATAAGTATCGCCTTTACTGCCCAACACAGCTTCTACCGTATTATCATCACCCAATAAAAAGCTGATACCCGGCCACACACTGTTCACAGCCTCTCCAGGATACATAATATTGTATCCACATAACATATACATAATGCAGGCAATAGCAAACAACGCCACATTCTTGGTCAAGATTTCTGTAGTATTTTTTGCTCTTACCAGTCCGGCTTCGAGCATGGCAAAACCAGCAGCCATCCACATCACCAAAGCACCACTCATAAGAAAGTAAAAAGTATCGAGCGCATAGCTCAATTCAGTAATTTTATTTAAAGCTTCCACTTCACTACCTCGAAAAAATTGATTGATTGAAACCAAATTATCTTCAGAAAGGAGGCTGGCAATATCAAGAACCAGCAAAAGACATAATCATTTCTGAAAACCATTAGTATTCACAAAATTGAACTAAAGCGCCTCTTCGCCAGTTTCACCTGTTCTAATACGAATCACCTGCTGCAGATCGGTAACAAATATCTTACCGTCTCCAATCTTGCCCGTATTTGCTGCATTTGCAATCGCCTCAACTGCCTGATCAACAATATCATCCCCAACTGCTGCTTCTATCTTTGCTTTAGGAAGAAAATCAACCACATATTCCGCCCCACGATAAAGCTCTGTATGCCCTTTTTGTCTCCCAAAACCTTTGACCTCAGTTACCGTTACGCCCTTTACACCAACCTCAGACAGTGCTTCTCTCACATCATCGAGTTTAAAAGGCTTAACAACCGCTGTTATTAATTTCATGCTTCAACCTCTTTTGCTTTATTAAAATCAATTACTAACAAGCATAACTCATGCCAAATACAATGATTTTTGCAAAATTAACAACACATACCCCAACGCTACAATTAAATTTTATTGCCATAATTACAACAACCTTTAATAAATCAAAACCCCATAAATAACATAAGTTATTGAATTTTATGAAAACAACCTTTTTATCTACACTGAAAAGGCATTATTGCAACCTAAATGCATTTTCCACAAATTTGTGAAACACTTCACAACAATTTTGCACCATAGTTAAACACTTTCGCCCCATAACGCGTTATTTTGGTGCAAAAACAAATATTTAGACCAAAACAATCCATTTCTTCACAAATTTTTAACTTGCAATCAATACAATGCACTCTTCCACGCCTGAACATCTAAAAACAACAGCACATAAAACAGCTATAACTTATTATTTTTTATAAAAATCAGCATAAATAGTTGCTTTATAGCAACATAATTGTAAACGCACCACAAATAAGCACAACGAATAGTGTCGAATTTATAAAAAAAACATATAACTAATTGATTTTTATTTAACTTGACTCTAAAAAAAAAGATGCTATATTATCAATAACCAATTTATCAAATGGGGATTACATGAAAAAGACTAAACTATCTGTTGCGGTTACACTATTAGCAACATCATCTGTTACGATGGCAGAAGATGACCTTTCTTTTTGGGGATTCACACCTTCAGCCAGCGTCGCATTAACGACTGAATACATGTGGCGTGGTTTTTCTAACTCTAACAACGACCCAGCCATCCAAGGCTCTTTTGATTTATCTCATGAGACTGGATTATATCTTGGCGCATGGGCATCCAGTGTTGAATATGGCGACCAGGACACAAGTATGGAGCTTGATGTATACGGTGGTTATTCAAATGAAACTGATTTTGGCGGCACGCTTCCTTTGCCTGTATGGTATGACGTTGGTGTTTTAAGATATGAATTCAGCGGAACACCTGATGGCGGCGGCTTGACTGAATTGTATTTTGGTGCTGGCTTATCTCCAATTGAGAATCTTAACCTGGGCGTTTACTGGTATTATGGTCTTAAAATCGAAGACCATCTTGATCCAGGCGAATACACCGACATTGCTGTTGATTACACATTACCCGATTCGTTAGGTGGCATCACAATTCTTGCAAATGCTGGTTACTACAACCAAAAAGGTGGCGCACCAGACTATTGGAATTGGAAAGCAGGTATCTCCAAAGACATTGCTGGCTACAATTTCGAAGTGGCATATCATGAAGCTGACGGCGATGGCCCTGAATTCACCAGCGCCTTCGGTTCTAACAGAAGCTTATCAGATGGTCGTATCGTGGCTACGATTTCTAGAGAACTAGGTGGCAACAGCTCATCATTGCATTTGCCTGAAGGCATCCAAACCAGCGCAAGTGTTGCTTTAACAACTGATTATGTCTGGCGTGGTGTTTCACAAACGAATAATGAGCCTGCCGTGCAAGGTTCTTTTGATGTTGCACATGAATCAGGTGCTTACATAGGTGTCTGGGCATCCAGCTTTGAATTTGAAACCCAAGCGAGCATGGAGCTTGACGTCTATGCCGGTTTTTCAAGAGAAACTGACTTTGGCGGCTTATTACCATTCGGATTGACTTACGATCTAGGTTGGTTACGTTATGAGTTTACTTCTGATTCAGCTGCAAACATCAATGAAATCTACTTTGGTGGCGCGATTTCACCTATCGAGAATCTGAACATCAGCACATACTGGTATTATGGCGTTAAAATTGAAAACACAAAACCAGGCGAATACACTGATATGGCTGTAGACTACACATTACCTGAATCACTGGGCAGTGTTACCTTGTTAGGCCATGCAGGCTACTATAACCAAAAAAATGGATCTGATGATTACTGGGACTGGAAAGCCGGTATAGCCAGAGATTTCGGCCCATTTAATATGGAAGTTGCCTACACGGATACTGACGATGCAAACGCAAGAAATTCGGATGGTAAGAGCTTGGACGACGGAAAAGTGGTTGGAACAATTTCAGCGACATTCTAAATTAATCCATACCGAGAAAACGGGGCTTAACTGCCCCGTTTTTTTTTACCCAAAAATCACCTTAGCCAAATAATACCTCATTGTAATACCCAAACCTCTGTTTGAAATCAAGGCATAATTTTTGCTTTATTTTTTAACTATGGTGTTTACAAGAAAAACCCATGCCTTTTTGTTAAAAATCAAACATAGTGTTATGATTCAGCGTAGTAGTTGATAAGCCTAATTGTTTTTTAGCTACATATTATTAACTGATTTGAGTTGGCTTGGGGCCAACCCCTTCCTATGGATCATTAAAAAATGGATAACATATTGATTTATAACTTCCAGTTTAAACTTTCTTTATCCTATCGATGATCATCAAATCAATCAGTTTTAACTTATAAAATTATTTCGGAGACTAAATAAATGTCAGTAGATAATGCCCTAAAAATGATTCAGGAAAACGATGTTAAATTCGTTGATTTTAGGTTTTGTGATACTCGAGGAAAAGAGCAACACGTAACTTATCCTGCTCATACTATCAGCGAAGATACCTTTGAAGAAGGTAAAATGTTTGATGGTTCTTCAGTAGCTGGCTGGAAAGGAATTAATGAATCAGACATGATCTTAATGCCTGATGCAACTACAGCAGTCATTGATCCATTTTATGACGACACAACATTAGTTTTACGTTGTGATATTATTGAGCCTAAAGACATGCAAGGATACGAGCGAGATCCACGTTCAATTGCAAAACGCGCTGAAGCTTATATGCAATCAACCGGTATTGCAGATACAGCCTTTTTTGGTCCCGAAAATGAATTTTTTGTATTCGATGATGTACGTTGGAATTCTGAAATGGGAAGCTGTGGTTACAAAATTGACTCCGAGGAAGCCGACTGGAACTCTGAGAAAATTTACGAAGATGGTAACATTGGCCACCGCCCAGGTGTAAAAGGTGGTTACTTTCCTGTACCTCCTGTTGATTCTCTGCAAGACATGAGATCAGCTATGTGTCTGGTATTAGAAGAAATCGGTCAAACAACAGAAGTACACCATCACGAAGTAGCAACAGCGGGTCAATGTGAAATCGGTTCTAAATTTAATACTCTGGTAAATAAAGCTGACGAAGTATTAAGTTTAAAATATGTAGTTTCTAATATTGCTCATGCCTATGGAAAAACAGCGACATTCATGCCAAAACCTTTAGTAGGTGATAATGGAAACGGGATGCATGTCCACCAATCTCTGGCTAAAGATGGCGAAAACCTGTTCACTGGAGACCTTTATGGAGGCCTGTCAGAAACTGCATTATTCTACATAGGCGGAATCATTAAACATGCAAAAGCCCTGAATGCTTTTGCCAATGCATCAACCAACAGTTACAAACGCCTGGTTCCTGGATTTGAAGCCCCTGTTATGCTGGCGTATTCTGCCAGAAACCGCTCTGCTTCTATCCGTGTACCATTCGTAAGTAACCCCAAAGGAAGACGTATTGAATTGCGTTTTGGTGACTCTACTGCAAATCCATATTTATGCTTTGCAGCTATGCTAATGGCTGGCCTGGATGGCATTCAAAACAAAATTCACCCAGGTGATTCAATGGACAAAGACTTATATGACTTACCACCTGAAGAAGAAGATCAAATCCCTCAAGTCGCTTTCTCTTTCGATGAAGCACTAAAAGAGCTTGATGAAGATCGTGAATTCCTGACCCGTGGCGGTGTTTTCACTGATGATGCGATTGACGGTTACATCGACTTGAAAAACGAAGAAGTTCAACGTCTGCGTATGAGTACACACCCAGTTGAATTTGATATGTACTATAGCTTGTAATAGCTATTCGTTCATATAATTTAAGAAAACGCCCCTATATGGGGCGTTTTTGTCTAAAAAGGTGCGATAATTTCATTTATCCAACCGATTTTAAACATAAACTTGCTTTTCCAACATTTTCAGTCAAAACTTTCTTAAAGATTGAAAGTTTTCCCAGCGCTACAGCAGAATTTGTTAATACGTTTCCTCTAATTATCAATACATTGATAAAGCAAAAGCTTTAGTATTTATTTCATCACTTACTTTCTTTTTTAAATATGGCATAGATATTGTATATTTAACTATGTTTACTTAAAACTTAATTCCATTACAGTGCATAAAAAGATTCTTTCTCATATTAATGAAGCAATCTTAGTATTTGATCAACAGTTTGTTCTGATTTTTATCAATACCACTGGAGAAGTCTTGTTTGCAGACAGCTCAAATCATTTATTAGGAAAAAAAGCCGATCATTTATTTAAGTCATCCGACTCCGCCATTTTAATGGATTTAAAATACTGCATGGCCATGAATGAACCGATCGTTGAACGAGAACTTAATCTGGTTCATATGAAACAAACTTTTACTGTAAATTTCAGCGCCACCCCTGTTTACGAGCTTGGCGCAGTCAGAGAAATCATCGTGGAGCTGCAACACGTTGACAGACAAATGAAAATCAATAAAGAAGAGCAGTTCCATGCACAACAAAACTTAAGCCGCATGCTGGTAAAAGGACTGGCACATGAAATCAAAAATCCACTTGGCAGCATTCGAGGAGCAGCACAGCTGTTAGACTTTGAACTTAACGACAAAGATTTAAAAGAATATACTCAAATCATCATTCAGGAATCAGATCGCCTAAAAGGCTTGCTGGATAGAATGCTAGGCCCTAATAAACCGGCAAAAAAAGACATTATGAATATTCATGAAGTATTGGAAAGAGTCAGGCAGCTGGTCATGGTAGAGCCTAATAATGATATTGAAATCATAACTGATTATGACCCCAGTATTCCAAATTTGCATGCCGATAAAAATCAGTTAATACAAGCTGTATTAAACATCGTACAGAATGCTGTTCAGGCCATGCACTACAAAGGAAAAATCACACTAAAAACCCGCATTATCCGACATACTAATGTCGGACGTAAATTGTATAAATTAATCGCTAAAGTAGATATTATTGATAATGGCCCGGGTATCAATGAGGAATTAAAAAACCAGATCTTCTATCCCATGATCACCGGACGGGCCGAAGGAACCGGGCTAGGCTTATCTATTGCCCAATCGCTCATCTCTCAACATAATGGAATTATTGAATGTGAAAGCAAACCAGGATATACCAACTTTTCAATCCACCTACCCTTGGAGCAATCTCATGAATATGCCTGACACTGTCTGGGTTGTCGATGATGATAAATCCATACGCTGGGTACTGGAAAAAGCATTACAAAAAGCTGAAATAAAAACCAAAACCTTTCCAGATGCTAACAACCTGTTATCGGCATTAAATAATAATTCAGAACTGCCTGATGCCTTAATCACCGATATCAGAATGCCGGGTATGGATGGTTTTGAATTACTGGAAAAAATACAAAATAATTTCTCCACCCTACCTGTCATTGTGATGACGGCACATTCAGATCTCGACAGTGCGGTATCAGCATTTCATGGTGGCGCCTTTGAATATTTACCCAAGCCTTTTGACGTCAGCGAAGTCGTTGAAGTAGTTCAACGCGCCTGCTCTCACAATAAACAATCTCAATCTGATGCTGAAGACACAGAACTTCTGAATGAAGAAGAAAGCACAGAAATTATTGGCGAAGCACCTGCCATGCAAGAAGTGTTTAGAGCTATTGGACGCCTGGCACGATCTCATATCAATGTCTTGATTAATGGAGAATCAGGAACGGGCAAAGAACTGGTTGCAAAAGCATTGCACAAACACAGCCCAAGACGAAATAAACCATTCATTGCATTAAATATGGCGGCCATACCCAAAGATTTAATGGAATCTGAGTTATTTGGACATGAAAAAGGGGCGTTTACCGGAGCACACAGCAGGAGAGCCGGTCGATTTGAACAAGCCGATGAAGGAACTTTATTTTTAGATGAAATTGGCGACATGCCAGCAGAACTGCAAACACGTTTGCTGAGAGTTTTAGCTGATAATGAATTTTATCCTGTGGGCGCTCACACCTCGGTTAAAGTGAACGTTCGAATTATCGCTGCGACTCATCAGGATCTCGAAGCCCTGGTTGAACAAAATCTGTTTAGAGAAGATTTATTCCACCGGTTAAATGTAATACGAATCCATATTCCGCCTTTAAGAGAAAGGAAACAGGACATCCCGATTTTAATGCGTCATTTTCTTAATTCAGCCGCCCAGGAACTAAACAGTGAATTAAAAACCCTCAGAACGGAAACTGAATCTTATCTAAGCTCTCTTTCATGGCCCGGCAACGTCAGACAGCTGGAAAACATCTGCCGATGGTTAACCGTTATGGCATCTGGCAGAGAAATTCATCTGGAAGACTTACCACCTGAACTGAATGAAAAAGACAATAACTCACAAACAACCTCTGAAAATAACTGGGAAAGCATACTGGAAAGTCAGATTCAACAATCACTGCTTTTAGGTCAACCTGAGGTAGCCAAAACCATCATACCCAAAATTGAAGGTATACTCATTAAAACTGCTTTAAAATTCACCTCAGGCAAAAGAAATGAAGCAGCGGTATTGCTGGGCTATGGACGAAATACACTAACCCGTAAAATCAAAGAGCTGGATTTAGAATAAGAAACTCTTACAAAGTGAAACAAACGCCGACTCCATTGCCTGGATAATTCATCCAGGCAATACGTTCAAGATTTCAATCAAGTGTTTTAAGCCAAATGGTTATCTGAAATATACAGGCTAATGAGTTATTCAGCTTAGAAAACAAAAATTCCCCAGAACCACATTCAATTATCGGGCCCGTTTAAGACTGTTTTTATCAAAGTCTCTATGACTTAAGCCCTGATTAAATTGATAATTTTCCCATTCCAAATAAGTCTGCTTACCTGTCTGATGATTCTGCATGGTTTGAATACCCGCACGCCAATATTGACCCAGATATTGCTTATAATCACTGAACACCTGCGTTTTCAATAAGTCATCTTTTCTATCGTAATAATCCACTTTAATCACAATATAACGTGACTTATCAATCAAGGCGATCTGCCGCGTATAACCAGAATGCTCATATTTTGGCTTTAACTCAATAACAAAACAATCTATCCCTTCATAAAGCTCATCACGCAGATAACGATAATCATACTTGGCAACTTCAAATGAAGTTAAATCTTCAAAGGCATATTCACTTCCCAAAAATGGTCCCGATTTATTGGAAGATGAAATCCGCTTGACCCGCTTTAGAGCCGGCAAATATAACCATTGCTCATCAGGAACTAAAGCATGGGTAAAACTTAAGAAAGCAGTTCCTTTGATATCTCTGGGGCTATCAAAAATTATCAAGCCTTTGTCACCTTCGCCAATCACCTCAAGCGTATTCATCTTTAAGGATCGCAAACTATGATTACCTTGCTTATTGACCAAACGCATTTTCAGAATGGCCCGCGTATCACCAAAACCGGTATCCCGCTTATCCAGTTCTTGAATAATTTGCAAGCCCTGCTCTTCAGGCGTCATTGCCCAAACCGGGTTTAGAACCAAAGCAAAAATAAGCATCCTAATTAAAATCATTGTTTTCTCTCCAGACTCATTAACACAGGCGGCAATAAAAAAAGGTCTAAAAGTAAAGCAACTGCTAACGTAATTGCCGTCATCAGTCCCATTTCAGAATTTAAAGAAAAATGGGATAAGCTTAAAATCATAAAGCCCAATACAAGCACGATTGATGTAATCCACAAGGCCACACCAACCGTTGAAAAAGCATATCGAATCGCATCATCACTGCTCATTCCCAGATCAAGCCTGGCATAGCGATACTTACTAATAAAATGTACGGTATCGTCCACGACAATGCCCAAGGTCATCCCTGTCACGACAGAAAGCCCCAAACCGACCCGCCCATCAATCAATCCCCAAATACCAAATGCAATGCCAGCAGGCACTAAATTGGGAATCAGGCTGATCAAGCCTAATTTGAATGAACGAAAGGCCAGCATCAGCAGAACTGAAATTAAAATCAAAGCCACGGTTGAGCCTAGCACCATTTGAATGATGTTTCGGCTTCCAATATGGGAAAACATCAATACCGGACTTGCCATTGCTACCTGATATTCATTCATATTCTCATCCAACCAATGACGCGCCGACTGTTCAAATGCCAGCATTTGGTTTGAACTCATACTACTCAACGTTGTAATCAGACGAATACCCGACTTATCAATATTAATCTGATCATTCAAATCCAGCCCATACGGCAACGACATTTCATATAAAAGCAGATATTGTGCCGCCAGATCTCTCTCATCAGGCAATTGATACCATTCAGGTTGATCCGCATGCATATTTTTATTCAAACGCTTAAACACGTCAGTGATTGAATTGATATGAACCGTTCCGGGTTGCTCATATAACCACTCAGTTAAGGCTTTAATTTTCTGAAGATATTTAGGATCACTGACCACACCTGGCTCATGACTTTCAATTGAAAATTCAATGGTATAGATACCCCCTAAATTTTCATTCAAAAAATCTGTCCCCTGACGAAACTCAGTCGTTTCATCAAAATATTTCACAAACTCGTCGTTTAACTCATTATTAGGTAAAAAACTAATAAACAAACACGCAAGCAAACCATTTATTATCAATAACCATCTACGTTTGCCTATCACCCATTCTGCCAACCTGACCATCAAAACACTGCGACTTGATTGCTGAATTTTAACCTTAACAGGTAACAGAACCATCATGGCTGGTAAAAACGTGATCGATAACAACCAGGCCACGATAACACCAATCGCTACCAAATTCCCCAAATCTCTAAAGGGTGGCGCATCACTGAAATTCATACTCAAAAAACCAATAGCTGTGGTAACGCTGGTCACCAAAACTGCTTTATAATTGATTTTCAGGCTTTGCTGAACAGCCTCCAAACGCGATTTTCCTGAACGCATTAAATGGATTTGAGTCGACAAGATATGCACACAATCAGCCACAGCCATGGTCAAAACAATGGTAGGCGCAATCGCCGAGGTAGGGGTAAGAAACCATCCCAGCCACCCTCCTATTCCCAATGAAGAAACCACAGCAAGAATAATCAAAAACACGGTCGAGATAGTCGCCATAATAGACTTCAAACTAAGCAACAATGTCAGGATAATACAGACATACATAAGGGGAACCAACGTCATGTTATCGTCCATTGCCAACTCAGTAAAAGCATTATTCATCATCACAATTCCAGTCAGATAAACCTTGATACCCGGATATTTTGCTTCCAGATCCCGACTCATTTGCCTGACAATACGCGTCACTTCGGTCACTTTGTTAATATCGTCTTCAGGTAACTGTAATGTGACATTGACGCCAGCAACTGCCCCATCTTTAGCCACCAGGCGATTGACCAGAAATGGCTCATTAATTGCAATCGATTTTAACTTTGCCAGTTGTCTATCATCCAGATCAGTATCTTGCACCAGATCTTGCACAATCAAGTCATCACCCTCGGCAAAGGTATATTGAAAATTAGTTAGAGAATCGACACGACTTGAAAATGGAATCTGCCAGGATTGTTTAGTTAAATCCTTGATGGCCTGTAAAACAGTGGGGGTAAATACCGTGTTTCTTTCTGTTTCAATAACAAATAAAACAGAATCAGATTTATTATAGGTT
>SPJK01081599.1_pt1 | contig 12880 bp, 10 predicted proteins | sample 3741771 | NCBI WGS metagenome assembly SPJK01 (sample SAMN10925997, study PRJNA522277) | cold seep metagenome | isolation source: Elba SIP-enriched marine methane seep metagenome, extraction at timepoint T2 | place: Italy: coast of Elba, Mediterranean Sea | reverse complement strand
TACCGAACAAACCTTTTTGGCCGGACAACCCATATTAATATCAATGATATCGGCGCCACGCTCCTCGTTAATGCGGGCGGCTTCGGCCATTTGTTGCGGATCTGTTCCAAGAATTTGAACACAGTGCAATCCTTGCCGGGGCTGATGATCAATTTTTTGCAAGGTGCGTTTATGATTTTGCAGATGAGGCTGTGAAGCAACCATTTCAGAAACGGTTAAGCCAGCGCCATAGCGACTGCACAGATCCCGAAACGGACGATCCGTGATGCCTGACATAGGTGCAAGAATAATGTTGTTCTTCAGCGGGTGAGAACCGATCTGCATAAGGTTGGCTGGAATTGAAAAAAGGGGAGGTATTCTATACCAAACTCGAGCGGGACGAAAGCATATCCTGTTTTGATTTGTTTTGTTATTATTTATGAACGGTTTGCAAGAAAATGATAGGTTTGGCTTGCAAAATCAGGAAGTAATATTTGTTTCATAAAAAGGTTATTGAATAGAGCGAACTCTCACGCTAATCTGCCAAACAATGCGGTAGTGATACCGCTGAATGATGGTGTGATTATTGAACGGCGGTTTTCTATTGAAAAAACGCCGTTCTTTTATGCATCATAAAGGATAAAGCAAATTATTTTTTCTCTTCGCCGTCGGCGTTATCCGCCTCATTGGTGAAAATGGGGTTGTTTCTATCTTCTTCATGCAATTTCGCTTTATCTTCCGGATAGATATGCCAGAAAGATTGATCAATCGCACCGTCAGTGTAGCTGTTTTTGCGGGAATGGGTGAACGGGCACCACCAGTTTTCAACAACCTTCACTAAATAAGCGTGCCACTCAAACAAGCCGACGCTGTACGGGCAATACAGGGTGCAGTTCAAAATCCAGTACAATTTGTGTTGAGCGGCGGAAAGCTTGAATGAACCATCCATCGTGATTTGGGATTTAAGATCATAACGGTGACTGTCCTTGTCGGGGATGAAATCACGGAATCTTTTTACGTTTTCTGCACCGACTAGTTTTAAACTCCAATAAGTCAGTAAGGCGCTGGTAATAACGAAGGGTAGGGTCAGAATAGGTAAGTAAATAAAAATCAGTCCGATGGTGCGCGATAACACGGATTTTTGTTTATGATTACAACCGATATTCACCCGGTCGGTACAAGATTCGCATGCTTTCATGGGGTCTCCTCTTTATAATTATTGGGTCATAGAATAAATTCGCTAGCTTGAAGTTAAATAATTTCAAGCGGGCTAGGGAACGTGAATTTTATCTTTAAATTTCTCAAAAAAGGTGAAGAATATACAGGTTTATTGCCGGTTTGTCATGACCTAAAGACTAGGCGATACGGCGCAAAAGAAGGTTTTTAAATATTCCGTTTCCGCCAGCGCCGGGTGGATGGGGTGATCCGGTCCTTGTCCGCCGTAAGCGAAAAAGGCGATATGGCGATCTATATGGCGGGCGGAGGAGCGTAAAATTTCATGCAGATTGGCTTTGCTTAAATGATGAGAACAGGACGCAGAAATTAAAATGCCGTTATTGGATAAAACTTGTAAGGCTAAATGATTTAATCGTCGATAAGCTTCATAGCCGGATTTAAAGTCTTTTTTACGTTTGATCAAGGCGGGCGGATCTAACACAATGATGTCATAACGCTGTCGCTGTTCACGGGCTTGTTTAAGAAATTCAAATACATCGGAGCGTTGGAATTGAATATTGTTTTCCAATTGATTCAATTGCGCGCTGTTTTTGGCCATCTGCAAAGCGGATTCAGAACTGTCTACACAAGTGACTTGTTTGGCGCCTGCGATGGCGGCGGGAATGCCCCAAGCCCCTGAATAACTGAATAAGTCCAGAACTGTTTGATCAGGCGCAAGCTGAGCGAGCTGTTGGCGGCTGATGCGGTGATCGTAAAACCAGCCGGTTTTTTGGCCGTTCATAATGTCGACTGAAAATAAGGCGTTATTTTCTTCAATGACCACCTTCCCATCTAATTGCCCATAGACACAAACAGACTGTTGGCTGAGGTTTTCCAGATGGCGTTGATTGGAGTCGTTTTTTAGAATAATGGCGGATGGCGCAAAAATTTCGCATAAAACGCTGATGATAGTGTCTTTACATTGTTCCATGCCAGCCGTTGTAATTTGCACCGAGAAAACCTGATCAAAGCGATCAATCACCAAACCGGGTAAACCATCGCTTTCACCAAAAATTAATCGGTAAAAGGGTTTTGAAAAAAGGCGTTGGCGTAATTGTAGGGCGGTTGTTATACGGGAATGGAAGAATTTAGCGCTGATTTTGATGTTCGTTTTGCGGGTTAATAAACGCGCGCAAATTAAGGTATTCGGATTAAGATAAGCGGTTCCTATGGCTTTTTTATCAGCATTTTTTACGATTACGATTTGTCCGGCTTGAAATTGATCCAAGGGACTGCGTTTGATATCGATTTCATTGCTGAAAATCCATAAATGCCCTTGTTTTAATCGTTTATCTTCGTTTTTTTTTAAATAAATTTCGGAATAATTCATTGAGTGAGTTGAATGCTGTAACCGCCCATTTTGGCGGGCAATTGGGCTAAGGCTAATTTGATTTTCGCGCTTTCGCCGGTTGCAAGTAAGTCTTTGGGGGCTTGGTATTGCTTGGGAGTGAAGGTGCGTTTGGCAATCAAATCGCCATTATAATCGAAAACGCTGAATTGGAAATGGGGGTAGGGTTGAGGATAATCCGCTTGATTGACGATGATTGTTGAGAATTCATGGTGAAAATGGTCAAGGCGTTCTAATTGGTTACTGAGTACGCTGATTTCTTCAACGTTTTGGTAAGGCGGCAGGGCGTAATTAAAGGCTTGGCTGAACTGGATCAGCCAGGGACGAATTTTGGGGTGATGCGTAATTTGTCTGCTTTTAAAATAGTAAATCTGGCCGAATAATACAGCCAAACAGGCAATAGAGGCCACTAGCCAGTAGGCTGTTTTCGGTTTGGGTTTCGTTAATGGTTCAAAGAGTGGGGAGGATGTCGGTTGTTGATCAGTGTTACTGATGGGGCGAACGCTGAGAAACTCTAGTGCATTAAATTTTTCCGAACAATGTTGACACGTTATTTGCGCACTTTCTTGCAATTGTTCAGCATTGACTTGTTGAGGCGTCTTGCAGGCTGAACAAAGCGTATACATGTTATTGTTTGACTCCATATAAACAACACCAATCATCTTTGATAACGGGTTGGGAAAACGTTAATCCTTGTTGTTGATACGCTTGTAACACCGAATCCGCCTGTTCCGTTAAAATACCGGAGAGGATCAAATGGCCGTCAGGTTTTAGCAGACCGCTGATGGTTTCCGCCAATTCAATTAACGGTTGCGCCAGAATATTAGCGACTACGACTTCCGCCGTATTATTTTTAAAGTCATCCGGTAGATAGCAATGGCAAGCTTTCTCCACTGCGTTCTTTTTTGCATTACTTTGAGTGGCTTCCAGCGCTTGCGGATCAATATCGACGCAATGCGCCAGTTCAGCGCCTAACAGTACAGCGGCGACCGCTAAAATACCGGAACCGCAACCATAGTCGATGACGGTTTGATGCTTTAAATCCAGCCCGGCCAGCGTTTCCAGACAAAGCGCCGTGGTCGGGTGGGTGCCGGTGCCGAAAGCTAAGCCCGGATCCAGAGTCATACACACGGAGCCGGTTTCTGAAACCTCCTGGCCGCTGGGGCAAACCCATAATGTATCCCCGAATTTTACCGGCTTGAAATGTTCCAGCCAGGTTCGTTCCCAAACTTGATCCTGCAAAACTTCGGCATGCCAATTTTGCAAACAATCATCCTTGAATTTGGCGAACATCATCAATTTAAGCAAATCCGCATCACTATCCGTTTCAAATAAAGCGATAATTCTGGTTTGCGACCAAATTTGAGTGACGCCCGGCGGCGGTTCATAAACCGGTTGGTCTTCGGCGTCCATATAAGTGACTGAAACAGCCCCCAACTCACTGAAATAATCAGAGATGCCAGGAGCGTGCTGCTGGTCGCTGATAACGGATATTTGGTTCCAGGTCATAGTTTAAATAAGTGAATGCTGGCGTGGATTATAAGTAACGGAATTTTTTGTGCTATCTGTTGGCGTATTGTGTTTGTTCTGTGTATCGGCGTTATTTGAAATTTAAGGACATTCTCCTAGAACCTTGTATAAAGGTGTTTGCTCTAGTCAATTCGTTTCAAAATATTATCATTATAGTCTACTGGTTTACATAATTGATCTGTTGGAACCGGTTTGCCTTCATGTTGTAAAAAACCACGTAGAGGTTTTGCTGTGCGTTCCTTTTTTTTATCTGATTTTGTTTGCACAATAGCACCGTGTTTAATTGTAAATAAAGATTACTCCGACCCTATTTTTTTCGATGGAGAAAGTCGCGCAAATCTTTAGGAGTTTAGACTTTACCTATAAGCATGAGCATTTGAATTGGGTCACTCTGACGGCATTACAAATTGTTCTTCGTTTACCATATACTCATTTAACATATTTAAATCACAATAGGATATTGTGAGTAAATTACTTTTGAAGGTCAAGTTGGTTTGCCAGAGTGTTAGATGTTAGATAAAAAAGCCTGGAAAAATCGAAGTTATCCCATTAAAGGGCAGTAGAGGACATTCAGTGTGCTCATTAAGATTTTTTTTAAACAGCTGAGCTTGGTTGTTTCTGTGAGTGAATTTTATTATAGGTTGAAGGGTCTCCCAATAGCTGTGATTTCGTCAATCACTCACTATTGAGATTATCTATCACCTTCAACCTACAAATTCATCAGTCATTAGTTGGTTTTTACAAGAATGGGATTTATTTGCTTAAACCCAACTTCTTTTCTAAATAATGAATATTTTGCGAACCTTGCGCAAAGCCGCTGTCCGACATAATATCCTGTTGTAAAGCGATATTGCTTTTAATGCCATCGATAACCATTTCGCTGAGCGCTGTTTTCATGCGGGCAATGGCGCTGCTGCGGTCATCGCCGTGGGCGATTAGCTTACCGATCATTGAATCATAATACGGGGGGACGGTATAGCCGTTGTAAATATGGGTTTCACAACGAATTCCAGGGCCTCCCGGCATATGGAACTGCTCGATGCGTCCCGGCGAAGGCATAAATGTAACCGCGTCTTCGGCATTCAAGCGACACTCTATCGCATGACCGGTAAAGGTGATTTGATCCTGGGTGACCGATAACGGTTCACCGGCTGCAACTCTGAGCTGTTCTTTGACAATATCAAAACCGGTGATCATCTCGGTTACCGGGTGCTCCACTTGAACTCGCGTGTTCATTTCGATGAAGAAGAACTCGCCTTTTTCATACAGGAACTCGAAAGTGCCTGCGCCGCGATAACCAATATCAATACAGGCTTTGGCGCATAGCGCGCCCATCCGATTACGTTCTTCATCTGTAATGCCGGGCGCTGGGGCTTCTTCAACCACTTTTTGATGACGGCGCTGCATGGAACAATCGCGTTCGCCTAAGTGGATGGCGTTACCGTGGTTATCAGCCAACACTTGAAACTCAATATGGCGCGGATCTTCCAGGAACTTTTCCATGTAAACGGTGCTGTTGCCGAATGCGGTTCCGGCTTCAGCTTTGGTCATGGTGATTGCGTTAACCAGAGCCGCTTCGGTGTGTACCGTGCGCATTCCGCGTCCACCACCACCACCGGCGGCTTTAATGATGACTGGATAACCGATTTCCTGCGCCATTTTTAAATTGGTGGCGTTATCAGAGCCTAAAGGATCGCCATTACCCGGAACACAGGGGATGTTGGCCTCTTGCATGGATTTTTTTGCGGATATTTTATCGCCCATCAAGCGAATGGTTTCGGCTTTAGGGCCGATAAAGGTAAAGCCGCTTTGACTGACTTTTTCTGAAAAATCCGCATTTTCGGATAAGAAGCCGTAGCCGGGATGTATCGCCTCGGCATCGGTGACTTCGGCGGCGCTGATAATAGCCGGAATATTGAGATAGCTATCGGTAGAAGCGGGGGGGCCTATGCAAACCGCTTCATCGGCTAGTCGCACATGTTTCAAGTCGCGATCAACATCGGAGTGAACGGCCACTGTTTTAACGCCTAATTCACGACAGGCTCTTAAAATACGTAAAGCAATTTCGCCTCGGTTGGCGATGACAATTTTATCGAACATTGATACCTGCCTTATGATTATTCAATGATGAATAATGGTTGGTCATATTCGACTGGTTGCGCGTTTTCAACCAGGATTTGTTTAACTGTGCCGCTTTTATCGGCTTCAATTTGATTGAGAATTTTCATCGCTTCGATAATGCATAAAGTATCGCCGACTTGCACCGATTGCCCGACTTCAATAAATGGCGATGCGCCCGGAGAGGCGGCCCGGTAAAAACTACCGACCATTGGCGATTTGATGACATGGCCGGATATTTCCGGTTCCGCAGCAGCGGACGCTTCACTAGCAGGCGCCGGAGCAGCGGCGACCGCAACCGGGGCCGCAGCGGCAACCGCTTGCGGGGCGGGCGTTGAAGAATATCGGCTGATGCGTACGGACTCTTCACCTTCACTAATCTCAATTTCTGCAATATCAGATTCTTCGATAAGTTCAATGAGTTTTTTTATTTTTCTAATATCCATAGTGTATTAAGTTCTCTCTGTTAATATCTGATGGGCGGCCAATAAAGCCAATTCATACCCTTGCGCTCCTAATCCGCAAATCACCCCTTTGGCGATATCGGAAAAATAAGAATGCTTTCTAAAGGCTTCGCGGGCATGAACGTTTGATAGATGAATTTCAATAAAAGGAATTTGGGTTGCTAATAAAGCATCGCGAATGGCGACGCTGGTATGGGTAAATGCCGCGGGGTTAATCAGAATGAAATCAACTTCATTTTGATAAGCTGAATGGATGTGTTCGACAATCTCATATTCCGCATTATTTTGTTCAAAGTTAAGTGCTAAATCCAAATCTTTAGCCATGTTTTCCAAAGAATTTTGGATGTCGGCCAGGGTTTTATCGCCATAGTGACCGGGTTCGCGTACGCCCAGCAAATTAAGATTCGGGCCGTTTAAGACTGTAATTGTTAACATTATTATTCTGAACAGTATAGCTGTAACTTTGCATTTTGCCTAAATTGACAGGTTTTGTCCAGATATATGTGTTTTCCGACAAAATAACGGCAGATAGTTTGTTTTTTTGTATCTTTGGCAACTTTTTGTAGTCGAAAGACCACCGAATTTTGATTTTGGCGTTGACGGCTAAATTGAGCTACACTCATCCATATAATAAATAAGTCGTGGAGTAGTCAGATGATGTCTTTTCTCGCTAAATTTTATAAGCAAATATTGATTGCCGTCATTTTGCTTATTTGTATTCCTTCAATGTTTGGCATGAACGATGCGGGTCAGCGCACCTTAATTCAGTATCCCAACGGCACTTTAGTGGTGCGTTTTGAACCGGGTATTTATATGCGATTATTTGGCCGTATTACCCCTTATAATGATGTTATCACGTTTGATTTCGATAAAGATCAATCCTATTCCGAAGCCAGTATCTCCCAGGTCGGTATTTCGGTGCGTTATCAAGATGGCGGCACCGGCTCCATCTATGGTAAAGCCCGTTTAAATTTACCGAATGATGAACTCACCATGATCAATGCTCACAAAGCTTTTCGGAGTAGCACCGGTATTGCCCATAAGCTGATTAAAACGGTCGCCGAAGAAAGTATGAACTTGACTGCCGGTTTAATGACCTCCGAAGAAGCGTACACGGAAAAAAGAGGGACTTTTACCGAATGGGCCAAAGATCAATTACAGAATGGCCGTTACAAAACGGAATTAAAACAAATTGTCTTATCAGAAGAAAATACCGGTAAGCAAATTGTCAGAAATGTGCCGGTGATTGCTTTCAGCGAGCAAGGCCTGCCGATTCATTTAGACAGTGATTTAAAAACATACGGTATTACCGTATCCGGCTTCCAGATTACCGATTGGAATTTTGAGGCGAAAACCTTGAAACAAATCGCCGCCAAACGTGAAGCGACAATGGCGATTATTACCGCCAAAGCTCAAGCGGAACAGGCCAAACAAGAAGCTATTACAGCTGAAGAAAAGGGTAAGGCGGCGGTGATTAAGGCAAAATTTGAAAAAGAAGTGGAAAAGCAACGGGCGGTGACCGATGCTGAAAAGAAAAAAGAAGTCGCGGTCATCTCAGCCTCGCAACGCGTTGAAGTAGCCAGACAACAAAAACTGGAAGCCGAACAGAAAAAACTGGCCGCATCCGAATACAAACAAGAACAAATCCTGCGCGGGGAAGGCGATGCGGAATATAAACAGTTGGTGATGCAGGCCGACGGCGCACTCACCCAGAAATTGGCAGCCTGGGTGAAAGTCAACCATCAATATGCTTCAGCGATCAGCAAGCATAAATGGGTGCCGGAAATTCAAATGGGAGGGGTTAAGGGCGGCCAAGCCAATGCCGCGAATGATTTGGTTCAATTATTATTGGCGAAAACAGCCAAAGAAATTAATTTAGATATGAATGTCGGGAAGAAGCGGAAGAAATAAATCGTTAAGAAAGAAAAGTATGATCCATCCTGGGGTAAGGAAAGGTGGGGAAATTGGAGCTGTTCCTTTATGTGAAGTGGAAGTTACATCAGTTTGGAAAATTATCTGAAAACCAGCAGGCTGTTGTTATCGGTATCCTTGGCGCTTCCTTTTTATTTGGCCTTGAAGCGTTGGGGTGGTTCTCGATCATTGTCCGTATAATTTTGTATTTTTTGATATTTGGTATTTTTTTTGGGTTGATTTTCGGATTTTTGGCAATTGTTTTTCTTTTGATAGTACAAACTTGGGTTGAAATTTTGAGCGGGGACGATAAAGAATAGTATGTTCAGCTATCCATTATGCTTACAAATCAAGACTTGCGCCATGATCGCGTAACCATGCTTTTCTTTCAGCGTAATCGGGCATCAGCTTATCCACTTCATTCCAGAAGGCGGCGCTATGGTCTCGATAATGAAAATGACAGAGTTCATGAACAACGATGTAATCAATTATCTTAAGTGGCGCCATCATACATTTCCAATGAAAAACTAACTTTCCCGACTTTGAACAGGAAGCCCATTTAAACTGAAGGTCTTTTACCAGCATGGCAATAGGTTTTATACCCGCTTTAGGGGCAAAATAATTAACCCGCTCTAATATTCGTTGCCGCCCTTTTTCACAATAAAACGCTCGTAAGGCTGCTTTGGCCGCTTGTGCTCCTCCGGACTCCAGGACATCCCGGGAAAGACAAAAGTAACCATGCAGCAATTTAAGCTGAGTTTCTTGATCCGAAACTAACTTTAAGCGGTAATTGCGCCCCAGATATAGAAAAGTTTCCCCATTTACCCATTCACGCACCACATGCGCTGCATTAAGATCGCGCCATTCCGCCAGGTTTTTATAAATCCACAAGCGTTTGCTATCCACCACGGCATCCACTTGTTCGGGGGTAAAGTGCTTTGGCGGACGCACAGTAACAATGCCATCACGCTCAATAACAATATCCGTAGTTTTACGATCAGCGCCCGGCAACAATTGATAATCAATATCTCTTACACGTCGAGCAATCATGAAATTCCCTTTAATAATTCATCATGTCTATTTTTAGCCAATTTCATAATTTCAACGGTAATCCTTTCCCTATTTTGTTTTAATTCTGCAATACCCGATAAAGTTAATTTCGTTTTAATTTCACTACGCAATTGTTTTTGTTTATCAGGGTTATGCCAGAAGTCGATGCTGCCTATCATATTTTGTAATATTTCAACGATAGATCCCATAAGCTGCTTCATTTGTTCTTTAGACTGGCTCGGTACTTCACCCTGATCAAAAGCTTCATTGATAATATGATGATAAAAAGTAGTCGCCTCCTGGCTCATGCCTTCTTCGCCTTCAGTACGTCCCTGAATCACTTCACCTCTTAATTTTTCTAGCTCCTCTGCCAGCAAGTCCCATTGATCATGATATTGGTCAATCAGATTCTCAACTTTTTCGGTCATGCTTTTGTAAAATGCCGGATCTTCATCCTCATGAACCGTACAGTGTTTACGAATGGCATGCTCCATCTCACTCGCTTTAGCCTCATCATTATCCCCGGCATGCTGATTAAGCTTCTCAATAAAATCGTCAGCTAACAGCTCAACAGGCGGCACTTTAGGATTGATTCCTAAACTGATTAAATGCGCATTGATTAAATTCTTAACTTTCTCACCAGCATCGCCTAAATCCAGACTATCATCTTTATAGCGTTCTTTTGTTACCCGCAAGATATAAGCAAAACGTTTGGCAGGGCCACGAAATAAGTGTGCAGCCTCATGCGGTAAAATAATATCCAGACTCTGCAAAAACTTTTTTAAATAAACTTCAAAATCAGCGCGTAACTTTTCATCCTTCAATAAACAAACAGCTTGATGCACTACTTGAGCATCCGCTTCTATATCAGCGAGTTGACCTTGCACAAAACCCTCAACATCAACAATCTTATGACTGCTGAAAAGTTGTAATAGCCGTTGATAACGTTCTTCCAGGATAGGCGCTTCAGAAGTAATATTTTTCAGGTTAAGCGCCAACTCCTCCTGCTCATCGGTCGCGGCATAGATCGTTAAGGCATCGGTTAAATGATTCGCCAGACCGATATAATCCACTATGTAACCTCGTGATTTACCCTTTGCTACTCGGTTGGTTCTGGCAATGGCCTGTAACAAGGTATGCTCACGAATTTTCTTATCGATATACATCACCTGTTCAACCGGCGCATCAAAGCCCGTTAACAACATATCGCAGACAATTAAAAAAGCGATGCCGGTATATTCCTTATCAACATCATCCAAATCAAACGGTTTACAAAAGTTCTCTACCGCATTCCAGGCTTTGGCTTGTTTTCGCACCTGGGTAACATAAGCCGCCTCATTGGTTCCACTGGAAGAAATAATTACCGCCGCTTTTAAAAACTCTATTTTTCTAATCAATTGCAAATCAGCATCAGGCTTTAAGCGTTCTTGCTCCGCTCTGGCGACTATAGCGGCCTGAATAGCCAACTGATAACGCTTGGCGGCCAGCTTGGAATGACACACAAGCTGTGCTTTAAAACCATTCGGCAAGATATTATCAACATAATGATTAACCATATCTTTGGCAATGGCGTTAATCCGGTTCTCGGCCTCTAAAATATCCCCCGTTGCGCCATATTTTTTCTTGATAGCCAATAGCTCAGCATCTGTTCGATTCTTGAATAAATCTTCAAACCCCGCTTCAAAGGCATGTTTTTCATTCAACGCCGTATCAATGGTTTTACCTTCATACAAAATTTGCAAGGTCGTCCCATCTTTCACCGCATCCATTAAACGATAGGTATCAATATACGCGCCAAAGCGTTTACAGGTTTTCTTTTCGCCGTGTCGTTCAGTGATCAACGGCGTACCGGTAAAGGCAATACGGGTCGCATGAGGAAAAGCCTCAAAAATATTATCGCCTAAATCAGAACCCTGAGTGCGATGCGCCTCATCGATCATCAAAATAATCCGCTCCGATGGATTGACCACGCCAAAAGTCTTTGCAGAAGGAATCGCCTGATAAGTTCCCAAGGCTTCAGCCACTTTTAACGGTAAACTGTGTTCACGCAACAAAAACTTATGCGCCATCACCATATTAATATCCGAAGTATCGCTACTCAGATGATCACGCAATTGCCTGGAGCTTTCTATCACATTAACTGAGCCGCCAATCAAGGTCGCTGTTTTTGTTAACTGTTCCTCCAGATCCGCACGATCATTGACCAAGACCGTCTTAAAGTCATTTAAACCTGCTGTTGCTCGCAACATACGGGCAACAAACACCATCGTCAGCGACTTACCCGAGCCTTGAGTATGCCAGACCACGCCACTGCGTTCTGTCGCATTATTGCCGTTACGTAGGCGTTGTAATATTTTGTTCGCCGCCCGAAACTGTTGATATCGGCAAACCACTTTTATACGCGCACCGCCATCGGTATCCATAAATACCGAACAGGTGCGTAAAATCTGCAACAAATTCTGTTGTGTTAACATACCGGCAATCAACTGTTGCTGCTGATTCATTCTCTCGGCAATCTCTTCATCCTCAGGCCATAAGGTTTTCCAGGCATAAAAATGTTCCCGGCCTGAAGTCACCGTTCCATAATCCGCCTCTGCGCCACTGCTGCGGATCAGCAATAAATTGCTATGAAATAATCGTGGCTCACCTTCTTTTAACCCAGCCTCTAATGTGGCTTTGCGACCATTACGATAACGCTGCAATTGCACAAACGCTTCCTGCATAGGATTGGCGCATTCAGGGCCGCCAAGCTTACATTCCACCACAATTAAAGGCATACCATTCACAAACAGCACAATATCAGGAATGATAAATTGTTTAACGCAACCCGGCGTATCAATCCGAAATTGGTTAATGGCATGAAAGCGGTTGTTTTCCGGATGTGCGAAATCAATCAGTTTCACCACCGGATCTTGTTCACCGGTTAATTCATTTTCATTGACTTGCGCTTTAAACAGCAAGGCTTGAATCGTCTCATTGGCTTCCAGCAGGGTACGATTCCTCCGACTTTCTGAGCTTCAAATCCGGCAAGAAAAAGGACGCCGATGCTGGTGCTGAGTCGGCTGTCGAGGCTGCCGTTGATGTTGCCGAAAAAGCGGCACAAGACGTCGTCATCGTTGCCAAGGGGCCCCTCGAGATCAACTCGCTGAAGTCTGAGGGTGAGCGCAAGGCAACCGAAACACTCGTGACGTTTACCAAGGACGTATTGGCGTTCACCAACTATGAGATTCGCGAAGGCGTGCCGGTGCCGACGCAAAACGGCAAC
>SPJK01006069.1_pt1 | contig 12888 bp, 13 predicted proteins | sample 3741771 | NCBI WGS metagenome assembly SPJK01 (sample SAMN10925997, study PRJNA522277) | cold seep metagenome | isolation source: Elba SIP-enriched marine methane seep metagenome, extraction at timepoint T2 | place: Italy: coast of Elba, Mediterranean Sea | reverse complement strand
GACATCCGTCGATAGAGCGCTCCCATATTATGACCGCGCGCGATAAGGTTAGCGCGGCTTACATCGTAATTTCCAAAATGACCGGTCACGAGAATGACAGGACGCCCAGCGGCACGCGCGTTCTCCAAAGTGTCCAACCCGGGTCCGGAGATGGGTGCAGCGATGGCGCGATCTACGAAATCCTGACCGGAATATAGTTCGATCAACGTGCGCCCAGCATTGTTGGGAACGGCGCGGATCAAGTTCGCGATCTCTTGCCCCGTCAGGTCGGGCCGCGCATGCGTAAGGTTGTCGCGTATGCGTTTAGGATATCCCGCGAGTGGTGAAACGATCCGCTCCACAAGCCAACCCATAACGCGTACGCGTGTGGCGTAAGGGAGCGCTAACGCGATCCCGATCAGACCACGCAAGAACAAGTTGATTATGAAGTATTTCACATTTTGCATCGCCGAGAGCCTTAGCCCGGCACGCCGGGCGCTTCAAGCAGGCGCAAGAGGCAAACCTGTCCCGATCATACTGTCGCGGGTGACAAGCGCGGCCAATTGCGTCTCGTTCAACCCAACCGTGCCGACGGGACGGGCAGGCAAAACGACGTAGCGCATGTCGGCTGTACTGTCATGCACGCGGATTGTTGTCGTGTCCGGCAAGCGAACACCAAATTCTGCCAAGACACGACGCGGTTCACGCACGGTGCGCGAGCGATATTCCCGCGATTTGTACCAATCGGGCGGCAGGCCCAACAGGTTACGCGGGTAGCATGAACACAATGTGCAAACGATGACATTATGCGTGTCCGCCGTGTTCTCGACCGCTATGAGGTTCATAGGGCCGATATCAAACCCCATTTCTCGGCTGGCTGAAGAGGCGTTGTCCAGTAATCGCTCTTTGAAGGCCGGGTCTGTCCAGGCGCGTGCAACGACCGCCGCTCCGTTGGCCGGCGACCGCCGATCCATAGCATCAATTTGCGCGTTGATTTCAGCGTCGGTGGTGATGTTTTTCTCAATGAGCAATTCACGCACGGCGATTTCCATCGCCTGCCAATAGGTCAGAGGCGTGTCATTGTCGGCGCGATACGGGTGACCGGAGGGGGACAGGCCTGTGTGGTCTTGATGATCATGGTGGTCATGCGGCATGGGACGCGTCCTCGTCTAAGGTGATCCAATGAGCGTAAACTTCCGCGTCTAGCGTGTCGGTTGGGATCTCGGTGCCGGATCCCCAGAGTTCTTTCATTGTGAAACGCACACGGTACAGCATGTGACGCTCAGGCGGCAGCCCATAGGCGAGCTGTTCAGGATTACCGAACGGGGCCACTGCACGTTCAATGACACCGCGTTTGCCGCGTAGATATATCGGGGCACGCACATGCCCGGTTGGCCAGAGCGCCTTCACGCGCACAGGTGTTCCGGGCGCCAAAGACGAGATATCAGTCATCCTGCAAACTCGCCGCGCCGTAGGTGTCGCCGCGTGCCTGCACGGAGGCAATCTTGTCACCGAGCTCTCCAAGCGAATACGCCCCTTGCTCGACTAAATTTTGGTTCACTGCAGCGATCCAGCGTTCGTAGTAACTCATGTCCTCGAACGCGCTCTCGCCCATGTCTTCCAAAGCCCGACGTAGACCGTCGACAGTGAAGAATCCTTTGCCGGAACATAGGATCATGAGGGCATCGACGCGCTTTTCCCAAAGCGCGAAGTCATGCTCGCTCATTTCGATGGAGCCGGTATCGGCGCCGCCCATATCGTGCCACCGGCGGGCGGCTTCGAGAAACTGATCTGGAGGTGTGGTACTCATACCGGAAACCTTGTCGCAACAGGGCTTCCAAGTCCAGTTGGATTTCCGGGATCAGGCGTCCTCTTCTTCGACGAGCAAAATTTCGCCCTGATCTGCCAAGGCTCTGACGGCGGCCACGATTTCGCTTTGGGCGTTCTCGCCATCTTCGGGATCGGGCTCTCCAATTTCGGCAACGGCATCGCGGAGTTGATCGGCCATGCGGGCGGAGATGTTGTTGAGGATATGCTCGGCCGATGGGGCCAGTTTTTCGTCCTGAAGCGCGGATGCGAGGGCCAAAGTCAGTGTATCGGCATCGACGGTCCGCAAGAGGGCTGGAACGTCTTTGAGATCCACGCGTGTTGCGATGTGCTTGAACGTAAAAATCGCTTTGCGCACTTGTTCGGCGAAATCCTCATCTTCTTGTTTGAGACCATCTAGGACTTCGTCTCGTGTCGCAGAGCGCGACGAGTTTAGGATTGCGCCGACGCGTTCAACAGGGGGTGTTGGGAAGGCAGGGATGGGGGCTTCCTCGATTTGTTGAAGGAGGGACCGGCCAATTCGTTCTACGGCCCCGGGAGCAATGGCCCCGGTCCGAGAGACGGCATAGGTAATACGGCGCGCTTTCTCTCCGGGGAGGTCCCCGAGGATCTGTGCTGCTTTTTTGACGTCAAGTTTAGAGATGAACACAGCGGAAATTTCGATGCTTTCGCTCGCAATGACGTCAAGAATTTCTTCGTTCTCAAGGTTCTTCAACTTTTCCCATGGATCGCCTGAGGCGCGAACGCCGGAGCGTTTACGAATTTGGGCGACGGCTCTGGGGCTGATCTGACCGTCGAGGGCGGTCAGGGCACCTGCGACACCTTTTGGGAAGGTCAGGCCCGTCATTTCAAGCTCGTTTGCAAACTCTTCCACGACGGAGACCAAGGTGTCGCGATCGATCCGGCGTAGCTTGCCCATTTGATGCGCAAGTTCAGCTTGGAGATCCTCTGGTAAGTCAGAGAGTGGGACTTCTGCGCCTTCTGTCATAAGAAAGCGAACGATAATCGCGGCTTTCTGCGCCGACGAAATCTGACCTCGAAAGGAGCCTCCTGGGCGTACCGGTGTCAATTGTCCGAGTTGCATTTGTCTTATCCCAAATTGTCTGCTCGTCTTTGGGAGTTTTATGAGGGAGAAAGGTGAACACAGATTGAACAAGTCGACATAAATCTGTGTAAACTTGGTAAGTTCCAAGTTTGCGTGAGCTCAATGACAAGAATTGGATACGGAAGAGCCTGAACTGAGCTCTCACTGGGCTGTGTCACGCCATGATGAGTGGCCCGCAGCTTTGGGTCAGCGGGTTCCAGATTGTGCCGTCCGGACAGTTTTCTGGCCCTTCGCAGGCCTGCGCAAGTGTGGCCCCCGGGGCGAGTGTCCCGAGTGCCACAACGAAAACCAATATCAAACGAGGCATCTGCTTTCCCCCAAAAGACCAATTTCGCGGTCTTTATAGCGCAGAGCTTAGCTTTCGCCAAAGACGCGTGCGAAAATCGTGTCCACGTGCTTGGTATGATATCCGAGGTCGAACTTCTCTTCGATTTCCTCGCGGCTTAGAGCTGCTGTGACTTCCTCATCTGCGAGTAGCTCTACTTTGAAGTCAGATCGTGTGTCCCAGACTTTCATCGCATTGCGTTGCACGAGGCGGTAGGCATCTTCACGGGACACACCGGCTTGGGTTAAGGCCAGGAGAACACGCTGGCTCATCACGAGGCCAGGGAACTTGTTCATGTTGTCGAGCATATTCTCTGGGTAGACGAGCAGTTTGTCGATCACAGAGGTCATGCGCGCAAGGGCGAAATCCAGGGTGATTGTGGTGTCTGGACCGATATTGCGTTCCACAGAGCTGTGAGAAATATCGCGCTCATGCCAAAGCGCCACGTTCTCCATTGCAGGCACAACGGCCATGCGAACGAGGCGCGCGAGGCCTGTTAGATTCTCAGTGAGCACGGGGTTTTTCTTGTGCGGCATCGCCGAGGAGCCTTTTTGGCCCATCGAGAAAAACTCCGCAGCTTCAAGCACTTCTGTGCGTTGCATGTGGCGAATTTCAACGGCAATATTCTCGATGGAAGAAGCAATCACGCCGAGCGTGGCGAAAAATGCGGCATGGCGGTCGCGAGGAATAACTTGAGTTGAAATCGGCTCAGGCACGAGGCTCAACTGCTCGCAGACATGCTCTTCAACGGCGGGATCGATATTGGCGAAGGTGCCGACTGCCCCGGAGATTGCGCCGGTTGCAATTTCTGCACGCGCGTCACGCATTCGGCTCAAGTTGCGGTCCATCTCGGCGTAGAAACGCGCGAAGGTGAGGCCCATTGTGGTGGGCTCGGCGTGGATGCCGTGGGAGCGACCGATGCGGATCGTGTCTTTGTGCTCCAGCGCGCGACGTTTGAGAGCCGCGAGTAACCCTTCGATATCTGCGATGAGAAGATCAGCAGCACGTGTGAGCTGAACGTTGAAACATGTATCGAGGACGTCAGAGGAGGTCATGCCTTGATGCACGAAGCGGGCTTCTTCGGAACCGACATGCTCGGCGAGATGCGTCAGGAAGGCAATGACGTCATGCTTGGTGACGGCTTCGATTTCGTCGATGCGCGCCACGTCGAATTGCACATCCTTGGCTTTCCAAACCGCTTCCGCGTTTTCCTTGGGGATCACGCCCAGATTGGCCATAGCATCGCAGGCATGCGCTTCGATCTCGTACCAAATGCGGAATTTGGTCTCCGGGGACCAGATGGCAACCATATCGGGACGGGAATAGCGGGGGATCATGGGGCAGCACCTCGTTTGGGCAGAATTTGTGACTGGAACGCCGGTTGCCGCTCTCATAGTGTTGCAGCGCAGGGGCAGCAAGGTGGGAGAGGCCAAATGCGACAGTGGATACACATATCTGGTTTGCTTGCCTGTCTAATCGCTGCCGGGGCGGCGCAAAGCGAGGAAAACGGTTGGGTTCCTCTGACAGGCGCGCAGATTACACAAGAGCTCACAGGCAGGAAGCTAGACTATCCTCAGCTGCACGCATGGCAGGATTTTCGGGCCTCAGGTCGCACATTGTACAATGCGGGGCGCGACAGCTGGGGATACTGGGCCGTGCGCGGAGATCAGTATTGCAGCCAATGGCCTCCGAATACGCTCTGGACCTGCTACGACGTGGCGCAAAAAGGCGAGGCGATCCGGTTTGAAGGCGCTCGCGGAGATGCGAGCATTGGCCTGAGGCGCGCGGGCCCGTGAATTCATCGCGTTTAGGTGAAAGCGAAGAGGCGCATGCGATGAGTTTGACCCATGACGCCTTTCTGGGCACATGGATCATAGAACGCGTGATCCACGACAATTTGAGTGGCACGGATAGCCTGTTTTCTGGGACAGCCTCGATCACGCGGAATTTCGAAGGCAGCGCGCTTCAAGGCGCGTGGCTCTACCATGAAGAGGGCCGGATGCGTATTCCGGGCCTGCCGCCGATGACAGCGGAGAGACGCTATCTTTGGCAACCCCAAGAGGGTGGGTTCGCGTGTTACTTCGAAGATGCGCGTCCCTTTCATCGGATGTCTGTTGGAGCGCTTACGCAATCGGATCATTGGTGTGACCCGGACCAGTATGATGTGAGCTATGAATTCGGGAATTGGCCAGCTTGGGCGTCGGTTTGGACCGTTAAGGGGCCTCGTAAGGATTATGACATGCGCAGCGAATTCACTCGCAAAGCATAGTGCTTTGCTCTGACTTAACAGACCGAATTTGCAACTTTGCACTTGCACTTCGCAAATTGGCAAGGACATATGCGGCAACGCAGAATTATCCAAACAGGAGCCAAGCGATGCGCCTTACTACTTCCGATGCAGTCCTAAGCGATGTGATCGCCCCACGCGAGGGGACAGCGCTGTTGATCAAACAAGCCGTTCTGGTTGTTGCAGGGATCCTGTTTTTGGTCGCCGCAGCGAAGATCAAAGTTCCAATGTGGCCTGTGCCCATGACCTTTGGCACATTTGCCGTTTTGACCATGGGCGCGGCCTATGGCGCACGCCTCGGTCTGGTCACCATTTTAGGCTATATGATCATTGGTGCGCTCGGCTTCGACGTGTTTGCAGGTTCCTCTGCTGAAGCTTACGGTCTGAGCTACATGATGGGCGGCACCGGCGGCTACCTTGTGGGCTATGTGCTCGCGGTTGTTGCTCTGGGACTGCTGGCGCAGCGCGGCTGGGATCGCTCATTGGGCAAAATGGCTGGCGCAATGCTGATCGGCAACGCCTTGATCTACGTACCTGGCCTGATCTGGCTTGGCATGCTGTATGGCTGGGACAAGCCGATCCTTCAGTGGGGCTTGACACCATTCCTGCTGGGCGATGCGCTGAAACTGGCGTTGGCGGCTCTCATCTTGCCTGCCGCTTGGACGCTCGTCGGCAAAGCCCGCGGGTAAATCCCAACACCTCTTAGTTGATGAGAACGGCGCGAGGAGGATCTTCGCGCCGTTTTCTTTTGTCCGGTTTGTTTCTGAATGCATGCTGCGCGTGGCGACGCTGAGACATCACGCATGGTGTTGGTTTCTAGATCATGCGCCGCGATCCTAAGCGTCACGAAATAAGCGTCGTCACAACGTGAGAACTGCGCTCCAAGGTCTTGTGCACAGGGCATTTATCCGCGATCTCCAAAAGCCGCACACGCTGATCCTCGCTCAGAGCACCGCTCAATGTAATCTCGCGTTGGAACTGATCAATCTGGCCAAGCGTTCCAGTGTCTTGCGCATGAACTTTGTCATGGCTGACATCTACGGAAATGCCTGTCAGCGGCCATCCTTTGCGCCTTGCGTACATTCTGATGGTCATCGACGTACAGGCCCCCAAAGCGGAGGACAGCAGCCCATAGGGCGACATGCCCCGGTCTGTTCCGCCATAGGCGACAGGTTCATCCGCTAAGATATGGTGCCCTTTGGCAGAGCTGATATCCTGCAAAAAGCTGCGCTCGTCGGCTTCGGACACACGGACGATGCCTTCGGGAATGCCAATGGGAGGCGCAGCTTTGGGCAAGTCCAGATAACGGCTCGCCCAACTAACGATAACCTCAGCGGCGTAACACGCGTCATCAGCATTGGTGATCAAGTGATCCGCGTCATCCAGCGTCACGAAACTTTTGGGATGTTTTGCGGCAGTGAAGATCTGAGTGGCGTTCTCGATCCCGACAGTCTCATCGTGCGGTGCATGAAGGACCAAAAGCGCTGCTTTCATAGCGCTGAGAGACTGGGTCAAAGAGACGACGGAGACATCATCGACAAACCCCTGGCCGATCCGGATCGGACGCCCGCCAAGCATAACCTCGCCCGCGCCATCCTGCGCGATCTGAGCCAGTGCGCCCGCGAAATTATGGGTGACATGGCCAGGATCGAAGGGGGCTCCAAGAGTGGCGACTGCTTTGATCGTGGGAATCGAAGGGGCAACTTTGAGAACGGCAGCCCCACCCAATGAATGCCCAATGAGCAAGCTGGCGGGCATGTCGCGCTGCGCAAGCCACTCCGCCGCAGCTTTGAGGTCATCTACATTGGTGCTGAAACTCGTATTCGCAAACTCGCCCTGCGAATGCCCCAACCCGGTGAAATCGAATCGCAGAACAGCGATGCCAAGTCCTGCGAGGCGCTGGGAAATTCGTTTTGCCGCAGCCATATCCTTCGAGCACGTGAAGCAATGCGCAAAGATCGCAGTCGCGATATGAGCCGTGTCTGGAAGATCCAGACGCGCGGCCAAAGTGTGACCGCTATGACCGGTAAAGGTGACGCGGGACGTGGACATGGACGAGCCCTCCTGGGGGAATTGCCATCAAAGCATACCGCTCGAATTCCGCGGCCTGGTTCCAGCTAAACTGGTGCCAGCCCAAAATGCGTTGCCCAGCGGCTCATGCCAAGCCGTGTTTCAATGTTCTCTCGCGGAGGTGAACGCTAGGTAGGGGAACTGTGTTTTTTGTCGGTAAGTCGCAGGAAAACCGGTTTGGTCAGCACGTTTTTTTAACATTTTCAGCGGTATGGGATGCGCAGCACAACAACAGGGATCTTTTGATGCAATCGCGAAACGAGATACTGGAAGCCTTCGCGGTCGATGACGCCGCATGTTCGGCAATGAACCAAATCTGGAAAGTTGTAGAACCGCATGTCGATCAGATTGTCGATGACTTCTATAAAGAACTAGATAAAAGCAAATACCTCAATCGGTTTCAGGACGACAAAAAGTGGCGAGCGCATGCGCGAGCGCGACAAATTGATCATCTGAAATTGTTGTTCAGTGGTCGTTTCGATGAAGAATATTTTACATCGGTTGCGGCAGTTGGGGCGGTCCACTTTCGTATTCAGCTCCCATTTTTGCACTATACAGCGGCCTACAGAACAATTGCAGCGTCCATCCAAACGCTGATCTTCAAGAACTTCAAAAACCGTTTGGGAAAACCAAAGCGGATGGAATATCTCTCACGCGTTGCGCAAAAGGCATTCTACCTAGACATCCAAGCGGCAACTCAAGCGTATATGGAGGCGGCAAATCGCGAGCGTGAGCAAGCTTTGTCTGCCGTCAGCACCGCGCTTGCGGATCTGGGGGCAGGGCAAATTGATCGACGGATCATGTCGAGCAATGCACACCCTTTCCCAGAAAAGTTTGACAACATTCGGCTGGCATTCAACGCTCTGGGCGAGAAAATGGCTGCGGTGTTCGGAGACATTTACTCAAGCGCCGAAACAGTGAGTGCAAACGCGAGCGAGATGTCGGGAACCTCGAACGATTTGGCCCAACGCACGCAGTCACAAGCAGCTTCGGTCGAAGAAGCGTCGAGATCTGTGCGCCAAATCCTTGAGTCCGTGGACACAACTGAAAAACTTGTTGATCGGCTTTCGAAGCGGTCGTCAGAAAATAGCTCTGCCGCGCAAAAAGGGTCTGACGTTATCGGTGAAGCGAGATTGACTATGCATAAAATTCAAGACGCGTCCCGGGAAATCAATAGTATCGTAGATGTGATTGACGACATTAGTTTCCAAACAAATCTCTTGGCTTTGAATGCAGGTGTGGAAGCCGCCAGAGCTGGCGAAGCCGGAAAAGGTTTCGCCGTGGTCGCGTCTGAAGTGCGCGGCCTCGCACAACGCTCAGCGGAATCCGCGAGTTCTATCCGCAGCTTGATCGCAAAAAGTAACCAAATTGTCCAAAATGGCTCAGAACTTATGGACGCGTCATCGGAAAGTTTGGAGCGAATTTTGTCGAACGCAAGCGAAGTCGCATCAGGAGTCGAGGACATTCGAATTGCGGCAACTGAACAGGCGTCATCGTTGAGGGAGATCGGATCAGCAATCTCCACGATCGAGGGGTCGACGAACGACAATGCGGCCGCCGCGGAAATCGTCAACGACACCTGTAGATCACTGAAATCCGAGGCTGATAGTCTTGGGGGACAGTTCGCATCGTTCGCATCGAAGGGGAGGGATGGCGCGTCACCCAGCTCTTCTATGCTCGCCGCGGAATAGGGTCAAATATTCATCTCCGTTCCACAACCAGCCCAAACCCCTCCCGGACCTAGTCACAAAGCCCACATGCTTGTGAGGCGCGCGCATGCCGTAGTTTCATGGCAAAACAAAGTAAAGTGCGAAATATCGCTTTACGATTTCTTAGGCGCTGCACCGTTATCATGAACTAGGTCCAGGACCGAACTTAAAATTTGCTGAGGCTCTTTTGATGATCACGTTAGACACAGATGCTTGGGAAGACGATCCCTCAATGGCGGTAGGTATCCTGCTACAGGTGGAAGGTGATTTTGTCATCGACGCTTCGGGCGCCGCAGCAATTCCGACACAAGTCGCGCAGATACTTTTGTCCGCAAGAGAAACAGCGAAGTCACGAGGGTCCAAGTTCACTCTGTCAACTCCAAGCAACGCCGCGAAAGAAAGCCTGGCAACGCTCGGTCTAAATGTTCTACTGGAGGAAACATCCTGATGTCGGCGAAAACCGTTCTTGCTATAGACGATTCACGAACCATGAGACACCTCGTCTCTGCCGCACTTGGGAATGCTGGCTATGACGTTACAACTGCCGATGATGGTGTTTTGGGCGTCGAAGCATTCAAAGCTGATCGATTTTCCGCCGTGATTACAGATATCAATATGCCCAATCTCGACGGATTTGGCGTGATAGAAGCTATCCGAAAAGGAACGTCCAACAAAAAAGTTCCAATCTTGGTACTCACAACGGAAAGCTCTGATGACTTCAAAGCGCGTGCCCGCGACCTTGGTGCGACAGGGTGGATTGTAAAACCATTTGACGAAAAAGGGTTGGTTGATGTCCTTGATCTTGTAACTGGAGGCGTCTCGGCATGAGCATAGACGCATTAAAGGACACGTTCTTCGAAGAAGCTGAAGAGTTGATTGATGCCCTTGTTGACGGGTTAAAAGCAATGGCTTCTGGTGATTGGGACGCCGAAACGGTCAACGCAATTTTCCGTTCAGTTCACTCCATCAAGGGCGCAGCAGGTGCCTTTGGGCTCGAAAATCTAGTCAAATTTTCCCACATATATGAGACCGTACTAGACCGCATCCGATCAGACGAACTTGCCATCGACGAAGCTGTGCTGAAAGTCATCACAAGATCATCAGATGTTCTAGCGGAGCTTCTGGACCTTTCTCGGGTAGGTTCAGATGAAGAACCCAGCGCGATGGCTGGGTTACTCGGTGAACTGAAAAAATTCTCTAGCGACGGAGACGATTCAACCGCGCTCATGAATTCAGATGAACTGTCGGGCCAGGCGCAAGGTGACGATCCAGATTTTGGATTTAGCCCACTAACAGTGTCACCAATTGAAATTGACATAGTGCCATCAACGAAAACCGTATTGGAATTCAAGCCGAGACCGGAATTGTTTTCCAACGGTCATGAGCCAACAACCATATTTAAGGCACTGATACACGAGGGGCTTCACGCTCAGGTGTGTGATACCAACAATATTCCCCAACTTGAGGACTTCGATCCTGACGGTAGCTACTTAATTTGGCACTTGAAGTTTGAAGGTGAAGTTGACCTTACACACGTGAGGCAAAAGTTTGGATTTGTGGATTCCCTTTGTGACTTGAAAATTGTCAACGTCTTAGAGTCCACGGAAAGCTCAGATGCCAACGCAGAAGTGATACAAGAAAACAAGTTGAGTTTGGACGATATACCGACGGAAAATGAAGGAAAAAATGCCATTCCCCAAAAAATGGGAAAGTTGGAAAAAAACAGTAACCGCGCAACCAAAGCTCCCCCGAAAACTTCGGGAGGACCTGTGGGGGTTTCGTCAACAATCCGTGTTGACCCGGAGAGAGTTGATCGGTTGATAAATACTGTTAGCGAATTGATCATAAATCAAGCCGTTATTGGTCAAAAGGTGAAAAATAATGGAAAGATAAACGATACGGAACTGTTGGGAGCCCTGGACGAGTATCGAGAGTTAGCAAGGGAAATCCAAGAAGGAGTTATGTCAATTAGAGCACAACCCATAAAATCCCTTTTTCAAAGGATGGGAAGAGTTGTGCGAGAAGCATCTGACGCCACAGGGAAGGACATTGAATTTGTTACTGAGGGTGAAACGACAGAGATCGACAAAACACTTCTGGAAAGATTAGCGGACCCGTTAACGCACATGCTCCGCAATGCCGTAGATCATGGTATAGAGACTGCAGAAATTAGGAGAACCAAAAGCAAACCGGAAAAAGGCACTGTAAGGCTTAGCGCATCGCATCATTCGGGCAACGTTTTGATTGAGGTATCCGACGATGGAGCCGGACTGGACGTTGAGAAAATTAGATCCAAAGCGATTTCGAGTGAACTTATCACAAACGACACGACACTAAGCGAGGCCGAAACATTTTCCCTGCTATTTGCGGCGGGGTTTTCTACGGCTGATAGCGTAACAAACTTGTCGGGTCGGGGCGTTGGAATGGACGTTGTAAAGACATCAATTACGTCCCTGGGCGGGAAAATATCAATTCAAAGCCGAGTCGGAAAGGGATCAACATTTGCCATTCAAATGCCGTTGACGCTTGCGGTCATGGATGGAATGATCATAACCATTGGGAATGATGTTATGGTAATTCCTCTTTCCAGCGTCGTTGAAACGGTGCGCCCAAAAGATGCCGATATTGTCAAGCTGGACACATGTGAAAAAATGCTAAATGTGCGAGGCGCTTGCCTGCCTATTATTGACTTGGCAAGTGTTTTTTCCATGAATTCCAATAAATCAAAAAATTGCCCGCACATAATTGTTAATTCTGACAATGGTACGAAGATTGCACTTGCGGTCGATACAATAAGTGATCAGCGGCAAGTAGTTGTTAAGAGTTTGGAAGGAAACTATGTAACAGTTCCTGGTATTGCGGCCGCTACAATCCTCGGCGATGGAAAAATTGCATTGATTGTAGATGCCAATTCACTTGCGGAGCTATCGACGCAAAAACGAGATCGTACCAAGTGAAATTTGAGTAAGGTGATTGGAATGGATAGTGAGAAAAATCAAGCTGACTCGGAGACTTTGGAGTTTGTGTCTCTGGCGGCCGCGGGTCAAGAGTACTGTATCGACATTACTCGTATCCGAGAAATTCGCCGGATGGCGTCAGTCACGCCGCTGCCGCATTCAGAAGAGCATGTGCTAGGTGTAATGAATTTGCGAGGCACGGTTATTCCAATTTACGATTTGTCTGCGAAATTGGGAATGGGAAGTACAAGCGAATCAAGCCGCAATGTAGTTATTGTAGTTGCCTACGAGAAACGGGTTGTTGGAATTTTAGTTGAGTCTGTTTCTGAGATTGTGTCAATTGATGTTGACGAGATTCGGCCGAACCCAACCTTGAAAAAAGGTGGCAGTGATGGTCGCGTAGATGGGTTGATTAGCATGGGAGAAAGGATGTTGAGGGTGTTGAACCTCGACTCACTTCTTTCAGATTTATCGATTGAGTTGTCTTAGATGGATGGTAAGGCTGCCAATTCGGCCCGTAAGGAAATTCCATGGAGCTCATTCAGGGAAGTCGTTCAGATTGCAAAAAGTCGTTGGGGAATACATCTTGAGGATAGTAAGCGTGCATTGATCAGCACTAGGCTTCAAAG
>SPJK01091980.1_pt1 | contig 12889 bp, 5 predicted proteins | sample 3741771 | NCBI WGS metagenome assembly SPJK01 (sample SAMN10925997, study PRJNA522277) | cold seep metagenome | isolation source: Elba SIP-enriched marine methane seep metagenome, extraction at timepoint T2 | place: Italy: coast of Elba, Mediterranean Sea | reverse complement strand
AGCAGTGAGCAGTTGGCAGTCCGTATTTTACTGCCAACTGCCAACTGCCAACTGCCAACTGCCAACTGCCAACTGCCAACTGCCAACTGCCAACTGCTACTGACAATCAAGTTCCAAGCCATCATAGGCAAGAAAAACGCCTTCGGGTAAGCCAGGTTCTACGTCGATGTGTTTGCCCATTCGGTGACTCATGTGAGTCAGGTAGGCCCGCCGTGGTGCAATTTCTTCAACCAAGGATAAGGCTTCATCAAGATTGGCGTGACTATGGTGCACGTTGTGGTGTAGTGCGCTGATAATCAAAGTGTCTGTGCCGCGTACTTTGTCTAACTCCAAGGCGCTTATTTGCTTGATATCGGTTAGGTAGGTGAAGCCCCCTGTGCGGAAACCAAGCACTGGTAAATGGCCATGCAAGTACTCGATCGGAGTGAAGGTGAAGCCAGCTGCTGCAAAGGTGGCGTCCTTCGTGATGTCGTGGAGCCGGAACATTGGCGCGCCAGGGTAGGGGTTTTCAGCGAAAACGTAGGCAAAACGCTGTTTGAGTTGGTGGGCGACTCGTCGATGACAATAGATCGGCATATCCTGTCGGCGCATGAAGTTATAGGGACGAACATCATCTAATCCAATGATATGATCGTTATGCTCGTGCGTGAGAAGGATCGCATCCACATATGCAGGGCGAGCGCGTAGCATTTGCTGCCGGAAATCAGGACCAGCATCGACTACTACATGCTGATTGTCGCGACTCAACATGATCGAAACACGTAGTCGTTGATCTCTCTGATCTGTAGATTGACACACCGCACAAGTACAGCCAATAACAGGGACTCCTTGAGAGGTTCCTGTTCCCAAAATGGTGACCTGAAAGTTGTGACCTGGCATCCGGCAAAGGTACACAATTGGCCTACACTTCCTGCTTAGGTTACGCTTGATTGCACTGGCAAGTTAGTAGAGGTGTGGAAAGAAAAGTGGAGGGAAGATGTGACTATTTTGGATCGTTCCGTCTTAATGGCAAACGACCGATGAAAAGGTAATCCCAAAAAACTCCCCTCGCCTGTTGGCGATCATCGGTTGAAGAGAAGGAATTCTCTTCATAATCCCATGAATATTTGTTGTGAACTAGACAAGCTTCCATGCTTTCGTTTGACATCAATTGCGTGGGGCCCAATAGTCACCCCAGCCGGGTTAGCAAAAGGTCCGATCCCTTTCGCTGACCCGGTTTACTTTTAGAAGATTGCGGTCACCTGTGCCCGACCTAAGTGCACGGTTCTCGCCATGCCTGAACTACGACCTTCATAGCTAAGTGTCATCTGCAGAAAACGGCCCAGAGGGCGAGTCAAACTTGCATTCCACAGTACATTTCGTCCGGGTTGTAACCCATTCAATAAGACGAATCCAACGGGCGACCTAGGATCGCCTTCCAGTTGTATGTCGATGTAAGAAGCCGAAAGCCGAAGCCACCGCTGGTAAGTCCCTTCCAGGCTGATTTCTTGACGTTGCAGTGATTCGCTGGCTTCTGGTAATTTGTTCTTCTCCTGCAACCATTGATAGGCTAAACTGACGCGATAGTCCTGGGTTGGCTGGATATTCAGGGATGGTTTGACCAGGCTTCCCGTTAGTTGATAATCTTTGTTGTTGAAAAACTCTGAATCGGCTCCTCGGTCAGTAAGCGCAGACTCGACCCGAAAGGTGGTCGCGTCGTTGATGTTCCAACGAAACCGGACCGTAGTGCCCTGTTGTTGCCGGCTCTCAAAACCGGTAGTCGGTACCAGGCGGCGGTCTAATTTAGTGTACTCCAATTGGATGTCGTAGCGGGTAGAACGGCGGTTGAAATAGAGCACATGCCGTTGATTAGCAGCAACAGCTACTAGCACACTGTCGGCTAAGGTTAATTGAAGCGCATTCCAGGTCTGAACACCTTCATTGCCGCGGGTTTTTCTATTGATGCTGAGGCTGGATTGCCATTCCAATAGACTAATGGCTCGCTTCCAACTTTGCTCGCTGCGTCGCCAGATGCGGTTGGGTTCGAGTTGTATGCTTTGGTTAAGAGTTACATTGTCTGTCCGGATGAAATCATCCGTAAAGATGCTTACGCGCACGTGGTCGGCAATGTCTTGAAACGGAGAGATTTCCATTTCGTTTTGTTGAATTTTCCCATCATTATTATACAAGCTATCGAGCCAGATATATTGGCCTTGTCCCGGGCCTACAAAGAGGTAGGTGTATTCAATGCGTGCTTCCTGTCCCGAGCCGATCTCATAGGTTGTACCCGTTCGCAAGGCGCCATTCCAAAACCGGCCGTTAAGGTCGATTCGACCGAGGAGTGTTTCGGTGGGTTCTAGCGGGCTGAGTTCGGTATTGGTTATGCTCAGTTTTCGATAGGTTAAGGTGCCGGTGGATCGCCAGCTGGCACTTGGTTGCCAGTGCCCTTGAATCTCTGCTTCATCGGCGCGACTACTGGCCTGGAAAACTTGTTGCGTAGGGGAATAATCGCGCCTTTGTCGAAAGCTTATACCAATACTATATTTCTCTTTTGTAGGACTCTGTATTTGTGCAACATATCGTTCAAAGAAGAAACTGCTTGCATTTAGTGTATCTGCCAGAATTGATCGTCGTGCGCTTCGCTCAGCTTGTGCTTCGAGAGCAATCTTCCAGCCACCCCAGCGATCAAAAACTTTTTCTAGCCGAGCGTCGGGCCGCCAAAATTTTGTTCCTAGTTCAGTGGCATCACTACTGAGCCAACTACTCTTTGCTTGTAAGTGCCAACCGGCTCGGTCAATAGCAAGTCCTGTTTGATGTTTTTGGCCTGAATACAGTCCTGTGCGCTCGAAAAAAGAAAAGCGGTAGTCGAGTAGCCCGAGGCGAGGTTTTTGCAACTGTATGCCAGCGGTGCCAAGTTGTTCTTGGGCGGCTTCGGTGCTCCCTAATCCATTGACAGATGCGAGGTTCCAGTCCCGCAAGAACTCTGGGCTTCGGAAAGGATTAATAGCGCGAAAATCTTCTTGTACATACTCCAAACGGGCATCAGTCAGCAGCTGCCAGCTACTGCTGTCAGCACCAAGTGGAAGCTGGTGATTCCAGGATAGTCGGCCGGCAAGGCCGTTGTCATCATCCGCATTAAGTGAGCTAAAACGATTCAGGTCTTGGGTGCTATAAGCGAGCTCTGCGGCAATGCTTCCACCTTTCCCCAATTGGTACTCGCCGCCGGCAGTGAACATTCGTTGTAGTTGAGGTGCTGCCAGTTGCCGAACTGGAGCAAAATCACCGCGAGGTACACAAGTCAAGCTATCAGGAGCGACCCAGCGGTACACCCGTTCATTTGAAGTCTGCTCAGTGTCTAAAATATAGTTGCCATTTCCCGCTCCCACAAAAGCAAAAGAGGCAGTGTAAATGGCTTGCTCCGGGTCGGTGGAAAACCGGAGGACCTGATAGGTAGAATCGCCCCCTTGACAGGTGACTAAGGTGTCGAGCAGCACATAGGTTGCCCGTTGACTGTTTGGGGCATCTAATGAGTCGACCGTAGATATGAATGCTCCGCCTAACTGATCACCTGCGGCGCGTAGTAATTGTCGCTCTCCTTCAGTGAGTTGCAGGTCACCAGTGGAAGTTCGGCTGTCTTGTTGGCTATACCAGTTAGCATATGCACTCCAACGGTCCGTTTGGTAATGTGTGTTCAGTGCATACAAGGACCGCAAATAGCGCTGATCAGCATATTCAAATTCGACCGTGATTCGACTATCCTTGGTGATCAGGCGCCGAGCCATAAAGGTGACTTCGCCTTGATTGTAATCAATCGTATAGTCGGCATCTCGACCACGCTGTAAAAGCCGGCCATCAAGGAATAATTTTTCCGTTCCTGCCAACACGATGATGAATCTTTCACCGCTGGCGCCCTGCAATTTATAAGGCCCTTGATTGCCTTCGATCGCTACCAACTGTTGTCGCCGAAATTGCCCTCGGGCGATGGCTATACTAGCGCTATGGTTCCACCGGCCTTGTTCGGTTTCCTGCGTTGTTTGAAAGGTTGCACCCTCTAGTTTTTTGAAATACTGAAGGAAGTAGCCCTGTGGGCTTTGTAGTTCGTAGTCACCAGCGGTCAGTTGCATATTGTCTTTCTGCAAGCGGATGAAAATACGATCAAAGTCGCGGAGCTGGCGGGTGTTGCCTTCAGGTTGAATGGGAAGGTTTTCATCGGTTATGGCGGCCGTAACTTCGATGCCGTCACCTATTTCGCCGGCCATTTGTAAGTTGAAACTTGAGTTGAGAACTAAGTCCTGCCGGTTGCCAAATGAAAAGCCTCTGCTAAAGCTTCCACTGTATTGTAATCGCTGTTGACCAGCAAGATTGTTTTGCCCCCCGTAAGGATTATAACTACCAATAATGATCCCGCTTTCGGGACTTCTAAGTTGGGTTGTATCGACTAGGGTCAGCGAGCGATTGAGCGGGAACGGTAGTACCCGATATTGCACAAATACACTATCGCCGGGGGGAGAACGGAGCCAACTCAACTCATTGTTTTCTAGCGAAAAGTAAGTACTATCCAATCGAGTACCATCATTCGAACGCAATCGAATTGTATAGGGAAGAACGGTTAAAGAATCCAAGACCTGTGAAGAGCCTGTTGGTTGTACCCAACGGCTTCGTTGCCCGTTCCAAGGAGATGTTTGTCCGAAGGCCGGGAGCCCTGCCCCAATTGCACAGACCGTTAATAAACCGATGAGTAGTTTTCGCCCTAGCATGCCTGTGTTCAACGGCTTTTAGCCGGGGATAATTGCCCATTAAAACGAGTGTTGGAAAAGAGATAGGAGAGGGCAAAAAAAATGAAGGGATCTCAATTGAGAAACCCTTCACGATGAAATCACCCGACTGTTGTATCCAAAACAGTTGTCCAAAATTAACATTTTCTTCACAATTCTGGCAACTGCTAAGCTATTTTTGTTCCATTCGCAACGAAATACGGTGGATTCTGACAGAAAAATGGCAGAATCATGACACAACGAATCTAAAAATCGATTGTTCGTTGATCTTCCGCCGATCCTTCGGCATTTGTTGCTCTCACTATAATAACGTTCTCGCCACTGCTAAGTTGTATTTCAGCTGTAAATTCTCCGCTACGGGCCTGGAAATCAAAATCGGTATTTGCCTCCCCATTGACTAAGAAAGTTAACTGATTTCGATTGCTTATACCCTGTATCTCGGCACGAACCGTACTGGTACCGACGCCCGGTGCTAATGGATTCATCACCGGAAGCGAAACAGAGGTGATACTCACGCTAGGCCCGTCATTGCTTGGGGCACGATAGGTAATCTCGGTTGATTCCGACGTAGAGCCTCCATCGTTCTGAGCAGTGATACGGATCGTATTGCTACCTTCAGCAAGATCTAATGTGAGTTGTAATTGTTCGCTTCGCCGGTCGAAGCGGAACTCGCGTTGTGCTCGGTTATTGACGCGAACGCTGATGTTCCTTTCCGACTGAACATTGCGGAGCTGCGCTACAATTGTCTGCCTGCTGGTACTAACTGTCGTACCCGGGCGAGTAGGTTGTGTGAAGGTGATAGTGGGAGGATCTATAGCAACAGGCGCTGAGTAGAAAACTCGCTTTTGGTCGCTCGAAGTCCCTCCCTCATTTTCGGCACGAATAACCAATTGATTGGCACCTTCTTGCAAGTCGATTTGTGCCACTAGCGATCTACCGCGAAATTCGAAGTCGGTGATGCGATTTCCGTTCAAAGTGAACCGAATGTCACTCGCATTGTCTACGCCCGTTATAGTTGCTTCAACGCCTAGACTAGGATTGTCCAACCTTGCATTATCAGCGGGGGTCGTAATCTGTACATTTGGAGGATCAATCTGCTGGTAATCCAGGGTGATATCATCTTCATCACTACCTCCAGGAGTGCTCACTTCAATTTCAAAAGGGTGGGAGCCGAGGCTAAGCTGCAAATTAATGGTAACCTCCTGGCGGTTGCGATCGAAATTGAAGTTGGTCCGCGTCCGATTATTATAGCGGATAGTGATTTGGTCAGCACGCTCTACATTAGAGACTTGTGCTCGAACGGTGAGCGTTTCATTGTCAGTTAGATAAGGATTAGCAGACGGACTGGTGATCCGTACTGAAGGTGCCTGTTGCTGCTCGTACTGAACTGTAGTGGAAGCTTGGTTGCTTCCTCCTTCATTACTGACCCGCACTATGATCTCATTGCTCCCCCGGCTGAGAGTCAGGTTAGCCCGAATGATGCCACGGCTAAAGGTGAAATCGGTGATACGACGACCGTTATTGGTGATCGTGATTTCGCGACGGGCATTTACATTTTGCGTACGTGCGATTAGGGTAATTCCAGCTTCTTCGAAGCGAGTGCCATTGGCGGGGTCACTGATACTGACGCTCGGGCGTGCTGGAACGTTATAGCGCACATTGACACCATCCTGTGCACTCCCCGCAGGCGTATTCGCTTCTACTCGAATGGTGTTGTTTCCTGCCGACAACGAAACAGTACCGGTAATTTGGCCGCTATTCGCATTGAAGGTGAAGTCGCGATAAGGCAGCCCGTTGACCGAAACAGACACCTGGTTTCGATTGTACACATTGTTTGAGATTGCGGCGAAACTAATGTAATCGGCGGTAGTCGTGTGCCCATCGTCGGGTCGGGTCATTTGTATGCTTGGCCGAGGTTCTGAAGGCGGTGGGGGAGGAGGCGGGGCGTTGACCGAGCTTTCTCGGGATACAGTCACCGCATCACTGCCTGAACCACTTGAATTGCGCGCAATGATTTCGATGGTGTTAGAGCCCTGGTATAAGGGAACGGTAGCGGTCACTTCATTCCTCCCCGGCTGATAGGTGAAGTCAGTCACCTGCCTTCCTCTAACCGTTATGTTGATGCTTGAGCGATCAACGATATTTCGAACAGTAGCTCGTACATAAATGGAGCTGGCCGTAGTCCGTTCCCCTCTTGCTGGAGTGTTGATACGTACTGTTGGCGGATCAATATCAACTACGGCGGTTTCGTAGATGATAGTCGTTTCTTCTGTATCCTGGCCATAAGAATTGGTGGCTCGAATATCGATCTGATTCTGACCTGGCCGCAGGTTCAAAGTACTACGCAATTGATTGGTGCGGTTATCGAAAGTGAAACTGACGTTTTCTCCGTTTTGGCGCACTTCGATCTGGTTGCGATTGGATACCTCACTAACTACAGCGGTGAGATTAGCAACGGCCGTATTTGTACGAAATGGCGTAGTGCGGGGTTGAGTAATCGTAATGCGCGGAGCACTTCCTACCGGCGGCGGGGGGGGAGGAGGAGCATCTTCTCCATAAACTAATATGATGCTTTCCCGATCGGAGCCATAGCGGTTCTCCGCTTGAATCGTCAGGGTGTTTTCGCCGGTCCGCAATTCCGTCAATACTTTGCGGAAGGATGTGCCGCCGAAGTCAAAATCAATCGGGCTACCGTTTAGGGTAGCTTCCACCTGAGCTTTACTGCTCACATTTTCTACTCGGGCGCGAACGACCATCGGTAAGCCGGATACGGCATAAGGGCTCGTTTCTGGCTGTTCGAAGGCGATGATAGGGCTTCTACCACTTCTGCGGCCCGGTTCAAGAATCCAGCGTAGTCCAAGCTGTGTATAATGGTAGAGGTCCTGTTGGCTATCCGTCCAAGGTTGTCCGTCAAGGTCATCCGTACCACTAAAGGTTACTCGATGACCCGCCATGATGTAAAAACGAGGAGTCAGGTGATAGCCAATTTCTAATCCAAGAGAAGGCATAATACCTAGCTTACCGCTATCGGTAAAGTCGTTTGCCAGGGTTTCATAGGTCTCATCCAAGATGGTATTTCGCAATTCACGCCGAGGGTTGCTGCTGGTATTGTCGAGCAAATCAGCGTAGGCTTGGTAGTATGGGAGGTCGTTTTCTCCAAGTTGGTTCAGTTTCGTACGATACCAATCCAGCCCAATTCCTCCATAAAGAGCAAGATGAACACCGGTTTGCTCACGCAAACTATTGAAGGAAAGGACGCCCTCTAAGGCAAGTTCACCTACTGTCGTGCGATGGTTAGGAAAGACAAAGCCATCAGTGATATCCAGGTTGGTAGGGTACTGAAGATAATCTGGGCCACGGCTCCCGTTGAGCGCTTCATCTTGATCAATGGCAAACAGGGCGTCGCGATCGAGACCAAATTGTCGGGCAAACAGGAAGCGCCCCCTAAGATCGAAGGCTAAGGCTGAACCCGGCCGGTAATACAAGTTTTTGGCTAGTGTCAACCCCCAGCCACCACCTTGAAGCTGCGACTGTACGTCACTTGATTGGTACGACCAACCGGCGTTTAGGCCGAGTGTCCAGTAACCAGGAGTTCGGTCGGTTTGAAAACGTGTACTGCTTTGCGCATTAGAAAGGGAGACTATGCACAAAACGAAAACTAAGGCAAGGAGGCTGCGATGTAAATAGGGTAGTAAGAACTTCTTCATTTTGTCAAGCTGGTTTATGGCTAAACTACGGGAAAAAGAGGAGCTAGTAAAGTTGATCAAATTGAGATTTTAACAATACGAAACCGGCTTGGATTTAGTTTATGCAATTCGCAAGGCTTGCTGTACGGGGCGATTGAAGGATGACTCAGTGGATCGATGGTATGTTAATAAACGAGTTTAGGGAGAGAAGACTTTAACATGGGTTTAATTCACAGAATTGAAAAGTATCTTGTTAAAGGGAGCAGTTATAAATTAAGAAGGAGCTGAAATAAGTAATATCAGCACGATTTCGCTAAATTTGTAGCACTGTATTTTTCGAAGGTAGCGGCAACTTCCGTGATGAAGCGGAATGTATCCAGCGGTAAGCGGCAAGTTGCTGACTAGTTCAAAAAGCAGTTCGTATCACAGAAAAGTTACCGGGCCTGAGTTGATCTCAACGTCCGTTCCCATGACAAAACAGTAAGCTTATGCTTAGACGACCTCTACAAGTAACCCTGGTTATTCTATTCACTATGTCCGTCTCCTACGGGCAGGTACTTGATGCGGAGCTTTACCGCACTTATTCCGGCCAATATAATAACCCGAACAACCCAGATTGGGGCGCAGCAGGAACGGACTTGCTTCAAGTAACACCCATCGGGTTTGCTGATGGCATAGAATCGCCAGCAGGACCTAGTCGGCCAAATCCCCGGCTTATTTCGAACGACATGTTCTCGCAACCCGGATTGATTAACGACCCGTTAAGCTTAAGCGATTTCTGCTGGGTTTGGGGGCAGTTCATTGATCATGACATCGGTATCACTCCAGATGGACCGGAACCATTGATTATTCCGGTACCAGCTGGTGACCCACACTTTGATCCTTTTGGAGGAGGGGTGGCGATTATCCCAATGCACCGCAATATTTTTAATGCGGCTTCCGGCACCGGTGCCGGCAACCCTCGTCGTTACCCTAACCTGATAACAGCATTCATTGATGGGTCGGGAGTGTACGGCTCTGATGAAGAGCGGGCAAATTGGCTACGGACATTTGAAGGAGGGAAATTAAAGACGTCCACAGGAGAGCTCTTGCCATTTAATACAACGACTGGTGAATTTGACGCGCCGATCGATCCGGATGCTCCGCATATGGATAATGCGACGGGTATATCAGATGTTGTCTTTGTAGCAGGAGATGTTCGAGCAAGTGAGAATCCATTGTTATTGTCATTTCATGTGTTGTTTGTTCGCGAACACAACCGCCAGAGTGATTTATTAGCTCAGCGGTATCCAGAGTGGACGGATGAAGAATTGTATCAGCACGCCCGTAAACTTGTTGGCGGTATGATCCAATCCATCGTATATGATGAATGGCTTCCTGCGATGGGCGTCACGCTTGATAGTTACGTGGGCTTTGATGCCTCGGTCAATCCGCAGTTGATGAATGTATTTACCGCTGCCGCTTTTCGAATGGGACACACCTTATTAAATAGTACGATTCGTCGAGTGGATGGTGAGGGTAATGAAATCCCGCAAGGGCACATGGCGCTTCAAGATGCCTTCTTTAATCCGTTTGCTGTCTTTGAGACGGGAGGAATTGAGCCATTCTTGCAAGGCATGGGTGAACAGGTCCAGCAGAGCTTTGATACAAAAGTGATTGATGACGTGCGGAATTTCCTGTTCGGCCAACCGGGTTTTGGAGGACTTGACCTTGCTTCGATCAATATCAATCGTGGTCGCGAGAGGGGATTATCCGATTTCAACGCTGTTCGACAGGCCTTCGGGTTAGCACCATACCAGTTCTTTCAACAGATCAATCCCAATGCAGCAGTCTTCACTCGCTTATTGACCTTATATGCTGATTTAAATGATATTGACCCCTGGGTAGGCATGCTGGCGGAAAACTCTTTGCCTGGATCACTATTTGGACCAACCGTCCATGCCATTATGATCCGTCAATTCACCGCCTTGCGTGATGGTGATCGATTCTATTATCAGAACGATCCGGTATTAACGGATGAAGAGAAGGCTTACATCCATGCGATTACGTTGCGTGATGTTATCATGTATAATTCGGAGGTCAGCCTAATGCAGGATAATGTTTTTGGTGCGATGAATCATCAAGATATTTGTGACAACATGACTTTCGATGTTACGGGCTTTGTCCGCACTGAATTTGGTGAAGCGGTATCAGGAGTAGATCTCGACTTGTTGCTCACAGCGAATAACACCAACCTGGCCAATGAACTGGATGGTAGTTACTTCTTTGAGGATGTTCCCTACTGCGAATTAGAATCTTTAACACCAATTAGAGACGACAACCCAGTAAATGGCGTGTCTACTTTTGACATACTGCTCGTACAGAAACACATACTTGGGATACAGTTCTTAAACTCTCCTTACAAGATCATCGCTGCAGATGTTGATGCGAACGGAAGTATCACGACTCTCGACCTGATCCGGATGCGTAAGGTCATTCTGGGCGTGGATACGTCATTTGAGGGCAATACATCTTGGCGGTTCATTTGGGGAGGATACGAATTTTTAGATCCGAGCAATCCTTTGGATGAGCCTTTCCCAGAGGTATTGGACTTTGCGACGACTAATATCTCCGATTTGACAGCAGGCTTTATAGCTGTTAAGGTAGGCGATGTGAATGGTAGTGCAAGTCCTGCGCTTCTAAGTGGAGCACCGATGGCCGTATCGATGGAAGAGACTGGGTTGTTACTTCAGATGGAAGATCAAATAGTAGAAGCCAATAAAAACTACTGGCTTGATCTGCAACTAGCGCCCCAGGCAACGTTGCAAGGCTATCAGTTTGCTTTGATATGGGAAGATTTGGAAGTTCTTGCTGTGGAATCCTCTTTGCCTTCAGCGTGCTATTCGTTGGAAGAGGATCACTTAAGAGTTAGCTGGCACAATGCCAAAGCATCTCAGCGGGAAGCTTCTTACCTGCGATTGCGAGTTAGAGCTGGTACAGCAGGTCGTGCAAGTGAGCTAATTTTCTTAGATCGATCATTTACTGCTGAGGCGTATAACTCACGTCATTATATATATGATGTAAGCTTGCAAACTTCTTTTGAGCAAGAATCAGTGACCTTGTCACAAAATCAACCCAACCCATTCAACGGGCAAACCGTCATCCCGTTTTATTTGCCAGAAGATGGCTGGGCCCATCTCAGCTTGCTTGATGTTCATGGTCGGACGGTGCATCAAGAGCAAATGTGGTTGACGGCTGGACCACATGAGTGGCAACTAGGAGCGGAGAAGTTCGTGGGACCAGGTGTTTATTGGTATCGCTTACAGACTGCCGGGACTACGCAGGTGAAAAGCTTAATCCATCAATAACGTACGACTACCTGGTTTCTAGGAGTTAAAGGTCTACTAAAGAGGGGCTCGTGTTTTAAGGGACACGAGCCCCTCGCTCACTTATGGTTCTTTTTAGCTATCTCCATGAAATTCCTTGATTAATACATAAGACTTTTTTACTTTTGTCAGGTTATTACAGCTAACCCCCAGTTGCATAGTAATAACTTAGCCGCTTGAAATATAGTGGCGCAATACATAATCCCATGAACGACCCACGCTTCAACAGCGTGCAGCCCGTGCGAGTTTACTTCGTCATGAAGGAAAACTTGTTTTCGGTAGGGCTGCGATCGGTTTTGAGCAAACTACCCTCCTTCCAATTTCAGCTTGTAGGACACAGTGCTGATATTCCCCAATTTCTTCGACAGCCTGACAATGGATCAGTAGACATGGTCTTTGTAGTGATCAATAAAAGCTCAGCTTTTTCGCTGCTACAAGCATGGTGCCGACAGCATGCTGAGGTAGCTGTAATTGGTGTAGCGCACCGGATGGACGCTGCCACATGGCGAAAGGCGCGGCAAGCAGGTTTCCAGGCGTGTTTAGCAGTTGATGAGCGAACGGAAGATTTTCAGCGGCAATTTCAGCAAGTGCTGTCGGGGCAATTCACCTGGCCATCAAATATGCAGGAATCAAAGCTGCAAACGACAGACAATAAAGGAACATGGTTTGTAGAGAAGTATCAGTTGACTCCGAGGGAAATTGAAGTATTGAGGTTGATCTCGCAGGCCATGAGCACGAAGGAGATTGCACGCAGTTTATACATCAGTGATCAGACGGTAAGCGTACATCGTAAGAATATCATGCGCAAGCTGGGGGTCAATAATACGGCTGCTGTAGTACGCTTGGCGGTCGAAAATCAGCTAACAACAGATTTTTTTTAAAATTACCATATTTGTGGTAGGGATATTACAAAAGCATCTGTTATCTTTGTCAAACTTAAATATGTAAGAAGACACGACCGAACCTCTGTTTTTTAAGAATACACGAAACGGCTTCCCGCCACGCGATTTTCAGAGTACCTACTGTATATAGAGAAAGAAAAAGAGACCGTACTTTTGGATTTCTGCCTCTGTTTGTATTACTT
>SPJK01051404.1_pt1 | contig 12893 bp, 8 predicted proteins | sample 3741771 | NCBI WGS metagenome assembly SPJK01 (sample SAMN10925997, study PRJNA522277) | cold seep metagenome | isolation source: Elba SIP-enriched marine methane seep metagenome, extraction at timepoint T2 | place: Italy: coast of Elba, Mediterranean Sea | reverse complement strand
TTATGGTCAATCTGCACGCTTGCTCGCTAATATTTTAGATGAGAAGAACATCCGTGTTGTGGTGATTGAGCAAGATCAAGAGCGCCTGAATGACCTAGAGCTAGCGGACACTAGAAATACGATTTTAAGCCTCTGTGCTGACGCTAAGATACCAGAGAACCTGATGCGCGCAGGCATTGACAACCCATACTGTAGCGGTGTCGTGACGTTAACGGATAATGATGACGTGAACCTTGCCGTCGCCGTTTCAGTGAAGCTGATGCGCCCTAATTTGCGTGTATTAGCCCGTGCAGAGCGTAAAGACATTGCCGCCAATATGGCTTCATTTGGTACCGACCATATTATTAACCCTTACACCCTATTTGGTGACCAACTAGCCATGCGTGTACACGCGCTCGGCACTTATATTCTGCACCAATGGCTAACTGGTGTGCCTGGTGATACGCTACCACCGCCAGACAACCCACCGCGTGGCAATTGGCTCGTCTGTGGTTATGGTCGTTTTGGTAAGTCTGTTGTCGAAAACTTAGAACGCGAAAACCTCACCACAACCATTATTGAGGCAATGCCAGACTTAACAGAATGTGAGAAATGTGTTGTCGGTAGTGGTACAGAAGCCAGCACCCTACTTGAGGCTGGTATTGACGATGCCTGCGGCGTGGTTGCAGGTACAGATAATGATATTAACAACCTCTCTATTGTGATGACTGCAAAAGAGTTGAATCCAAATTTATTTTTAATCGTGCGTAAAAACAACCGCAATAACAACGCATTATTTAAAAAGTTTGGTGCTAGCATTACCATGCAAACGACCGATATCATCGCGCATGAGTGTTTAGCCCATATCTTGACTCCACTGCTCGCTGAATTTTTAACAATGGCGCGTAATCAAGATAATCAATGGGCTAACAATTTAATTAGCCAACTCGTGGATGTCGTTGGCGAAACCGTACCAGAAACCTTTGCCGTTACCGTTGATGACAACAATGCGCCTGCTGTTAGTGAATATATTCAAAGCGGCATGATTGTAAAAGTGGCGCATTTAATGCGCGACCCAGCAGACCGTGAAAAAGAGTTAGAGTTAGTACCACTACTCCTCGTTAGAGGTGAGGAATCTTTCCTTGTTCCAGACAGAGAGATGGTTGTACTCGAAGGTGACCGCATGCTCTATTGCGGCACTTATGATGCCAAAACAGCATTACCTTCTCTGATTAACAATAATATGACATTTAACTACGTCATGAGTGGTCAAGAAGTGCCTGATACCTTTGTATGGCGCTTAATTAAACGACTTACCGCCGCCTAGCCTGTTACTGACCACGCATAAACATTTTGTCTAAGTCCTGCATCGTCACTTGAAACCAAGTGGGCCGTCCATGATTACACTGCCCAGAACGCTCAGTCGCTTCCATATCACGTAATAGCGCGTTCATCTCAATCGTGGTTAATGTGCGATTTGCCCGTACCGCCGCATGACAGGCCATGGTGCCCAACAAGGTATTGCGTTGATCGGTCAACACCCGTGTTGCTCCATATTCGTTCAACTCTCGCAACACATCGCGCGCCAAGGCCACGGCATCTGCTTTTTGCAATAAAGTGGGCACAGCGCGTACCGCCAGCGTATTCGGTGACAATACCGCAATATCAAACCCCAATTGCTTTAAGGTTGGCGCGCCACTGCTCAACAGTTCATTCACTGTTGCCACCTCTACTCTATCGGCATTAAAGCTAACAGGAAGGAGCAAGGGCTGCATTGGCACCGCTTTATCATCCAACGCCTGTTTTAAACGCTCATACATAATGCGTTCATGCGCGGCATGCATATCCACAACAACCAAGCCTTCTGCATTTTGCGCCAAAATATAAATACCATGTAGTTGTCCTAAGGCAAATCCAAGCGGATACGTTTCTTCTTGTGGCGTATCGCTTGTAGCCGCGTCAATAGCAGGCGTTGGCGTTGACTGCGGCACGCTTGTCTCAGAGGCTCCATCATATAATTTCTGATAAAAATCAGGTGTTTGTTGCGCCGATAAAGGCATCGACGATTGCTGTGTTGGATACGATGGTGTCGATGCTGGCGCTGCTGAGAAAGGATTGAATGCTGCTTGATTAGCCGTCGAGGCACTAGACTCGCCTGTCGGCGTTGCGAGCACTTTATTTAGGGCATGAAAAATAAAGCGGTGAATGGCTTGCCCATCTCTAAAACGCACTTCTGTTTTCGCTGGGTGCACGTTCACATCCACCAATTGCGGGTCTAATGTTAAAAACAGTACAAATGCTGGATGCCTGTCATGGTGCAGAACATCTTGATAGGCTTGCCGAATCGCGTGCGCAATTAACTTATCTCGTACAAACCGCCCGTTCACATAAACATACTGTGTATCACGCCGCCCACGACTGAAGGTTGGCTTCGCTGCCACACCCCAAAACCGCAAACCAGCCGCCTCTTCGTCTAATGCAATGGTTTCGGCAGCAAATTCATCGCCCAGTACATCTTTAAACCGTTTGTACGGTTCAGACGCCGCATAGCGACTCACAGTGCGCCCATTATGTTCTAAGGTGAATGCAACATCTGGTCTTGATAATGCAGCACGCGTATACGCTTCCTCACAGTGTCCAAACTCAGTGGCTTCTTTTTTTAAGAATTTACGTCTGGCTGGCGTATTAAAGTACAAATCATTGACTTCAATAATCGTACCCGCATCCAGCGCATCAGGTCCTAAATCAGACAGTTCGCTACCGTTAGAATGTACCGCCCAAGCATGCTTTTCTGATTGCACTCGACTCACCACTTTGGTTCGCGAAACCGATGCAATACTCGCCAATGCCTCACCACGGAAGCCAAGGCTCGCAACCGCTTCCAGGTCATCTAAGGAGTTGATTTTGCTGGTCGCATGGCGTGTAAGCGCTAAGGTCAAATCCGTTTCAGCAATCCCATGCCCATTATCCGCAACACGCAGCTGTTTAATGCCGCCTTGCATCAAACTTACTTTAATCTCTGTACTTTGCGCATCTAAACTGTTTTCAAGCAGCTCTTTTAAGGCAGATGCTGGACGCTCAACCACCTCACCTGCGGCAATTTGGCTGATTAATTGGTCGGGTAGAACTTGAATGTGTTTCATCAATACTGCTTACTCAAATGACGCTGTTCTAGCCAATGGTGGGTTTGCTGCAAAATACTTTTTCACCCCTGCTAAAATCGAGTCTGCCAACTTGCTTTGATGCTTGCTGCTATTAAGCTTACGCTCTTCTTCAGGGTTGCTAATAAAGGCTGTTTCGACCAATATCGATGGAATATCAGGTGATTTTAATACGGCGAAGCCTGCTTGCTCGACATGTTTTTTATGCAATCGATTCACCTTACCCACATAGCCTAACACTGCCTTACCGAGCTTTAAACTGTCATTAATGGTTGCGGCTTGTGATAAGTCTAATAAGGTCTTAGCTAGAATAGGATCTTTATCTTTCAAGCTCACACCGCCAATCAAATCTGATTGGTTCTCTTTTTTCGCCAAATAGCGTGCGGTTGCACTGGTCGCACCACGTTCAGACAAGGCAAACACAGACGAGCCGCGCGCACTGGATTTTGTAAACGAGTCCGCATGAATCGAAATAAATAAATCTGCTTGTAATTTACGGGCTTTTACCACGCGTCCACCGAGTGAAACAAAGTAGTCACCTTTGCGCGTCAACACACCACGCATATTCGGCTGGGCATCGACTTTAGCCTTCAGCTTTTTGGCAATCGCCAAGGTAATATCTTTTTCACGACTGCCCTTTGCCCCCATTGCACCAGGGTCTTCACCACCATGACCCGCATCAATCGCAATGGTGATAATCCGTTTTTTCTTTGGTTTTTCTGGCTTTTTCGTGACAACGGGTTTATTAGGCTGCGGTTTTACTGCTGGTGACGGCTCTGTTTTTAACTCTTTGTCCATTTTGTCTATCATGGCCATCACAGGGTCTTTTAGCGGCAAAATATCTAGCACAAGGCGATGTTGATATTGTCCAGCAGGTGCTAATGCAAAGACATTGAAATTAACTTCCTGCTTTAAATCAACCACCACCCGCACGACATTTTTTTGATACTGCCCAATACGCACTTGCTGAATATACGGGTCGTTATCTAAAATTTGTGTGGGTAATAACTTTAAAATGGTATTCAAAGAAATATCTTCAATATCCAATACCAAGCGCTCAGGCTTTTTCAGTGAAAGTGTTTGGTAGCGAAAAGTATGATTCGATTCAAATGTCACCCTTGTATAGGCTTCCGCAGGCCAAACACGCGTAGAAGTCACTTCTTTGACTGCGAATGCAGAGAAACTGGTACAGATCAGTACAACAAATAGTGTGAGTTTTTTAAACAATAATTTAACCATGTCTTTGTATTATCTTTGGTGTGGCCAAATAGTCAACTTGCGTCCTTGCGCTAAGTCTGCGTTTAGTAGGTGTAGTGCAATATCAACATCTGGCTTGGGTAATATATTACCTGCTTTTTCTGGCCACTCAACCATACAGATACTATGGTCATTAAAGTATTCATTAAACCCAGCAGCATCCCATTCATATTCATCAATAAATCGATATAAATCAAAATGATAGAACTCAACACCCGCTACGTCATAAGATTCAACCAAGGTATACGTTGGGCTTCTAACCTTACCCTGATGACCAAGGCCTTGTAACACGCCGCGTACGAATGTTGTTTTACCAGCACCCAAATCACCGTGCAAATAAACAATCATGCCCGCGTGTAGTTGTTGCGCAAAGTCTTGCCCCGCAAGCAATGTCACTGCTTCATCCGCTAATTCAAGTGTAAAATGTTCATCCATGACTGCCACACCTACTACTAACGACATGACAGCGCTCGCCGCCGACATCAAACGCTGGGGACGCGAACTCGGCTTTGCCGATATTGGGATTGCCGACACGGATTTGTCTAGTGCTGAACGCGAACATCAAGCATGGATAAAAAAAGGCTTTCATGGTGAGATGGATTATATGGCAAAACACGGGACGAAGCGAACCCGCCCCGCAGAATTAATCCCACAAACAACACGCGTAATTTCTGCCCGCCTAGATTATTTGCCGCCAAAAGCAAAAGACAGTTGGCAGGTTATCAATAGTGGTGAGCAAGCGTTTATTTCTCGCTACACCTTAGGTCGTGATTATCACAAAGTGGTACGCAATAAATTACAAAAACTATGTCGCAAAATCGAGCAAGCAGCACAAGGTGTGCAATATCGCGCCTTCACCGATAGCGCGCCTGTGCTTGAAGTCGCCTTAGCAGAAAAAGCTGGTTTGGGCTGGCGTGGCAAACACACCTTGCTAATTAATAAAGACCATGGCTCTTGGTTCTTTTTAGGTGAAATCTATACCAACCTACCATTACCCGTAGACCAAACCGCAACAAACCATTGCGGCAGTTGCACCGCCTGCATTGATATTTGCCCAACACAAGCCATTACAGCACCTTATGAGGTCGATGCGCGTCGTTGTATCTCATACTTAACGATTGAGCTTAAAAACAGCATTCCCGAGGCATTAAGACCTCTCATTGGCAACCGTGTCTATGGCTGTGATGACTGTCAACTCACCTGCCCTTGGAATAAGTTTGCCGAAACCACGCAAGAGACTGACTTTCATGTACGGCATGGGCTAGATGATATTAACTTAGTGGCATGTTTTCGCTGGTCAGAAGATGAATTTAAAGAAAAAATGGCAGGCAGTGCTATCTATCGCATTGGTTATGAACAATGGCTACGTAATATCGCCGTGGGCTTAGGCAATGCACCAAGCAGTGAGGCTGTAATAACAGCCCTTAAATCGCGTGAGCACGACACGAGTGATTTGGTGAGAGAGCATACCCAGTGGGCATTAACACAGCACAATAGGTAAAGAGTACACCTTTACACGTCCATATGCGCGGCCAACATCGCTGCGCCTAACATGCCCGCAATATCCTCTGCGCGCGACATGTTGATTGTCATTTGATTGCGTAGTGCAGGAATCAAGTCTTGATTCAAACGTTGGTGAAAAGCTTTTTCCATTAAGTTCCACGCAGCAGCCATGCCGCCGCCAATCACAACATGTTTAACATCAACCACTTTTAGAACACTCGCAAGCGCTTGTGCTAAAGCATCTGCGGCCACCTGATAGGCTTTAATTGCATCTGCATCCGCTGTTCTCGCCAGTGTGGCAATATCTGCTGCTGTTAATTGTTGCTGTGTTGCCTCTTGATATGTGAGACTCACACCACTCGCCGAGGCGTACTGCTCCATACAACCCAAATTACCACAGCCGCATAAACGCCCTTCTGGCACCACTGTGATATGGCCAACCTCCATCGCACAACCGTGATGACCAAGGTATGGTTGACCATTCAGAATCAAGCCGCCACCAACCCCCGTACCTAAGCCAAGGTAAATCAAGCCTGTTGCAGGTTTGCCTGCCAAACAATATTCACCATAAGCTGCAGCATTGGCATCGTTTTCAACGACAACGGTTTTGTTTAAGCGATGCGCTAGGTCTGTTGCTAAGTTTACTTGTTGCAAGCCGGGCAAATTAGGTGATTGCATAATCATCTTCGTGTCTGGCGCTAAAAAACCAGGAAAACCAATCCCAATTTTTTCAATTTGCGGGTACTCACCAAGCAAGCTCGCCACCCCTTCTGCCGTGACAGTTAGTATCTCCTGCCAAGCTTTATCAGGGGGATTATTTTTACAAATGATAGAAAAATCTGCCTGAATACGCTTTTCTTTGATAAGTTGCACGCCATCAAACACACCCATGCGTAAATTGGTACCGCCAACATCAATACCAATCGTACGTGTCATTATGCGCGCCCCGCCGCACTAATAGCTTGCTTTAATGCTTGTTGATGCGCTGGCGTCAACTGCGCCCACGCAAACTGCCAAGCCCAATTACCTTCGGTTGTGCCAGGCGTATTCATTCGATGGTCACCATCTAGCGCTAACACATCTTGCATGGGTACAATAGCCAGTTTCGCTTTGGTGGAAAAAGCCAGTTGCATCAGTGCTAATGGCATGACTGGGGCTTCATCCTCTAAGTACGTATGCAAATGTTTTTTCACTGCTGGCTCCGCCTGCAAATACCAGCCTAAAGTCGTATCGTTATCATGTGTGCCTGTGTAGACCACACTATTTTCTTCAATTTGTTCTGGTAAATAAGGGTTGGTCTCATCGCCACCAAAGGCAAACTGCAAAATCTTCATTCCTGGCATATCAAATTGCAAGCGTAAGTGGTCAACCTCCTTGGTGATAATGCCCAAGTCTTCGGCAACCAAATCGATATTTGGCAATGCTGCATAAATGGCTGAAAGCAAGGCTTCACCTGGTGCTTGCGCCCATTCGCCATTGATCGCTGTTTCTTCGTCTGCTGGAATCTCCCAAGCCGCTTCTAACCCTCTGAAATGGTCAATACGCACCAAGTCAAATAGTTCTGACTGTGTACGCATCCGATTCACCCACCAGCCGTAGTTATCTTCTGCCATGGCTTCCCAGTGATAGTGCGGATTTCCCCAACGCTGACCAGTTTCCGAGAAGTAATCTGGCGGCACGCCTGCCACAACCGTCATGGCATACTGCTCATCCAATCTAAATAAATGTGGTTTTGCCCACACCTCTGCACTATCGTAAGCAACAAATATCGGGATATCACCAAACAACGCGACTTGGTGTGTGTTGGCATAGCTTTTCAACGCATGCCACTGTTTGAAAAACAGGTATTGATTAAACTTAATACGCCCAATCGCATTAGGATTGGCAGCCTCAAACGCAGCTAGCGCGTCTTTGTCTCGGTGTTTATAAGCGGCTTCCCATGTATCCCAACCAGCCAAGTTGGCTTGCTCCCGCAAGACGGAGTAAAGTGCGAAATCAACTAACCAGCTCTGATGTTCTGCACAAAATTGTTCAAATTCACGCACTTCTGCATTGGCAAGATACTGCGTATATGCCGCATCTAAAGCAGATTGGCGGCCTTGTTCAATCTCCTCTACCGTCACCAGTCCTTCTTGCATTAACTGTGGCAAGCTAATAAACGCGGTATTACCCGCATGAGCGGAAACACACTGGTAAGGCGAGTTGTCTGCATGCGGCATATTAATTGGCAAAGTTTGCCAAACGCGCACACCAGTTTCTGCTAGGAAGTCGACGAAGCGATAAGCATCTTCTCCTAAATCGCCAGCAGGCAATGAACTAATATGTAATAAAACGCCAGCTTGCTGTTGATTAGGCATCCTGCCCCCTGCGCATGGTGCCTGCATTTTCACTATCGCCACCCCCTTGGCTAATCGTGACATGCAGGTTATTAGGCACAGGCTGTGCTAACAATTCGTACAGATTAATCAGATTCCGGCGGTATAAGGCATCGAAGCTTTTTACACTGTCTGAGTTATTGTAGTCGCCAAACCACCAAAACCAATCGGAACCTTCACAAATCGCTAGCTGACGCTCGCAATCAGCGCGTTTTTCTTCATCTAAGCTGTGAATCACGCTGTCGTACACTTTTTTCGCTTCGCAAAGTAAATCCCAAGCAGCATTTTTATCCGCGCTACCAATCCAAGTACTGAAGGTGCCATACACCCAACTACCCGCTGCAACCTGTGGTAACACTTTCGCCTTAGGCAACTTGCCAGCTTGTTGCAATTGCACAATATCACTAAACGTCGTCATGTTGATATCAGGATGCTCTGCTAATGCTTCGTATAACTCTTTTAGGAAGTAAAAGCCGTTATAAGGGAAGTACTCCCATGCATTTTCACCATCTAAAATCACACTCACCACTTTGCTTGTGCCGGTTGTTTCTGCGTGAATTTTTTCTAACGATTGCACGAAATCTGCAACGGCTTCTGTGGAGTGCATTTTTGCATATTCAAAACCAATCTTATCTGACAACTCATCATCTCTAAAGAAACAAAGAATGTCATCTTTACCGTTCGTAATACGATATGGCTGATACAAATAATCCAGCTTATCATCCACATCCTCCCCGCATTTAATCAAGCTATTGGCCAACACCCCTTGCCCTGTTGCGGCCCAAGCAACCCCGTGCTCTGCTAACAATGACAGTGCTGCATGTGAAACAGCACCCTCTGCAGGCCACATCCCGTTAGGCTTTTGCCCAAAGACGGTTTCGTGATACTGCTCCGCTGATTGAATATGCGCACGAGAGCGGTTCGCGCCACCCAAATATTTCGCGTTATCAGGCAAAGGTGCATCAGGCATCGCATCTTTATTCGACTGAAAGTCCAGTAACAACGGCAATATCGGGTGATAGTATGGTGTTGTTGAGATTTCTATTTGCTTGGCTTTCATTAACGCTTGGTAGCGCGGCACCAAGCCACTGATGGTGTTTTTGATTTCAGCAAGCAACTGTTGCCGCTCTTCTAAGGTAAACAACACTCCTTTTTCCATCAGCGTCTGTATGACCTTGCTTTCCTGCCGCAAGCTCTCACCACACCAAGCCAAGTGATACCAAACCAGCAAGTCTGCTTTATATTGCGCAGATAAATAATGGAAGTTGTAATCCTCTTGCATTAACGGCTCAACTTGCTGATAAATATTCAGTAAGCGCTGATAGTGCGGGAAAGGACTGAGCATTTTTTCGTGATGCGCTTTAAAGCAGCTCTCAACAATAAGTCGGCATTTTTCCTCGCTGACATTCATTAAGTCAGGCTCGACTAGCAAGGCTAATAATGGATCACGAATATCGTTTTGTTCAAGCTGTTCAGCATAATCTAATAGCTGTTCAACTAAGATAGGGACAAAGTTAAAACTGACTCGAGCTTGCGGGTTCTGTTCTAAGTGATAGGCCATATCACTGTAGTCCTTTATCGCATGCAGGTAAGTCCAAGGCAATACATACTCACCAGTACTTAAATCACGATAGTCTGGTTGATGCATATGCCAATATAAGTTCAAATGAAGCTTGGGTCTTGACGTGGGCATGAAAATCCTAATACATTACATTAAAAAAACTTTATAACATTTTGTTTTTATTATACAACTCTATATAAATCCTGCCCCAACATGTCTGGTGTTACCAGCACAATCCCCTTCTCTGAAACATAAAAACGTTCCGCATCCAAGGCTAGGTCTACGCCTATTTGCATGCCTTCTGGAATATAACAACCGCGGTCAATCACAACGTTTTTCAATACTACATTTTTATTAATCGTTGATTTCGGCAAAATCACTGAACCTTCAATCGTGCAAAAGTCATCCACATGCACATCAGAGAACAGTACTGAACTGGTTACAGAAGAACCACTGATTAAGCAACCACCAGATACTAATGAGTCTGTCGCTTTACCGGTACGCCCTTCATCATTAAACACAAACTTTGCTGGCGGCAACTGCTCTTGGTAAGTCCAAATTGGCCATTCTCTGTCATATAGATTTAGTTCAGGTACGACTTTGGTCAGCTCCATATTGGCTTCCCAATACGCATCAATCGTACCCACATCGCGCCAGTAATAATTGTTGGTTTGCGCGTTAATACAGCTATCAGAAAAACGATGCGCCTGTACATGGTATTTATTAATCACATGCGGAATAATATCGCTACCAAAATCTTTGGACGAATGCGGATCTCCCGCATCGCGTATCAGTTGTTCATACAAGAACTTAGCATTAAACACGTAAATACCCATACTCGCGAAAGCCTGTGTATCATCGCCAGGCATGGGCTCTGGATTCGCTGGTTTTTCTGTAAAATCGACAATGCGGTCTTCGTCGTCCACACTCACCACGCCAAACCCTTTGGCATCTTCTAACGGTACATTGATACATGCAATCGTCATATCCGCATTGCTTTTTACGTGCGTTGCCAACATTTTACCGTAGTCCATTTTGTAAATATGGTCGCCAGCCAGTATCAATACATATTCGCCGCCACCTTCTCGTAGCAAGTCAATATTCTGATAAACCGCATCTGCCGTGCCTTTGTACCACGCTTCAGACAAGCGCTGCTGTGCAGGAATAATATTGACATACTCATTAAACTCACCACGTAAAAAGCCCCAACCACGTTGGATATGTTGAATCAGACTTTGTGCTTTGTATTGTGTAGCAACATTAATGCGCCGAATACCTGAGTTAATACAGTTCGATAATGGGAAGTCAATAATGCGGAATTTTCCGCCAAATTGCACGGCTGGTTTTGCACGCCAATCTGTTAAGTTTTTCAGTCGACTCCCGCGTCCACCAGCCAATACAATAGCGACTGTATTCTTCGTTAAGTTACTGATAAACCGATCTGCTGGGGGTTGCTGCTGCGCGTTGGTTTTACGACGTTCTTTGAATTGACTAGCCATACAAAATCCTAACAAACAAATATCAACTGACTGAAATTAAGCAGCAATCAAACTCACAACTGCTTTATAATTACATTACAGCAATACAAATCACTTTAACAGTAATTACTTAAAAAATTTTTACTAAACTATTAGTAGGAGCGCGTGCGCCAGATTTTATGACAAGCCATGATAAAGAGCATTTACGAAGACTCATTGATGCACAGCATCACGACCCCTTCAATTTCCTAGGTGTTCATGAAACCAACGGTCAATATATTGCAAGAGTTTTTCACCCGCGCGCCAGTAAAATTTCCGTCAAAGTAGGTAGCAAATGGTTGCCTATGAAGCAATCGCCTAATACACCACTTTTTGAAGTGAAAAGTAAAACCGCTATTGAAACACCGTGCCTACTTAAAATTGAAGTGGACCAGCATACGTTTGAGATTTATGACACGTATAGCTTTGGTCACTCTATCTCGCAAGATGACTTACATTTGTTCGGTGAAGGCAACTTAAAACAAGCCTACAAAATGCTAGGCGCACATTGTCAAACACAGCAAGGTGTTGATGGTGTGCGATTTGCCGTATGGGCGCCCAATGCTGAGCGTGTTAGCGTCGTCGGTAGCTTTAACGATTGGGACGGTCGTATTCACAGCATGCGCTCTCTCGGTGGCAGTGGCGTTTGGGAGCTATTCATCCCACACATCACCACCGACGATTTATATAAATTTGAAATTCGCAACCGCCATACTGGTAACATTCACATTAAGACAGACCCTTACAGCTTGGCATTTGAACAGCGCCCAGGCACGGCAAGCAAGGTTAGTCACAGCAATTACACATGGTCAGATGATGCTTGGCTCAATAGCCGCAAAACCAGCGACTGGCTACACGCCCCATTTAACTGCTACGAAGTACATTTAGGCAGTTGGCAACGTGATGCGCACGGTCACTTTCTCAATTACCGTGAACTCGCAGAAAAATTGGTCCCGCATGTTGCTGAAATGGGATACACACATGTGGAGCTGCTCCCTGTTACAGAGCATCCATTGAATGAATCTTGGGGTTATCAAACCACAGGCTATTTTGCAGCCACCAATCGTTTTGGTTCACCTGATGATTTACGCTTTTTGATTGATGCTTTCCATCAAGCCAATATTGGTGTGCTTTTAGATTGGGTACCAGGCCACTTCCCAAAAGATGACTGGGCGCTCGCGCGTTTTGATGGCACTGCGCTTTACGAACATGAAGATCCCAGACTAGGCGAACATCAAGACTGGGGTACTTATATCTTCAACTACGGCCGCAATGAGGTGCGTAACTTCTTAATTAGTAATGCTTATTTCTGGTTAAACGAATTCCATATTGATGGTTTACGTGTCGATGCCGTGGCTTCCATGCTGTATTTAGATTACTCACGCAAAGCCGATGAATGGCTACCCAACAAATATGGCGGGCGAGAAAATCTTGATGTGATTGAGTTTTTTAAACAATTAAACATCATGGTTGGCGAAGACTTTCCTGGTGTCTTAACCATCGCAGAAGAGTCAACGGCTTGGCCTGGCGTGTCTCGCCC
>SPJK01091318.1_pt1 | contig 12900 bp, 10 predicted proteins | sample 3741771 | NCBI WGS metagenome assembly SPJK01 (sample SAMN10925997, study PRJNA522277) | cold seep metagenome | isolation source: Elba SIP-enriched marine methane seep metagenome, extraction at timepoint T2 | place: Italy: coast of Elba, Mediterranean Sea | reverse complement strand
TAATCCTAGAAAAATCAGTTGCCCACGGTTTCTAGCACAAGCTATTGATTTCACAGCACTTCAGGAAATGCCCACTTAACCTATGGGTGATGCTAAGATTTTATTAAAGCACTGTGAAACTAATATTTCAAAGACTAATCAAGACAATAGCAGATAAGCTGGCTATTATAAGTACCAATTTGGTGCAATTTTTTTAAGTTTTATTTGCCCATGTGTCACGTAATGTCACGGTGCGGTTAAAAACCAGTTTATCATGCTGGCTGCGGTTTTTATCAACACAGAAATATCCGGTTCGTTCAAACTGATAACTATTGCCGGGCTCTGCATTTACCAGATTGGTTTCAACTTTGGCATCGCTCAGTATTTCCAGTGAATCCGGATTCAATGCGTCGAGAAAATTGCTTTCAGAATCGGGGTTGGCTTTGTTAAATAAGCGGTCGTATAAACGTACTTCCGCCGGTATAGCATGATCCTCAGACAACCAATGAATCACACCTTTAACTTTACGGCCTTCAGGTTTTTTGCCTAAGGTGTCGGGATCATAGGTGCAGCGTAATTCGATGATATGCCCTTGGCTGTCTTTGACGATGTCATGACATTTAATGACATAGGAGCTGCGCAGTCTGACTTCGCCTCCGAGCACCAAACGTTTGAATTTCTTTGGCGGCACTTCGGCAAAATCTTCCTGTTCGATTAAGATAACTTTACTGAACGGCAGTTTGCGGGTACCGAATTCCGGATTTTGCGGGTGATTAGGTGAATCCAGGTATTCCACCTGATCGTCCGGGTAATTTTCAATCACTAAGGTAATCGGTTTTAATACCGCCATAGCACGTGGCGCGTTGAGATTCAGGTCTTCACGTATACAGCTTTCCAAAACGGCCATTTCAATCCAGGCGTCCTTTTTGGTGACCCCGATGCGTTCACAGAAATCTTTAATCGCTGTGGGTGTGTAACCGGCCCTGCGCATACCGGCAATGGTTGGCATGCGTGGATCATCCCAGCCATTGACATGGCCTTCCTGTACCAGTTGATTGAGTTTACGTTTGCTCATCACCGTGTATTCCAACGACAATCGTGCAAATTCTATTTGCTGCGGATGGCTGGGTACATCCAATTGATCTAAAATCCAGTCGTACAACGGCCGGTGGTCTTCGAACTCCAGCGTACAAATGGAATGAGTGATCGTTTCCATGGCATCGGATATACAATGGGTGAAATCATACATGGGGTATAAACACCAATCATGACCGGTACGATGATGATGAATGCGGCGGATTCGATACAGGGTTGGGTCACGCATATTGATATTCGGCGAAGTCATATCAATTTTGGCTCTCAATACATAACTGCCGTCCGGAAATTCACCATTGCGCATTCGTTCGAATAAATCCAGGTTTTCTTCTATTGAGCGGCTTCGGTCCGGGCTCTCCTTGCCTGGCTCCGTTAAGGTGCCACGGTAGGATCGGATTTGTTCAGCGTTGAGGCTGTCGACATAGGCTTTGCCATCTTTGATTAATTGCATAGCAAAAGCATAAAGTTGTTCGAAATATTCCGAAGCATGGTGCAATTCATCCCAGTTAAAGCCCAGCCATTTAACATCTTCCATGATAGCTTCCATGTATTCGACGCTTTCTTTTTCTGGGTTGGTATCATCGAAACGCAGGTTACAACTGCCGTTAAATTGTTCGGCGATGCCGAAATTGAGGCAAATCGATTTGGCATGACCGATATGCAGGAAGCCATTAGGTTCAGGCGGAAACCGGGTCGCGACCATGCCGTTGTTTTTATTGGCTTCGAGGTCGTTGCTTATCAAGTGGCGGATAAAATTTGCTGGAGGTTGGTTTTCAGTGGTCGACATATAACTTGCGTTGAATGAATGTAATCGGTTAATTTAAAATATGAGCTTCAAACGGATTATACACTAAGCGAAATCGCCTGTTTTTAGCTGATTGTTGCTTGGTATTTTACAATACATTTCAAATGCAGTTACAAGCCTTAGTCAAATTTATCAACCAACACTATTTGTCCGATTTTAATACCGAGCTTTTAGGCGGCTATAAAGAGCCGTTTTATCAGCCCGCCAGCGACAAAGCCCCAGCACAGATTCAATTCACTCAAGATTATCTGCGCAGCGCGCTGCATGAATTAGCGCATTGGTGTATTGCCGGGGAACAGCGTAGGCAACAACCGGATTATGGCTATTGGTATGCACCGGATGGCCGCGATGCTGAACAACAAAAAGCGTTTTATCAAAGTGAAGTGAAACCACAGGCAGTTGAGATGGCATTTTCGCGTGTTTGCGGGGTGGCTTTTGAGGTCAGCGCCGATAATTTGAATAATCAGTTTTCGGATGAGTTACCTGGATTTATTTTGAATGTTGAGCAACAATTTTACACTTATGTGAATAACGGGTTTCCTGTTCGGGCTGGGCAATTGTTAGAAATGTTGTTTACTTGGCGTTATGGTGAAGGCGATGTCTATGCATGGCTTGATAGCAACATAAATTGATAGCCTCTATAACCTTGTAGAAAACAAAACACTTGCCATGTCCGTAACGTTACAAATTGTCTCAATTTGATGGCCGGCTATTTGATATGAAAAATTTAAAAGCATCCGGTATCTTCATCAATCCTGGGAAACTTTATTATATTTCACCGATCCTGGGGCCTAAACACTCGAAACGGGGTTGCAAAACCGTTTCGCTCAGCTTGAATGCAATTTTTAGATGACAAGCTTTCGTGTTGCGGTTCGTTCCTCACCGACAACTTACAAGCAGACTGTTAATCCGGTCATTTATTTTTTAATAGCCTCATCTGTCTGCTAAAAACCAATTGAAAAACAAAGTGCTATGTAAGTGTCGATGAGGAACGAACCGCAACAGGATGGCTGATTATCTGCTGATTATGAAAAGCAGTTTAATACTTATTAACTGATGATTAATTTATGTTTAACACCGGCCTTTTCTCGGACCAGCTTTGGCGTAATATAGCCCGGTAATTGCTTCTGTATCTGATGCATCAGTTGCAGGGCTTGTGATTCGGGGACTTCAAATTGAGCAGTACCGGCTGCTTGGTCCAGCAAATGCAGGTAATACGGCAATACGCCGATAGCAAATAGCCGTTCACTTAATGTAACTAGTACTTCCGGGTTATCGTTGACTCCGGCTAACAGAACTGATTGATTTAAGACTGTGTGACCTTGTTGCACTAATGTTTGGCATGCTTGTGCCACTTTTGAACTCAGTTCATTGCCATGATTACTATGTATGACTACGATAATGTTTTTCGTTAATTTCTGTAGCAAAGTTAACAGGCCTGCGTCGATCCGGCTGGGCAGGACTACCGGAATCCGACTGTGGATACGGATGCGTTCGATATGTTTGATCGCGTCGATTTCCAGCAGTAACGTTGATAAGCGCCGGTCATTTAATAGTAACGGGTCGCCACCGCTGAGAATGACTTCGCGTAATTCGGAATGTTGGCGGATGTAGTTTAAAGCCGATTGTTGATATTGGACATTAATTGAATTGTCGCTATAAGGAAAATTTCTTCTAAAACAATAGCGGCAATTGATAGCGCAACCTCCGGTAACGATCAATAATACCCGTCCGTGGTATTTGTGTATGACACCGGTTTCTGATCGGGCCTCCAGGTCACCGACCGGGTCGGCAACATAGCCTGCCACCGTTTTTAATTCCTCGGAAATTGGCAAGACTTGTCTCAACAGCGGGTCTTTGGGGTTGCCTTTTTCCATGCATTCTGCAAAGCTTATAGGCACTTTGAGCGGGAAGTCTGCTTGCGCCCGGTTTGAGATTGGAAGTTGTTCTGTGTTTAACTTGAGATATCGACATAATTCCGCACAGCTGCAAAAGGCATCGGCCAATTCTGTTTGCCAGTGAGTTGGAATGGTGTGTACCTTTAGGCTATTTAATTGCATTTAATTGTCGGTGTTGGTTTATATAGAATCGAGGGTCTATTATAATGCCCGGTTAAAATTTTTGTTTATTAACGAGGAAGCAATGGCCAGTTATAGTACCAATGAATTTAAAGGTGGGTTGAAAATCATGTTGGATGGTGACCCCTGTTCGATTATTGAAAATGAGTTTGTGAAACCGGGTAAAGGCCAGGCTTTTAATCGTGTCAAAATTCGAAATCTGAAAACCGGCCGGGTTATTGAGCGTACTTTTAAATCCGGGGAAAATGTTGAAGGGGCCGATGTGGTTGAACGCGACATGCAGTACTTATATAGTGACGGCGAGTTTTGGCATTTTATGGAGGAAGACACCTTTGCGCAATATTCGGCCGATGCCAAAGCGGTAGGCGACTCGAATCAATGGCTGAAGGATCAGGATATGTGTGTGGTCACTTTATGGAATGATTCGCCTTTATCAGTTGAGCCGCCTAATTTTGTGGAATTGGAAATTGTTGAAACCGATCCCGGTGTCCGGGGGGATACTTCCGGTGGTGGTGGAAAACCGGCCAAACTGGAAACCGGCGCGGTGGTTCGGGTACCTTTGTTTGTGCAGCAAGGCGAAGTGATCAAAGTCGATACCCGAAATGGGGAATATGTTTCTCGCGTTAAAGAGTGACCGTTACGGATTGGCAGCCGGTTTGTTCTATTGAACTTTTACGGTTACGGGCCGCAATACTGGCTGAGTTGCGTGAATTTTTTTCAATGCGCGAGGTGCTTGAAGTGGAAACGCCGGTGTTGTCCCATCATGTCGGCACCGATCCGAATCTGAATTTTTTTAATTGCCAATTCGAGTTTACGTCCAAACCCTCTCAGTTGTATCTTCAGACATCGCCTGAATTTGCCATGAAACGCTTGTTGGCTGCGGGCAGTGGTTCGATTTTTCAAATTTGTAAGGCGTTTAGAAATGGTGAGCTGGGTCGCTATCACAACCCGGAATTTACCCTATTGGAATGGTATCGGGTGGGCTTTGATCTTGAGCAATTAATGATGGAAATCGTGCAGTTAATGGAATTGTTGCTGCGGGATCGGGCGATGATCAATAAGATTATTAAAATTAGCTATCGTGATATTTTTTTTCAATATACGGGGCTGGATGCATTGGACTTTAGTTTATCCGGGTACCGGGCTTGTGCTGAGAATTTAAATTTGCGGGATGCTGCCGCGCTGTGCGGTGAGGAACCCGCGAAATGGCTGGATTATTTGTTTTCTGAAGTCGTGCAGACGGCTATGCAAGAGGATTGTTTATACCTGGTTTATAATTATCCGGCTTGTCTTCCAAGTCTGGCGCGTCATTGTGCGTCTGAGCCAGCCTTGGTTGAAAGGGTAGAGCTGTTTTTTGCGGGTATTGAGCTGGGTAATGGTTATTATGAATTGGCTAATGTAGAAATTCAGGAACAACGTTTTGACCAGGAAACCCAGTATCGAGAGGTGCACGGCTTACCTACGGTGGCTAAAGACCGGCGTTTATTAGCGGCGCTACAATCAGGATTGCCCGATTGTTCAGGTATGGCAATTGGTTTGGATCGGCTGTTGATGCTGGCTTCCGGTCAAAAGTCGATTGCTGAAACGCTGGCATTTCCTGTGCAATGGGCATGATATTAGAAGTAACAAGCGAATAATTCCAGTGTAAACACAAGGGCTGAATATTCCGCCAATCTACGTTATACTGCCTGCTATTTTTTACCCGTATTTTTTCAATTGATTTAATGAAATTTAAAATTTTAGCCACTTTAATGCTGGTTTCGGTATTGCTGCTCAATACTGCAAACGGAGACAGCGGTTTTATTGTGGAAGATGTGAAAATCAAAGGGTTGCAAAGGATTACTGCGGGTACAGTGTATAACTATCTTCCAGTGAGTGTGGGAGAAGAATTCACCCCGGAGATGGTTGGCCCGGCAATTCGGGCATTGTTTAAGACCGGTTTTTTTAAGGATATTACCCTTGAAAAAGAAGGCAATACCTTAATTGTCAGTGTTGTTGAACGGCCATCGATTGCCAAAATTCTTTTTGAAGGTAATAAGGAACTGAGTTCTGAAGATTTGACTTCCGCTTTGGATAAAATCGGATTGGCTGAAGGGCGAGTTTTTAACAGCCAGATCATGGATAAGGTTGAACAGGAATTGCGTCGGCAATACTTTAGTCACGGAAAATACGGCGTTAAAATCAATACCGAAGTTGCCCCGCTGACACGGAACCGGGTTGGAATCAAGATTACCATATCCGAAGGGGTGGTAGCTAAAATCAAGGATATTAATATTGTTGGCAATACGGTATTCGATGAAGACGATATTCTGGATGATTTTGAATTGAGCACCACCAATTGGATTTCGTTTTACACTAAAGACGACCAGTATTCCAAGCAAAAAATTTCTGCTGATCTGGAACGCTTGCGCTCGTATTACCTGGATAGAGGGTATATCAATTTCACTATTGAATCGACCCAGATAGCGATTACACCGGATAAAAAGGAAATTTATATCACTATTAATGTCAAAGAAGGCGATGTGTTTACTTTGGAAAAGGTAAAACTGGCCGGTGATTTGGTGGTTGATCCTGAAGAATTGATTCCTCTGGTACAAATCGGTCCGGGAGAGATTTTTTCCCGAAAGCGGGCCACGGAAACGTCTAAATATATTTCCGAACGTTTGGGCGATGAAGGCTATGCTTTTGCTAATGTCAATATGGTCCCGGACATAAATAACGAAGCCAAAACGGTCGATATGACCTTTTTTGTCGATCCGGGTAAGCGTGTTTATGTCCGACGCATCAATATGGCAGGTAACACCAAAACCCGGGATGCGGTGTTGCGGCGGGAAATGCGGCAAATGGAATCCAGTTGGGCTTCGACCTCAAAAATTGAACGATCAAAAGTCAGACTTGACCGGCTTGGTTATTTTGAGACGGTAAATGTTGAAACGCCGCCGGTGGTCGGTACTTCGGATCAAATTGACGTAAATTATACAGTTGTGGAAAAGGCGTCTGGTAATATGATGGCCGGGATCGGTTTTTCACAAACTCAAGGGATCATTTTTAACGCCAGTGTTACGCAGGATAATATTTTTGGTTCTGGTGAGCGGGTTAGTTTTAACTTTAATAATAGTGATGTATCGACTATTTACAGTTTGGGTTATTTAAATCCGTATTTCACTCTTGACGGTGTCAGTTTGGGATATGAGCTGTTATACCGTACAACCGATGCAGCAGCAAATAACTTATCTCGTTATACCACGGATGTCGCGAGCGCCGGGGTTAATATGGGTTTGCCTTTAGACGAATATGAGCGAATTCGGTTAGGTTTTGATATTAAACACACAAAAATTAAAACCAGCGCCGGAACACCTGATGAAATCCAGGCTCAAATCGACGAGTTCGGCAATAAGTTTTTAACTTTTCCATTCACAATAGGTTGGACGCATGATACTCTCAACCGAGCTGTATTTCCTACTAATGGTGGTCAACAGCGTTTGTTTGGTTTGATTACTATTCCGGGCAGTGATTTAACTTACTATAAGCTGGTTGCTAAAGATCAACATTATTTTTCTTTAGCACGTGATTTGGTATTAAGGTTTTTTATTGAAGCAGCCTATGGTGATGGTTATGGCGATACCAATGAATTACCTTTCTTTGAAAACTATTTCGCTGGCGGGGTCAACTCGGTGCGTGGATTCCAGGATAATACCCTGGGCCCAAGAGACTCGAATGGCGATCCGCTCGGTGGCTCAACCAAGTTATTGGGTAGTATGGAATTGTTTTTTCCGGTACCTTTCCTTGAAGATTTGAATTCGGTGCGCATAGGTGCCTTTGCCGATGCCGGTATGGTCAGCGATGGCTTTAATTTCAGTCAGGATATGCGTTATTCGGTTGGGGTTTCAGGCCAATGGTTGTCGCCATTCGGTGCTTTGACTGTAAGCGCGGCAGTGCCGCTCAATGAACAGGACGGTGACCGGGTGCAGATGTTCCAATTTTCTTTTGGGCAAGGTTTTTAATTCTGATAGGGGTCGAATGGCCGGAGTTAAATATTTTATGTAAAAACTTACCTGCTAATGCTTTGGCAAATGTAGGGTGGGTGAATTCTATTTTATTAGTAAATTCTATCATGTGGATATTAGTTACATAATATAATGCATGATAGGCTATTTAATGTTACTTTATACGACAATTTTTAATGGAGATGGAAATAAAAATGTTAAAAAAATCAATCGTTCTTATTACTTTGTTTCTGGTTTCCGTTATCAGCTATGCCGAGTTAAAAATCGGTTTTGTTGATGTCGCCAGAGTGCTTGAAAGCGCTCCTCAGGCCGAACAAGCTAAAAAAAGGTTAGAGAAGGAATTTTCACCTAGAGATAAATTGTTGGTTGCGCAACAGAAAAAAATTAAAGACATGGAAGATAAATTAAAACGTGATAGTGCTGTTTTAAGCGAAGCTGAAGGCCGTAAACTGGAACGCGATTTGATTAGCAAAAAAAGGGAAGCAAAACGAGCGCAGCAGGAATTTAGTGAAGATTTTAATTTGCGCCGTAATGAAGAATTGGGCAAATTGCAGCAACGTATTCTGGACGCGATTAAAGCATTGGCTAAAGAAGAAAAATTTGATTTATTGTTAACCAGTGGCGTTGTTTATGCCAGTGATAAAATCGATGTCACACCTCAGGTTCAGCAAAAATTGAATAAAATGAAATAAGCCTGAAAGGTATGGTTTTACCCGGATATTAAACAATCAGTTATTAGGTAGTTAGATTGAATATTGAAGAAATTCAAGAATTTTTGCCGCATCGTTACCCATTTTTGATGGTCGATAAAGTGGTAGAATGCGAGCCAGGCGTCAGGTTGCTAGCGGTAAAAAATGTAACTTATAATGAACCCTGTTTTCAAGGTCATTTCCCTCATATATCGGTTTTTCCTGGGGTATTGATTTTAGAGGCTTTGGCTCAGGCAACCGGTTTGTTGGCTTCTCAATCGGATGAAAGCCTTGGAAAAGGCATGACTTATTATTTAACCAGTATTGATAAGGCTAGGTTCAAAAAAACAGTAGTACCGGGCGATCAGTTAATGTTGGAAATAAAATATTTGCGCAGTGTCCGAAATATCTGGTCTTTTGATTGTCAGGCAGAGGTTGATGGTCAATTTGTCGCTGGTGCTGTGATCAAATGTGCAGCCGTGGTGGATGAGTCTTGATAGATAATAAAGCGGTCATTGATGCAAACGCTGAAATTGCGGAAAATGTGACAATTGGTCCGTTTTCCGTAATCGGTGCAAATGTGAAAATCGATTCCGGAACTGAAATCGGTCCGCATGTGGTTATCAAGGGGCCAATTTCAATTGGCAAGGAAAACCGCATCTATCAGTTCGCGTCGATTGGTGAAGATCCGCAGGATAAAAAATATGCAAACGAAGTGACACGTTTGGAAATTGGTGATCGGAATACCATTCGCGAATACTGTACCATGCATCGTGGCACTAAACAGGACCAAAGTGTCACTCGTATTGGTAACGATAATTTATTTATGGCGTATACCCACGTTGCTCATGATTGTATCATTGGTGACAATGTCATCATGGCAAATGGCGCATCATTGGCTGGTCATGTGCATTTGGACGATCACTCTATATTGGGTGGATTCACCTTGGTACATCAGTTTACTCAAATCGGTCAGTTTAGCTTTGCCGCAATGGGTAGCGCGATTACCCAGGATATTCCGCCATTTGTGATGGTCGGAGGCAGACCCACACGACCTCACGGCATTAACTCCGTAGGCATGGAGCGTTGGGGGTCGGCCCCGGAAGCAATTCGCCTGATACGTAAAGCCTATAAAATCTTATATAAATCGAATCTGACTTTGGAAGATGCGATAGAAGAGATGGAGGATCTGGCTGGTGAGTCCAATGAGCTGTCAAATATGGTTAGCTTCTTACGCAATGTAACGCGCGGCATCTTACGCTGATTAATTGCTGCGGTTTTTTTGTGAAATGTGTAGCTGGCATCGATGAAGTTGGTCGGGGCTGTTTAGCGGGTGCTGTTATAGCTGCCATAGTCGTTTTAGACCCTAAACATAAGATTCGCGGTTTGGCGGATTCGAAAAAGTTATCTGAATCGAAACGCCAGCAACTGGCTAAGGAAATTCAGTTAAAAGCAACGGCATGGGCTATAGGTCGAGCCGAACCTCAGGAAATCGACCGAATCAATATCTTACAGGCTTCGTTATTGGCAATGCGCCGAGCTTATCTGAGCATTGCTGATCAAGTCGATTATGTTATGGTTGACGGTAATTTTTTTCCCCAGATTGATTGTCCGGGAGAAACGGTTATTAAAGGCGATTCGAAAATTGCAGAAATTTCGGCTGCTTCAATTTTAGCGAAAGTCACACGTGATAAAGAAATGCAAGTGTTGGATCAATTATATCCCGGTTATGACTTTGCCCGGCATAAAGCCTATCCGACACGTCTGCATTTACAACGCTTAGCTGATTTAGGTGTTTCAGAGATTCATCGTCGTAGTTATAAACCGGTACAACGGTTTTTGTCTGAATAAAATTTAAGGTTTCAAGACTGCGTCTTTAGAGAATGAGACGTGGCTTATTGAATTCTATACTAACAGGCTGTAGCAATCAGGCCTGAGCCGTAACTTTCTTTTTTTACCCATGAATCAACCAGGTTTTGTCCATTTAAGACTGCATACAGAATTTTCTTTGGTTGACGGCATTGTTCGTATCAAGCCCTTAATCAAGCGCCTGCTTGAATTGAAAATGCCGGCGATTGCGATTACTGATCAAACCAATTTGTTTGCTTTGGTTAAATTTTACCGTGCAGCGCTTGCTGCAGGTATCAAACCCATTGCAGGTGCGGATGTTTGGGTTTTTAACGATCAAGAACCTGCGAATCCGTTTCGAATGACCTTGTTGGTGCGTAATTATAAAGGTTACATCGCATTGACAGAATTACTTTCCCAAGCTTTTCAGCAGGGGCAACATCAGGGTATTCCGATGCTGCAAAGGGATTGGTTGATTCAAAACCATCAGGGGTTGATTGCTTTATCAGGCGCAATGGAAGGTGAAATTGGTCAGGCAATTTTGGCTGGAAAAACTGAAGAAGTGGAGCTGATTGCCAAGCAATGGAAAAGCGTATTTGGCGATGGTTTTTATCTGGAATTGCAGCGACTCGGGACACCTGAAGAAAATACTTATATTCAACAGGTGCTTGATTTGTCCGCTAAACTCAGTATTCCTGTTGTGGCGACCAATGATGTGCGTTTTATTGATACCGCGCAGTTTGATTCGCATGAAGTGCGCGTCTGTATCCATCAGGGTCGTGTTTTGGATGATAGCCGTCGGCCAAAAGATTATTTGGCTTCACAATATCTGCGCAGTATAGATGAAATGCAGGTATTGTTTTCTGATATTCCAGAAGCTTTGCAAAATAGCGTACAAATTGCCAAGCGCTGTAATTTGGAGCTTACCTTTGGTGAAAATTATTTGCCAGATTTCCCGGTGCCTGAGGGTCTAACCTTAGATCAACATTTTTGTGAGGTTTCAAAACAGGGCTTGCAAGAAAGACTTGAACAATATCCCCCGGTTGGGTCAGGCTCAGAGCAAGAGAACCTTAAAGCATACCATGATCGATTGGAAATTGAACTGGGCGTGATTACGCAAATGGGTTTTCCTGGCTATTTCATGATCGTGGCTGATTTTATTCAATGGGCTAAAAATCAGCACATTCCGGTTGGTCCCGGCAGAGGGTCGGGAGCAGGATCTCTGGTTGCATATGCATTAAAAATCACCGATCTTGATCCAATCGAATTTGAATTGTTGTTTGAGCGGTTTCTTAATCCTGAACGTGTTTCGATGCCCGATTTTGACATCGACTTCTGTATGGAACGGCGTGATGAAGTGATTGATTATGTTGCGCAGCATTATGGCCGTGACCATGTATCACAAATCATCACTTATGGTTCGATGGCCGCTAAAGCGGTAGTTCGGGATGTCGGCAGGGTATTGGGTTATGCTTATGGGTTCGTTGATAAATTAGCTAAATTGATTCCGTTTGAAATCGGAATGACTTTAAACAAAGCCTTAAAAGAAAGCCCCGACCTAAAAAAAATCTATGATGATGAGGATGAAGTTAAGGCATTGATCGATATGGCATTATCGTTGGAAGGAATTTCACGTAATGCCGGAAAACATGCCGGCGGAGTAGTCATTGCGCCGAGTAAATTGACCGATTTTACGCCGTTGTATTGCGAACAGGGCGGCGGAAACCTGGTTACTCAATTTGATAAAGATGATGTTGAAGCGGTTGGGCTGGTCAAGTTCGATTTTCTCGGCTTGCGGACTTTAACCATAATTGATTGGGCCTTACAAACGATCAACAAAAAAAAGCAGGAGTTGGGGGAAACGCAGATCGATATCTCCCATATCCCAAGAGACGATTTGGCGTCTTATCAGTTGTTGCAAAGAAGTGAAACAACTGCTGTGTTTCAGCTTGAGTCGCGCGGCATGAAGGAACTAATTCGAAAATTACAACCGGATTGTTTTGACGATATAATCGCTTTGGTTGCATTATTCAGACCGGGCCCTTTGGAATCAGGCATGGTGGATGACTATATTAACGTCAAACATGGCGCTCAAGCGGAATATGCGCATCCTATGCTGGAGCCGATTCTTAAATCCACCAATGGAGTCATTTTATACCAGGAACAGGTGATGCAGATTGCCAGGGAATTAGCCGGATATACTCTGGGGGGGGCAGATTTACTGCGTCGGGCTATGGGTAAGAAAAAGCCCGAAGAAATGGCAAAGCAACGCGAGATTTTCACCCAGGGTGCAATTGCCAATCAAATCGATGAAAGTATTGCGACTTATATCTTCGATTTAATGGAAAAATTTGCCGGTTATGGTTTTAATAAATCACATTCGGCCGCTTATGCTTTGG
>SPJK01087838.1_pt1 | contig 12903 bp, 11 predicted proteins | sample 3741771 | NCBI WGS metagenome assembly SPJK01 (sample SAMN10925997, study PRJNA522277) | cold seep metagenome | isolation source: Elba SIP-enriched marine methane seep metagenome, extraction at timepoint T2 | place: Italy: coast of Elba, Mediterranean Sea | reverse complement strand
GTTCCAACCGTTCCTTGATAAACTGCTTGGTGGTCAGGATCGCGCCGCCCAATGTCCGACCCTGGCCATCGATATGCTTGGTCGCGGAATAGGTGACAATATCAGCACCAAGCGCCAGGGGGCGCTGCAGAATGGGGGTGGCAAAAACATTGTCGACGATAACCAAGGCGCCAGCAGCATGGGCCAGGGCCGACACTGCTTCGATATCGACCAGTTCCAGCATTGGATTTGACGGGGTTTCCAGAAAGACCGCCTTGGCCCCGCCTTTCAGCGCTTCTTCCCATTGATTGAGATCGCCACCATCGACAAATTCCCGCTTAACACCAAAGCGCGGCAGAATTTGATCGATGATCACATGGCAGGATCCGAACAAGGCGCGGGAAGCAACCACCTTGTCACCGGCGCTGACAAAACAGGCCAGGGCAGTGTAAACCGCCGCCATGCCGCTGGCGGTCGCGCGGCAGTCTTCTGCCCCTTCCAACAGGGCGAGACGCTCTTCGAACATCCGAACCGTGGGATTGGCGTAACGGGAATACATGAAGGCATCCGCTTCGCCCTTGAACGCCGCCTCCGCTTCTTCGGCCGTGTTATAGACATAGCCGGAGGTCAGATAGAGCGCTTCACTCGTCTCGTTAAAGTCAGAGCGTTTCTGCGCCCCGCGCACCAGTTCGGTTTGCGGGCGATATTGCGGTTTTGCAGCATCACTGGCCAGGAATTGAGGTCCACCATCCATTGTCATGATTCTGCATCCAGCAAACCGGGTTCATCAGTTGGATAAATCAGTTTTGATGCCAGGGAAGGCCGGCATGTTTCCAACCACCGACGCTACCGCGATGGCCCTTGGCATCATGATCGCCTTCAAAGCCTTCTGCGATATTGTAGCAGCGTGTAAAGCCTGCCGCTGTTGCCGTCATCGCAGCGGCGCGGGACCGTTGCCCGGACCGGCAAAGAAACAGAATCGGTGGATCACCTGCTTCCAGACTTTCGCGCAGTTGATCTGGAAAACCGGCATTCTGAACACCATCGGGAAACCGCTGCCATTCAATCAGGACAGGCTCACGGCCGAGGCTGCTTAAGTTCGGTAACCCGACAAAGCGCCATTCGGCCATTGTCCGTACATCAACCAACACAGCATTCTCTTCCGCCTGAAGCATATCCCAGGCATCTTTCGGCAATAAATCGCCTGCGTATCCAATGGTCATATCCATGTCCTCCCTACGCCCGGAACCCTTAGTAATCGCGTCCTACGCCCTTTCTACACAAAAATAAAGGGAAAAATATATTCCCACATCTGGGGTGAAAGGGGTAAAGATAGGTATTGAAATCTGAACCGATATGCGGAATAAAAACATAATTATACATAATTAAATCACGATGGACGCGATGGCTGAGTTTGGAGACGCTTTCGGTGCAGCGGTTGGCCTTGTGCTTTCAGGCGATCAAGAGCTGGGAGAAATCGTCACCCTGTCGATACAGGTCAGTTTCGCCGCCGTAGCACTTGCCACGGTGATCGGGATCCCTGTCGCCGCCTTGTTGACGGTCTGCCGCTTTCCGGGACGCACAATCGCTATCGCAGCCTTGAACACTTTGATGGGGCTGCCGCCGGTGGTGGTCGGGCTGGCGGTCTATTTGGTGCTTTCCCGTGCCGGGCCGCTGGGGGAGCTGGGGCTGCTGTTCACGCCAACCGCCATGGTGATCGCCCAGACCCTGCTCATCACCCCCATCGTAGCCGCCATCGCCCATCGTGTGCTGGAAGATCATCTGGTTGAGTATGGGGAGCAATTCCGGGCCTTCCGGATGAACCGGCGTCAGCAAGCCACAACCCTGGCCTTCGAAGCACGTTTCGCGCTGATCACCGCTGTCCTGGCCGGTTTTGGGCGCGCGGTTGCGGAAGTGGGCGCTGTCATGATCGTCGGCGGCAATATTGATGGCGTCACGCGGGTCATGACCACCGCGATTGCCTTGGAGACAAGCAAAGGCGATCTCGCACTTGCCTTGGGTCTTGGCATTGTTTTGCTCGCGCTCGCCTTGGCAGCCAATGCCCTCGCCTTCGCCGTGCGCAGCCTCGCATCCCGCTGGGCCGACGGTCCGTCCGAGCGTGAACAGCTCCATCCGGGTACGAGATGATGAGCGGACCTGCGCCTCATCAAGACCGCGCCGGGGTGCGCCTGACCGATCTGGGCTATCGGATCGGTGGGCAGGATATCCTGATCGGGCTGGAAACTGTCATGCCGGCAAGCGGTATCACCGCCGTGATCGGTCCAAATGGCGCGGGGAAGACCACCTTATTGCGTCTGCTTCACGGCATGATTTCCCCCAGCCTTGGCCGAATCCATTGGCCGGAGGCGGCCGCACAGACCGGGTTGCTGCTTCAACGTCCCGTTCTTCTGCGCCGAAGCGTAAGGGCCAATCTGCGCTTCGCCATGACCATGGCGGGAAGCAAACCGGACCGTGACGAAGAAGACAGGCTGCTGGCCCTTGCCGGCTTGTCAGACAAAGCGGACCATCCCGCACGACGGCTTTCCGGCGGTGAGCAACAACGGCTTGCCTTGATCCGGGAAGTCGCGCTGAAACCAGCCATGCTGTTGATGGATTAGCCCGCATCGGGGCTCGACCCCGCAGCCACGGGGCGGCTGGAAACTCTTATCCGCACACTAGCGTCCGAGGGAACGCCGGTTGTGCTCTCCAGTCATGATATGGGCCAGGTTCGGCGCCTTGCCGATCATTGCCTGTTCATCTGTCACGGCAGACTGGCCGCAGAAGGGCCGCTGCCCGATCTGTTCGACAATCCACCCAAACCTATCCTGAAGGCATTTTTGCAAGGGGAGCTTCTATGATTAGGTCCATTCAACGTACAATCTCGTCCGTTTTTGCCGTATTGTTTCTTATTTCAACAGCGGCACAGGCGGCAGACCGCCACATCGTTGTGGCGTCGACAACATCGACCGCGAATAGCGGCTTGTTTGACGTCATCCTGCCAATGTTTACAGCCAAGTCCGGCATTGAAGTCCGGGTTGTTGCAGTAGGAACGGGGCAAGCGATCCGCTTGGCCCGCAATGGCGACGCCGATGTTCTGTTCGTGCATCACAAACCCTCAGAGGAGGCCTTTGTCGCCGACGGTTTTGGCATCAAGCGCTTCGATGTCATGTATAACGACTTTGTCCTGGTCGGGCCGTCAACGGATCCCTCTGGTGTCGCCAAGGCCGGAAGCCTGAAGGCCGCGCTGGACGCTGTTGCAACCGGTGGTGCTCCTTTCGCCTCTCGTGGCGATGACAGCGGCACCCATAAGCGCGAGAAATCCCTTTGGTCCGAGGCCGGCATTACCCAAAAAAACACCTGGTATCGCGAAACCGGGTCGGGGATGGGCGCAACGCTCAATATCGCTGCCGGTATGGGGGCCTACAGCCTGACCGATCGCGCCACTTGGTTGGCGTTTGAGAACAAGGCCGATCTGAAAATCCTCTTTGAAGGGGATTCAAAGCTGTTCAACCAATATGGCATCATCGCCGTTAGCCCGGACAAATTCCCGCATGTGCGGATCGACGATGCGCAGGTTTTTGTGGATTGGGTCATCTCTGCAGAAGGCCAATCCGCCATTGCTGCCTATAAGCGGGCAGGGGAGCAGCTGTTCTTCCCGAACGCGAAACCTTAGCGCCTGGACGCCATTCAAAGAAACGGCGCAAGCCCGCGCCATTCCTCACCCATTATAGGATACTGACCCCAGCCCCGTTATGTCATAGCCGCCCAGTCGTTCGGCTTCCTGGCTTAGGGCTGGGGTTGAGGAGAACTTAATAAGTTTCTGGAACGGCTCATTAAAATAATCCCGCCGGGTAATCGCGAGATCATAGCGTTCCTGCGCCAAACGCAGAAAATCCAACCCAACGCGCCGAGCCGCCGCCTCGATCCCGAAGGCCGCGTCCGCGCGACCATCCAGCACCGCTTGCGCCGCCGCCGTTTCATCCCGTGCCGGCGTTTCGGTTGCCATTAGCTGATCCATCGACAGGCCGTCGCGGGCCATCAGCCGCTCCAGCAGAACATAACTACCGGCATTGGGCTGGCGGAGCTGGATTTTCCGATCCGCCACAATCAAGTCATGCAGACCAGCAATTGCTTTCGGGTTTCCAGTGGGAAGGATCAGCCCTTGCGTGCGACGCGCCCATTCGATCAGAACCAGACCACCGGCCGCCGTGGATAAGGGCGCGACCAAGGCGCGGTTCGGATGCCCAACCTCTGGATCATCAGTGTCGGGATCGGGCACATGCATTCCAGCAATCAAGGCTTCACCCCGGGCAAAGCGGGTGACGCCATCCAGGCTGCCATCAAACAAGGTCGCGATACCGCAGCCGGATTCTCGGAGCGACCAGTCCAACAAGGGGTCATGACTTCCAGCGGCAACCGGTGGCCGGGCCGCCAGAAACTCCGCGCCACCGCCACGTGTTCCAGCGGTCACCCAAAGCTCGATCAACTCACGGGGAAACAGCAGCTTTCCGGTAACCCGTGTACAGGGGATCGCCTCTGCCGCGACCAGATCATAGACCTTGCGCTCCTTCACACGAAGCAGCGCCGCAACCTCTGCGGTGGTCATCAATTCACGGCTGGTCGGGTCCATCGCACTCAGTCAAAAACGCGGGTATCGTCGATTACCTTACCATCATTGGGCAAATGCCCCGGTTCCGCCAGCTCTATCATGCCCCGCACCTTGCACAAAGCGGTCACGCTCTCTGCCAGACGGTCTGGGTCTGTATCACCGGAAACTTCCACCAGAACAGTCAATGTGTCGCGCTTTTCAGCATCTGAGCCCACAACAAAACGGGCCTTTTCGACTTCCGCATGACGGGAAACAAAATCGGCGACCTGTTCCGGGCGCACGAACATGCCACGGACTTTCGTCGTCTGATCAGCGCGGCCCATCCAACCCTTGATCCGCGGCGCGGTGCGGCCACAGGCGCTCTGCCCCGGCAACACGGCAGACAAATCGCCTGTTGCAAAGCGGATGAGCGGATAATCCTTATTATTGAGCGACGTGACAACAACCTCGCCAACATCACCATCCGGGACTGGATCGCCGGTACCAGGCCGAACAATCTCGACCAGCACCTGCTCGTCCAGGATCATCCCTTCCATGGTCATGCTTTCATAGGCGACAAGGCCCAAATCCGCCGTGCCATAACATTGAAGACAGGTGAGCCCCGCATCGATATAGCCCTGTCGAAGCGAGGGGAATAGAGGCCCGCCGGAGACGATCAAATGCCGGATAGACAGATCGACCCCAAGTTCGTCGGCTTTTTCCAGCAAGAGTTTTGGAAAATCCGGGGTTGCCGCGATCGAAGAGGCACCAAACCGCGCAGCTGCTTGAATCTGGCCTTCGGTATTGCCGGTCCCGCCGGGGATGACCGCTGCCTCACAGGCTCTGGCGCCAGAATCTACCATGAAGGCGCCCGGCGTCAGGTGGTAGGAAAAACTGTTCAGGACGACACTGCCGGCACGAATCCCTGCAGCAAACATCGCGCGCCCAAAGCGCCAACAATCCACACCTTCGGACGCAAGGCGGCTTTCCGGATCATTGATCGGACCGGGTGAGACGAATAATCGCCCCATCCCGCCTGCCTCTCCAGTACACAACCCCCCAAAAGGCGGATCTTTCGCCTGAAGCTCAAGAATCGATGACTTCCGCACCAAAGGCAGAGCAGCCAACGCTGCGCGATCCGTCAATGCTGCCGGATCAACATCCGCCAAAGTGTCAGCGAAGTAGCGCGTCGCCGCCTTCGCATGGCTAACCTGCGCACGCAGTTGCGCCATTTGGGCTGCGTCTCGCTCATCCGCTGAGCGGATTTCGAGCGCATCGAAAAATTCGGACATTGTCGTCCCTTTGATAGATTTAGAGCCAGCGTTTGCGGCGTTTGTAATGCTTCACTTCACGGAAATTCTTCCGGCCTTCTGAGGAAAGGCCAAGATAGAATTCCTTCACATCCTCATTTTCCCGCAAGGCTTCTGCGGTCCCATCCAGGACCACCCGGCCGTTTTCAAGAATGTAGCCGTAATCTGCGTAGCGCAGCGCCACATTTGTGTTCTGTTCAGCAAGCAGGATCGTGACCTTTTGCTCTTGATTGAGCTTCTTCACGATCTCGAAAATCTGTTCGACCAATTGCGGTGCCAAACCCATGGAGGGTTCATCCAGCAAAATGATCGACGGGCGGGCCATCAGCGCACGACCGATCGCGCACATCTGCTGTTCCCCACCGGAAGTGTAACCGGCAAGGCTCTTATACCGCTCTTTCAGACGGGGGAAATAGTCATAGACCATCTCCAGATCGTCCTTCACTGCTCTGGAAGAACCACGGGTATAAGCACCGGTCAGAAGGTTTTCTTCGATCGTCAAATGTTCAAAACAATGGCGACCTTCCATGACCTGCACACAGCCGAGTTTCACCATGTCATTGGCGGTCAAGTCATTGGTCAATTTCCCATTCATATGAATGGTGCCCTTGGTAATCTCCCCCCGTTCTGCACGAAGCAGATTGGAGATCGATTTCAGGGTCGTGGATTTCCCCGCCCCGTTGGCGCCCAGGAGAGCAACAATGCCCTCCTTGGGAACCTCGAACGAGACGCCCTTCAAGACGAGAATGACGTGGTCGTAAATGACCTCGATATTGTTCACCTGGAGGACGGGCTCCCGGGTCTGACCCGGGGCCGCATCCGCCGCAGCGTTCGATTGAAGGGTTTCCGCGCTCACGGGACGGGGTCTCCTTTCTGCTAGGCTAACCGATCCAAAGGATCAGCAGCTGCCCATTTGCCAATCCGGCTTGTCGGCAACCCAGTCTTCCGCAGCTTTTTCAAGCTTCGGGCGAACCTTGTCGACCATCGGGGTGATCCAATCGGATGCTTTGTGCCAACCGGCACCATCCCACTGCTGGATATAGATCGGGTGTGCCCCGGCATGATCCTCGCAGGTGACTTTCATGGGATTGGCAAAGCCGGACAGGCCAAGCTCAGCAATCCGCGCTTCGGTCAGATCCAAATGCTCCAGACCCTCACGCATATCCGCGCCGGTAATGACGCTCTTACCCGTGATCTTCTGTGCCGTCCGAATGGCTTCAGCAACGATGACCGCATTCATGACACCGCGGTTATAGTAGTTGTCGCCGACATTTTCAGGATCGGCCTGGCTTTTTCCTTTGGAAACAACATGTTCCATGATATCTTGGATCGCCTTGAAGCCTGTGCCGGTACCATGGAAGTTCGTTGACTTGTAGCCCTTGGCGGAAGCGCCCGCCGGACGAAGATCAACATTCCCACCGGACCACCAAACACCAACGAATTTGTCCATTGGGAAGCGAACCTTAACCGCTTCCTTGATCGCGGTCGGGTTCATAGCGCCCCAGCCCCACATGATCATCCAATCCGGACGCTCTTTACGAACCTGCAGCCAATGCGAAGACTGGTTCTGCATTTCCTTAACGCCAACCGGAATCTTCACGACTTCAAAGCCCATTTCGGCGGCAAGCTCGTCAAGCAGCGGAATCGGCTCCCGGCCATAGCCAACATCCAGATAGATGTAGCCGATTTTCTTGCCCTTAACGCCATCTTCGGTATCGATGTGCTTGATGATTGCAGACAGCTGGCTCCAATAGGTCGCCGGGACGTTGAAGGTCCAGGGGAACTTCTCACCAACCGCCGTAGCAGACAGACCATAGCCCATCGACAAAATCGGAATCTGGTCAACCGGCGCCTTCGGAATCAGCTGCAGCGTGATGCCGGTGGAATAGGGGTTATAGACAAGTGCGCCTTTACCCTTGGTTCCTTCATAGCACTCAACACCTTTCTGGGCGTTATAGCCGGTCTCGCATTCCTCGACGTCTAGCTTCACGCCGCCGATGCCGCCATCGCGCTCATTCAGCATGGTGAAATAGTCGTGCAGACCATTGGCGATCGGCGTACCGCTACCGGCAAAAGGCCCGGTACGATAGGTCGTCAGCGGGATATAAAGACTGTCTTCCGCTTGAACCGGTTGCGTATCAGCGAGAACGGAAGCCCCCACCAGCGCCGCAACCCCGGCGCCTAAAGCTAATTTCTTCATAAGCATATTGCTTTCCTCCACTGTTCTACTTGTATTAAGCCAAGTTTCCGAACTGATACTCTCGCGTGCCACGGGTTTCGTGGCGGCGCATTCCCCGGGCACGCGCTAATAGGGGAACGGCCAGAGCCTGAGCTTCTCCTTCGTGATCTGCCATAGCCGTGCAAAACCATGCGGCTCAACAATCAGGAAGAAGATGATCAGGGCCCCGGTAACCATGAAAGTCATGTGTTCGACGGTCGCCGCGCCGATATTGACGCCGATCATATCTGGAATGGCGCGCAGCAACACCGGCAGATTCCAGATGAAAATCGCGCCCAGGAATGATCCGAGAATACTTCCCAAGCCGCCGATGATGACCATGAACAGGATCAGGAAGGAATGGTTGATGTCGAAGCTTTCAACCTCTGCCGCACCCAGCCACATGAAGACCATCAGGGCTCCGGCAACACCGGCATAATAGGACGAAACCGAGAAGGCGAGCAGTTTGGTCGGCAACAGCTTGATACCAATCAGCTCTGCAGCGATATCCATGTCACGCACCGCCATCCAGCAGCGCCCAAACCGCCCCCGCACCAAATTGAGCGCAATCCAGGTCAAAAAGGTCACGATGGCCAACACGACGAAATACCGTGTCACAGGTTCCGCACTGGCTCCGGCAATCGGGATATCGAAGAGTGTCCGGCTGGACACCTCAATGGCGCCGGAATCATTGTAGTTATACAGCCAAGCGATCCGTCCAAAGGCCCATTCCAGAAAGAACTGAGACGCCAGGGTCGCCACGGCCAAATAGAAGCCCTTAATCCGCAAGGACGGCAGGCCGAAGACAAACCCAACCGCCGCTGCAAAGAAGCCGGACAGGAAAATGTGAATGATGATATTCACATCCGGGAAATAGGACGTCAGCTTGTAGCAAGCATAAGCCCCAACCCCCATAAACCCGCCATGACCGAGCGACAGCTGACCCGTATAGCCGGTCAGAATGTTCAGCCCTATGGCCGCCAAGGCGAAAATCATGGTCGGGATCATGATCGAGTTCAGCCAGAAGTCATTCATCACCAGTGGCGCGATGACATAGGCGAACAAGAGAATACCGATCATCAGGAAATAGTCTTGGCGAATCGGGAAGATCGCCATATCGGCTAGATAGGTCGTCTTAAACTGTCCGGTTTCACGATAAAGCATAATCTTCGTTCCTATCCGCCCGTGCTAGACGCGTTCGATAATCTTCTCGCCGAACAGACCCTGTGGCCGGAACCACAGGAACAGCAGGGCAAGGAAGTAAGGGAACCAGCTTTCGATACTGCCGCCAACCAGAGGGCCCCAGTAAAATTCGGCCATCTTCTCGGAAATACCGATAATCAACCCACCGACAATGGCCCCTGAAATCGAAGTGAATCCGCCCAAGATCAAAACCGGCAGGGCCTTCAAGGCAACAATCGACAGTGCGAAGCTGACATCGGATCGCGCCCCCCACATGACACCGGTCGCCAGCGCGACGATGCCGGCCGCGAACCAGACGACAATCCAAATATGGTTGAGGGAGATTCCAACCGACTGTGCCGCCTGATGGTCATCCGCCACAGCGCGCAAGCCACGGCCGATCCGGGTTTTGTTGAAGAAGACCGCAAGCCCGCCAACCATCACCCCGGCGGTAACAGCCGCCGTGATATCGATCTGCTGTAGCGAGACCAGACCCCCGAGGATATCAAAATCAAACGCCCCGGTCGGCAAACCAAGTTCTGCCGTGATCATCGTTTTCGGCTCCCCGCCAAAAACCCCTTCGCCAAAGCCGATCAGAAAGTAGTTCAAACCAATCGTCGCCATGAACAGGATGATCGGATCCTGGTTGACCAGACGCCGCAGGACCGTGAATTCGACCAGCCAGGCCAGTGCGAACATGATCCCGATACAGAGGAACAAGGCCACGAAAGCCGGGATTCCCAGCGAGTGAAGGCCGACCAGCGACAAGGCACCGAAAACAACAATGATGCCTTGGGCGAAATTAAACACGCCGGAGGCTTTGAAGATCAGCACGAAGCCGAGGGCAATCAGCGAATATAGCGTCCCCGCCACGAAGCCTTCCCAGAGAACCTGTACCAACAGATCCGGAAGCTCATACATCGTGATGAAAGGATCGATGAAGATGCCGTGAAGGATTTCCATGGTCCCCTCCTATTCGTGCGCGACGCCAAGATAGGCGTCGATCACATTCTGGTTGGCGCTCACCTCATCCGGTGTCCCGTCAGCGAGCTTACTGCCGTGGTCGAGAACAACGACCCGGTCGGAGAGGTCCATCACAACGCCCATATCATGTTCGATAAGGGCGATGGTGGTGCCATATTGTTCATTCACATCAATGATATAGCGGGACATATCCTCTTTTTCTTCGAGGTTCATCCCGGCCATCGGCTCATCAAGCAGCAGCAAGGTCGGCTCAGCGGCCAGGGCCCGGCCCAGTTCGACGCGCTTTTGCAGCCCATAGGGAAGCCGCCCGACCGGTGTCCGGCGGATCGCCTGAATTTCCAGGAAGTCGATGATATCCTCAACGAATGCCCGATGCTCCAGTTCCTCGCTCTTGCCCCGACCGATATAGAGGGCCTGCTCCAACAAGCTTGCCTTCTGCTTCAGAATGCGCCCGGTCATGATGTTGTCGAGCGTCGACATACCCTTGAAGAGCGCAATGTTCTGAAAGGTCCGCGCGATACCATTTTCGGCAGCCAGATGCGGGCGCATCGGTGTGTAGTCTACACCGTCATACCAGATATGGCCGACCTGGGGCTGATAGAAACCGTTGATGCAATTGAGCATCGAGGATTTACCAGCGCCATTGGGACCGATGATAGAGCGAACTTCCCCCTTCTTGATGTCGAAGCTGACATCATTGATCGCCTTCACGCCCCCGAAACTCAGCGAGATTTCGTTGACGCGCAGGATCACATCACCAATCCGCCCCCCGGCAGTCGGATCGACCGCCGGGGCACCGGCAGCCATTTGATCGTTATTACTCACCGTATCGTTCACGAGCTTCTGACCCTTTCCACGCTACCGGTCACTCAGCCGCCGCAGCCTGAGGAGAAATCGAAATGATTTTCGCCTCACGGATGTCGACAGTCGCATCAAGTCGGCCCTTCCGGCCATCCTCGAAGGTGATTTCGCTTTCGATCTTGCCGGCCTTGGCGCTTTCATCATAAAGCGCAGTAATCAACGGCTCATATTTCTCCGCAATAAAGCCGCGGCGGACTTTCGATGTACGAGTCAATTCGCCGTCATCCGCGTCCAGCATCTTGGGCAGCAATAAGAAGCGCTTGATTTGAGACCCCGCCACGCGTTCTTCGCTGGATAGATCCTGGTTCACCTGATCAACCGCACCCTGGATCATCTCATAGACCTGTGGATGGGCGGCCAGTTCCTGATAGGACGCATAGGCGATGCCATTCCGCTCCGCCCAGCTGCCAACCGCTTCCAGATCGATATTCACGAAGGCCGCGCAATAGTCCTGATCATGACCGAACGCGACAGCTTCCTTGATATTCGGGAAGAATTTCAGCTTGTTTTCAATGTATTTGGGCGCGAAGAGCGATCCGTCGTTCAGTCGTCCGACATCTTTTGCCCGGTCGATGATCTTCAGATGCCCGCGCTCGTCAATGAAGCCCGCATCCCCGGTATGAACCCAGCCATCCGCAGTTTTTGTTTCCTTGGTTGCTTCCGGATTCTTGAAGTATTCAACAAAAACGCCAGGACTGCGAAAAAGAACCTCACCACTTTCTGCGATATCAATCTCAACCTCCGGCGCGGGCGTCCCGACCGTATCCGCGAATATCTCGGAATTCGGCTGAATGGTGACAAAGACAGCGGCTTCGGTAGAGCCATAAAGTTGCTTCAGATTGACCCCGATTGAGCGATAGAACTGGAAGATATCCGGCCCGATTGCCTCCCCAGCGGTATAGCCAATCCGCACGCGACTGAGACCCAGGACATTCTTAAGCGGTCCATAGACGAAAAGCTCACCCAGGCCATAAAGAAGCTTGTCCCCGGCAGAGACCGGGCGACCATCCAGGATATCGACGCCAACCCTTTTCGCGTGATCCATGAAATAGCTGAACATCTTGCGCTTCAGCCTTCCGGCATCTTCCATCCGGATCATGACCGTCGTCAGGATGTTTTCGAATATCCGCGGCGGCGCAAAGAAATAACTCGGCCCGAGCTCGCGCAAATCGGTCAGGACTGTCTCGGAGCTTTCCGGACAGGAAACGCAGAAGCCAGCGACATAGCACTGCCCCATGGAGAAGATATGATCGCCAATCCAGGCCATCGGCAGATAGGCCATCGCCTCATCCGTCGGCAGCAGGCCTTCCCGCTCACAGGCGTTTCGGGAGGTGCGAATGATGTTTTCGAAGCTTAGAACAACCCCCTTCGGCTGCCCGGTCGTCCCGGAGGTATAGACCATGACAGAGGTGTCGTCCTTACCCCCCTTTTCGACTTCCGCATCAATCCGACCCGGCTCACGTCCATTGAAGGCACGCCCGCGCTCAATCACCGAATCATAACTATGTAGGAAGTCGTGGGTGTAATCCCGTAAGCCCCGTGTTTCATCGAAGATGATCGTTTCAAGGCTTGGCAGGCGATCCTTGATCGAAATCAGCTTGTCGACCTGCTCCTGGTCTTCCGCCACAGCGAACCGGATTTCCGCGTGCTCAAGGACAAAATGCATCTCTTCAGCAACAGAGTCCTGGTAGACCGGAACCGGGACGGCACCGGCAGCTTGCGCGGCAACCATCGTCCAATAGAGCCGGGGCCGGTTATCGCCGACAATCGCGACCTTATCC
>SPJK01045378.1_pt1 | contig 12907 bp, 9 predicted proteins | sample 3741771 | NCBI WGS metagenome assembly SPJK01 (sample SAMN10925997, study PRJNA522277) | cold seep metagenome | isolation source: Elba SIP-enriched marine methane seep metagenome, extraction at timepoint T2 | place: Italy: coast of Elba, Mediterranean Sea | reverse complement strand
GAACGCTTCAAGGCCATCGACTTTTTCACTGACACCGATATATTTAATCGGCTTGCCCGTCACATGGCGCACCGATAATGCGGCACCACCACGTGAGTCACCATCCAGCTTGGTGAGTACAATACCTGTTAATGGTAATGTCTCGCCAAAGGCTTTGGCCGTATTCACGGCATCCTGACCTTGCATAGCATCGACCACAAACAAGGTTTCGATCGGGTTTAATATCTCATGCAGCGCTTTGATTTCTGCCATCATGGCCTCATCGATACCTAATCGCCCTGCGGTATCAAAAATCACCACATCGTAAAAGCTGCGCTTGGCATGATCTAAAGCCGCCGTCGCAATGTCTGCTGGCTTTTGTTCTGGATTGCTGTCAAAGCAATCAACATCTAACTGTTTTGCCAGCGTCTGCAATTGCGTGATCGCCGCAGGACGGTACACGTCAGCACTCACCAGCAGGACTTTTTTCTTATCGGCTTTTAAAAGCTTAGCCAGCTTGCCAGAGGTGGTCGTTTTACCTGAACCCTGCAAACCTGCCATTAAGACTATCGCTGGCGGTTGTGCTGCCAGGTTAAGGCTCTGATTTTCTTCACCCATCAAGCTAGTCAGTTCTTTGTGCACCACTTCGATCACGGCTTGGCCTGGGGTCAGGCTTTTTATCACCTCTTGCCCCATGGCCTTTTCTTTGACTGACTTAACAAAGTCTTTAACCACGGGCAGCGCCACATCGGCCTCAAGCAGCGCCATACGCACTTCACGCATGGCATCACTGATGTTTTCTTCGCTCAAGCGCGCCTGCCCACGCAGGTTTTTAATCACGCCTTGCAGGCGGTCGGTTAAGTTATCTAACATAGCAACCTCTTTAGTTTCTCTTGCTTCGCTTTGAATTCTTGCGTGCTATTATAATGCATGCTTATCGTCATGCTTTAAGAATTATATGAATCTTGCAAATCCACTATTGATTAATGCAGTGCTGGTTGCGCTGATTTATCTTGTTACAGCCCTTGGCTATTGGCGTAAAGTCAAACTGCCAGTAGGTGAAACATCCTTTACACTGCCCCGTATCATGGTACTGATTGGCCTGGTGCTACACGCCAACTTGCTTTATCAGTCAATCCTCAACAATGGACATGGGCTTAATTTAGGCTTTTTCAACGCATTGTCCGTGATTTTATGGCTCACGGTGCTTATTTATTGGGTCGAAGACCTGATGAACGAGCTTATAAGCCTGCAAATTTTTGTGCTGCCACCAGCGGCAATTGCAGCGGTTATGCCCTATTTTTTAAGCAGCAATCATTATCTGACCAGCACACTATCAACCGCCTTTGTTGCGCACATCCTTATTGCCTTATTAGCGTATGGCCTGTTCACCTTTGCGGCACTACACGCAGTGCTCATGGGCTTTGCCGAGCAAAAAATGCATCATCGCAAGACTATTATCCCACTGCCTAGCTTTCCTCCATTATTAGTGATGGAAGCCATTTTATTTAAAACCATTGGCATAGGCTTTATTTTATTGACCATCACGCTTATCAGTGGCATGTTGTTTTCTGAGGTACTGTTTGGTCAAGCCATGCAATTTAATCACAAAACAATTTTCTCAATTGCCAGCTGGGTGATTTACGCAACGTTACTATTTGGGCATTACCGCTATGGCTGGCGCGGATTAAAAGCCGTACGCTGGGTGCTCTCTGGATTTTTGGTCTTATTGCTGGCCTATGTTGGCTCTAAATTTATCCTTGAGGTCATACTACATCGAGTCTAACTCAGCATCGGCCTGTTATTAATCGCGCAAACTAATAATAGGCCAGTCATTGGCTTTGGCATGTGCCGTTAGTCGCTCGTCAGCATCGACTGCCACGGGGTTAGTGACTTGTTGCATCAGCGGCAAATCATTGTGTGAATCACTGTAAAAATAACTGGTATCAAAATCGCGCAAGCGCTTACCTTGATCCGCCAACCATTCATTTAACCGCGTAACCTTACCAGACTGAAAGCTTGGAATACCGTCCACCTTACCCGTAAACTGGCCATCGACTATTTCGGGATCAGTGCCGATCAAATGCTCGATGCCATAGGCCGTTGCAATAGGTTTAGTCACAAAGCTATTGGTCGCCGTGATGATCATGCACAAATCGCCATTGGCTTTATGCTGATCAACAAGCGCTTGTGCTGCTTGTGTCATCATCGGCTTGATCACTTGTTGCATGTATTTAAGGTGCAACGCGTCTAAAAACTCCTTGGGATGCTCTGACAAAGGCTTGAGTTGAAACTGCAAAAATGCATAAATATCCAGGCAACCATTTTTATAGTCCGCATAAAACTGGTCATTACGCGCCTGATGGCTTTCGGCATCCAGCAAACCTTGCTCAATTAAAAACAAACCCCATGCATAATCCGAATCCCCTGCTAACAGGGTGTTATCCAAATCAAAAAGTGCTAGTTGTTGTGTCACTGTGTTTCCTTCACTGTTTTTGTCTGCCTGGCGCTTAATAGCATCACTACCCCAAACAAAATTACGATCAGCGCCCAATATTCCAAACTTGAAATACTATCGCCTGCAATCATCACCCCGACAAAAAAAGCAACGATTGGATTAACAAAGGTATTGCTGCTGGCAACCAAAGGCCGCACATGTTGCAACAACCATAAATAGGCCGAATAGCTAATGATGGAAGCAAAAACGATTAAATACCCCACTGCCAGCCAGGCAGATTGTCGTACGGTCTCTGGCCATGCTTCACCTGCGATCAAACTGGCCATCAACAAAACGACGCCACCAATAATCATCTGACAGGCAGCCCCCATCAAACCAACAGGCAAGTTTAACTGTTTTTGCCAAACAGAGCCAAATGCCCAGAATCCTGCTGCGGCCAACAATAATAACGTGCTAAGCCAGTCGCCCTGCAGCGTGTCGCCCGCTTTTAACAAGCCGATACCAGCCACACCGATGGCAATACCGATCCATTCACGCGCGTGTAATTTATGCCCAAACATCACTGAGAATAAGGCAATCCAGATAGGTGCAGTTGCAATCGCCAAAGCAGCAATACTTGAGCTGACTGTTTGCTGCACATAACATACCGTGCCATTACCCAGCGCGGGCAATAAGAGTCCGACAATCCCAGCACCTTGCCATTGCGCCGTAGTTGGCCTGGCAAAACCCAACCAGCGCAAGACACCATACATGACAAAACCAGCCACCACAAAACGAAAGCCTGCCATTAACAATGGTGGGAAGCTTTGCACCGCAAAATAGATCGCCAGGTATGTCGTTCCCCAAATGATATAGGTGCTGGTCAGGGCTAAAAAGGTAAGCAGGGATTGATTCAATGCATGTGCCATTCTAAATAGCTGAATAGTTTACCACTCAGGATCGCAATGCAATAAAAAAGCCCTCTAAAAAGAGGGCTTAGTACTGCTTTAAGGGTCTACTTAGATCGAAACGCCTAATGATTTCACTGTTTCCATGTTGATGTATGGATCAACTGGTAAGCTGTTGGCACGTTGATAAGCATTCACAGCAGACATGGTTTGTGTCTTGATGATGCCATCAATTGGGCCTGGGTGAAAACCTTTAGACTTCAATGCACTTTGCAATGCGCGGATCGTCACTGGTGTGGCATTGGTTTCGCAAAGAATGCTACGCCATTCGTGAGAACCGTCAGTCACTTGGCGCGTTTTGGCTACTTTGCCGTATGTGGCTGGGATCTCAGTCACTTTTTCTTCTGCTGGCTTAACAACCGTTGTCACACTAACTGTTTTATAAACAGCAGGCACTTCAACTTCGTATGTGCTGGCTGGTGTATCTACCACGCGCTTAGTCACCACTTTTGTCACGGCTGGGATTGTAACTTCACGTGTTGTTGCCGGTGTCGCTTCTACACGGCGTGTGATTGTTTTAGTCACCGCAGGAATTTCAACTAAACACATCACATCATCATCAACACGGCCTGATGAGGCTGCATAAGTCTTAGTATCAATCGCTTTACCTAACCACGCCTTACCACGTTTCCACTGTGTTGTGGCTTCTTTCACCACAACAGTTTCAGTCACATTTTTATAAGTTGCTGGTACCACGACTAAACGTGATGTTGCTGGCTTCACTGTAATTTCTTCAGTCACTGTTTTATAAGTCGCTGGCTTAACCATTAATCTGGTTGATGCTTCTTTAACCAACACACGCTGTGATTCTTTGCCATAAACTGCAGGGATCACGTGAATCTTTTTAGATGCTTCACGTGTTACCACTGTGTCATAGGTTGTTTCAGAGGTTGGTGGAATGTATACACGCGCATAGCACTCACCAGGTTGTGGGTTAGGTGGAATATCACCGGCTTCTAGCGCGTTGGCCGCTGATGCGCCAACGGCTAACATCAAAGCTGCAGCTATAGCTGAGTAGTTAAATTTCATGTTAGATCTCCATGTAGTTATCAATAAAATTGAAATTGTAAGTCTTGCTTATTTAGATGCCTGCCATACCACAAAAGGCATCCTTTATGGGTAGTCACAAAACACCTGTTTCATTTCTCAAGGCATTGATATTAAAAACCAATTACCGCTAAGCCATTGTAAACAGGTGTTAATTTGACCCCATGCTCAACACTTCTTTACATAGAGATAAGATTTGCGCCTAAACCTGAGGGTTTAGTTTTTCTGCTTTATAGTAAAGTTTATTCAAACCATTTAAATAGGCGATGACTGACGCTATCACAATGTCCGTGTCGGCCCCTTGTCCATTGACGATACGTCCTTCTTTTGACAAACGTACTGTTACCTCGCCTTGTGCATCGGTGCCGCTAGTGATGTTATTAACCGAATAAAGCAACAACTCACTATTGCTGTTGATAATGCTCTCAATCGCTTTAAAGGCTGCATCCACAGGGCCACCGCCATCGGATTCTGCGCGCTGTTCTACGCCGTCTTCAGACAAGGTAACAATAGCATGCGGGCGCTCGCCCATTTGCGAGGTCACTTGCATGTACACCAATTTATAATGCTCAGCCGTATCACGCACAAATTCATCGCTGACCAAAGCCTGAATATCCTCATCAAAAATTTCAGACTTTTTATCAGCCAAATCTTTAAAGCGTGCAAATGCTGTATTCAACGCGTCTTCTGAGCCCAAATCGATCCCAAGCTCACGCAAGCGCGAACGAAAAGCATTGCGGCCAGACAACTTACCCAAGGTTAACTTGTTCGTACCCCAACCCACATCTTCTGCACGCATAATTTCATAAGTTTCACGGTGCTTTAACACCCCGTCTTGATGAATGCCAGATTCATGCGCAAACGCATTCGCACCCACAATGGCTTTATTCGGCTGTACAGGATAACCAGTAATGGTTGAAACTAATTTACTGGTTGGGACTATTTGTGTGGTATCAATCGAGGTGTCTAAATTAAAAAAATCTTTGCGGGTACGCAAGGCCATCACCACCTCTTCCAAACTGGCATTACCCGCACGCTCACCCAAACCATTAATCGTACACTCTACTTGTCTAGCGCCACAGCGCACAGCGGCCAATGAGTTAGCCACGGCCATGCCTAAGTCATTATGGCAATGTGTCGACCAGACCACTTTGTCGCTATTCGGCACTTGTTCAATCAAGGTGCGCATACGCTCACCCCATGAAAATGGAATCGAGTAACCAACAGTGTCCGGTACATTAATGGTTTTTGCCCCAGCCTGAATGACGGCATCAAAAATACGCACCAAAAAGTCAATCTCAGAACGCACAGCATCTTCAGCAGAAAACTCAACATCGTCGGTATATTCAAGCGCCCACTTCACCGCCTGCACTGCTCGCTCGACCACTTGGTCTTCGGTCATGCGAAGCTTATTTTCCATATGGATTTTGCTGGTCGCAATAAAGGTATGGATGCGACCTGAAGCCGCATGCTTGATCGCTTCACCCGCCTTGCGAACATCATTTTCACTGGCACGAGCCAATGAACAGACAGTGGAATTTTTCACAATGCTGGCAATTTCAGAAATCGCCTGAAAGTCGCCTGGGCTAGCCGCCGCAAAACCGGCTTCAATGACATTCACGCCTAGTTTTTCTAACTGTTTAGCAATGCGAATTTTTTCTTCTTTGGTCATTGCTGCACCAGGGCTTTGTTCTCCATCCCTAAGCGTTGTGTCAAAAATAATGACTGATGACTGGCTATTTGCCTGTTTTTCGTTATTTGTCGTGATATTACTCATAAATCTGCACCTTTTTTGATCATGGCTATTTTACATGATTCTATTCGCTGCACTTGGATTCTGTGCAGCGCATTAACAAAGCATTACCAGCACCTTATGAGTGCAAGTAACGATAGTATTTAAATGGAAATGTCTTTAAGAATTAATATGCGCCAAAGCGCAGGAGAGACAGGCGTAGTGAGGCAAAGTCCAAGAACGAAGCTTTTGCTGACTGTAAGTGCAACGTGTGATCCACGTGCTGTGTGTTAAAACGCACCATCGCTATATCTTACTAAAGTTAAGCCCTAAAAAGCAAGTAATGCGTTAGGCCCTAGGCTTAAATAAGGTTTTTAACCACAAAAAGTAGCCTGAAAGCACATAAATGCACATTAAGATAAAGAGAATTTCTGGTGGACTGTATGAAATCAAGACGATTGCCATCATGATGCCTAGAATGACAATAAACGGTACGCTGGCTTTTAGGTTAATGTCTTTACCACTGTAATAGCGTAAGTCTGACACCATTGATGCCCCTGCAAAGACCGTAATGCACCAGGCCATCCACTTCCACTGCAAGACCCCCCAGAACACATCTCGGCCCGAGATATTGTATTCGTACGAAACCCAGACAAAACCAGCGAGCAATGCCGCCGCTGCAGGACTGGGTAACCCTTGAAAATAGCGTTTATCTTGAAAGTCATCATCCAGCTTGGTATTAAAACGTGCGAGACGTAATGCTGCACAAGCACAATAAACAAATGCCGCCAACCAACCAAGCTTGCCCAAAGGCTTGAGCGCCCAGACATATAGGATCAAGGCAGGGGCAACCCCAAATGACACCATGTCCGCAAGACTATCGTATTCGGCCCCAAAAGCACTCTGAGTGTTGGTTAACCGAGCAACCCGCCCATCGAGTCCGTCCATCACCATTGACACAAAAATCGCGATAGCCGCCCAATCAAAACGGCCATTCATGGCTTGGACGATGGCAAAAAAACCACCAAATAGCGCGGCAGAAGTAAACAAATTGGGTAATAAATAAATACCACGGTGATTTGCTCGGCGCTCTACATAACCAGTTGCGTTATTTTCAGTTGTTTTTTTGTCTGCCAATGAAAAATCCTCAAAATGCATCGTATGAACCATATTGATGGCTACTATCAACCAAAGCACCCTCTGATTGCGCACAAATTATAGCAGACCTGTCAATTAAGCATAATCCACTTTCCAAACAAGGATTTATGTTACAAGAGCAATCGATAAATAACTAGGTTTTATATGCTTTTTTTATAAAATCCGCAATAGCCAAAAACATTATCATATTCTATAAGATTTAACTTAACCTAAGTTAACTTAGCGTACACGCTTCCAGACTAGACATTTTCGGTGTCTAGAAATGCCATATTAACTTTTGTCTAGAAAATGCAAAGGAGCCCTGATTAATGAACAATCACCAAAAGAAAGCTATGCAGAAAATCACGGCGCACATGGCCAACTTAAACAACCATAAGAACGCGATTTTCCAACTTCAATCTGTATGGGATAATTTATCTTTACTGGCCCAACTATCGGGTACAGGTATTGACATTTCGCAAACGCGCAAAGACTTTGGCAATGTCACTCAAAGTGTCATGGATAATCTAGCCCTAGAAATGATCAGCAAAAGCGTCAGCTCCCTATCATCCAAAGCCTTTGTCATTATTAACTTAGTTGTGCGTAATTTATTCGAACGGACTGCTGACATCGGCTTTTTGTCTACAGATGACGACATCAGGCAATATCTGGTCAAACAAAAGCAAGGTGAAGCCAATGAGATTGATCATGAATCGCTACGGTTAAGGTTTTCAGAGTATGTCAAAAAATACTCGGTCTATCACAATATTCTTCTACTCGACCCTGATGGCAACATGCTGGTACAACTCGACCAGTCCAACCCAGTGGATCATTCAAACGACCCTCTGATTCAAGAAGCGTTAACATCAGAAGACCCCTATATTGAAGTCTATCGCAAAACAGATTTGCTCCCACGCCTGAATGACAATCTGATTTATGCCTATCGCGTAACACACCCTGACACGCATGAGCCGATCGGCGTCTTGTGTTTGTGCTTTAAATTTCAGGATGAAATGAAAGCGGTCTTTAAAAACCTGATCCCGCACGATGACTGGGCTGTAGGTGTGATGCTAGATAAAGACAAAAAAGTCATTGCCTCCAGCGATGCCTATCAGATACCGATTGGCGCTGAATTAGAAACCAGTGAAAGCAAACAGGACTGGCTGCTCACGCGTTTTGCTGGCAGAGAATACCTGGCAATCACCTGCCCAGATGCGGACTTCCAAGGCTACACGGGACCAGATGGCTGGATGGGGCATGCACTGATTCCTGTTGAGCACGCATTTGATACCGAACACTTAGATGCATTAAAAGAAATTGACGAAGAACGCCTGAACAAAGTGATGCGCAGTCCGCTAATCTTCTCGCATAATTTGCTAGACATCCCAAAAAATGCTGCGTTGATTCAAAGCAAACTAAACCAATCAGTATGGAACGGAAACATCTGGCAAAACAATGCCGATGCCAATGACCAGAATAACTTTTCTAAAACATTGTTATGGGAAATCAGCAATACCGGTTTAAAAACACAGGAAATCATCAAAAAAACAGTTAATGAGCTCTATCAAACGGTAGTTTCAATCATGCTGGACAATTCTAAATTCCAAGCCTACCTGGCAGCAGACATTATGGATCGCAATCTATACGAACGCGCAAATGACTGCCGTTGGTGGGCACTGACTGGTGCATTCAGAGAAATCCTGACCAAAACAAACCATACTAAAAAAGACATCAACCAGCTTGAAGAAATCTTAATTTACATCAATGAGTTATACACAGTCTACGAGAACTTGGTACTGTTTGATCGCCAGGGTAAAATCATCGCCGTCTCAAACATTGCCTACAAGGATCAAGTGGGTAGTGTTATTAACGGTGATTGGGTCAACCGCGTACGGTCTATCTCCAGCACCCAGGAATATGTTGTTTCAGACTTCGAAACTTCTCCGCTATACAAAAACGAACATACCTATATTTACGCGGCGGCCATTCGCTCACCTGACAATGTTGGCATTGTCGGTGGCATCGGCATTGTCTTTGACAGCACTGAGCAGTTTCGGTCAATACTGGAAGACGTGGCCCCCTGTGACAACCACGGGGAGCTGATTCCAGGAAGCTTTACGGCTTTTGTCAACGGTGATTTAAAAATCATTGCATCAACCAGACCTGATGCTGTCATTGGAGACCAGTTTAAATTATTACCCAGCCTGACTAACACAAAGGCAGGCGACAATAATTTTGGAATAGCTCTCTACAACGAAAATTACTATGCCGTTGGCGCTTATGGCTCCTCAGGCTACCGCGAATATAAAAGTGTGAGTGACACATACTCAAACACCATTACAGCGATGATTTTCATCCCTCTTGGTAATGCAGAAGAAATTGATCGTTTAATCGCAGAAGACAACGCATCCTTGCATAATGAATTTAAAACCAATAACAATATCACCCACCAAATTGAAACCATCGAGTATGCAACCTTCTACATTGGTAATGATTGGTTAGGCCTGCCTTCCACATGTGTGGTAGAAGCACTGGAGCCGGAAAAAATAAGACAAATACCAGATAGCGACGCGATGCTTGAGGGCTTAATCAACCATAGTGATGCGGTTATCCCGATCTTCAATCTGCCTAAGGCGCTTGGCAAGTCAGATGAAATCAACGCTAAACACCAACAAGTTATCGTATTGGCTGAAACAAGCATGAGTCCCCAATTTGGCATCGTTGTCACAGCACTCGGTGAAATTCCATCAATCGATCCAAACACAATAGAATCAAATGACAATATCTTTGGCAACCACACCCAATCAGTCGCCACTGGCATCACCAGCATGCTCTCTGCAGAGCAGAAAAAACTCATGCTAACCATTGTGGCACCTGAGAAAATATGGCGTATGTTGAACAAAACAGGCGCGCTATCTAGCGCGATACAACCTGAGGATCAGCTGCTAGAAACCGTATAACAGGCCAAACCCATGGTTTGATTATGTTAAAATGCAACATTTTTTCATAATCAAACCATGCAATTCTCCCTGCACCAACACGATGGTCTTGCCCGACGCGGCACCGTGTCCCTCCCCCATGGCAACGTTGAAACACCTGTCTTTATGCCAGTGGGCACGTATGGCACCGTCAAAGCCATGTCACCTGCCGAGCTCAACACCATTGACGCGCATATCGTTTTAGGCAATACCTTTCACCTATGGCTGCGCCCTGGGCTGGAGATTATTGCTGCACACAATGGCTTGCATCGTTTTATGGGCTGGGACCAACCGATTTTGACTGACTCTGGGGGTTTTCAGGTCTTTAGTCTGGGCGCCATGCGCAAAATCTCAGAAGCAGGCGTGAAGTTTAAAAACCCAATTAATGGCGATACCTGTTTTTTAACGCCAGAAGAATCCATGCGGATTCAGCGCGTACTCAATAGCGATATCGTGATGATCTTTGACGAGTGCACGCCCCACCCAGCGACACACAAAGAAGCCAAAGACTCGATGGAGCTGTCATTACGCTGGGCACAGCGCAGCCGCAATGCATTTGATGCCTATCAACCCATGGATATGCCCACAGCATTAGCCACCCCCAGCGACAAACTAGACCAAGCACCGCACCAAAACCATGACAATGGCTTGTTTGGCATTATCCAGGGTGGCATGTATGAAGATTTACGCGACCAATCGCTTGACGCCCTGGTGGACATTGGCTTTGATGGCTATGCCATCGGCGGCTTATCGGTGGGTGAGCCTAAAGAAGACATGATGCGCATCCTGGCTCACACAGCACCCAAAATGCCCAAAGAAAAACCACGCTACCTCATGGGAGTAGGCACCCCAGAAGACCTTGTTGAAGCCGTATCCAATGGTGTCGATATGTTTGACTGTGTGATGCCAACTCGTAACGCACGTAATGGCTGGCTGTTTACCCAATATGGCGACATCAAAATCAAAAATGCCACTTATAAAAATGACCTGCAACCACTGGATGCAGAATGCCCTTGCTATACCTGCCAACACTTTACACGCAGCTACTTACACCACTTGCACCGGGTCGGCGAGATCTTAGGTGCACGCCTTAACACCATTCACAATCTGCATTATTACCAGATTTTAATGCAAGGCATGCGCCAAGCCATTGAAAATGGCCGCTTTGAGGCATTCAAACAAGACTTCTACACAAAAAGACAATCCTTACAGCGTACATAGTTTGGGAAAGACGCCCGTCGATCGTTTCGTCATGGTCTGTTAACACTAGCTATGTTAGAATGCCCTGCTGATTTTTTAATCAATTTAACACTATCGAAAGCGAATAACCCTTATGTTTATTTCTAATGCCTATGCAGCTGGTCCTGCGTCGTCCGAGTTGATGAGCTTTTTACCACTCGTCGTGATTTTTGTTTTGTTTTATTTCATGATTATTCGTCCTCAAATGAAGCAACAAAAAGAACAAAAAGCCATGATTGAAGCACTAAAGGTTGGTGATGAAGTGGTTACCACAGGCGGTATTGTCGGCAAAATCAGTAAGGTTGCCGATGACTTTGTCAAAATGGAAATTAACGCAAACAGCGAAATCACCATTCAAAAGCAAGCCATCCAATCTGCACTACCCAAAGGCACAGTCAAAGGCCTTTCATAAGGCTAGTCAGATTCAGCCACACTTTAATCATTAATATTGTTTGAGTAATTTATCATGAACCGTTACCCACTCTGGAAAAACCTGCTGATCATCGTCAGCGTGATTTTTGGCCTGTTGTATACCATCCCAAACTTTTTTGGTGAGTCCCCAGCGATTCAAGTCACGCCCGCTAAAACCTCAGCCAAAGTGGATAATGCCATGCTGGCTAGCATTGAGACTGTCCTCAAAGATGCCGGCATTGCGTTTAATGGTGTTTATCTGGACAGCCGCGGTGTTAAAGTGCGCTTTAAAGACGAAGACACACAAATCCAGGCCAAAGACACGCTAGAAAAATCATTGGGCAAAGACTTCACCGTTGCACTTAACCTGTTATCGCAGTCTCCAGACTGGTTGACTAACCTTGGTGCCAAGCCAATGTATCTAGGTCTTGATTTACGTGGTGGCGTGCACTTTTTGATGCAAGTCGACATGAAAGCTGCGATTGATAAAGCCATCGAAAGCTTTAAAGGTGACTTTAGAAGAACCTTAAGAAAAGAAAAAGTCGCTTACCTTGGCGTTGTCCGTAAAGCCGACAGCATTACGATTCGTTTTAAAGACGAAGCTGCACTGACAAAAGCACAGGTATTGCTATCCAAAACTTACCCTAACATCAGCTTAAACGATACCAGTAGTGGTGATGAATACAAAGTGGTGGCTTCTTTAAGCCCCGAAGAAATTAAACGTATTCAAGAATTTGCCTTAAAGCAAAACATCCAGACATTACACAACCGAATCAATGAACTAGGTGTTGCCGAACCGATCATTCAACAACAAGGCAGTGACCGCATTGTGGTGCAATTACCGGGTGTACAAGACACGGTGAAGGCGAAAGAAATCATCGGCCGTACCGCGACCTTACAGATCCGCATGGTGGATGAAGCACGCTCTGACGCAGCCGCATTGGAAAAAGCCCAGCAAGGCATAGCGCCATTGGGTGAT
>SPJK01030506.1_pt1 | contig 12911 bp, 10 predicted proteins | sample 3741771 | NCBI WGS metagenome assembly SPJK01 (sample SAMN10925997, study PRJNA522277) | cold seep metagenome | isolation source: Elba SIP-enriched marine methane seep metagenome, extraction at timepoint T2 | place: Italy: coast of Elba, Mediterranean Sea | reverse complement strand
TGGATGATTGAAGTACCAGGGTTGCGGAATCTGCGGCCAGTGCTGTTGGTAACGCATTTCCGTTTCGGCTTGTAGCGGGGGACTACAATACACACTCAATAAAAATAGCAGCAAGTGACGCCATTTAAGGCGCGCTATCAAATCAATTGTATTATTCAATGCCTGTCTTAACTGCTTGTTTTTTGTTTCAATAAAGTGTTTCATCGCATTGGGAATAGTTCATATTGCTTTCAGACTATGGAGCGAGTCAATTATTATATTTCGATCTGTTAGTTATTACCTTAACGGGATAGATGGTTTCAAAAAGTTAACCATACACTTAAGTTAAGTGAGTGAGTAACAAAATTACTTGAATTCAGCGCACAAAATCAAGTTTAAATATATTAAGTAAAATCAAAGAATTTAGAAGTATTTTTCAGGCATAATTGACAAGGTTTTTTTATTATGTTTATATGAATGAGAATGATTATTATTTGTAATTTTGTTTGCTCGATCTTTTACCTTTCTTAATTGATTAAAATTATGTCAGAAAATTTACAGCAGCTTAAAACAGGCGATTCAGGAAAAGTGTTGGGTTATGATCGAGCCGGTAAGGCTTATCGTAAAAGACTGCTAGCCATGGGCTTGACGCCGGGGACAGAATTCAAGGTTGTGCGGTTTGCGCCGCTAGGCGACCCGGTTGAAGTTAAAGTTCGCGGCTTTTCCTTATCGTTACGCAAAAATGAAGCATCGGTATTATTAGTTGAAAAAAATGAACACTAAATTTACGGTCGGTGTCGTTGGTAACCCGAATTGCGGAAAAACGACATTATTTAACGCCTTAACCGGGTCCCGGCAACTCGTCGGAAATTGGCCGGGCGTCACCGTTGAGAAAAAAACCGGTCATTATGCTTTTGAAAATGCGCAAATTGAATTAGTCGATCTACCCGGCACTTATTCCTTAGAAGCGGCCGACGACACGGTTTCTTTGGATGAAAAAATCGCCCGCGATTATGTCGCAAATCACCAGGCTGATCTCATCATCAATATCATTGATGCCTCTAATATAGAGCGCAATCTCTATTTAACTTCACAATTGCTGGAAATGCAGGTTCCCATGATTGTGGCCTTGAATATGATGGATGCGGTGCGCAAGCGCGGCATTAAAATTGATTGTTCGTTTATGGCCGAAAAACTCGGCTGCCCGGTTATCCCGATCAGCGCTTCCACCGGAGAGGGCGTTAAACAGCTTAAATCGGTGATCAATAAAGCCTGCCAGGAAGCGCCGATACCCAATCTTCAAATTAATTATTGTCAGGAGATTGAACAGGCGGTTGATCAACTCAAGCCTGGTTTACAAAAGCAGGCGGAAGCAACCCAGAGTGATTTGCGTTGGTTGGCGTTAAGGTTGTTGGAAGGCGATACCTTAGCGGCAACGATTGCGGGTGATGATTCAGTTAAACAAGCCGCCCCCCTTCAGCAAGCCATTGAACAAAAAACAGATGATGAGATTGATATTTTAGCCGCCGATGCGCGCTATGGCTTTGTTAATGAATTGACTCAAGATTGTGTTTGTAAATTAAATGAAGTTTCCAGACATACCACTGAAAAAATCGACCGTATTGTGTTGAATCGGTTTTTAGGAATTCCGATTTTCTTGCTGGTGATGTATTTGATGTTTATGTTCACCATTAACATCGGCAGCGCCTTTATCGATTTTTTTGATCAAGCGGTGGGCGCGATTTTGGTGGATGGCGTCAGCGAAGCGTTAACAGCGATTGATTTTCCGGAATGGTTAACAGTGTTAATCGCCAGCGGCATAGGCGGTGGCATACAGGTTGTCGCCACCTTTATTCCGATAGTCGGCTTTTTATTTTTGTTTCTTTCGGCGTTGGAAGATTCGGGATACATGGCTCGGGCGGCCTTTGTGATGGATCGCTTTATGCGGATGATCGGTTTGCCGGGAAAATCCTTTGTGCCGATGATAGTCGGATTCGGCTGTAATGTGCCCGCCATTATGGCGACCCGGACATTGGATAATGAACGCGACAGAATTTTAACCAATTTAATGAACCCGTTTATGTCTTGCGGCGCCAGGCTGCCGGTTTATGCTTTATTCGCCGCCGCATTTTTTCCGGTGGGCGGACAAAATCTGGTTTTCGGCTTGTATTTATTAGGGATTGTGGTGGCGGTTTTAACCGGATTGATTATGCGCCACACGCTGTTTAAGGGTGAAGCAACGCCTTTTATCATGGAATTATCCACCTATCATATGCCGACTTTGCAAGGCATGTATTTAAAAACCTGGGACAGGCTGAAGAATTTTATTTTCAATGCCGGTAAAGTGATTGTGCCGATGGTGTTGGTGTTGAACTTTCTTAATGCCTGGGGAACGGATGGTTCATTTGGGCGGGAAAATACTGATCAATCAGTATTAAGTGAAATCAGTCGGGGTTTAACGCCGATGTTTGAACCGATGGGAATTGAGGAATCCAATTGGCCTGCAACGGTGGGCATCTTTACCGGCGTGTTGGCGAAAGAAGCGGTGGTCGGCACCTTGGATGCGCTGTATGGGCAAATGGGTGCTGTGCAATCGGATGCTGCAGGGGAAGAATCATTTAACCTTGCCGAAGCCTTGATGGCTGCTTTACAGACAATTCCTGATAATCTTGCTGCGGTCGCCGATAATGTATTAGATCCTTTGGGCGTCAATATCGGCGATGTCAGCGATTTAGAGACAGCCGCCGATGAACAAGAAGTCAGCAGCTCCACTTTTGCCGCGATGCGAAACAGCTTTGACGGCAAAGTCGGCGCATTCGCCTACTTATTATTTGTTTTGCTTTATGCGCCTTGCGTGGCGGCGACTACCGCAGTTTATCGAGAAACCAGCGCCGCCTGGGCTGTTTTCGTGGTGCTTTGGACCACTGGCATCGCCTATATGACGGCCACTTTGTTTTATCAAAGCATGACCTTTTCGCAGCATCCTCAAACATCGTTATTTTGGATTGTTTCGCTATCGGCCACTTTTGCCGTAGTCATTTTTACGCTTTGGCTTTATGGACGAAATCAAGCGCAGGAGGAGGTTATCAGGCATGATTCTATCTAATGTAAGAAGCTATATACAGCAACAAAAGCGGGTGACCTTAAGCGATTTAGTCACTCATTTTAATGTCGATGCCGATGCTTTGCGCGGTATGTTGGGTAAATGGATGAGCAAGGGGAAAATCAAACGCTTATCCGCCAATTCTGCTTGTGGAACCAGTTGTTGTAAATGCGATCCGGCATTAACCGAAATATATGAGTGGGTGGAATAAATATGAGACTTAGAAAGCATTCACGCATCATTCAAAAATGATGAATGCGTAGCTTGTGGGTGAGTTTGCGAACCCCAACAATCATTATGTTGGGGTTCGTAACTCAGCCTAAGTATTCTCATTTTTCTTTCCACACGCTCAAAATACTGGTGTAGTCGTCTGTCCAACTGCGTTGATCGACAGTTTGCTCAACTGTTTCCCAACGCTTCATTGAATCGTTTATTTTTAAGGGTTCAAGCGCGGCCTGATTATTGGCCATCACCACCCAGTCTGAACGATAAACCAAGGGTTTATTCTGAGTATCTTTAAACTTCTGTATCAGCATTGTTAAACTCAAACCTTCGGCATGATTGGCGAGCACGTTTTGTAAATCTAAATGTCGATTGGAAATATGAAATACTAGCAAACCTTGCGGGTTCAGTTTAGAGATATATAACTCCAGGGCTTCCCGGGTGAGCAGGTGAGTTGGAATGGAATCGGAAGTGAAAGCATCGATTACCAATAGATCATATCGTTGTTGCTGATTTTCCAGGGTGATTCTGGCGTCGCCTAACTCAATGTTATAATTGTCGATGCAATTACTCAGATAGGTAAAATATTTTGGGTCGGTTGCAATATCTACGACTGCCGGGTTAATTTCAAAAAAAGTCCAATCCTGTGAAGTTTTGGCATACCCGGCCATTTCGCCTGCGCCCAGGCCGATTACGCCTATTTTCCAATCTCGGTTGACTTCATTGTATCCGTAGAAGATGGAGCCAAGTGGGCCAACTGGGCTGTAATAACCGTTTGGCGTGCATTGCGCCTCAACATCGTTGACTAATTGCAAGCCGTGTTTTGTGGTGCCGCTATAGATTTCATGATAAGTGTCGTCATTGCCTTTTCCATTTAAGTCGGCAATTTTCTTGACTGATAACACACCGTAAAAATTGCGGCTTTGATGCAAAATTTCTTTGCCTTGATGCTTTTCCGGACTGGAGCAGGATATCGCCAACAAGCCGACCAAGGGTAAATACAAGGAAGTTCTTTTGAAAAAATAATAAGCGGATAACATGACCCCCAAAATGAGAAAGCCGATGATAAAGTTTTCGCTAAATTGAGTGTGGTTGAAAAACACAAAAGCGAAAGTGGCGAGATAGGTAATGAATATGACAATGCTCAAATATTCTTTTAAATACGGCGCCAGTCGGTTGTTTATAGGATTCAATACTAAAGCAGAAATCATCATCAGCGGGTATTCATAAATCGAATTGAAAATAAAGGGCGCGACAAAACTATTGAAAATGCCGCCCAACATGCCGCCTAAAGACATGATGAGATAATATTGGGTAAGATATTGCGGCGCCGGACGGTTTTTAGCCAATTCGCCGTGGCAAACCATAACTGAAATGAAGAAGATCAATAAATGCATCAACAATTCCAATGAGAATGATTCCAGTTTTTGGTTTGAGAAAAAGTAAATGAGGAATGGCGTGACCACCCAAGGCTGAATAAATAAGATTTTTTGATGTATCAGATGGCTGTAACTGGAAAAAACCAGAATGAAGGATAAAAGATAAATCGCCAATGGAATCACCCAAAGTAAGGGAACCGTAGCGATATCGATGCTGATGAAGTTGGTGGTCCCTAATAATAAACTGGATGGGACAAAAGCCAATATCAACCAATGTAGTTGCAGTTTTATGTTAGGGGTTTGAATCAAATTTGAAGCGGGAATGGCGTGTCTTTGTTGTTCGAATTCCTGTTTTTTTAAATTAAACATGCACAATGCAATCAGGGCGCATAAAACAATAAAACCAATGCTCCAAACATATTGCTGATCGGCGATGCCGAGAATAGGCTCTAATAAAAAAGGGTAGCTCATCAATGCCAACAAACTGCCGCTATTACTGGCGATGGATAAGTAATAGGGATCATGGCTGGTATGGTGACCGATTGTTGAGAACCATTTTTGTAAAAGAGGAGATGTGGTCGAGAGAATGAAGAAGGGTAAGCCGATTGAAGCGGACATGGTTAAAAGTAACCATATGCCGGGTTCTTCATGGGTGGGAGGCTGAATTTCTTCCGATAAACCGATGGGGATGAAAGCAAGACTGAGCAACAATACCCCGATATGGATCAATAAATGGGTTCTGAAGCCGAGCTGGTTAGAGATGAAATGAGCGTACAAGTATCCTAAAAACAAGATGCTTTGATAGAACACCATACAAGTGTTCCAGACCGAAGCCGAGCCGCCCAACAAAGGTAATAGCGATTTCCCAAACATTGGTTGTAAAAAGAACATTAAGGATGCGCTGCAAAATAACGTTAACGCGAATAAGAAAATTGGGGATATTTCGCGCTTTATCCCACTATGCTGAATAATATCCACAAGCCGCTACCTATCATTATTCAAACGAATTATTTAAAAGTGATTTTTCCTTTTTGCTAATTTAAAAAAGTTTCATCAATCCTTGATGACTGACTATTTTAGTCAATTATTATGGATAGAAAAGCGGCTTGTAAAGTTCCTTGAGAAAAAAATTCATAATTTCTGTGATGTTTTATTTGCAGTGATTTACGGAAACTTTTTCAACGTCTATGTAAACAAATAAGTAGTTCATTCGATTTTTGTTGACAAAATAGTGAACGGTTTTTGAATTCTACTTTGTGTTTCAGAAGTCGATTGTTCGGCTCAGCGGTTGATAGCCTCTTTAAAATTAATTAACAAATCAAATATTAAGAGGTCGTGAAAAATGAAAGCGAAATTTATAGGTATAGCTCTAACTATTTTTTTTATTTCGGTTTATTATTTTTGGCATCAAAAACAATCATCTTCTGATTTGGATGTGTACCAATATGTTCAACAATGTAAAGCGGAACTCGGTGTTACCGAGCCGTTGCCTCAACTTTCCTGCCTTGATGGAACGCCGGTGCCGATTTATGTCAATAATCAAGAAATTAATGAGGAAAATTGGGAACAGATCGCCGAAGATCGTCAATGCGATAACCCGCATTGGTTAGGCGGAGACATGGGATGTTGGACATATTCACACTTACAAGTATTGCAACTTAATGAAGATAATATCATGGTGCTTAATTGTCGCCAGAAAGGCAATCAATTGAGTAAAAATTGGTTTAGGCGCACCAATACCAATTTAGGGATGGATCAATATCAAAGGCGGGAGAAGTTTGAAAGGGCGAATTTAAACGATAAAGATGAACTGTATTTTCTATATAACACTTTCAATGATATTGGTCTCATTTTTCGAAATATAAAAACAGGAAAAGCTTGTTATTTAACTCAGTATGGCGAAGCGGTCGCCGGTTTTTTACCGCCTTTGGATAAACCCTTGCCCGATAAAGATAAATTTTTAGCGTTGTTCAACCCTGAACAATCCCGGCCTCCCAAAGACTTCCCGGTTGAGCTTTGGCACCGCGACGCGAATGCGGCTTTTAAGTCGCCGAGTTTTACTGCGGCCGCAGGTTGTGTTGATTGCCATCATGCGCATGGCGTCAAATATAGCCCTTATATCAATTCCAAACACGGCCTGCCGACTATCGGTTTAATGGCCCCATTACCTTTTCTACCGGTTGGGGAGCCTTATATCGAACATTTTAGAAAAAACGAGATTTTGCAAATTACAACCGATGATATTGATGGCGAAAAACAACTCTGTACGCGTTGCCACAAAATGACTACATCTGGAACTTGTGGTTATAGCATCGATATCGCTACCGGTCATCCGAATCGCGTGTTAATGCCTTGGTTGACCACTGGCGCAGTTCAAAATCGTTGGATGCCGCCGATTGAGGTTGAATTATCCCAGATTAAAAAACATGTATCGGCTATTAAATGCTGTTGTGAAAATCCGCATGCTAAAGGCTGTAAATCGCGTCAATTCGGCCCTACTCGGGCGGATTTGCCGAAAGATTTTGAGCGAGGCGGCGGTTGGGTTGACGGTAACGAGCCGGGGTTATGCGAAAGCATCGTCGAGTCTTATCAGTGGAATGCTGAAGAATTATAATCGGATCAAATTTGTTTTTTCAATAAACCCGATAGAGTTTCAATCGATTTGAGCGGAATCACAATATCAATGCGGGTGGAGGTTTCTATATTACCGATGCTGTTTTCATAACGACCGGTTTGGCCCAATAAAAAAAGGACGCCGTTGCGTTCGCCGAGATAAGCGAAAAACTTTTTAGCCGGGCGGGTAGCAATAAATTCCGTTGTTCCCCAGCCGGAAAAATAACGGGCGGCCAGCAAACCGGGGAACTCAAGTTCGCCTAAAAGCTTTTCCACCCGGAAGCCCATCGTGCGCCAGGATAATTTTGTGATATTGTGTAAAAAGTTCGCATCTTGTTTGCTTTTTTCGAATGAATGCGTTTGGCTGATATTCTGCAATACCGTTAAAAGGGGAAGAGCTTCGGCGTTGTCAGGGTCGTTCAGGAAAAAACAGACCGTGGTTTTTAAGTTCTGTTTTTTACCGCGCACTGTGGTTATCGTCAGGCAATCGCGACTATCCTTGATCCCCAGCGCTGCGCTGACTTTGATAACGACTTTGCCTAACCGTAAATCTTCAATCTCGCCAAAGTCCTGAGTGATTTGTATGCCGAGACGAGTCAGCGTATCTTGTAAATCTGCATCGCTTTTTTCCATGGTCTTGGGTAAGTCTGAAAACAGCGGTGATACGAATTTGTATACGATAACGCAGATGACAGTGATAAAAAGTAGAAAACCGATGATTGCAATGATAGTCATGGTCGGACTCTCCTAAAACACCTCGCGATAAGATCCGCAACCGCGGCCGCACGAAGCATCGTAGTAATTATTCTAAACTGAAAATTTATCAGTTTTATTTTATTATAGAGAAGATTCATTGGATTAGTGAGATAAATATCATGCAGACTGTCAAACAGCAAGCGCTTAATGCTATTCAGCAATTACCTGACAATGCCGATACAGAGGAGATTATTTATCAGCTTTATGTTCTTGAAAATATTCGTAAAGGTCAAAAAGACGTTATAGATGGTAAAACGCAACTGGTAGAAGACGTGTTGGTGGAAATCCAGTCATGGTAAGGTGGACGAGTCATGCAAAGAGGCAGCTTCGTCATATTTACGACTATATTTCTCAAGACTCTCCACTATATGCCAAACGTGTCATTGTATGAAATCAAGTCGGATAAGCTAATTGAAGTATTGGCTGTGATTCATAAGCGACAACACCTTGAATCAAATAATATTCCTCGTTAATAATAGTGTTTAGCAAATTGGAGATAGGATCCTAATTTAACCACAGCAGTTTTACAATCTTCCAATGTCCTCTTTTCTGCGCCCGGCGCCAGGGCTTGACGCCATTCCGGGTAGCGATAGAAGGATCCGCGCCTTGCGCCAATAAATATCGCACAACTTCGATATGACCATCATAAGCCGCCAATGATAACGGCGTATAATCCCAGGTGGTTTTCGCATTGATATCCGCGCCAGCTTCCAGCAACATTTTAACCAATTCCATTGTTTCGGCGCGAGAAAATTTATTTCATCAGGGAACTATCTTTATAATGTTTGAGACCTATTTTTAAGATTTATTGATTGAACTATGATAAAAAACAAAATGTAAATTGTTTTGGAGACGGTTATGAGGGTCGAGACGATCATTATTTGTTGTGCGATGACATATGGTTGCGGAGGAAGCAGTGAAGCGGTTTCGCCTAAAGAAAATAAGCCTGCCGTCAATCGGGATTTTGTCATACAACAAGAAAAAATAACTCAGCCGGTTGTAGTATTTCAATCCAACCGATTTGATTATCAGTTGGCGGATGTGTTGACCCTGGTTTTGGCGACTAAAACGGGCGCGGCCTTGAAACCGCATATCGATGAACTCATCCAAATGGATAAGCTTAAGCTGTCTGATTTACATCCGGGGCATTACGGCGAATCCGGCGAAGGCTGCGTTGTAAAAGAAGGGCGCTATTTTTATGAAGGTTTGTATGTGCTGCTAAACAAAAAACAAACCTTGGAAGAATTAGCCAGTTCTTTAGTTCATGAAGTAACCCATTATCAAATGATTAAAGAATTGGTCGGTTTTAATTTCGAATTCCCGGTTAAAGTCGCCGCATTTGAAATTTCCGCATTTGCCACACAATATGAGTTTATTGCCGAATTGGAATCGTTAAATTTGGCTGACAGGTCGATGATGTTTAAAGATGATGGGCGGCATGTCGCAGAAATAATGGACAGTGCTTTTCAACTGCGCGAAAACTGGTCGGATGAAGGCTATGAAGCCGTTTTTAAGCAACTGGTTAATTTCGGTTATCCGCAAACGGAATTGAATAGAACCATCAGTCAACGCAGTCAAAAGCAATGCGCCGGGCCGACCAAACAAGCCAGCCATGTCTATCCGGGCGGGTAAATTTGTTTCGCCGCCAGATTCGGATGTTATAAAATTTACGTTCCTCAGGTAGGTCAGGCTTCAGCCTGACAACGGATGCACGTTCCTTAATTCCGAAGCATCAAAAGCATCCACTTGTATAGCTAAGGATCTGGCTTCATCCGCTTTGATGATAATCTCCGCATGTTCCGTTTTTATGATGCCGTTTTCCAAGGCTATCGCCAGACAGGTGTCGCCGATTATTCCTTTGGGCAACAAGCCTTGTTTCTGCGCATCGCGTAATATTTTTTCCGCCGGAGCGGCTTGTAGCGCTAATTGAAAAGCATGTTCGATGCGTCCGGTGCAATCATTTTTATCTCGATTAATATAAATACCATGGGTTAAGCGATCTCTGGCCGGGTTATCCGATAATAATAAGGCCGCCGTCTGATGAATTAAATTGTCATCTGGGGGTGAATAAGGCTTGCCGAACGGGAACAATAACCCTCTTAAAATGAAAACAATCGGGCGTAAGGGTAATTTCCAGCAAACTGCTAACAATGACTGTTGCGCTTTGTATAAAGTGTGCTGACACGCCCAATGCAGCAGCGGCAGGTCTTCCTCAGGTTCGCCTTGATCCTGAAAATGCTTGAGTACGCTTGAACAGAGATAAAGATTACTGAGCGCGTCGGCAAATCGACCGGAGATTCTTTCTTTGCGTTTTAAGCCGCCGCCCAGCGTTAACAGCGCGAAATCGGCCAGTAGCGCAAAACCCGCGCTCAAGCGGGCAATGCGGCGATAATAACGCTGGCTAACCGTATTGCCCGGCGTTTTCAGTAGACAGGAGTTGGTCAATCCCAGCCAAAGCCCGGCCGCCAAGTTATGTAAAACGAAACCGATATGATTGAAAATGACCTCATCGAAGATTGCTAAACCTTGTTTTTCGTGATCGTGTTGCAAAGCCTGCATTTCTTTATGGATATAGGGATGGCAACGCACCGCGCCCTGGCCGAAAATCATCATGGTGCGGGTGAGGATATTAGCGCCTTCAACGGTAATGCTGACCGGAATGACTTGATATAGGCGTCCCAGATAATTTTTCGGTCCCAGGCAAATACCTGAACCGGCTTGAACATCCATGCCGTCGTTTATAATTCGCCGCATCCGTTCGGTTAATTCATATTTGATGATGGCGGAAGCGACCGAGGGTTTTTCGCCCTGATCCAAAGCATTCGCGGTAATGGTGCGGGCGGCGTCGATAATATAGGTTTCCCCGGCCATGCGCGCTAAAGCTTCTTCTATGCCTTCAAATTCGCCCAGCGGCAGATTAAATTGCCTGCGTATGCGTGCGTAGGCGCCGGTATTGCGACAACAAAACTTGCCGCCTGCAATGCTGAGGGCGGGTAAAGAGATACCGCGACCGGTGGCCAGACTTTGCATCAACATTTTCCAGCCGTTGCCGACTTGTTGTTGACCGCCGATCACGTAATCCAATGGAATAAATACGTCTTTGCCCCAGTTCGGGCCGTTCATAAAGGCTGAATTTAGCGGAAAATGGCGTTTGCCGATGCTGACACCTGGCGTATTGCGCGGTATCAAGGCGACGGTGATGCCGATTGCTTCTTGTTCGCTTAGGTAATGATCCGGGTCGAATAGTTTAAAGGCCAGACCGATCACTGTGGCGACCGGTCCCAGGGTGATATAGCGTTTTTCCCAATTCAAGCGTATGCCCAATACTTCTTTGCCTTGATGTTGGCCGCGACAAACTATGCCGACATCGGGCATGGCTCCGGCGTCGCTGCCGGCTTCCGGGCCGGTCAGGGCGAAGCAGGGGATTTCTTTGCCGCTGGCCAGTCTCGGCAGGTAATGTTGTTTTTGTTTTTCGGAACCGTAGGCTAATAGTAATTTAGCCGGACCCAGGGAATTGGGCACCATCACCGTCACTGCGGCGCTGGTGCTGCGGCTGGCGATTTTCATGACAATTTCGGAATGGGCGTAATGCGAAAAATCCAGACCGCCGTATTCGCGCGGAATAATCATTCCGCAAAATTTTTCTTGTTTGATGTAATCCCAGACTTCCTCAGGTAGGTCTTGGCGATGATGGGTTATATCCCAATCATCGAGCATGGCGCACAGGGTTTCCACCGGGCCGTCGATAAATGCCTGTTCTTCAGCCGTCAGTTTGGCGGCGGGTAAATCCAATAACACATTCCAATCGGGCGCGCCGGAAAATAATTCGGCATCCCACCAGACATTACCCGCTTCCAGCGCTTCACGCTCGGTTTGCGAGACCGGCGGCAAGGCTTTTTTCATCACTTGATAGATTGGGCGGCTGAAAACGGGGCGCCGTAAGGCGGGCAGATTCAGCAACAGCAATAAGAGGGCGATGAGGATGACCGGAATCAGCGCTATAACTGACATTTGCGTTTGCCAAAGCAGTGCGCCGAAATAGCCAGCCAAGGTCAAGCTGGATAGGGCGAGTGAAATGCGCTGATAAGCCAGCACGAACAGGATGAGTAGTAAACCGGATAGCCAAATAATCATGCTTGCCTCCTTCTTAACCTGCTTTGAACGGGCGAGTCAGACTAAAGTCTGACCTACGGTTGCTTATTGATGAATGAGCAAGCGCCGCCATGTTATTTCCGAAGTCGGGTAGGTCAGACTTCAGTCTGACAGCGATTGCTTATCAATGGATGAGCAAAGCGCCGTTATATTTTTTCAAGTCGGGTGGGTCAGACTAAAGTCTGACCTACAATTTTAGCTAATACACTTTTAATTTCTCAACGGTTTACCCGTCGCTAACATATGTTCCAATCTCGCCAGGGTTTGCGGTTGTTTGACCAACTCTAAAAATGATTCCAGTTCCAAAGCATATAAATCATCTTCCGTTAAGGGTTCGGTCATATCGGTATCGCCGCCGCTGATGACGTGCGCCAATTTGGTGCCGATGAGCACATCATATTCCGTAGCTTTGCCGACCATTAACAAGCTTTTGGCGGCCAGTTTTAAAGCTATCGCGGCTGTTTTGCCGGGCAAATGCAGCTCAGCCGGTTCCGGCGGAGTATAGTCGCGACTTAGCGTCAATACTTTGGCCTTGGCATCGGCTAGTAAATAATCTTTATTCATGATGATGTCGTCGTCGGGCGATAAAAGCAGCAATGCCTTGGCGTCAAATGCTGATGAAGAAACCGAAGCCATGCCTATCGTCTGAAAAGCTTTGGCGATAGGAGGCAATGGGCCGCCGAAGCGGTGCGGCTGTTTAAAGCAGC
>SPJK01025830.1_pt1 | contig 12915 bp, 12 predicted proteins | sample 3741771 | NCBI WGS metagenome assembly SPJK01 (sample SAMN10925997, study PRJNA522277) | cold seep metagenome | isolation source: Elba SIP-enriched marine methane seep metagenome, extraction at timepoint T2 | place: Italy: coast of Elba, Mediterranean Sea | reverse complement strand
GTACTTGGGTTTGTGTTGTGACTTGTTGGACTGCTGATAATGTACCCTGCCCTTTTTCCTGTCGATCGATGGCAATGGCAACACCACTCACTTCTGCACCGGCACATTTAATTAAGGCTACTGACTCACGAACAGATGTTCCGGCAGAGATCACATCATCAATAATCAGCACTCTTCCTGATAAAGCACTACCTACTATAACGCCACCTTCGCCATGATCTTTAACCTCCTTGCGATTGTAGGCATAAGGCACATTGCGACCACGTCGCGCAAAGGCAATCGCAATACTCGCCGCTAAGGTAATCCCTTTATAGGCTGGGCCAAACAACATATCAAACTCCAACCCAGCGGCTTCTATGGCATCAGCATAAAATTCGCCAAGTTTTAACAAGCTCTCCCCATCATTAAATAAACCGGCATTAAAGAAATAAGGGCTTAATCGACCGGCCTTGGTTTCGAATTCGCCAAACGTTAAAACCGCTTTTTCAATCGCAAATGCGATAAAATCATGTCTAAATTGATCTTGAGCGCTTTCTTGGGTCATATACTTCTCACAAAAATTAAAAGGACAAATTTTGAAGATTATATCGTTAAACCTGAATGGCATCCGTTCTGCATCAAATAAAGGCATGCTTACCTGGTTGCAAGAAGAGCAAGCAGATGTAATTTGCCTGCAGGAACTAAAAGCACAAGCCGACAAGATGACAGAGGAGATGCACAACCCGGAAGGCTATACAGGCTATTTCCATTATGCCGAAAAAAAAGGCTATAGCGGTGTCGGCATCTATGCTAAGAAACCAGCCGATCACGTCATTATTGGGTTGGGGGACGCTGATATAGACAGTGAAGGGCGCTATATTGAAGCACAGTGGGGCAACTTAAGCGTGATTTCACTCTACTTGCCAAGTGGATCCAGTGGTGAAGAAAGACAAAATTTCAAATACAGTGTTTTAGATCGTTTTTTACCACACTTGCAATCTCTCATGGCTTCTGGGCGTGATGTTGTCGTGTGCGGTGACTGGAATATTGCGCACAAAGAACAAGACTTAAAAAACTTTAAAGGCAATCGCAAAAACTCAGGCTTTTTGCCTGAAGAGCGCGCGTGGATGACTAAAGTACTTGATGAAGTTGGCTTTGTTGATGTCTATCGAAAACTCTACCCTGATACTACAGACGCTTGCTATACCTGGTGGAGTAACCGTGGACAGGCTTATGCCAAAAACGTTGGCTGGCGTATCGATTACCAGATTGCCACCCCTGCTTTTGCCACTAAAGCCATTGAGAGCTCTGTCTACAAAACAATAAAATTCAGTGACCATGCGCCACTGATCATGGTGTATCAAGATTAAACTTAATCAGCACTATTGTTTCGTGTTGATTGCGCTTGTTGTTGTGCCGTTAAATAGGCTTTGTACCACTCAGTTAATAAGCTTTGATCTGTTAGCGCAGCGTAAATAGCCAGATTAAATTCTTGCGCCTCGGTAGGATAGCCTAATGCCTCAAAAGCCTGCCGTGTGCCATACATCATGGCTTCTGCGCCAATCAGCGCGCCTAAATGCTGTGGGATTTCTTGATCTTGTAGACAAGCCTCAACGGACTGAGAATGCGCTTTGCGACAGACTGATGGGCGTATATGGTAAATCATGCATTGTGCATTTTTTAAAAAAGTACAGGCTTCCGGTTTTTGCTTTTTATCTATTGTCTCTACCGTTTTGCTTAGTCGCTGCATTATCTCAGCCTGTACTTCCTCAGGCATCTTTTTAATCTGTTCGGCAATAAACAGTGCCTCCGGCATGGTCACTTCTACTCTGCGACTCTTACAGCAAGAATCACAACCTTCCTTACACACCGCCTTGGGGATGCTTTCAAATGCAACCGCAACCACATGGTCCAGATTAAAGTGCACATGCTCATAAAAGTGAATGGCTTTTTCGGCATATTCACTCTGTGCAATCACAGCCATGCCGACTGCACGCACTTTTTCTGCAGCCTTGTTAAACTCGGCTTGTTCTTGCTCGGTTAATGCTGACACATCTGCTCCCCTTGCAGACTGGCCTGATCAATCCTTGCACCAGCTAGCTCTCACAAAATGGCAGTGCGAGACTTTGTATGACCGCACCCGTTGTCTTATCCTGCACAAACACTACCGCACCCGCATCACGCTCGTTCCATTTTGATCCAAGCGTAAATGCTTTCGAAAACATAGACTTATCATTTAAAGTATACCCGCCAAATAGTTTTCTGACCACATAATCGTGCTTAAGTGTTCGGCCGCGATTTTCGCCAGCATTGACAACGCTTTTTAACCCATTCTGATAAAGTGCTACATAAACATGCATATTTTCCGCACTAGATTTCGCATTAAGCGTTGCTTGTGCTTCTAGCCGCCATGGCGTTTGGTCTTGCGCCAACTGCAAGGTAAGTTTAGCTTTAGCTGGTTGCTGATTAACGTTCGCGGTTGTCTGGTCCAATGCATGGGAATGCCATTGTCGGTAGTCTTTACCGTTTAAGATAAATTGCGGCGTATAAACAAAACGTGAACCACCCAGCGCTGAATTTTGCCTTTGCCGTTGAGAGTATTCTGGCTTGGCGAATAAATCTGTCCAGCCAATGTAATCCCAATAATCCACATGAAACGCGAGCGGCGTTACATTGGCTTTATCTAAATTGACCTTGCTGATCCACTCATCAGCAGGTGGGCAGCTGCTACAGCCTTCAGAAGTATAAAGCTCTAATAATGAGGTAGTGAATTGCCCGCTCTGTGCACGACACTCCTTTGCCAGGGCGTTATTAATGCCAAACACAACTGACATCCCCACCACTATCAAACTGATCAAGTTACTCATGGTATTCATCCTGTTAGTTGGATAACTACTTAGTCTGATTTGGGTGTGATTACTTACAATGTGTTTTTATTTTGTTGCCAGGGCGCAATTTTGAAGAGCAATAACATACCTGGTATGGCGAGCAATGTGCAGACATAAAAGAATGATTCCCAGCCAAGGTGCTCCACCATGGAACCTGTCAGCGCATTAAAAAATGCACGTGGCACCGCCGATAAACTGGTAAATAGTGCTAACTGTGTTGCCGTATAAGCGGGATTGGTTTCTCTCGCCATATAAGCGACATAAGCTGCTGTACCCACCCCAACGCCAAACGCCTCTGCCCCGATGACTATGGCCAGCATACTGCGTTCAGCAGCGGCAATACTGTCAAATGGACCATGGCTCGCTAACCAGGCGAAGCCTAAAATCGTCACCAACTGGACAAAGCCAAATACCCATAGCCCTCGGTTAATGCCGATTTTCAGCATCCACAAACCACCGACAACAGCCCCAACAATTTGCATGATAAAACCACTGCCTTTGGCAATCGCACCGATGTCCGTTTTGCTATACCCCATATCCAGATAAAATGGCGTGGCTAATGCCGTTGCCATACTGTCGCCCAGCTTGTATAACAATATAAAAGTAAGTACTAACATCGCATGCTGCCAGCCTGCACGCTGAATAAATTCGGTAAAGGGCTCAATCACCGAGGCTTTCAAACTCTTGGGTGGAGTCGCCCGCTGTGGCTCACGACTGAATAGAGTCATTAAGATGCCAGGAATCATAAACAAGGCAACACTCCAAAATACTGAAGACCACGGTAAATGGTCAGCCAAAATCAATGCCAATGCTCCTGGTATCAGGCCTGCTATGCGGTAAGCATTCACATGAATGCTGTTGCCTAGCCCAAGTTCTTCATCACTGAGAATTTCACGCCGAAAAGCATCAATCACAATATCCTGACTGGCACTAAAAAAAGCCACCGTCGTTGAAATAACAGCGATACTGATGATATCGAATTCAGGATTGGTAAAACCATAAGCAGTAATGCTGGCAAATAAGCCAATTTGCGTTAACAGCATCCAACTGCGGCGGCGGCCCAAAGGTGCGATTAAATTATAGCGATCCATCAATGGTGCCCAGATAAACTTCCATGTATAGGGCAGCTGAATAAAAGAAAATGCCGCAATTGTTTTGAGGTCAATGCCTTCAGTGCGTAGCCAGGCCGGGAGCAGCTGCAAGAGCAAATACAAAGGCAAACCAGAACTAAACCCAAGAAACACACAAGCCAGCATGCGCCGATTAAAAACAGATTTCATGAGTTGGTTTTGCATTCTGCTGGTTTCTTTCTTGATGATATTCAGAATTTGATCAACACCATACCATAAGAAGTCGATTAGCTTGAGCAACAAAAAAGCCAGCAAAATACATGGCTGGCTTTTTTGATTCTACCGTTATCAGAACACTACAAGCTTAGAATCCATTGAACAATCGCGGTAATGTCTTCATCGTTGACTTGCGGGCTGTTCGGAGGCATCGGCATATTGCCCCAAACCCCTGATCCGCCAGCTTTAACTTTAGCTACCAACGTTGCTTTAGCAGATTTATCACCTTTGTATTTCTCTGCAACGTCTTTATAGGCTGGCCCCATGACCTTTTTATCAACGCCATGACAGAGTAAGCAGTTATTGGCTTTTGCCAACGCCAACCCGTCTACTGCCCAAGCCGACTGTGCCGAGAGGACAAATAATAAGGCAGCCATCATCTTTAATAATAGTTGTTTCACGTTATGTTCCTTAATCTTATAAGCTGAATACATTCATGGCACCACCGCCTGGCGCAGCATTGTATCTTGCCAGCTCTTTATAGCCGCCTGCAGCGCCTAAACCATCCGTATCATTGGTTAAACCAAGGTTCATCGCAACACCAGCCCAGCCACCAACACCTGACATCACGCCAAGGTATTGTTTACCTTTATGACTATAAGTAATGGCATTGCCAATCACACCAGAACCCACTTGAAAACGCCATAGCTCATCACCAGTCTTAGCATCCAGGGCCTTAAACCAGCGGTCCAAGGTTCCATAAAACACCAGGTCAGTGGCGGTCACTAACGCCCCACCCCAAGCTGAAAATTTCTCTTTTTTATACCAAATTGACATACCTTTTAAACCATCCCAGGCCATAAAGCCACCTAAGACTGCATCAGGTCCAGCAAACATCGTCAATGAGGCACCAACCCAAGGCTGGCCAGCAACGTATTTTGTCTCAACTGGCTCATAGGTCATACACACATGGTTTAATGGCACATAAAAAAGCTTTGTTTTTGGTGAGTAAGCAGCAGGCTGCTGATCTTTTGCCCCTAAAGCAGCTGGGCAAATACCCTTAGCATCATAATCTTGATGGGTAGAAAACTTTGGGTCTTTCACAGGCACGCCTGTTTTCATATCAATCTTTTTCGCCCAGTTCACAAATGGATGCATTTTTTCTGCCACAATTAGTGATCCATTCGTACGATCCAAGGTATATCCAAAGCCATTACGGTCAAAGTGCGTGGCTAACTTTTTACCTTCAGCGTCCCAAAGAATAATTTCATTCACACCATCATAATCCCATTCATCATGCGGTGTCATTTGATAACCCCATTTAGCAACACCTGTATCCAAGTCACGCGCAAACAGCGTCATTGACCATTTATTGTCGCCAGGGCGTACATCTGGATTCCAGGTACCTGGATTACCCGTACCATAATAGATTAAGTTCAGTTTTGGATCATAGGAATACCAACCCCAAGTTGGCCCACCGCCATGTTGCCAACCTTGTTTCACGGCTTGTGGCTTTAACCAGGTCTTCACGCCTAACTCTTTTTCAGGAAATTTAATCTGATCCATTGGCAAATTCTCAAACGAACCGCCCTCTTCATTGCCACCATTTACATCTTGGTAGACCGATAGCGCACTGTAGTGCGGGTTGGCGGCATTAAAGTCTTTGCCAATTTTAATTTCGGCATCTGAGCCAGTGCTATAAGCGCGCCATGCAAGGCTGCCATCCTGAATGTTGTAAGCAGAAATATAACAACGCACACCAAATTCCCCGCCAGAACAGCCAGTAATCACTTTGTCTTTAAAAACATGAGCTGCATTAGTATTCGTTGAGCCTGTTTTAGGATCCGTGACTTTTGTATCCCAGATTTTTTGACCCGTTTTTGCATCCAGCGCAACGAGCATCCCATTATTCTGTTGCAGGAATAACTTTCCATCACCATATGCAAGTCCTTTGTTTACGGTGTCACAACACATCACCGCCTGTACATCTGGATCTTGCCTAGGAAAGTAAGTCCACAAGATCTTCTGGTTATCATTCAGATCCAGTGCATAAACATTGTTTGGGAACGGTGTGTGAATATACATCACGTCATTGATGACTAATGGCGCCCCTTCATGACCACGATTCACTCCGGTTGCAAAACTCCAAGCCATTTTCAAGTGTTTGGCATTGGCTTTATTAATCTGGTTTAAACGACTATAGCCAGTATTAGCATTGTCTTTTCTTTGTGCGGCCCAATGCTGGTCATTACGCATCAGCGCATCCAAATCTTTTGCCGCATAGGATGGCTGAACCACGAGTCCGATCAAGGCTGCGCTAACGGCAGCATGTAATCCATATTTCATTTCATTCTCCAGTTCTACTTCAGTATTATTCTTAAGGGTTAACTTTAGTGTTTTAACTTTGATAGCGCCTGCAAGTTAATGGCGCTATGCAGTGATTAAATGGCAACCACTGTGCCAATACTGATTTTCGCCATTAATGAAAATTTATTTACCTGATAAATCAATCTGTTATAGTGTGTTAATGAATAATTACTGTCGAGCAAACAGCGGGCTAAAACTGTGTCAAAATGGCACAACTGTTCAGTTATACTGTTCAATCCTGCCGTTACAGTTAGTAAAAAACTGATGAAAACACCCATCTCCATCCGCAAAAGTCGTGAGGCATTTATCAATAAAAATAAGTTAACCTCTGGACAAGTCGCCGAAGCGATTGAGCGCTCATGGCGCAGGTGCCTGTCTAATCAAATAGGTACAACAGCCCCAGACACACCAGTTGTGATCACCGCAGAATCATTGGCAGAGCGCAAAGCGCAAAACCGGCTGTTAATCTCTCATGCAGAGCCAGAAATGGCGACCTTGAGTGAGCAGATTGCACATACACGTAGCATCGTGATTTTGACTGATAACGATGGCATCATCTTAAAAAGCATGGGTGACCATAGCTTTGTCAGCAAAGATGAAAAAATTGCACTATCGCCAGGGGCTTCCTGGAATGAAAAAGACCGCGGTACCAACGCGATTGGTACCGCACTGATTGAGCAATCTGCCCTAACGGTGCAGGGCGCAGAGCATTATATGGCGACCCATCACAACCTAAGCTGTGCTGCGGTGCCTATTTTTGGCGCACAGCAAGAGCTGCTCGGCACCTTGGATGTCTCTAATGATAATTTAATACCGCAACAGCACACGCTTGCACTGGTTAAAATGGCGGCACAAATGGTCGAGAATCGTCTATTTAAATCTGCCCACCAAGCGGATATTGTTGTGCACTTTCACTCCCGCGCCGAGTTTATTGGTACGTTATGGGAAGGTATTGCTATTTTTGATGCTGATGGGCAATTCATTGCCATCAACCGTAGCGGACAGTTTCAACTAAACCTTGATCTGGCAGCCTTTAAAGACCAGTCCATTCATCTGCACTTTAACCAACTGTTTGATACCTCATTACAGACATTTAAGCAACGAGACCAACAGGCCAGTGCATTCATCACGCCGACAACTTTAAGCAATGGCGCACGTGTTTATGTTCGGGTTGAGTTTTCGACAGATAGCGGAACACATTCCGCACCGCAACCAACGGCTAGAACATACGCCCCGAGTAATGCTGCAAACCTGGATTTACTCAATAGTGGCGACCCACAGCTGGCAAAAGCCATCAAGCAAGTTAAGAAAGTCCTGCATAGTGACATACCAATCGTTATTCAAGGTGAAACAGGCGTTGGCAAAGATGTGTTTTCGCGCGCTATCCACGAGGCAGGCCCAAGAAGTGCAGGCCCCTGGATTGCTGTTAATTGCGCGGCATTACCAGAGGGACTCATTGAGTCAGAATTGTTTGGCTACGAAGAAGGTGCCTTTACGGGTGCTAAACGAAAAGGCAGTCAAGGCAAGCTGGTTCAAGCCAATGGTGGTACTTTATTTCTTGATGAAATTGGTGACATGCCACAGGCTTTACAAGCTAGATTGTTACGTGTGCTACAAGACAGGTCAGTAACCCCTTTAGGTGGCACACAAGCCATTGATGTTGACTTCACACTAGTCAGCGCCACAAATCAAAATCTAAAAGAAAAAGTCAGCAATGGGTCGTTTAGAGCCGACTTGTATTATCGGATCAACGGCTTAACGATCAGCTTACCGGCCTTAAGAACTAGAACTGACCTTACAGCAATCATTAAACTGATTTTGCAGATTGAACAGGCCACAGAGGTGAGTATCGACACAACCGTTATGCAGACCTTCGCCGAACATCCTTGGCCTGGCAATATTCGACAGCTACACAATGTGCTGCGCACAGCCATTGCACTCTGTGACGACAATAACATCTCACTGACCGACTTAACACAGGATTTTCTTGATGAGATGCAAGTCGATACCGCTGAACAAGCCACCACAACGATAGGCGCAGTCACTGACACACTGATTCAACGCGTTATGCAGCAACATGCTGGCAACGTCTCAGCTGCTGCACGCACGCTGGGCATTAGCCGCAACACACTGTATCGCAGGCTAAAAGAAATCAACCTAGTGTGATGACTCGACGCGGTACATTGCCAGACTACCCAATAAATTAGGTTTAAAGGTCACTGGCTTGTCACCAGTTAAGATTAAACGCTCTTTGATCAAAATCTGGTGTTGTTCACAAAAGGCTTCAAAGTCTTTTGTCGTGCATAAATGCACGTTTGGGGTGTTATACCACGCATAAGGTAATTCTTCGGACACTGGCATTTTTCCTGTCAGATTCTGTAACCGATTACGCCAATAACCAAAGTTAGGAAACGTTACAATCGCCTCTTTACCCACGCGTAGCATTTCTTTAACAATAGCCTCGGTGTTAAACATGGCTTGCAACGTTTGTGACAAAATCACCGTATCAAAAGACTGGTCCTCAAAGCCCTGCAAACCTTCTTCAAGGTTCATTTGAATCACGTTAATGCCTTGCGTCATCGATGCCAACCAGTTTTCGTCGTCTTTTTCGACACCATAACCTGTGACTCGGCATTGCTCTGCCAGATAGTGCAATAATGCGCCATCACCACATCCTAAATCGAGCACTTTTGTGTTGGGTTTGACCCAGTTAGCGATGATCTCAAAATCATAACGCGCGCCCGCATTTTTTTGTTTTGGTGTTAACTGATTGACATTCATGCAGACTCTCCCACCGTAATCTGCGCCAAATAATTGCGCATAATATTGTGATAATGTGGGTCGGGCAGTAAGAAAGCATCGTGCCCTTGTGCAGCAGTCACCTCAGCATAACTGACCGTGCGCTCGTTATCTAACAAGGCCTTAACAATCTCACGCGAACGATCCGGCGAAAAACGCCAATCACTGGTAAATGACAACACTAAGAACTTGGGCTGATGGTCAGACTTCAATTTATCTTGCGCAAACACCGCACTTAGGTCTCCACCAAACGCTTTTGCCGGGTCGTAGTAGTCCAGCGCTCTGGTCATGCGGATATAAGTATTCGCATCAAAAGTACCAACAAATTTATCACCTTGATAGCGCAGGTATGACTCCATCTCAAACTCAATATCAAAGGTGTATTTAATTTCGCCTTCTCTTAGCTTGCGCCCAAACTTAGCGCCCATGGCATCATCACTCAAATAGGTAATGTGTCCCAGCATACGTGCAATACGTAAACCGCGCGCTGGCACGGTATTGTGTAGGTAATAATCACCATCATAAAATTCAGGATCCGTGATAATCGCCTGACGGGCCACATCGTTAAAGGCCATGTTTTGTGCAGTTAAATTGGGTGCTGAGGCGATGACCAAGGCATAACGGGTACGCTCCGGAAAATCCAAGGTCCACTGCAAAGCCTGCATGCCGCCAAGGCTGCCACCAATCACAGCAGCGAGTTGCTCAATCCCTAAATAATCTAGCAATCGCGCTTGAGACTGTACCCAGTCTTCGACTGTTACAATCGGAAAGCTCGAACCCCAGGGCTTATTAGTTGCGGGATTAATACTGGCAGGGCCCGTGGTGCCATGACATCCACCAAGGTTATTCAAGCCAATAACAAAAAATTTATTGGTATCTAGCGGCTTGCCTGGGCCAATCAAATTATCCCACCAGCCAGGGTACTTATCCTCTGCAGCATAGCGCCCAGCAACATGGTGTGTGCCTGACAATGCATGGCAAATTAAGACCGCATTGGATTTATCTGCATTAAGCTTCCCATACGTTTCGTACACCAGTTCATAAGACGGCAATACATCTCCACTCGTTAAGGGTAGAGGTGTCTCAAATGCTGCGGTTTGGGGTGTGACCAAGCCTACTGACTGGGGCTGGTCAACTGATCGTATTTCTGACATGCGGCTATTATACTTTTTTATCTGTTGAATTTATATGCCAAGACTAAACAGCGATTGCACGCCTGCTCAATGGCCAATACCAAGCCACTCTGGAAGTGCAGCAATAGACCCAATCACGGCTTCGGGCTGCACCTGGCTTTTGCCCGCATAATCAGCACGGTACTTGCCTGTCTTGACCAAGACGCCTGTGATCCCTGCATCCTGTGCACCACCAATGTCTGAATCAATGTCGTCACCAACCATGATGACTTCATCAGCTGTGAGTTGCAGACTGTCCAACGCCGCTTGAAAAAATGCCTGTGAGGGTTTACCAATTATCAGCGATTCTGTTTGGCTGGCATATTCCAAACCAGCGATAAACGCCCCAATGTCCATTTGCAAGCCCTTTTCTGTCTGCCAAAACCGGCTTTTATGCATGGCGAGCAAGGTTGCTCCATTCATCAATCGGTCAAACACCTGATTTAAGAGTGTATACGTCCATGCATGACCAATGTCGCCAACAATAATCACGTTGGCCTCAGTATCCGATTGTGCAAAGGCGCTAAAATCCTGCTTAACATCGTCTGCCAGCAATAACTTGCAGACAGGATTGTGTTGTTGGTTCAAATAATTAACCGCAGCCTGTGGTGCACTCATGATTTCATCAGCCGCCACTGTAAAGCCCAATCGATGCAGTTTTTGTTGAATCGACGCCACGGACAATGTACTGGTATTGGTCACAAAGCGACACTGAAAACCTGCAGCTTTGATCGCGTTGACAGCCTCAATCGCACCTTTAATCGGCTGCCCGCCAACATATAAGACACCGTCCAGGTCAATTAATATACCTTTGACTGTTTTGCTTGTACGCACCATGTGCATGCCTCCTTTGGTCAATAACAGGATTCAAGCAAAATTCATACAAACTGATCGAGTTTAATGTGCTTTGTGTTTAAGATAATAGTGAGTGTTCACATTCTTAACCCAGCGCCCTTCGCGAAACATCTCAATCAACTTACGCGCTCGGCTGGTTTCCAGCGTCTCAAAGCCATTAATATCGCGATCCAAAAAGTCAGTTAAACCCGTGATATTCGCCAGCTCGACGCGGCTGACTTGTTGATAACCCATCGTCCACTTATGAAAACTGCGATGCGCCAGCGGCTCTTCAATCAGTTTCATCACTTGTAAGTGCCGTTTGTCCTGGCCGATTTTGTCAAACAAACGATCAATGATCGCCTTTTCGCCTTCCAATACTTGAAAAAAACAGCCATCCATATACAACAACATGCCGGTAATATCTTTCGTGTCATTATTCTCACGCGCCTGCTCCAACAAGGCAATCAGCTCATCATGCGTCATCAAATGCGCTGCAATACTGGTATAACAGAGTAAAGTTAATTCATGATCTTCATGCATCACACCACTCCTTATATAAGGACTATATTGGTATGACAATGATATTAAGAGAAGTTCTAGAAAAGCGCGGCGTTAAGCCGCCCAATGTTGACTGACAATTAACGGATTTTTACCCATGGTCACACGGTCATTCCCACCTAAATCCTGCACAGTAGCAATATCAACCAAACCAGTCTCAGCCATCAAGCCTTGCACAGCTTTAGCCTGGTTATAGCCATGCTCCAGCATAATCCAGCCTTGCGGCGCTAAGAACACAAGACAATCCGCCAAAATGCGTCGTATGTCATCCAAGCCATCGGCACCAGAGGCCAAGGCACTGGTTGGCTCAAACCGCAAATCGCCCTGGTTCAAATGTTGATCGTTTTCTTCGATATACGGCGGATTGCTCACGATCAAATCAAAAGTACGTCCAGCTAAAGCATCAAACCAGTCACTGTGGATAAACGCAACATGCTGCTTGATCTCTAGTCTTTCAGCATTTTCCTGCGCCACCGCCAAGGCTTGCTCAGAAGCATCAACCGCCATCACATCAGCCTCAGGCAGTGAGTGAGCAATCGCTAACGCAATCGCCCCAGTCCCAGTGCCTAAGTCCAGAACACTGACTCCGTCATTCCCATGAAAATGGGAATCCAGCGTCTCCAACGCAACCTCTACCAACGTCTCAGTATCCGACCTTGGAATCAGCGTATCCTCAGACACCTTGAATGACAAACCATAAAACTCCCGCTCACCTAAAATATAAGCAATGGGTTCACCTTTTGAACGTCGCCCAACTAAGGAGGTATATATTGATAATTGTTGGGCAGACAATAAATCATCTGCATGTGCAATTAACCAAGCATGATCAACCTGCAACACAGCTTGCAATAATAGTTGCGCTTCTAGACGGGCTTCGTCACTATCAAGTCGCTGAATCGCCTGTTGCAGTACCTGACGTACTGTTGCCATGAGTATGAAAGGCTTACGCCTCCTCCCCCATACTTGCCAGCAAATCTGCCTGATGCTCAGCAGCTAACGGCACCACTAGTTGATCCAAATCACCCTCTG
>SPJK01011545.1_pt1 | contig 12918 bp, 14 predicted proteins | sample 3741771 | NCBI WGS metagenome assembly SPJK01 (sample SAMN10925997, study PRJNA522277) | cold seep metagenome | isolation source: Elba SIP-enriched marine methane seep metagenome, extraction at timepoint T2 | place: Italy: coast of Elba, Mediterranean Sea | reverse complement strand
CGGCTGCTTATTCAATCACGCAAGGTTTACGCGATCTATTGCAGGCACAAAATACGCAAGTGATTAGTGTGCATCCAGGGCCAATTGCTACTGACATGGCTACTGCCGCGGGTATCGGAGATATTGCTGAACCACCAAGCCTGGTTGCAAATGCCATTATTGAGGCGATCGAAAATGGCACTTTTCATGTTTTCCCTGACAGCATGGCCAAACAAATTGGCGAAGCCTACAGTGCTTATTCGGCAGCGGTAGTTGAAGCCAGTTTAGAAGAGGCGTAAGCTTTTTAAACTTTAAATTAAGTTGAGATTGCCATGAAAGCATTCGCAGAAATTTATGATCGTGCAGCAGAGCGTAAAGGCGGAGAAGAGGCTTTGCAAGCTTTACTCCCCACAGGAATTTTAGATAGATCAGCACTCACGGCAATTTCAAATGACCGCTACCTATCCGCGATGACAGAGGGGGTTTTTAAAGCAGGTTTTGTTTGGAAAGTGGTCGAAAACAAATGGCCTGCTTTTGAAGCTGCCTTTTTTAATTTTGATGTTAGTGCCTGTGCGTACATGACGCCTGAGGAACAAGCTGAAATTGCAAAAAATGCTAAGATTATTCGAAACTTAAGCAAGATAAAAACCGTGCCACTCAATGCGCAAATGATCATTAGTCAGGCGCAACAATACGGCGGTTCGTTTGGGGCGTTTATTGCCGAGTGGCCAGACGAAGACTATGTAGGCCTGCTGGCTTTTTTAAAGCAAAACGGTGCAAGATTAGGTGGCAACACAGGACCATATTTTTTACGTCGGATGGGTAAAGACGGCTTTATCTTAGGCCGCGATGGCGTGGCGGCGCTGATTGAGGCTAATGTGATTGAAAAGCCTCCCACCAGCAAAGGTGCGATGCAAAAAGTGCAAGCAGCGTATAACCAATGGCGAGAAGAGACAGGCCATTGTTTTGCTGAGCTAAGCCGAATACTTGCACTTTCTATTGATGCAGTCTAAAGCTAGACTACAGCATCGCAAAGCTTGGTGACTGCCGCTTGGAGCTCTGTGTGGTATTCACCAGCTTTGAGCGTATTGCTTTCTTTGTCAAAGTGGTCATTAAAGTTTGGCAGGCTCATATGCGCCACAACATTGCCGCCAAAGCGTGGCAATGCGTTTAATGCCAGCTCTAAAATAGTAATACCGCCGCGACCACCGGGCGAGGTGGCCATCAGCAACATTGGTTTTTCTTGAAAGATATTGCGGTCTATGCGTGTACACCAGTCAAACAGGTTTTTAAAAAACGCAGGGTAATAGCTGTTATGTTCAGCCGTGGACATGATGAGCATATCGGCCTCACCTAATTTGGCGAGAAAGGCCTTAGCATTCTCGGGTTGGCCTAACGCTGTTTCTACATCTTCGCTATACATCATGACGGAATAGTCATTGATGTCCAGGACTTCAACCTCTGCATCTGGTATCAAGCTGGCGGCATAGGCAGCCAGTTTTTTGTTGATCGATTCGCGTTTGTTACTAGTAGAAAAGGCAATTACTTTCATCAATGCTCCTTAAAGTCCATATGATTTGAGTGTTAACAGAGTGATCATAGCAAGGTTAAGGTTTTGTTAAAATGACAATCTATGTTTTACACCAACCAGCCCCCCAAACTTTTTGATAGTCGTAAGCATGGTGCCGCGTCTGGTGCAGAACTTTTTATTGTAGAAGGCGACTCAGCTTCACAAGCCGTTGCAGCGCAGCGCGACTGGCAGTTTCAGGCAGTATTGCCGATGCAAGGCAAGCCGATGAACCCAATGCGCGTGACCCAACAGAAAGTAGAAGACAATGTTCTATATGCCGCACTGATTCAGACGATTGGTACGGGTGTTGGCGATGCAATGCATAGTGAGCAAAGACGTTATCAGCGCATTATTTTATTAATGGACCCTGATGCTGACGGTATTCACTGTGGTGCATTATTGACGCTATTCTTTTATCGGTGGATGCGTCCTTTGCTGGAGGCTGGTTGTTTATATCTGGTGCGCCCACCGGTCGGTCAGCGCGTAGAATTAGCCTCACAAGAAGTTGAATATGCCTATACGGTGCCAGCGTTTCGTCAATTGTTGGAATCCAGTCAAACCTGTGCTTATGACACAATGAAGTATCGCGGGCTGGCTGGTATTCCACAAAAAAGCTTAGCGGCTTGTTGCATTAACCCTGATACACGCAAGCAACTACCGCTGGGGATAAAAGATGCTCACATGGCGAAAAAAGCGTTTGGATAAAAAATTAAAGCCTTTTAAATAGCAGCCGTTATCTTAGTTGATAAGACTCTTTTAATTTGAAGGATGTGGGTATGGACGTTAGTAATGTTGCAAATCTTGCTACAGGCTTGAGTAATCAAAAAACAGCCGTTAATGTGAATACTGAAATGGCAAAAATTGCGAATACCGATGCCAAGATCAAAGGTGATGGAGCGTTACAATTAATTGAAGCCGCCTCTCAACCTTCTAAACCACACGGCAGCTTAGTGCACAATATCAATACGACAGCTTAATGTTGTTTAATGTGAGCGTTGTCTGAACTTAAGTCTCCTCAGCAATATTGTGTGATACGCTGCCCTTGCTGAGACTGTTTACCCGTTAAACAGTCGGGTATATTGAATACACATTGTTAATTCGTATCTCCTGTAAAAAAGCGGTATATTGCGCAAGCTTTGCAATCCTGCAAAGAGCATTATCAAAAAAAGAATACCAACTATGATGGCACCAGCGCGTATGGTTGCCAGCACGACTTCCTGACAGTAAGAATACGGTTTGTTGATTACGGTTGTGGCAATTGGCTATCTTTCTCATCTGTTTGGTGATGTGCTTACGCCAGCAGGCTAGCCATTGTTATATCCAATCAAGTATCGGTTTACCACGCCCTGGAAGAGGCAGGCGGTTCAGGTGAGTGTATTGTGGTAGTGCTATATGGTTTTTTGCCTTGGCACTGTATACCGAATGGTACTTGTTTGTGTGGCAGCAGATACCGTTATGCGTGGATTAACAATGTCATCGATAAATAAAAAAAGCCGCAATCATGGCGGCTTTTTGCATAGTGTCGTTTGGGATTAAATGCGCACTTTTCTACCACGTACCTGCATCAAGCTAAAAAGACTAAAGCCAAACAGCATTAATGCTAATGTGTCTGCTTCTGGCACAGCACTGACAGCAGGGCGCCCAACGGTAAATGAACCTGTGTAAATACCGCCAGCAGATGCACCACCAACGTTAAATGCGTAGCTGCCAGCCGCTAACACTTTTTCTGAAATACTACTTCTATATGCATTTGCTGGGCCAGCAATCGGGGTGAAGCTATCTTGGCCAAACAATTGACTGCCACCGGACAGTGAAACAGAGGTGTTAAAAGAGTTAAGCATGTTAAAGCCATCAACAGAGCTGGTAAAGGCAAACGGTGTTGCAACAGTAAAGGTGTAGCTATCACCAAAATTGCCCGAGATGTTAAAGTCAAACACTGGTTGCGTTGACTGTGGAGTGACTGTTCCCAAGTTAAAAATTGCAGCATTAGCAGTGATGCTTGCTAATAATCCTGTTGCCAAGATTAACGTTTTAAGTGTTGCTTTCATCCTTATTCCTAACGAATACGTTTATCTATCGAAGTGAAACTATATCGCTGATAAAAGTAACCAACAATAGCCTGTTTGGGCCAAAAGTGGCCTTCAATTTGTAAAACATTATTATCTATTTCATTTGTATTAAAGTGGTCGATGTCAGCTGTCGTAATTGTGGGGTTTAATCGTAAATTCTTTGGACAATAGCAATGAGTTAGGCCAATCGAGCCATTGACGGTCATTCCACAGCGTTGCAAAATTTATCAACCTTGAATTTTGGAATCAGCATGAACCGTCGTAACTTTCTAAAAGCTGCAGGCATTAGCAGTGCAGCATCAATGGCTTCTTTTTCGCCATCCGCAAAGGCTATAGGTCTTTTTGACCCTTTGAATTTCTTTCCAACAAATTATAAGAAACTTGTGCCAGAGGTGTTTTGGACAAATAGGCCACCGGCTTACTCTCCAGTGTTAATCATTGGTAGTGGGTTTGGAGGATCCATTGCCGCTCATCGCTTGACACAAGCTGGCATTCAGTGCGCAGTTTTAGAGCGTGGCAGCCATTGGCCAACTGATAACAAACGAGAGATTCACCCACATGATTCAACGCCAGATGGCCGTAGTTACTGGCATCGTACAAGTGCTACGCCACTTAATGGCCTGAACTATAAACTTGATAAGTTTGGCGGCATGCTGGATACCACAGATTATGACAATATCAGCGTCTGGCGCGGTTCGTGTGTGGGTGGTGGTTCTAAGGTTTTTACTGGTGTAATGATCGAACCTCAAAAGCAGTATTTTGAAGATATTTTTGGCGATACAGTTAGTTATAAAGAAATGCACGAAAAGTATTATCCACGTGTTCGCACTATGCTAAACCTTACGCCATTGCCAGATGCTTTATATAACGCTTACCCATTTGGCCATAGTCGTATTTGGGATGATCAGGCGCGCAAGGCTGGTTATACGACGTCTAAGGTAGATGGGCTCTGGAACTGGGATGTGGTGCAAAATGAGATCAAGCTGAAAGTACGCAGATCCGCAATTAAAGGTGAAAGTAATCATGGTAACAGCAATGGTGCCAAGTTTGATATGACGCAAAACTATTTGCGCTATGCTTATCAAAGTGGTTTGGCGAGCGTGCATCCAAACATGCAAGTCAAAGACATTGGCTATGACAAAGATGTTGGCTACACTGGTGCAAAAGGCCGTTATCTGGTTCAAGTCGAGCATCTAGATCCCTTTGGTAACGTGCTTGAGACTTTTATTATTTCTTGCGATAAACTCATTTTATCGGCAGGTTCAATTGGCACCACTGAGTTGCTGATGAAAGCGCAAGGTAAAGGTTATCTCAAAAATTTAAACGAACATGTTGGTCAGGGTTGGGGTACCAATGGTGATGCTTCTGCCTTACGCTCGGGTGGTCCGATTAGGGGGTTAACCCAAGCAGCTCCTTGTGCAAGTAAGCTGGAGACAGTCGCCAGTAACGGTATGCCAGTCACGCTGGAAAACTGGTACCCAGTGAGTGTGCCAGGCAATATTGGTTTAAATGCGTCCTTAAGCATGGTTTATGACGACACAAATCGTGGCCGCTTTAAATATAATGCAGCTACAGACTCGGTAAAACTTGAGTGGGCTAAAGATGGTAATCAAGGTGTTGAGGATGCGACACGCGAAATTAACGACCGTATTGCTGATGCCAGTGGCACTCGACCCGGTTTGGGGATATTATCACCTGATGTGAATGCTAAATTTACTGCACACCCGCTTGGTGGTGTCGTGCTGGGCAAAGCGACCGATGCATATGGCCGTTTAGATGGCTACGAAGGTTTGTATGTAATGGATGGTGCTATGGTCAATGGTTCAACCGGAGCAGTTAACCCATCATTAACCATTAGCGCACTAGCAGAGCGTAATATTGAGCGTATTATCGCTGAGGATTTTGCTTAAGTAACCTTGGTTGACACGCATTACGCTAAAAAGCCTTGTTTAATCACGAGGCTTTTTTAGTCGTTAATCGTGTTGGTTTATTCACTTAAGCTAAGTTGGTAGTGTGTATCAAACATCGCTCCAGGTTTGAGCGTCATCATGCCAGGCTTTTCAGTCAGGTGGCCACTGGTGGCTGATGGGTCATCATGGCTATACCATGGCTCAAAGCAGATAAACGGCGCATTGGGCTTGGACCATAGGCCAAAGTGGGGTGCACCGCCTGTGTCCATGGTAAGCCTAAGTCCTTTGTGACGGTGTTTTAAATGAATTTGATGGGACTGGATGTTTTTAAAAATTAACGCGTCCTGGTCAAATAATGATTCACTGATTGGGATGATGCTTTCGTTATTCAAATAAGCCTTGGTTGGTTTTTCACACAGCAAATCATTGTCTAAAAAATAACAGTCAAGCGTTTCTTTTTGCGAAAACGCGATAAAGTAATCAGATAAGGCACCATCATCCAACGGCAGACGTAATGCTGGATGTGAGCCAAGGGTGAAATACATGACAGTATTTCCCACGTTGGTGACTTGGTAGGCGACAGTTAGACCATCGCTAGTCAAACTAAACGTTACTAAGAGTACAAAGTCGAATGGATAGCAACGTTTGGTTTGGTCATCGGCGCGCAGGGATAGGCTGAGGGCGTGCGGATGGTGTTGTTCAATGCCAAAGTCAGCCGTTCGCGCAAAACCGTGCTTACTCAGCTGGTAAGTCTGGTCATTAAAGCGATATTGTCCCTCTTTTAAACGACCAATGATTGGAAACAAAATGGGTGCGCGGCCCTGCCAGTAGTTAGCATCACCTTGCCAGATATATTCTTCGCCAGTGGCGGTGTTCTTGAGTGATTGTAGCTCAGCGCCTAATGTTGTAATGCTGGCAGAAAGCTTGCCACGTGTGATGGAGTGTAACATAGTACGGTTAGTCGCGTGGGTGGTTAGCCCACGCGCAGGCAAGGCTTATTGGATCGCTAATAATTCTACTTCAAAGACCAATGTAGCATCTGGACCAATCACTGGGCCACTGCCGTTAGCACCATAAGCCAGCGCAGAAGGAATGGCGAGTTCAAATTTATCACCGACTTTCATGAGTTGCAGTGCTTCGACCCAACCTGGAATCACACCGGTTACTGGGAATACGATAGGCTCACCACGGTCATAAGAGCTATCAAACACAGTACCGTCAGTCAATGTGCCTCTGTAATGGACTTGTACCTGATCATCTTTTGTCGGTTGTGCACCGTCGCCAGCGCTAAGCACTTTATATTGTAAGCCAGATTCTGTGGTGGTTACGCCCTCTTTTTTAGCATTTTCTGCTAGATAGGCTTCACCTGCCTCTTTATTTTTAGCAGCACCTTCGGCTTGTTTTTCCTGGCTGATTTTTTGCATTTCTTCAACCGTGCTGCGTTTGTCTGCGTCTGATAAACGCGAGGCATTGCCTGCCAGCACGTCGGATACAGCCATGACTAACGCATCAGTATCTAGCTCGATGCCATCGTTTTTTAATTGTGTCGCCATGTTTTCGCCAACAATATAGCTCAGGCGTTGTTTTAATGAAGTTAATTCGGTTGTCATTGTGTGTTCTTTCGTTATGGGGTAGTAAAGGGGAGTACGATGAGTTTTGCTAGCGCATCCGAGTATGCAGCATTATACAGCATTGATTCTGCTAAATAATACGGTGGCGCCGCTGGCTAAACTAGTGGAGGCCGCTACTAGCCAAAAATAGACTTAAGCTTGCTAGTCAGAATTTTTACACCGCAAAAAAAGCATTTAGCAAAGTTGCCATCCGCATGTTTAAAGCGTTTTTTGAGTGGTTGTTTAACTTCCCAAGTGCCTTTATAGCCGTTAGGAAAGATCACCAGATCACCTGCCTTGAATGTGGTTGAGGGTCCGCCATCTTCTGGTGTGATCTCACATTCGCCTTCTAAAATGAGCGCGTGTTCGGTGGTGACAAATGCCCATGGAAAGGTTGAGACTTCTTTTTGCCAGGTTGGCCAGTGTTGCGTGCCCATTGCTTTTAACGCAGCTTCTGTTGGCTGAGTGACGCTTATTGCTTTCATTTTGTTTCCTAAGTAGTGATGATGTAAAAATAGTTGCGAGCATTATACCTAGCTTAGTCAGCTTTGTTTGGGTCAGGCGGTTTTACACAGAGGAACCTTGCTATTTGTGTTTGCCGTGCAGGTATACTAATAACCTAACCCCTTGTTTAATCCATTTGGAGTGTTGATTTGAACCCCAAAAAAACCTTAGCCGTTAGTATCGGGCAATTTAGCAGTGCGGGTGTCAAGCCCATTAATCAGGACTTTCATGGTGCTGTTGTTCCAGAGCAACCCTTATTAACCACCAAAGGAATTGCGGTGGCGATTGCCGATGGCTTTAGTACCAGCCAAGTCAGCCAGACAGCCAGCGAAGTCGCGGTGCGGTCTTATTTAAGGGACTACTACAGCACAGCAGATAACTGGTCAGTGAAAGAATCCGCCACACGTGTGTTGACCGCCACCAATAAGTGGCTCAATGCCCAGATGAAAAGCATCACAGATAACTATAACCGTGACAAAGGCTATGTCTGTACGTTTAGTGGGATGGTGTTTAAGTCTAATACGGGGCACTTGTTTCACACAGGGGATTCCAGAGCCTATCGCCTGGTTGGTCAGTCGCTTGAGCGTTTGACCGAGGACCATGTACACATTGCACACGATGGCTATAGCTACCTGACACGGGCAATGGGACGGCAGGATTTTATTGAGTTTGATTACAAAAACTTTAATTTGTCAGAAGGTGATATTTTTATTCTTGCCACCGACGGCGTGTATGAATTTATCGATAAGCCCACCCTGATTGATACGATTTACCAAGGTATTAACGATCTGGACCAAGTGGCTAAAACCCTGGTCGAAAAAGCACTGGCAGCAGGCAGTGACGACAATCTAACGTTGCAAATTATCCGAATTGACAGTTTGCCACGCCACGGTTTTGACGAGTTGCGTCAACTGGCGATAAGTTTGCCTAAGGCCGCAGAGCTTGATGACGGGATGAAGTTTGATGGTTTTGAGGTGATTCGCATGATGTACCGCAGTCATCGCAGTCAGGTCTATTTAGCAAAAGACCTTGATACTAAAGAAACCGTTGTGCTCAAATTACCCGCCCCAGAGTTAATTGAAAACGAAGACTATATCGAAAACTTTTTATTAGAAGATTGGGTAGCACAGCGTATAAATAACAAGCATGTGCTCAAGGCCATTGCTCCAGCGCGCAAGCCGAACTATTTATACACTGTGACTGAATACATCAAAGGCAAAAGCCTGAGACAGTGGATTAGAGAAAATCCCAATCCCGATTTTTATCAGGTGAGAAACATCATTGAGCAAATTGCCACAGGTTTGCAGGCATTCCACCGCCAAGACATGATTCATCAAGATTTGCGACCAGAAAATGTCATGATTGACGAAGAAGGTGTGGTCAAGATTATTGATTTTGGGGCGACTAAAGTGGCTGGGATTTCTGAGATTCATCCCAAGAATGAAGGCCTTGTAGGGACGTTTTCTTTTTCTGCGCCAGAATACTTTTTGGGCGAGTTAGGCACACGTCGTTCAGACATCTATGCGTTGGCCGCGATTGCGTATCATCTTTTTTCAGGTGAATTACCCTATGGTGATGCCTTAGGCAGCACGCAAAACAAACAACAACAAAGCCGCCTAAGCTATCGGTCGCTATTAATAGACCATGAGCAAATGGTGCCAGAATGGGCTGATTATGCGATCAGACGAGGCACTGCCATCGACCCAGCCAAGCGCTATGATGAAGTTTCAGAATTTATCTACGACCTGAGACACCCTAGTAAAAAATACTATGCCAGAGAAAAGAAACCACTGATGCAGCAGAATCCAGCACTGCTGTGGCAGATATCGACGGGCGTTTTATTTATTATTTTGGTGATGCAAAATTTGCAGGCGCTGGGTTAACGTAGTGCTGCGTCCTACTGCATAAAGCGGCGACAAGGTCGCTTTTTGTCTTCGGGTAAGTCTACATTAACTTTTCATGCAAAATAGTCAATGCAGAATGGCTACAGTTAGCTATAATCATATTTAATACGTTGAATCAGCTAGATGGGCACGAATCTTGAAGTCAATTATTGATCAGTTAAAAGCACGTGAGCCTAAATTGCGTGTGACTTACATCCTGATTGGTATTAATTTCATCGTATTTATCGCCATGTTCACGCAAGGGGCGGCCTTATTCAACCCATCGAATGCGGTGCCGTTGGCATGGGGTGCTAACTTTGCCCCCGCCACACAAGATGGCCAATGGTGGCGTTTGGGCGCGGCGATGTTTATCCATTTTGGTGTGTTGCATTTAGGCCTGAATAGTTTTGCCCTGTGGGATGTAGGGCAATTCACCGAACGCATGTATGGCCCTTGGCGTTTGCTGGGTATTTATTTGATGTCAGGCTTGTTCGGCAATATTTTGTCGCTGGATGTGCAGGGTAACGATGCGGTATCTGGTGGCGCTTCAGGTGCCATTTTTGGTTTATACGGTGCCTTATTGGTTTTTTTGTGGCGCGAGCGCAATTATATTCACCCAAAAGAATTCAAATGGTTGTTTGGTGGAGCAATGGGGTTTGCCGTCCTCGCAATTAGCCTTGGTTTTATCATCACAGGTATTGATAACGCCGCGCATATCGGCGGCTTTATTGCAGGATTGATTGGCGGCATTGTGTTTGCCCAACCAGTGAATGCCAGAGTCATGCCTGCGCGTTTTTCAATCGGGGCATTTACCAGTGTGCTGATTGCTTCAGCTTTGCTGATCAATCACCTGCCACCGCCAAAATACAAATGGAGTGATGAGCTGTTGCTGCAAGACGTGATTGGCGACGTGATTTTTCAAAGTCAGGAGTCCAACCGCAACTGGCTGGATTTGATTCAGCAAAGCAAACAAGGCGACCAATCTTTTGAAGACCTTGCAGGCAAGATTGATACGCTGATCACAAGTCCTTATGGTGACAGTTTTGAAAAACTCTCAAAGCTGTCACAAGACCCTGACTTGCCCTCTGCCGAAGCACTGCAATTCTGGCTGGAATTAACCGAAAAAGAAAAGAATAAGTCAGCGGCGCTGGCAGATGGTTTAAGAAAGCGCCAACACTGAACAAACTGGATTAATTCTTCCAAGCGTACCTCTACTGACAGTATGCTGTCAGTAGAGGTACGCTATATTCATATTTCGACTGTAATCTGTTTATAAGGAGAAAATGATGAGTGAAATGAAACCACAGCACGGTTATTTTAACTGGAATGAATTAATGACCACCGATGTGGAGGGGGCCAAAAAGTTTTATGGTGCGCTAGTTGGCTGGACATTTGAAAAAATGGATAACCCAGATGTCGATTACACGTGTGCTAAAGTCGGGGACGTGATGACAGCAGGGATGATGACGCAACCCGCTGATGCCCCCAGCATGCCACCCATGTGGGGCGGCTATATCACAGTGGATGATGTCGATGAGAGCGCTGCAAAAGCAGAAAGTCTGGGCGGGAAGGTTATCGTGCCATTGACCGATATTCCTACAGTTGGACGCTTTTGTGTGATTCTTGATCCGCAGGGTGCGGCGGTTTCGTTGATTACTTATTCTGAAACGTGTGAATAAGCAATTGATGCAGCGTCATTCAATCAGCTAGGCATTGATCATGCGCCGTGCAGACCGACTGTTTCAAATCATTCAGTACCTTCGCTCGCGCAGGTTAACCACGGCTAAATGGCTGGCACAGCGGCTGGAGGTCTCAGAGCGTACGATTTATCGTGATGTGAGAGACCTCATCACTACAGGTGTTCATATTGAAGGTGAAGCAGGTGTGGGGTATGCGCTGCGCAAAGGCTATGATCTGCCGCCACTCATGTTTGACCAAAAAGAACTGACTGCACTGGCGTTAGGGGCGCGTATTGTGCAAAGCTGGGGTGACCCTGAACTCGCTAAAGCCGCTGACCAAGTGTTGAGTAAAGTTGAATCAGTTTTACCCACAGAGCTCAAAGATTCAATGTCTGCTATTCCTATATTCTCTCCCATGACAGGGCTGGGGGCCATCACTTCACACAATTTACAGCAATTACGTCAGGCCACGGATGAAAAAAGAAAAATCCAAATAGCCTACGTTCGCATAGACGGCACTTATTCCGAGCGCATCATCTGGCCGCTTGGATTATTTTATTGGGGTGCTACATGGACGTGTGGTGGCTGGTGCGAATTACGCAATGATTTTAGAAACTTCCGTATTGATCGGGTTAAATCTTTACAGGTTTTGGATACACATTACCCAGATGAACACGGCCGTACTTTAGCTGACTTTTTAAAGGCGGCTAAGCAGGGCGGTTTGGGTTGACCGTAAAGTATGATCACATTGATTGGTATTTTTACGCGTGGTAACGGTGACTTATTGTGTGTGGTGCAGTGCACTTGATATTGATTAACAAAAGTTATCGCATAACTCTGTTATATTGCATCAAGAGCAATCGCTCGTTTGAGATGCTCTGATACAAACTTAATAATCACAATGACATAGGAAAGTGTATGCACGTTTCATTTGAGGAAGCACAACAAATTATCGATAGCGCAGTTAAAAAATCTGTCGAAATGGGCGTCAAAATGTGTATTGCCGTATTAGACTCAGGAGGTAATATCAAAGCCTTTGCACGCATGGATGACGCATGGGTTGGCAGTAGCGACATTGCCATTAAAAAAGCCAAAACCGCCTGCTACTTTGCCATGCCATCTGGTGAAATCGGCAAACTCAGTGCCAGGCCAGCCTTTATACGGTATCGAGCACTCAAACGAAGGCTTAATCAGCTTCCCTGATGGTGTGCCAATTGTTGATAAAGACGGTATCTTAATTGATGCTATTGGCGTTAGTGGAGACACGGTAGAAAACGATCACGCCGTAGCAGTCGCAGGTGCAACCCGCTGTGGTGAGTGCGATATGCCAAAACATCCATGGAGAACATAATCGTTTAGCTTGTAACGACGATTAAACTAAGCCTGACGAGAAATAGATAAGTCTGTTTTATTTCTTGCCAGGCTTTTTTATTGAAACCAGCGTTATAGCTCACCAGTTAAATACTGCGTCTTACCATAGCCAAAGCTCCAATCCACATCGGTATTAGTGGTGACTGAAATCAGTAAATCTTTTTGGTCAAGGCCGCAATTGGCTTCTAATGCATTGGCCAGCAGTTTGTAAAACTGCGTTTTATGAATCGTTTTGCGCGGGCTGGAGAACACCTGCACCACTATCGCTTTTTCACTGCGCTCAAAACCAAGGCCAGTATCCAGCAAGACCATGCGCCCAGGTTTATGCTCAGTGACAATTTGG
>SPJK01097900.1_pt1 | contig 12919 bp, 14 predicted proteins | sample 3741771 | NCBI WGS metagenome assembly SPJK01 (sample SAMN10925997, study PRJNA522277) | cold seep metagenome | isolation source: Elba SIP-enriched marine methane seep metagenome, extraction at timepoint T2 | place: Italy: coast of Elba, Mediterranean Sea | reverse complement strand
CTGGTCAAGGCCGGCCACGAGGTTCACGCCTTTGAGCTCAGCGCCGATGCCGTCGCCCAAGCGGTTGCGCAGGGCGCTGTGGCCGCTGCCAGCGCGCCGGATGCCGTCACCGGCTCTGACGCGGTGGTCACAATGCTGCCCGCAGGCAAGCATGTACGCGGTGTCTATGAAGGCCAGATCTTCGACGCGGCCGCTCCGGGTACGCTCTTCCTCGATTGCTCCACCATCGATGTCGACAGCGCCCGCCATGTTGGTGGTCTGGCGGTGGAGAAGGGTTTCCGCTTTGTCGATGCGCCGGTCTCCGGCGGCGTTGCAGCCGCGCAAGCCGGCACGTTGACCTTCATGGTCGGCGGTAGTGAAGCTGACTTCGCGGCGGCCGAACCGATCCTCGACGCCATGGGCAAGGCGGTGATCCGGGCCGGGGATGTCGGTTCGGGTCAGGCGGCCAAGATCTGCAACAACATGCTGCTGGCGATCACCATGATCGGCACCTGTGAGGCCTTTGCCCTGGCCGAGAAGCTGGGTCTGGATGCGCGGAATTTCTACGACATTTCATCCAAGGCGTCCGGCCAGTCCTGGTCGATGACGTCCTATTGTCCGGTGCCGGGCCCGATCCCGACCACGCCGGCCAATAATGGCTACAAGCCGGGTTTTGCCACGGCGATGATGCTGAAGGATCTCAAGCTGGCCCAGGATGCCGCCCAGAGCGCGGGCGCAACCACACCGCTGGGTGCCCAGGCCGAAGCGCTTTACGCGATGTTCGACAATCTTGGCGGTGGGTCGTCCGACTTCTCGGGGATCTACAAATTGCTGGACGGCAGCTGGGACAAGCGTTGACACCAATTTAACCAAGCCCGTTAAGGGGATTTTCGCGCTTTGCCGCTAACGTCAACTCCGTAAGCAATAAAACGACCATCAAAGGTCGGGTGGAGTATGTGTGATGGCGATGGCAGAAAGCGTGGCACCGGAAGCGGCGCCCAGTTCCGATTATCTTGAGCTTCTCCAGCTTGTGGAGCGCCTCCACCGGCAATTGCTGGATGTGGTCAAGGATGAACTCGACCGGGAAGGTCTCGACGATTTGAACAGCGTACAGGCTCTGTTGCTGTTCAATATCGGTGACCAGGAGTTGACCGCAGGCGAATTGCGCACACGCGGCCACTATCTGGGGTCCAATGTCTCTTACAATCTCAAAAAACTCGTCGATGCCGGCTATATCCGCCATCAGCGGTCAGCCGTGGATCGTCGCTCTGTCCGGGTCAGCCTGACCGAGGGTGGGCATGCGGTTTGCAGCCATCTCAATGCCTTGTTCGAGCGTCAGGGCACATCACTGGCCCCGGTCGGCGGTGTTGAAGTCGAGCAATTGCCGGCGATGAATACGGCGCTTGCCCGCATCGAGCGCTTCTGGGCGGATCACATTCGTTTCCGGATGTAATTCCCGGTCAGACGACAACTGAACTTATCCATTGGGTGCGGCGCTTCGTCCATTATACGGATGGCTGTCGAGACGCTATATGTCGACTCATTGTCGTGTCGGCATGTATAGATCGTCGTGAAAGGCCCACCCATGGATTACCAATCCGCGTTCCAGGATGCTGTCCGCCGCGTCAAGGCGGAGGGGCGATATCGCGTCTTTGCCGACCTGCTGCGTCGCAAGGGTGATTTTCCTGTCGCGCGCTGGCGCACCGAAGACGGCAAGGTCCGCGATGTTACTGTCTGGTGCTCCAATGATTATCTCGGCATGGGCCAATTGCCCTGTGTCGTGGAGTCGATGAAGAAAGCCATCGATGACGTCGGATCCGGCGCGGGTGGCACGCGCAATATTTCCGGGACCACCCATTATCATGTCGAGCTCGAGCGCTCGCTTGCCGATCTGCACCAGAAAGATTCAGCCCTGCTGTTCACCTCCGGCTATATTGCCAATGAGGCGACGCTGGCGACGCTGGGCAAGATCCTGCCTGGCCTGATCATGTTCTCGGACGAGCTCAATCACGCCTCGATGATCGAAGGTGTGAAGGGCGCGCGCTGCGAGAAGCGGATCTGGCGCCACAACGATGTCGCCCATCTGGAAGAATTGCTCGCCGCAGCACCGAAGGACGCGCCCAAGGTGATTGCCTTTGAGTCGGTCTATTCGATGGACGGCGATATCGGCCCGCTGGAAGCGGTCTGTGATCTCGCCGACAAATACGGTGCGCTGACCTATCTCGACGAAGTCCATGCCGTCGGTCTTTATGGCTTGCGCGGCGCCGGGATCGCCGAACGGGACGGTCTGATGGACCGGATCGACATCATCGAAGGGACGCTGGGCAAGGCATTTGGTGTCATGTGCGGATATATCGCTGCCGATGGCGCGATCGTCGATGCGATCCGCTCGCTTGCGCCGGGTTTCATCTTCACGACGGCATTGCCGCCAGCCCTGGCGGCCGGTGCCCGGGCCAGCGTTGAATACCTCAAGGCAGCGCATCATCTGCGCGAGCAGCATCAGGAGCGGGCCGCCAGCCTGAAGACACAGTTGCTGGCGGCAGGTTATCCTGTGATGCCGTCGGATACCCATATCGTGCCGGTCAAGGTTGGCGACCCGGTGTTGTGCAAACGGATCTCCGACATGCTGCTCGATGAGCACGGGATCTATGTACAGCCGATCAACTACCCCACCGTGCCGCGTGGAACGGAACGTTTGCGCCTGACGCCCAGCCCGCTGCACACCGACGCAATGTTTGACCAACTCGTCGAGGCGCTGGATGATGTCTGGGAGCGGGCGTCTGAGCAGGCCGGGGTGGCCCGGGGCTGATCTGCAGCGTCCCGGTTCCGAGGTAGGCCGATGCCCGGCGAAATCTTTGTCGAAATCCAGAAAGTAGGGAATGCCCTGCGCGTCGCCGCGATTGACGGTGCGACGGCGGAAGAAGTGGTCTTCCAGGTTCCGGCCCGCACCCCCCGTGCCGATATCGACACGCTGGCGCGAGCCAAGCTGGCCTGGAAGCTCAAGCGTTGCGCGGCCAATGAAAAACGGCCGAGCAAGGGGCCCGGCCGTCGAGGAATTGAAGTCTAGGCAGAGGAGGCGTCAGCCGTCCTTCTTGCCGCGTCCCAGGCCAATATCCTTGGCGAATTGCGACCGCTTGCGCGAATAGGCCGGAGCGACCATCGGATAGTCCGATGGCAGGTTCCATTTGCGGCGGTAATCGTCCGGAGACATGTTGTATTGTGAGCGCAGATAGCGCTTCAACATTTTCAGTTTCTTGCCGTCTTCCAAACAGACGATGTAATCGTCGGCGACGGACTTGGACAGGGCAACCGCCGGTTTTGTCTTCGGCTCCGGCTTGGCTTCGGATTCGGAGACTTCCTTCATGGTCGCATGAACTGACCGGATCAGGTCAGGAACATTATCGGCGGGCATGGAGTTGTGCGACAGGTAGGACGCGACGACATCGGTCGTCATCCGCAGCAATTCTTCCTTGTCGATGTCGGGGAGCATGTCTTCAGCCATGAGGCAAACCTTTCAGGAAACGCTGACTTGTTTTTGTCACAAATGGTGACTTCATTGATCATTGCAAGATCAGATCGGTATTATGTGTTGAGCATGAGTTCAAGTGTGCATAGTCAAATATATTTAATTTGCAGCAGCACAGTCTGAACTGGCCAAATAAACGCCATCAGGCGCAGGCCCGATATGCCGCTATCTGCGTTGTCGCCAATTGTCGGCTTGCCCCACTCAGAGCAGCGCCTTATCACACAGGTCAAAATACCTGAGGACGCGTCATGCCTGATACCCAGATCGAAGCCGGAAACGAGAGCCCATTCTTCACCCGCTCCATTGTTGAGAGTGATCGCGAGGTGGCTCATGCCATCCACGAGGAAATCAATCGTCAGCAAAACCAGATCGAGTTGATCGCGTCGGAGAACATCGTGTCCCGGGCGGTGCTGGAAGCGCAGGGTTCTCCACTCACCAACAAGTATGCCGAAGGCTATCCCGGTCGTCGTTATTATGGCGGTTGCGAGTATGTCGATGTGGTCGAGACCCTGGCCATCGAGCGGGCCAAGGCGCTGTTCGGCGCCCAGTATGCCAACGTCCAGCCCAATTCCGGTAGTCAGGCCAATCAGGGTGTCTTTCTGGCGCTGTTGAAGCCGGGCGACACGATCCTGGGCATGTCGCTCGACGCCGGCGGTCACCTGACCCACGGTGCCCGGCCGAACATGTCGGGCAAGTGGTTCAAGGCCGAGAGCTATGGTGTCCGCGAAAGCGACGCCCGGATCGATTATGACGCTGTTCGGGCCAAGGCGATCGAGGTCAAGCCGCAGCTGATCATTGCCGGCGGGTCGGCCTATCCGCGCGAGATCGATTTTGCCGAATTCCGCAAGATCGCGGATGAGGTCGGCGCGTATCTCATGGTCGACATGGCCCATGTCGCGGGATTGGTGGCGGGGGGTGTCTACCCTAATCCGATGCCACATGCGCATGTTTGCACCACGACCACGCACAAGACCCTGCGTGGGCCGCGCGGCGGCATGATCCTCTCCAATGATCCTGATCTCGGCAAGAAGTTCAATTCAGCCATCTTCCCGGGTCTTCAGGGCGGCCCGCTGATGCATGTGATTGCCGGCAAGGCGGTCGCCTTCGGTGAAGCCCTGCAGCCGGAGTTCAAGGATTACGTCACCCGTGTCGTGGCAAATTGCCAGGCCCTGTCGAAAGCCATCACGGATGGCGGCTATGCCATTGTTTCAGGCGGCACCGACAGTCATCTGGCGCTGGTCGACCTGCGCCCGAAAGGGTTGAAGGGCAATTCGGCGGAACAGGCGCTCGAGCGAGCCTTTATCACCTGCAACAAGAATGGCGTTCCCTTCGATCCGGAAAAGCCGACCGTCACCTCCGGCCTCCGTGTCGGGTCCCCGGCCGCGACAACACGCGGTTTCGGTGTCGCTGAATTTACCCTGGTTGGCGAGCTGATGGTCCGCGTGCTGGATGCTTTGGTGGACCAGCCTGATGGCGATGCAGAAGTGGAGGCCGAAGTGCGCGAGCAGGTGAAGGCGTTAACTGCACGCTTCCCCATCTATCCCGAACTGGCCTAAGATACCGGCATGCGTTGTCCTTTTTGCGGTCATCCCGACACCCAAGTGAAAGATTCCCGTCCTGCCGAGGACGGGAATGCCATCCGGCGTCGGCGGCAATGTCCGTCCTGCGCCGCCCGTTTCACCACGTTCGAGCGCGTGCAACTGCGCGAGCTGACGGTGATGAAGAAATCCGGGCGCCGGGTTCCATTTGACCGCGAAAAGCTCAATCGCTCGATCCAGCTCGCCATGCAAAAGCGCAATATCGAGCCCGACCGGATCGACCAGATGATCTCCGGCATCGTGCGGCGTCTCGAATCGACGGGCGAAACCGATGTCACCTCCGACCGTGTCGGCGAGCTGGTGATGGAGGGGCTGAAGAATCTCGATGCCGTCGCCTATGTCCGGTATGCCTCGGTGTACAAGGACTTCCACAAGGTCGAGGACTGCCGCGAATTCATCACCGATGAAGCTCTGACGGCCCATTTCGGTCCTCGCGAAGACGACGACGGATGAGTGGCGCGGCGCGTCCGCTTGTCACGTTGAAGCTGGCTACCTCGCTCGACGGGAAGATTGCGCTCGCCAATGGCGTGTCGCAATGGATCACCGGGCCGGAGAGCCGTGCTGTTGTCCACCGCATGCGCGCCGCCCATGACGCTGTTTTGACCGGGATCGGCACCATCCTCGCCGATGATCCGCGCCTGACAGCGCGACCCGAGGGCGGCTGCGAGCGCCAACCTGATGTGATCATCATGGACAGTCAGGGCCGCACGCCGGCCACGGCACAGGTGTTCAAGGGCGGAGATCGATCGGTCACCCTGATCCCGCATCGTGATCTGGAACGCGCCATGAAAGGCTGCGAGCGGGTCATGATCGAGGCGGGGGCCAGGATTGCTGCTGCTGCCATCCAGGCTGGGTTGGTCGACCGGATCGAATGGTTCCGCGCCCCGATGGTGCTGGGCGGTGACGGTTTGCCGGCACTTGCAGCGCTGGGCCTTGAGACGCTCGACAAGGCGCCCATCTTCAGACGGGTGGGCGTGATCGAGCGAGGCGCCGACCTGCAGGAAACATACGAACGGAACCGCTGATGTTTACCGGAATTGTCACTGCCAAGGGCCGGGTCCGTTCAATCAGCGGCGACAGCCAGCGGCGTTTCGAGATCGAAGCTCCCTATGACCCGGACGGGATCGCCATGGGCGCGTCGATCGCCCATGCCGGCGCCTGTCTTACCGTTGTCGGGATGGGCCGGACCGGTGAGGGGTGCTGGTTTGCGGTAGACGTCTCGCCGGAAACGCTGTCGCTGACCACGCTGGGCAGCTGGCGCGAAGGTGATGCGATCAATCTTGAGCGCGCCCTGGCATTGGGTGAGGAACTTGGCGGGCACCTGGTCACCGGCCATGTCGACGGCATTGGCGAGCTTGTCGGCCGCCGTGATGACGGCGATTGGATCGTGCTGACGGTGAAGCCACCGGCAACGCTCAACAAATTCATTGCCCGCAAGGGTTCGATCACTGTCGATGGCGTGTCGCTGACGGTCAATGGCGTGACAGACGAGACCTTCAACCTGATGATCATTCCCCATACTGCCGACGTGACGACGCTGGGCGCGCTGCAAATTGGCGCACACGTCAATCTTGAGGTTGACCTCATGGCGCGCTACGCCGCCCGTCTGAGCGAATTCTCGCCGACCTGATTTCTGGAGACGCGCGTGAGCGACATCCCACTTTCCCCCATCGAGGACGTCATCGAGGATGCGCGCAATGGGCGCATGTTCATCCTCGTCGACGCGGAAGACCGCGAGAATGAAGGCGACCTGGTCATCCCGGCCAAGTTCGCCACACCGGATGCAGTCAATTTCATGGCCAAGCATGGCCGTGGCCTGATCTGCCTGGCGATGAGCCAGGAGCGGGTCGAACAGCTCGATCTCAAGCTGATGTCCAGTGATAACCGGTCCCGCCACCAGACCGCTTTCACCACCTCGATCGAAGCCCGTGAAGGCGTCACCACCGGCATTTCCGCCCATGACCGGGCCCGCACCATCGAGGTCGCGACGGATCCGTCCAAGGGCGCTGATGATATCGCGACACCGGGCCATGTCTTCCCGCTGGTCGCCCGCGATGGCGGCGTGCTGGTTCGGGCCGGACACACCGAAGCCTCGGTCGATGTGGCGCGCCTGGCCGGTGCCGGCTCGGCCGGTGTGATCTGCGAGATCATGAATGAGGACGGCTCGATGGCGCGCCTGCCTGATCTGGTCGCCTTTGCCCAGTTGCACGGTCTGAAGATCGGCACGATTGCCGACCTGATCGCCTATCGCCGCAAGAATGACCGCTTCATCGAGCGCCGGATCGAAAGCGAGTTTTCCTCGCAATTCGGGGGGCCGTTCAAGCTCGTCGTCTTCCGCAATACCCTGGACGGGTCCGAGCATGTCGCCCTGGTCAAGGGACAACCGAACGCGTCCGAGCCAACCACTGTGCGCATGCACAAGGTCAGTTTCGTCGATGATGTCCTGCACGAGAGCGGACCGCGTGGCGCCCTGGTCGAAGCCGGTATACGCGCAATTTCCGACGCGGACGGGCCGGCGGTGATGGTCTTCATTCGCGAGACCTCCCATACCGCCATCATGGAACGCCTTGGCGCCCATCCTGTTCTGGCCCAGGACGAACGGGAAGCTCGCCGCTTGCGCGAATATGGTGTTGGTGCGCAAATCCTGCTGGATCTGGGGGTGCGCGACATGGTGCTCCTGTCTACCAAGCCGCAAACGATTGTTGGCCTGGACGGCTATGGTCTTTCCATCCGCGAAGAGCGGCATTTTCCGGAGGGTGACGCATGAGCGCGCCAAAATATCTCATCATCGCGGGCACTTTCTATCGCGACATCGCCGATGGCCTGATCAAGGGCGCGCGCGAGGCCATTGAAGCCAAGGGCTTTGCTTTTGACATTGTCGAAGTCCCGGGAGCGCTGGAAATTCCGGGCACGATCGCCCAGGCCGAAAAGGCTGGCGCCGGCTATGATGGCTATGTCGCCTTGGGATGTGTCATTCGTGGCGAAACCACGCATTACGACTATGTCTGCGGTGAATCGGCTCGTGGAATCATGGATTTGAACCTGAAGGCCATCCCGGTCGGCAATGGTATCCTAACCGTCGAGAACCGCGCACAGGCCTTGAAGCGGGCGATCGACAAGAATAAGGGCGCGGATGCAGCGAATGCAGCGATGATGCTGATCGAGCTGCGCAACCGGTTCAGGAGCGCATGAGCATGGCCACTGCCAGCAAGGAATCACCATCTGAAAACCGCGCCCGCCTGCGCCGTGCCGCACGGCTGTCGGCGGTCCAGGCCCTCTACCAGATGGAGATTGGTGGTCTCGGCGCCAGCGCGGTCATCCGCGAATTCCGCGAGCACCGTTTCGGCGCCAGCGGCGAGGCCCCCGAATTCGTCGAGGCCGACGAGGATTTCTTCGAGAGCCTGGTCGCCGGAGTCGTCGAACGCCAGGCCGATGTCGATCCGGCGATGGACGCGTTGCTGGCCGACAAGTGGCGGCTCGAGCGTTTGGACGCGACCGTCCGCGCCATCCTGCGGGTTGGCGGCTTTGAGCTTCTTTATCGCAAGGATGTGCCGGCGCGTGTGGTGATCGACGAGTATATCGAGGTCGCCAATGCCTTTTTCGAGGGGGCCGAGCCCAAATTCATCAATGCGGCCTTTGATCGCTGCGCACGTGGCGCCCGTCCGGACGAATTCTAGGCGATGGCCGGGGACGGCGAATTCGAGTTCATCCGGACGCGGCTCCTGCCGCTGACAGAGGGTGATCCCGCCGCGCTCGGCCTTGCCGACGATGCCGCCCTGCTGCAAGCCGAACCGGGACAGGAAACCGTTCTGGCGTGTGACAGCCTGGTCGCCGGCGTCCATTTTCTTGACAGTGACACGCCTGCCGTGGTGGCAGCGCGGGCCTTGCGGTCCAATCTCTCCGATCTCGCTGCCATGGGCGCGCGTCCGCGTGGTTATCTGTCCGCCATCGCCTGGCCGGAGGCGCTCGATGCCGCGTGGCGCGAGGCTTTTGTACGTGCACTGCATCGTGAGCAATCCAGATACGGTCTGGTGCTGATCGGCGGCGACACCACGTCGACGCCGGGACCTCTGACGGTGACACTGACGCTTGTCGGCCAGATCGAGACCGGCACCGCGCTGCGCCGTTCCGGGGCGCGTCCGGGTGAGGATGTCTGGGTGTCCGGCATGATCGGTGACGGATTGCTCGGGCTGCTTTCGGCAAGGAAAGACGGAACAGAGCTGGCTGGCGCGCTTGAGCGCTACCAGGCGCCTGATCCGCGCCTTGAACTGGGACTTGCCCTGCGGGGACTGGCCAGCGCTGCCATTGACGTGTCCGATGGGTTGCTGGCCGATGCCGGCCACATCGCGGCGGCCAGCGCCTGCTCGCTCACTGTGGATGTTGATACTGTGCCGGTTTCGCCAACGGCCAGGGACTGGCTGGAGTCGGGGGGGGCGTTGGACGCCCTGCTTGCGGGTGGTGACGACTATGAACTCCTCTTTACGGCACCGGCAGGGTGTCGGGAGCGGATCGCCGCGCTGGGTCTGTCGCTGGACACCAATCTGACGCGCATCGGATCGGTGATGGCGGGCGAGGGCGTACTGGCGCGATGGGGTGATGGCAGCCTGATGCAGCCGCGGAAATCGGGCTTTACGCATTTTTGAGGCAATGCTGTCAGTCTCTGCTGTGATTGAGAGGCCGTCATGCGTTTTCTGTTCGCTGTCCTGTTGTCCCTGTTGCTGTCGCCGCTCGCAACGGCGCCTGTTTTGGCAAGGGTGTCGCCGCCCGCCGAATCGAGTGGCGGATCGCAGGAAGGTGGTCGTTCGAACCGCATCCTGACCCTGTTCAATCTGGCCGGATCTGAGGATGAGGACGAGGTTGAGGTCGAGGACAATGATGACCCGCGTGCTTTCACAATGCCGACGGTCGTTGCGCCCCTGTCTCGCGACGGTCGCCTGACCGGCTACGCCTATGTGCAGCTTCGGGTCCGATTCGCGGATGGGCAGAACATCTGGGATGCCCGTGAAGCGGCCCACTACGCCCTCGATGCTGCAGTGCGGGCGAGCTTTCGCCATTCGATCTCCAATGAGGACGGCTCCGGTCTCGACAATGAGCTCGCCGTGCAGGTCTGGGAGACAGCCCTGCGTGAGCATTATGGCCAGCGCGCGATTGACCATGTGGAGATTCGCCAGGCCGACACCCGGATTCTCCGTCGCTAGAACTATATTGCACTGCAACAAGTCAATGCCATGACTGGATAAAGAGCGCGTATTGCACCGCTCTGTTCCATTGGGCATAGTCCCCCCAACAATAAAAAGAATAACGGGGGAGGTGTCTAAGGTCGGCGTGATCACACGCGCATGCTTTCCCGTTTTCCTTCCGAGACCATAACGTTGTGAACAAACGGGGCTGGAATCCATGAACATGCTATTATTGGCCATTGCGGCCGCTGTTCTTGCCATCATCTACGGGGTCGTACAGACCCAGCGGCTGATGTCGGCAAGCGCGGGCACTGAAAAGATGCAGGAAATCGCATCGGCCATTCAGGAAGGCGCAAACGCCTACCTCAAACGTCAATACACCACCATCGGTATCGTCGGCATCGCCGTCTGCGTCCTGATCGCTGTCTTCCTTGGCTGGCAGGTTGCACTGGGCTTTGCCATTGGCGCCATCCTGTCGGGAGCTGCGGGCTTCATCGGCATGCTGGTCTCGGTCCGCGCCAATGTGCGCACCACCCAGGCCGCCAGCACCAGCCTGGCTGCCGGTCTTGCGGTCGCGTTCCGCTCGGGTGCCGTCACAGGCATGCTGGTTGCCGGCTTGGCCCTGCTGGGTGTTGCCGGGTATTACTGGGTCCTGACAGGCCCGATGGGCCTCGTTCTGGGAAGCGATGAAACCGGTCGGATCATCATCGATTCGCTGGTTGCACTCGGCTTTGGCGCCTCGTTGATTTCGATCTTTGCCCGTCTCGGCGGCGGTATCTTCACCAAAGGTGCGGATGTCGGTGGTGACATGGTCGGCAAGATTGAAGCCGGTATCCCGGAAGATGATCCCCGCAATGCCGCCACCATCGCCGATAATGTCGGTGACAATGTCGGTGACTGCGCCGGCATGGCCGCGGACCTGTTCGAGACCTATGCCGTGACCGTGGTCGCCACCATGGTGCTGGCTGCGATCTTCTTCACCGGCGAGCTCGCTTCGACGATGGTGCTCTACCCGTTGATGATCGGTGCGGCCTGCATCGTGACCTCGATTGTCGGCACTTTCTTCGTCAGCCTGGGCAAGGGCACCAATGTGATGGGCGCGCTCTACAAGGGCCTCATCGTCGCCGGTGTGTTGTCGATCGGCGCCCTGTGGCTGGTCACGGACTACACCATCGGCATGGGTGACATCGCCGAAGTGAATGGCAAGATGATCACCGGGATGAACCTGTTCTGGTCCGGTATTATCGGGCTTGTGGTCACCGCCGCGATCATCTGGGTCACCGAATACTATACCGGTACCGAATACCGTCCGGTGAAATCGGTCGCCAAGGCGTCCGAGTCCGGACACGGCACCAATGTCATCCAGGGCCTCGCGGTCTCGCTGGAATCGACGGCGCTGCCGGCGCTGATCATCATCGGCGGCATCCTCGGGACCTATACGCTGGCAGGCCTGTTCGGCATCGCCATCTCGGTGACGACCATGCTGGCGCTGGCCGGTCTGATCGTGGCCCTCGATGCCTTCGGTCCGGTCACCGACAATGCGGGCGGTATCGCCGAAATGGCCGGTCTCGATGAGAGCGTCCGCAACACGACGGACACGCTGGACGCGGTGGGTAACACCACCAAGGCCGTCACCAAGGGCTATGCCATCGGCTCTGCCGGCCTGGGTGCCCTGGTCCTGTTCGCGGCCTACACCACCGATGTCGAACACTTGCTGGGGATCGAGCCGAACTTCTCGCTCGAGAACCCGTATGTGATCGTCGGCCTCCTGTTTGGCGGTTTGCTGCCTTACCTGTTCGGCGGCATGTCGATGATGGCGGTGGGCCGCGCGGCCACGGCTGTCGTTGCCGAAGTGCGTCGCCAGTTCAAGGAGATCCCGGGCATCATGGAGTACAAGGCGAAGCCGGATTATGGCCGCGCCGTGGACATCCTGACCAAGGCGGCGATCCGCGAGATGATCGTGCCGTCGCTTCTGCCCGTGCTGTCGCCGATCGTGCTCTACTTCGCCATCAATGCCATTGCCGGTCAGGCGCAGGCGCTGGCGGCTGTCGGTGCGATGCTTCTGGGTGTCATCGTCAACGGTCTCTTCGTCGCGGTCTCCATGACTGTCGGCGGCGGTGCCTGGGACAATGCCAAGAAGTATATCGAAGACGGCAATCACGGCGGCAAGGGCTCGGAAGCCCACAAGGCCTCCGTGACCGGTGACACCGTGGGTGATCCCTACAAGGACACCGCCGGCCCGGCTGTGAACCCGATGATCAAGATCACCAATATCGTGGCCTTGCTGCTGTTGGCCTTCCTGGCCCACTAGTCATCATCATCGAGACGATCTGAGAGCTCCGGCCAGCGGCCGGAGCTCTTTCTTTTTGCCAGGGTCTCGCAGCGCAATTTCCAGGTTTCCTCGGCGTCGGAATAGGCGGCCTGACAGGCCGGCCAGACCGGATGCGGTTCGCTCTCCCAAATCCCCTGGATAACCGGTCCATGGCCCGGGAACGGGAGTGATCATGGGGTGGGCGAAAAGGAGGGCGGACAAGTTTTCTCGATTCTTTGATGTAGCGCACTTTCCCTCTCCCCTGGGAGAGGGCCAGGGTGAGGGGTAAATCCCGGTGAGCGCAGGAGAAATCCCCCCTCATCCG
>SPJK01101821.1_pt1 | contig 12928 bp, 12 predicted proteins | sample 3741771 | NCBI WGS metagenome assembly SPJK01 (sample SAMN10925997, study PRJNA522277) | cold seep metagenome | isolation source: Elba SIP-enriched marine methane seep metagenome, extraction at timepoint T2 | place: Italy: coast of Elba, Mediterranean Sea | reverse complement strand
GAGGGGAAAAACGGGTTTCAGGGTGAGGAATCTGTTGTAGTAAGAGCCATTCAAAAAATGACCTTTTATCGGCAAGTGTTCTCCATCCATCCAGGCTGATACCCAACACATCAAAAGTATTGTGAAGAAACATCAGGCTATCCGGATAATTTTCAAAACCGCTACCGAATAAACAATATTGAATTGAATATTTTTTGGTCAAGCCCGCAACTGCCGTCTTGACTGACGGAAGCGATAAATCGTCAACTTTGATCGCATCCGTAACCCAGTGCCAGGTATCGGCATCGGCAAATAAATCTATGGCCAGCGTTGAACATCCCGCATAATGCAAATGCTCTGCTATCGCGCGCGTCGATTTTGCAACGACGAGAAGGGGTGATTTATTGTGACTCAATGATATTGGATTGTCGCCGGGGAATTGCGTCCACTGACGATTTTGAACAGCAGATGAGAATCATCGGCTTGCATTTTAGTCACTTCATCAACCAGCCGTTCCGCGTGCGTTGCACTTTGCACACAACAAAAACCTGTCGGCCCCCAGGATGTCTGCCCTATTCCCACAGCGCCTTGTCGCATCAGCCAATCCATCACTTCGGCAACGGGCTGGCTGGTAAACACCCCTCCCTGCACTGCTGAGAAATGTTGTCCCACAGATGATTGAATCTCACTGATGACCTCGCCGAAATGGACAATATTCTGCTCCGCTAATGCGGGCAAGCCCTGCATCAACAACAGATAACACAACCGCGCGGCTTCCGGTTGCGGAAAAACCGGCAGTTGTTTAAAGGCAGATATTTCCTGTTTGCCATGCAAACCCTGTCCGCGTTGATCAAATACCAGAATAAACCGCCAGTTTTCCGGCACATTCATTCTTGAAATCATCGGCGGGGTCAGTGTGTGTTCTCCGCGCCCGCCATCAACCACCAGCCCGCCCTGTTCAAACACGCCAATACCAATCCCCGAGCGTTGACCCCGGGCAGTTAAACAGGCGATATCCCTTATACTCAAACCTAGATCATAATGCGCATTAAGTGCGGCACCGATGGCGAGTGAAAGCTGGGTTCCAGAGCCTAACCCGACATGTTCAGGTATAGCCTGATGGAGAGTAACAGATAAAGACTCTGACACATTAAACTGGCGACATAAATCCTGTACACAGCTGCGCGCGCGTTCGGATGATGCCCCCGTCACTGTCAAACTATCTGCGGCAGATAATGTCAAGGAGGTACTGATTTCATTCAATGCCATGCCAACACTGCCAAAATGCCTGCCCAATGCACCGCTTAAATCCATAAATCCCATATGCAAACGCGCGGGTGCAATTACTGTAATTTGTTTTTTATCAGACACGGTATTGTTAGAACTACTGTCAGGCCAACATCCTGAAACCCTGTTTCAGAAAAGAAATCGCGGTGATTAATCCGTCTGACTTCCTTGTATGAACGCGCAATTATACATGATCCTTGTGCGCGAGTATGCTTGCCAGTTGATTCATATCCTTACAGTAAATGTCTGCCATCATCAGGCAGTCACGATCGGGCAGCACGGTTGAGGGGATATACACTGTTTTAGCATGGGTCTGATAAGCCGCCCGTACGCCCGGTGGAGAATCTTCCAGCACCATACATTCAGTCAACTCTTTATTTAATAAGGCTGCCGCTTTTACAAACACCTCTGATGAAGGTTTAGGGTTCACTACATCCTCGCGGCACACCATGTCCGTAAAATAGTTCGCTATCCCGGCCGTTTCCAGACAAAACTGCGCATTTGTGCGGCGGCTATTGGTTGCAATCGTGTATTCCCATTGATTATGCCGAACAACATCGATTAATGCGAAAAACCCCGGCTTAACTGCAATACCCTGCTGCTTAACTTGCTCAATCCAGATTTTTTCACATCGATTAAAAAAACGGTCGATGTCTAATCTCTCGCCATAATGCAGCTTCAACAATCGCGTAATATCGTTGCCAGACATACCGCAAAAGTCTTGCAACAATCCATCATTAATGGGTACACCTAACGCCTCCCCGGCCTGTTTCCAGGCAGAATGAAAAGTGGATTCTGTATCCAATATCAATCCATCCAGATCAAATATGATCGTATTAATCTGATGTATATCGAGCATGCTGAATCACTTTGATATATTCCCCTCTTGCTTCACGCGAGCTACCCACCACCAGACGCACATGCCCATCACTGGATTGCTCCAGTTTGCCTGCGGCTTCAATCAATTCGCCACGCACTGCCTGCCCCGTATAGGTTGGTGTAAAACTAATGATTGATGATATGTCAGGGTGATCAATGTCATAGACAGAGGGACTATCATAACTGTAATAGTCACCCATAACCGTGGCCTGAACAACCGCTTCTCCCTGTTTACTAAAGTGGGTTGTTGCTGAATTCTCATTCAATTGAGCTAATGAAATATCCACTTTGCGTCCGTTAAATACGACTTTATTTAACTTTCTTGTCTCATGCCAAACATACTCTGTCAGAGATAATTCACAGTCGCGCCGTTGATATGAAAAGACCCAGTCGCTTTCTCTCAGCGGATACAACAGCCCAACGTGCAACATACTTTTAAAGGCTTGCTGGCATTGAAAAAAAACCTTGCGGTCATAGATTACCAGATCAATATCCGATAAATCATTCTGCAATGAAACCAGTACAGACCCAGTGACGCCTACCTGTTCAAGCGGCACATTATGTTGTTGCAACTGATTGCATAATTGAAAACAATCATATTCCGCCCCCATCGTGTGACGGGAACTGTTCATTATTTCTGACAAGCGATGACGAGGTTGATGATGCCGGTAAATCCTGTCTATAGAAACAGCATGAAGATGCGCGTCCAATGGCTGCGAGAAATACAAATAGTGTGGGTAATTCTGTGCCAAAAATTGATTCGCGTGGTCGGTATCGGCTTTATTCCAACGCTGACCCGTTTTGATATAGCGCAAAAAACATAAGACCTTTCCGTCTTCCACCCCATTGCTGACAACGGCAAAAATCAACCCTTCTCGCGTAGTGATAAAATCCTTGGCATAAAATCGTATCAAAGCGAAATCACCCGATTTCGTCCACTTTCTTTCGCCTGATAAAGTGCGTCGTCTGCCGCCTTGATCAAATCAACTGCACTTTTATATTGTCCTTGTAATGTTGCCACCCCCATACTCATCGTCACGATGGAATGTGTGGAAGATGCTGCATGCGGTAATTTGACACTGAGGATGGCCTGGCGAACGTCCTCAGCAACCGTCTTTGCTTCAAGAAGATTCGTCTCCGGCATAATAATGACAAATTCTTCACCGCCATAGCGACAGGCTAAATCCAGAGGACGTATCATCTGATTCAAGGCATTTGCCACCGTGTACAAGCAGTCATCGCCTTGCTGATGGCCATAATGATCATTGTATTTTTTAAAATGATCGATATCGCCAAGAATTAACGATAAAGGGACTTTATTTTTTAACGCCAATTGAAAATGACGTTCAAGGGTTTGATCAAAATGTCTGCGGTTTGCAAGGCCAGTCAACGCATCAGATAATGACAATCTTTCCAATGCTTTGTTGGCATCGAGCAATTTATTTTGCACGGATTGTAATTTTTGCCGCAGCAAATAAATCCGTTCCATCGCAACAATCGTCATTTGCAGACGCACTGGATTCAGCGGCTTGGGTAAATAGGCATCGCCCCCGGCCAAAATCCCTTCCTTAAAAGACTCATCATCATTATGTGTGGTTAAAAAAATAATCGGAAACCAGTTATCCCCCTGATTTTGGCGAATCAAGGTCGTTGCTTCAAGACCATTTAAATCAGGCATTTCTATATCCATGAGCACCAGGTCAACATCATTATTTTTGACCATCTCAACACCTTCGCGGCCATTTTCAGCGAAAATGATGTCATGCCCCATTGTTTTCACACATTCCGCGACAATCTGCCTGATAAGCTTACTATCGTCTACGGTTAATATCTTCATACTTAATGACTTAATCTTCTGTCAACATTACTCAGATGCATTCTAATCAAATATTTTAAAAAGCGTTGAAATAAATTTTTTAATTACATATCCTTGCGGATACTGCTTTTTTCTTAAGCAGTGTTGTTCTCAAATAACAATATTAACCCCGCAAGGAGAACGAATGAAAATTGGAGTCCCCAAAGAAGTCCATGAGGGTGAAAAGCGCGTCGCGACCACCCCCGAAGTTGTATCCCGCCTGATCAAACTGGGTTTTGAAATTAGCGTAGAAAGCAATGCCGGTATCGGAGCTGATATGTCTGACAGTGATTACAGAACAGCCGGTGCCAGGATTGTTAAAAGTGCCAAAACCTTATGGAAAGGCGTCGATATCATCCTGAAAGTCAGAGGCCCTGAGTACCATCCTGAACAGGAAGTAGATGAAATCGAACTGATGAAACGGGGACAACACCTGATCTGCTTCATCTGGCCGGCCCAGAATGAAGAACTGATGAGCAAACTGGCGGCTAAAAAAGCGACCGTACTTGCGATGGATAGCATCCCGCGAATTTCCCGTGCGCAAAAAATGGATGCACTGAGCTCCATGGCCAATATTGCCGGTTACCGTGCAATTGTGGAAGCTGCACAACATTTTGGCCGTTTTTTTACCGGCCAGATTACTGCTGCAGGTAAAGTACCTCCCGCAAAAGTCATGGTTATTGGTGCCGGGGTTGCCGGACTGGCCGCCATTGGCGCTGCCAAAAGTATGGGCGCGATAGTCCGCGCATTCGATACCCGTCCGGAAGTCAAGGAGCAGGTAGAAAGTATGGATGCCGAATTTCTGATGCTGGATTTTGAAGAAGAAGGCTCCGGCAGTGGCGGTTATGCCAAAACCATGTCCAAGGAATTTATCGAGGCTGAAATGACTCTGTTTGCAGAACAGGCCAAGGAAGTCGATATTATTGTCACTACGGCATTGATTCCCGGAAAACCGGCACCCAAGCTGATTACTGAAGACATGGTTAAATCCATGAAAAGTGGCAGTGTGGTAGTAGACCTTGCTGCCGAACAAGGCGGTAACTGTGCATTAACCGAAAAAGATAACGTTGTGATGAAAGAAGGAGTCACCCTGATCGGTTACACCAACCTGCCCAGCCGTCTGGCCAATCAGTCCAGTCAGTTATACGCAACCAATCTGCGTCATCTGTTAACCGATCTTTGCCCTGAAAAAGACGGCAACCTGGTGATCGACATGGAAGATGAAGCCATCCGCGGTGCGACTGTGATCCATGCCGGTGAAATCACCTGGCCACCACCGCCACCCAAACTGTCAGCTGCACCCAGGAATGCCAAAGTAGAGGCTGACAAACTGCCTGCCAAACCGGAAGATGTCCAGAGCGTTATTCCCGAACCGGTGAAAAAAATGTTCCCCATTGTGCTGGTGGGTTTACTGTTATTTGGCGTAGGTAACAATGCCCCCGCCTCTTTCATGTCGCATTTCACCGTCTTTGTATTGTCGTGCTTTATCGGCTATCAGGTCATCTGGAATGTCTCCCCATCCCTGCATACCCCGCTGATGAGTGTGACCAATGCCATCAGCGGCATCATCATTATTGGCGCCCTGGTACAGATATCTACACCGGGCGTGATGATTACCATCTTGTCAGGGCTGGCAGTTTTGGCGGCTTCCATTAATATTGCCGGTGGCTTTCTGGTCACCCGTCGCATGTTAGAAATGTTCAGAAAATAGGAGGAATATCATGACACAGGGTTTAGTTCATATGGCTTATGTGGCCGCCTCCATTCTGTTCATTTTAAGTCTGGGTGGATTAAGTAATCAGGACACCGCACGAAAAGGTAATTATTACGGCATGGCGGGGATGGCCATTGCCATTATCGCTACAGTGTTGAGCAGTCAGGTCAATGCTTATGTGGTACTTATCATTGCCTTGTTAATCGGTGGCTTCATTGGAGTCAAGGCCGCACTCAAGGTTGAAATGACACAAATGCCGGAACTGGTAGCTTTAATGCACAGTCTGGTTGGTTTGGCTGCGATGCTGGTTGGTTATGCCAATTTCATGGATGAATCATCGACATTGACGGGAGTAGAAAAAACCATCCATGAAGTTGAAATTTATGTCGGCATACTCATTGGTGCCGTGACTTTTTCAGGTTCTGTCATCGCTTTCGGCAAACTATGTGGCAAAATTTCGGGCAAACCCGTCCTGCTCCCGGGCCGCCATGTATTAAATCTGGGCATTTTAATCAGCTGCATCTGGCTTGGCGATCAATTCCTTGTCGCTGCAGAAACAGGTAATGGTACCTGGCCTCTCATACTGATGACCCTCATCGCGTTAGCTTTCGGCGTCCATATGGTCATGGCGATCGGCGGTGCCGACATGCCGGTGGTGGTGTCCATGCTTAACAGTTATTCGGGCTGGGCCGCAGCTGCGACAGGGTTCATGCTAAGTAATGATTTACTCATCGTCACCGGTGCACTGGTCGGCAGTAGCGGGGCCATCCTGAGTTACATCATGTGCCGCGCCATGAATCGTCATTTCTTAAGTGTGATTGCCGGAGGCTTTGGCAGCAGTAGCGGCAGCAGTTCATCTACAGAAGTTGAGGGTGAAGTGCAACCGATTGAAATTGAAGAAACCGCCCAGCTGTTACGTGACAGCAAAGATATCATGATTATCCCCGGTTACGGTATGGCGGTAGCCCAGGCTCAGCATACGGTGTATGAAATCACCAAATTTCTCAAGAGCAAGGGCAAGACGGTGCGTTTTGGTATTCACCCTGTCGCAGGACGGATGCCGGGGCATATGAACGTGCTCCTGGCAGAAGCCAAAGTACCTTATGACATCGTATTTGAAATGGATGAAATTAACGAAGATTTTCCTGACGTTGACATTGCCATCGTCATTGGCGCCAATGACATTGTCAATCCATCAGCCGCTGAAGACCCAAACAGCCCTATTGCCGGCATGCCGGTACTGGAATGCTGGAAAGCGCAAACCACGCTGGTGTTAAAACGCAGTATGGCCTCTGGCTATGCCGGTGTTGGTAACCCTTTGTTTGTTCATGAAAACACCCGCATGTTATTCGGTGATGCCAATGACAGTTTGCAATCTTTAATCCGTGCGCTGCAATCGTAAGTAATAGTATTAGCCGGTACAGAAGCTTCTGTACCGGCTCGCGGTTCGTTCATTAATTATTCATTTGAGCTACGCACAATATATAAGTTGCAAGGCAAACAGTTAACTTATGCTTCATTTCAATTTAATGTTGGCCAGGTATAGTGTTCAACACAGACTGAAGCCGAGTTGTACCGCTCGCCTTGCATGACCTAACTATTTTATTTTAAGGAGTATAACAATGGCTGAATGGCGTGAAGTTGCAAAAGTATGTGCTTTAGGAGATGGACATATCAGTACCAAGGAAGTTGATATTTTACGAAAGGTAATTTTAGCTGATGGAACGGCAAACAAGAGTGAACTTTCTTTTTTGCAGGAAATCAAAGAAGAAGCAAAAACTGCCGTACAGGCGCTGGATGCTTTGATTGAAGATTGCGAAAAAGTCGCAAAATAGTTTGACCTTGCCGGGAAGGTAGCATAACTTTCCCGGTTAATTCTACAGTTAAAGACTACCGCTTGCCGGAGAAAATTATGAAAACAAATATTAAATTACTAAGTGCAACCCTGGCCCTGGGTTTTTTATCTGCTTGTGACACCACCGAGAAACCTGCAGAAGAAGCGACACAAACACAACCTTCCTTAATGGAACAAACGGTCAATGACGTTGAAAATACAGCTGAATCCATGTCAGAATCGGCAACCGAATCTACAGGGACAGCGCTTCAAAACTTGTCTGATTCAATTTCAGAAACCACTGATGCCGCCAGTGAAACGGTAGATAATGCAGTAACCAGTACTGTCGATACAGCTTCAGACATGGCGCAAAGTGTTCAGGATTCAGCAGCATCTGCTGTCGAAGAAGGCAAGCAACAGACCTCTTCAATGCTTGACTCTGCTAACCAGAAAATTGATGAAACTCAGAAGTCTGCAACAGAAAGCCTCAATAATCTCTCTCAGTAATGAGGAACTCGGGTTGATTTCCCCCCCTGAAATCAACCCATTTTTTTCCTTACAATTCACGCGTCGCATTAAATTGAATATCCGGCCAGCGTTCTTCGGTTAACTGAAGATTAACCCGGCTGGTGGCAACGTACACCAGAAAACCGCCCCCGTCTTCTGCCAGGTTATCAAAGGCTTTCTTTTTGAATTCTTCCAGCTTGGCTGGGTCTTCTGCATTTACCCAGCGTACAGTACTCACACCTACCGCATCATAGACACATTCAACATTGTATTCGGCTTTCAAACGATGTGCGGTCACATCAAACTGCAACACCCCAACTGCGCCAAGAATTAAATCATTATTCTTTAACGGCTTAAACAACTGGGTTGCCCCCTCTTCAGTAAGCTGCACCAGCCCTTTTTGCAATGCTTTTGATTTAAGCGGATCCTTCAAAATCACTCTTCTAAACAACTCCGGCGCAAAGTAGGGAATTCCACCAAATTTGAGTTTTTCCCCCAAGGTAAAGGTATCACCCACCTGGATAGTCCCGTGGTTATGCAACCCGATAATATCCCCAGGAAACGCTTCCTCTACATTCTTGCGGCTATCTGCCTGAAAGGTGATCGCGTTGCCAACCTGAATATTTTTACCGATGCGCACATGATTCACTTTCATGCCCTTATCAAACTGTCCTGAACAAATACGCATAAAGGCTACCCTGTCGCGATGCGCAGGGTCCATATTTGCCTGAATCTTGAAAACAAAACCGCTGAACTTTGCTTCATCAGGCGATACTTCTCTTTGTTCAGCCTGACGTATTTGGGGGCCAGGTGCGTATTCAGCAATGGCATCCAATAATTCCTGCACACCAAAATTATTAATTGCCGAACCAAAATACACCGGCGTTAATTCTCCCGCCAGATAGGCATCCATATCAAATTCATGGCTGGCACCTTGCACCAGTTCAATTTCTTCGCGTAATTCTTCCGCCTGTCCTTCCAGCAATTCATCCAGTTTTGGATTATCCAGCCCCTTAATAATTTCCGCTTCAACTATCTTGCCTTCATGGTGGGGACTGAACAGCAAAATCTCATCCTTGTAAATATGATAAACGCCTTTAAAACGCTTCCCCATACCAATCGGCCAGGTCATCGGCGCACAATTGATTTTTAAAACGGTTTCCACTTCATCCAGCAATTCAATCGGGTCTTTACCTTCGCGATCAAGTTTATTGATAAAGGTTAGAATCGGTGTGGTACGCAGACGACAGACTTCCATTAATTTAATAGTTCTGTCCTCGACCCCTTTGGCAACATCAATCACCATTAATGCTGAATCCACGGCCGTCAACGTGCGATAAGTATCTTCCGAAAAATCCTCATGCCCCGGTGTATCCAACAGGTTAAGAATGGCTTCGTTATGTTCAAACTGCATGACCGAGGTCGTCACAGAGATCCCCCGCTCCTTCTCCATTTCCATCCAGTCTGACGTCGCATGTCGCGCTGCCTTACGCCCTTTAACCGACCCGGCTAATTGAATAGCACCGCCGAACAGCAGCAATTTTTCGGTAATGGTGGTTTTACCCGCATCAGGGTGTGAAATAATGGCAAACGTCCGTCTGCGATTAATTTCATTGATAAAATTGCTATCCGACATACACCAAAAACCCTTATTTACACCTAAATTTACACCCGTTTAAAAAACCACTTTCTGTCATCAAAAAGTGAACCTCGGTATTTATGAATTAATACCTGCTTTTCAAGCCCCAACAAATTCTAATAAGGCACTCATATCGTGCCCGTCAGCAGCTCTAAGCGCGGCAATATACTGATTGCGGCGCTCATTCATGGCTTCCTGCCTGTAACCCCCAGCCCAATCAATGGCTGGTTCATTTAATAGTTTAGTTAATACAGCATCCGCCATTATACGTGCATGCCGCCCGTTACCATTAGGAAACGGGTGGATAAATACCAACTTGTGATGAAACCTAACCGCCAGCTCTTTAGGCGAATAAGTGCCATGCTCAACCCAGTATTTGGTATCATCCAATAGTTGCCGCAATTGAATGGCAACCTGTATAGGATCAACACCGATATTCTTTTCAGTGCGGCGGAATGTACCTGCCCACTTCCAAACACTGCCAAACAATCGCTTGTGCAGTTCTAAAACAAAAGCCTCTGACAACACGTCAGGGTTCTTTTGTTTGTCTAACCACTTCAATCCTTCGGTGATGCCAGCTTGCTCAAGCTGGTCTAGCTCCCCCCTAGTGCTCACATGCTTGAACTTCAGGCCATCAAGCTCATCAGGATCAAGCGGTGTCGCACCATCGGGATAATCGACTAGATTTGTGTAATCATCCGTCATTCATCATTCCAAAAATCGGATGGCAACTTGTCGATGATTTGCGCGGCAATGCGCTCAATTTCAAATTCAAGCTGCTCTTTACTCAATGATTGCGCTTCAAGCGCCATATGAGTGGATGCAGCTTTCACCTGAGCACACGCTTTTTCAATAGCGCGCTCTTTAATCACGTCTTCCACGTTTTGCTTTGGTACAATCGCGTACACAAACTTGCAATCCATCGCCTCGGCCATAGTTTGCATGGTTTTCAGGGTAACGCTGCCGTGCGGCTCATCCTGCTCAGCCTTGGATATTCTTGCCTTGGTCACGCCCAGCTTTTTAGCCAGTTGCGTACCAGACATACCAAGCGCCGTTCGTACTGTGCGCAGCCAACCCTCTTTAGGAAGCCCATGGTTAGGGAGCATAGATAAGCTACCAAACTGACTTACAGCTTGGTTTACCTTGTCTCGATATTGCTTGGCAACTATCTTGTCTATACTCATGTTCTTTTACTCTGGACAACCTTCATATGTACTCGAACACTCCTTTTGTATACATATATATATACCGGAATGGAATTTAAGTCAATAAATTCATTGACGGAAAATAAAGAAAGGTAAACCTATTTATTTACTCAGAGCTATATTAGGTATACATAATTGTATGCGATATTAAGTTTATGACCTTCAACTTTTACGGCGTATATTGCCGTAAATACAAAAAATCTTAATTCAGCAGGGTTTAAAACAGGGGCGCTATCGGTACTTTGAGTACCAATAGCCAGCATTATTTAAACTTTTTGGGGTGAGCATCGGTGAGCGAAGCGAATGAGTTTTGCGCTACCGAAAAACGAAAGATGTGAACGCGAGGCATGGATGCCGAGCTGGGCGATCCACCAAGGATGGTTCGCAACCCAAAAATTTTCCATATTTAACCTCTTTCCCAAATCGAAAAATCTGAGTTTTTAGCCGCAATCAGTAAATGACTAAAAACAGCATCTGTTTTTGCTTCTACCTCATCCGGTACAAAAGACTCAAATTGATAGGCTTTAACATATCATCATAATCTTGATGATATATTTTAATAGATAAATTTATTATATGGTGCAGGTCTAGCTGCACCGCGTTTTATGGCGCACAGTGTCGTAAATAACAAAATTGGTTAAAACAGTGTCGCCATCGGTACTGACAGTACCCATATCCAGTATCATTTAATGCTGGCCGTTGCAGGCTGTCCCTGCTGGAATGGGGTGTCTGAAAACGCATGCGTTTTATCCATATTGAGCTTTTAAATGACGTTCTTGGAATAAGTTTCTCAAAATTAGCTGATCAACTACATATCACTCGAGAAACATTATCTGTAATTACTGGAATACCCATTCCAGAAGGTTTTGAAGCGAACAATATTGAACCACTTTTTAGGAGATAAACCATGGCTAGAAAAAGAATTACAGTAACGAATGAAAGCAAGTCAGGACGAAACAAAGGTTTTCATGATAACTATACAGGGGAAGACATGACCCGCGTCCAATTCGTAAAAGAAATTGAGATCGGAAACTATCAAAATTATCATGTAAGAAATGTCAATGGCATGAAAACGCCAGTATCAAACCCTGATGCATCAAAAAACAATAATCTTGATTAGACTGACAGGTACTGGATGAAAACGGATAACTGTCAGATAAAGTCTGGGCTAGTACATTTAAGTTGTATTAATCTGACTTAACACTAACATCAACCTAACGTAACAGCTGGTACACTCTTTTACTATATTTGTCCACCCACACCCTTAAATTTTTCAACAAATATTGAAATTTTCTGGAAAACGCTTTGTTTTTTAGTTTTGTATTGTGGGTTGAGCGGACTCATTTTTGGCAGCGTTGAATTGAGCTCAGTGCCATTTTCGCTTGCGTATTCTCGTTTTAATGATGCCGTGATATAACGCCTAGCGGCATCCTCATTTAAACTTTCTGAACGAATCAATGCTTCAGCTTCACGCTTTTGTTCAGCTTGTGCAAATGAGAAAAAAGCATCAATAATACTCGCCTTATCGTTAATATCGTCCAGATTGGTTTGATTAATAAAATCAACAATCAGGCTTTCTTTAGCGCGATTGCCCAGGCTGGCGCGAATCAGTCGGCGCACTTCCTCGATTAACTCGGCTTTGTTCTTGTTCTTTTTATTGTGTTCAAAAATTAATTCAAGAATGTAATCCAGGTTTATCTCTTGTGATTTAAGTAAATCCACCTCAAAAACCACATCGTCCCAATCGATATTGGAGTTTTCTTTATCATTGGCTTCTTTTTCACGGCGTAGCCAATCGCGCGTATCGTTATAGGTTGAACGATAATCCTGAATCGTTCTTTCTGACGGCACCTCGATGTTTTGCATTGCGGCTAAGTCATCATCGTTCAAATAATGTTTTTCTTTGAACGCTTCAACCGCTTCGGGGTCATCCATATCCACATTTTGTAAGGCTGTTAGCCCCGCAAACTCATCATAGTTTTGCAGTATATTTTCTAATCGCAAATATTCGCCGAATAACTTGGCAAAG
>SPJK01049527.1_pt1 | contig 12928 bp, 10 predicted proteins | sample 3741771 | NCBI WGS metagenome assembly SPJK01 (sample SAMN10925997, study PRJNA522277) | cold seep metagenome | isolation source: Elba SIP-enriched marine methane seep metagenome, extraction at timepoint T2 | place: Italy: coast of Elba, Mediterranean Sea | reverse complement strand
GTAGTGAAGTTGCCGTTAAAGGTGCTGTTGCATTAAAAGCGAGCTTGTTAGGTTTAGGTGGAGACGAATGATGACGGCTTTGATTCGTTTCGCCTTAACTCAGCGTTTATTAATGATGTTGGTGACTCTATTGTTAATTGGCGGTGGTTATTCTGCTTTTAAGAAAATTCCGATTGATGCCTTTCCTGATGTTTCACCGACTCAGGTCAAAGTGATTGTGAAAATGGCAGGAATGCCACCTGAAGAAGTAGAAGCCCGTATTACTGCACCGATTGAAGTCGAGTTGCTTGGTATTCCTCATCAAACCATGTTGCGCTCTATTGCAAAGTATTCGTTGACTGATATCACCATTGATTTTGAAGAAGGAACCGATATTTTTTGGGCTCGTCAGCAAATTGCAGAACGTTTAAATATGGCATGGGGTAATTTACCGAGTGGAGCGGAAGGAGGTATTGCGCCCATGACGACACCTTTAGGTGAAATGTTTATGTTCACCATTGAGGGGGGTAATTTAAGCTTAATGGAGCGTCGTAGTTTATTGGACTGGGTAATTCGTCCTGCATTACGTACCGTTTCAGGTGTGGCTGATGTAAATAGTCTAGGCGGTTTGGCGCGAAGTTTTACAGTAGTGCCAGATAATAGCTTAATGTCTGCGCGTAATATTAGTATTGAGCAATTAGTCAATGCATTAAAATCCAATAATCGCAATGATGGAGCAGGACGTTTAAATGAGGGAGAAGAAGCGTTATTAGTACGTGCTGAAGGACGGATTAAAACCTTAGCAGATGTTGCTTCTATTGTGATTGGTCGTAATGCAGGTATTCCTATCTTAGTCAGTGACGTGGCGCGTGTTGAAATTGGCGCACTGACTCGTTACGGTGCAGTCAGTCGTAATGGTGAAGGTGAAGTTGTTGAAGGCTTAGTATTAAGTTTACGCGGAGCTAATGCAGGGCAAACAGTTGCCAATGTACAGGCAAAATTGGATGAGCTCAGTAGTTCCTTGCCGTCCGGTGTACGCCTCGAAGTGTTTTATGATCGGGGGCGTTTGGTTAATTCGGCTTTATCGTCTGTTAATAATGCATTATTACAGGCAATTGGTTTTGTTGTCATTTTATTAGTATTGTTTTTAGGTAACTTACGTGCTTCGTTGGTGGTGGCACTTATTTTGCCATTAGCCGCTTTATTTACCTTTATCATGATGCAGGTGATGGATATGTCAGCAAATCTAATGAGTTTGGGTGGGTTGACGATTGCAATTGGTATGTTGGTTGATGCGGCTGTGGTGGTGGTGGAAAATGTATTGACGCAGTTTTCACAAAGTGAAAAATCACAACGTTTACCGAGATTGCATATTATTTATCGAGCAACGCGGGAGGTTGCCGCGCCTGTTGTTTCGGGTACGCTGATTATTATTATTGTTTTTTTACCATTACTTTCTTTACAAGGGTTGGAGGGTAAATTATTTGCGCCTGTGGCATTGACTATTGTTTTTGCGTTAGCAGGTGCTTTGTTGTTATCCCTCACTGTAATTCCGGTATTTGCCTCTTATTTGTTAAAAATAGGGATTATTGAAGAGCCATGGTTAGCACGACAGCTACACCATTTATATATGCCAATATTACATTGGAGTATCAACAATAGTAAAAAAGTGTTTGTTGGTGCAGGTGCTATGCTGATTGTAACGGTAGGTGTCTTTCTGCAAATTGGCAGCACTTTTATGCCCACTATGGATGAAGGTGATATTGTGTTGCAACTGGAAAAGTTGCCGTCAATTACGCTGAAAGATTCTGTTGAGTTAGATTTGCGAGTGCAAAAAAATATTTTGGCAAATGTACCCGAAGTAAAAAATATTATTTCTCGAGTAGGTGCTGATGAGATTGGTTTGGATCCTATGGGGTTAAATGAAACGGATACGTTTTTAGAATTGCAACCTAAAGAAACGTGGCGGATGCAGACAAAAGAGGAGCTTATTGAAGTAATCCGAGCTGTGATGGCCGGTACGCCTGGTGTTGCTTATGGTTTTACTCAGCCTATCGAAATGCGTGTATCGGAAATGCTCACGGGGTCGCGTGGAGATGTGGCTGTGAAATTGTTTGGTACCGATTTAGATTTGTTAAATCATAAAGCTGAAGAGATTGCGACGCTATTAAGATCGATTAAGGGCTCTAGCGATGTCTTTACCAGTCAAAATGAGGGGATGCAGTATTTACAACTGACCATTAAACGCTTAGAAGCTGGACGACTGGGTTTGGATGTAACCCAAATAGAGCAAACTCTGCGCGCTCAGGTGGAAGGCTTGAGGTTAGGTATTGTTCAAGAGGGCGTGCGTAGGACACCGCTCATTTTACGTGGCGAAAGTCAGAGTGCAGATTTTGAAAGCCTGCAAATCACTTTGCCAGGTAGTGGGCGTGTACCGCTCTCAAGTGTTGCTAAACTTGAAAAAGTGGATGGCATGGTGTCCATTAAGCGTGAACAAAGTCAGCGATTTGTTTTGGTACGTACGAATGTAGAAGGGCGTGATTTAGTGGGTTTTGTTGATGAAGCTAAACAAGCGGTTAAAGATAAGATTGAATTGCCAACCGGCTATCTAGTGCAGTGGGGTGGACAGTTTGAAAATCAGCAACGTGCTTCTGCACGTTTAGCGATTGTTGTGCCAGTGGCGTTGTTGTTGATATTTTTACTGTTATTTACCACGTTTAGTTCAGTGCGTCAGGCAACACTGGTTTTTTCTAATATTCCGTTGGCAATGATAGGCGGCGTGTTCGCTTTGTGGATGTCGGGTGAGTATATGTCCGTTCCTGCGTCAATTGGCTTTATTGCCTTATTAGGGGTTGCTGTACCGAATAGTGTAGTGTTACTCAGTTATTTTAATCAACTTCGTGCTACGGGCATGGAAATGTCTAAAGTCATTGTAATTGGTTCTGAACGTCGCTTGCGTCCGGTGTTAATGACGGCCAGTTTAACCGCATTTGGTTTGTTGCCTATGCTGTTTGCCACAGGACCCGGGTCGGAAATTCAACGTCCTTTAGCAATTGTAGTTATTGGAGGATTGGTTTCTTCTACTTTTCTAACGCTGATTTTATTACCCATTCTGTATGACATATTTGGTGAAGCCAAACAGGAGAAGTCATGAACACTCAAGAATATTTAGTGACCATTAATGTGCCGCCGTTATTAGAAGAAGCGGTGGTGGATTGTTTGTTAGAAATTGAGTCAGCGGATGGCTTTAGTAGTTTATCGGTTAATGCTCATGCCAGCGATCATGAGCATCTATCCCTTGCTGAACAGGTTGCAGGAAGACAACGTAAAATGCGTTTTCAGATGTATATTCCGGAGCAGCAGTTATCTGTTTTAATTGAGCATTTACGGTGCCATTTTTCAGGGTCAGGAATACAATATTGGGTAATGCCTGTGTTAGATGCAGGTATTATCTAGGGTTTTTAATTTTGGTATAATTAATGCTTTGAATTTGCAAATAAACAACAGTGTTTATAAAGGGTTCATGTAGTTTGATTACTTAGGTTTGGTATGACAGTTGATGAACCTTAATTAGATATTTTCTATTGATTATAAAAGGAGTAAAAGATGCTCATCTCTGGTTGTATTAATGCAAATAAAGATGATTTTGAACGACGTAGTGCGTTATTCAACGGGGGGCGGATTTGTTGGTTTATGGCAACAGTCAATCAACGAATGCCTTAGCGGATTATGCGACTATGTTGATTGTTGGTTGTTCAGTGTTTGGGGGGAAACACCTGCCCAAGCGCAATTTTCCATACCTAAGGAAGAATTTGTTTCGTTAATAGCACCGTTGACATATCAAACTTGAATGGCTGCAGACTACCCGTGGTGACCAGTCACCAATTAACTATGAAAGCGTTCTAAACAATATGTCTGGTATGATTTGATCAGAGCATCTTTTCATGATTGTCTATTATTGATTAAATATATCTGCCTGTGATGATTAATAAAAAGTAAACAAAATTGAGTATTATTAACACGATCAAAAGCCATCACCTGATAATTTTTATCGCTATTTTCTTTATTAGTTTTGATAATATTCGATTTTTTTCAAACATAGTAGAGGTTTATCCTTTAGGATTTAAAAATATAGGTTTTTTGCTTTCCCTAGCTTGGGGGTTTACAGGTGTAATTGTACTTTTACTCTCTCTGGTTTGCTTTAAACATACAATAAAACCCGTCATCATAACAGTCCTTCTAATTTCCTCTATCTCTAGTTATTTTATGGATAGCTATAACACGGTTATAGACGATTCCATGATTAATAATATTATAAGCACAGACATTGCTGAGTCGTTAGACCTACTCAGTTTAAAAATGACCTTGTATTTTATTTTTTTAGGCATTTTGCCATCATTGCTAGTTTATAAAACAAAATTATCCTTTGGCACTAAATGGCAAGAAGCCATTTCAAGAATTAAACTCTTTGCTTTTACACTAGTAAGCATATTAGCCGTAGTGTTTATTTATAGTGACTTTTATAGTTCATTTTTCAGAGAACATAAGTCGCTGCGCTATTATTCAAACCCAAGTTATTATGTATTTTCAACAGGAAAATACATTAGCGGACTGTTTCAAGAAAAAACTATGACTTTCGAAACTATGGGTTTAGACGCTTCTATTCCAGCATGGGACACTATAGATAGAGAACTGATAATTTTTGTCGTAGGTGAAACAGCAAGAGCTGACAGGTTTGCTCTCAATGGTTACAAAAGAGAAACCAACCCATTATTAAAAAAGGAAGAGCTTGTCAGTTTTACGAATTTTTGGAGTTGTGGTACATCAACTGCGATATCTGTTCCCTGCATGTTTTCCAAATATAACAGTTCAAAATATAAAAAGAGTAAAGCGTTAGCAACTGAAAATGTTCTTGATGTATTAACTCATGCGGGCGTCAATATTCTTTGGCTGGATAATAATTCAGATTCAAAAGGAGTAGCTGATCGAGTTTCATACCAAAGCTATAAGAGCCCTGAAATCAATCCAATCTGTGATACAGAATGTAGGGATGAAGGTATGCTTACAAGTATTCAGAGTTATATCGATGAACATAAACAAGGTGATATTTTAATAGTACTCCATCAAATGGGACAACATGGGCCAGCTTATTACAAAAGATATCCTTCAGAATTTGAAAAATTTACCCCTGTTTGTAAAACCAACCAAATAGAGGACTGTAGCCAAGAAGAGCTTAATAATGCTTATGATAATGCGATTTTATACACCGATTACTTCTTATCCAAAGTGATCAATTTTCTTAAACAAAATGATGATAATTTTGAATCCGCTATGTTTTATGTCAGTGATCATGGTGAATCATTAGGCGAAAATGGCATATATCTGCACGGACTTCCAAATTTTATCGCCCCCGATACTCAGCGACATGTGCCTGCCATTATATGGTTAGGTAAAAACTTTTATGATGTGGATATCAAATCGCTTGCAAATAAACAAAATAGAAAATATACCCATGATAATGTTTTTCATACGCTATTGGGATTTATGGAAATAGAATCATCTGTGTATGATCAGAAAATGGATATTCTTCATAATTAAAATCTGTTAGCGCACGTTTTCTTACTGTTGGACTTCAAATCCAGTCGTGTTCTGGTCAAGTAATACTGAATTCCCCCATTAATAACTGAAATTAAAAATAGAGAGTTAAGCCACTTCTAATAATTTCCTGGGAGGTATGCCTCCAATTGCTGTATGAGGTCGTTGGTTATTGTATGCCCATAACCATTGTGTTGCCAATAACTGAGCATGCATTTTTTTCAGCCGACGATTCTCTTCTTCTAATTCTCTCATTCGTTTCATTAATGAAGCATCCATACCACCATACTTGGCTCGCCATTAATAGAATGTCGCACCACTTATACCGTGTTAATAGCCAAAAAATAGAGCCAGTATCTGGCTGTTTGCAAAGCGTGATTTTTTCATAGAAACTCCTAAATGATAGTTTACGAGAATTTTCTATTTTGAATTCTTACTATTTGGGGAGATTACAATAAGGTTTATTATAAATATTTGATTATAATTAGAAATTATAAGAAAAGTATAGTATAAGTTATCAGGCTTACCATAAGGTTCAGTAGCTTTTTTAAGCTTTATCAGCTTGTAGTCGGGTTGATAGTATATTTTTTTAAAAAAGACAGTGTTGGGGGCTATTGGGAAACGGGTAATGATGAATAGCCAAGATTGTTGTATTGTCTTTATATCTGAACAGGTAATGAAGCCTTCTGCCAGATTCGCTCTATCCTATCCATATAGATTTCAAATTTTTTCTTTACTATGAATAAAGTGAGCCTTTTACTTTCTTTTCTCTGTTTTATTTCAATTATTATTTCCGGGTTGTTTGCCTTGAATTCTTTGATTTCGGTTGATCAGAAGGAACAACGATTACTCTTGGATGAGATTGTCAGAGCGCAGGCCTTTGCCATAGAAAGAAGGCTGACTCATGCTTTGTCATCAGCCTACATTCTGGCTCAGGAAATAAAACAAAATGGTGGTCAATTTCATGATTTTGAGAATTATTCAAAAAGCATCCTAAAAACGATTGATGGTATATCAAATTTGCAGTTAGCACCCAAGGGGATCATAGAAAAAATATACCCTTTGGAAGGCAATGAAAAGGCACTGGGTCATGATTTGTTAAATGATAAATTACGTAGTTATGAAGCGCGTTTGGCTATCAAGTCACGAAGTTTGACTCTGGCTGGGCCATACCAGTTAATACAAGGTGGTGTCGGGATTATAGGCCTCAATCCGGTATTTATTAATGAAAATGGCAAGGAGTATTTTTGGGGATTTGTTTCTGCTTTGATGTTCCTGGATGAATTGCTGGTTGTCACTGAGCTTGAGCAATTAAGGCATCAAGGCTTTGGTTTTCATTTATCCCGTATCAACCCAGATAGTCTGAAAATGCAGATGTTTTTTAGTTCTGAAAAAAGGTTGGGCCAGGAAGTAGTTTCCAGGCAGATCAAGGTGCCCAATGGCAACTGGTATTTGACCATGAGCAGACCAGAGCAGCAACATGCAAGCTATTTTTATATGGGGATCAGTATCATTATCATTGTTGCTATCCTGTTTTCTATACTGCTTTATCGGATACTGCGTGAGCCCGAAAGATTGCTTTCGATTGTAAAAGAAAAAACCCAGGCATTGGAATTAATCGCTTTTCATGACGAATTAACCGGATTGGCAAACAGACGTTATTTGAAAGAGCAGTTACAAAGAATGTTGGCCAATATCAAGCGGCATGGAGGTCATTTTGCCATGTTATATCTTGATCTTGACGATTATAAACAGGTAAATGATGGTATGGGGCATGAATCCGGCGATTTGTTGCTGAAAGAAGTGACCATGCGTATTAAAGATGTCGTCAGGGAAAATGATTTGGTTGCTCGTTTGGGCGGCGATGAATTCGCTGTGGTACTCTCTGATTTAAAAACTTCTGTACAGGCAAAATATATTGCTGAAAAAATTATCCACGCGATTGGGCAGCCTGTCAGACTGAATGAACATCAGATAATTGTGGGTGTGTCTGTCGGAATTACATTAGCTCCAGACGACAGCATGTCATTTGTTGAACTGTTTCTAAATGCTGATAAGGCTATGTACAAGTCCAAGTCCAAGGGAAAAAATCAATGTACATTTTTTAATGCAACGATGCAGGATTCAGTGACGATTGAGCTTGTTCTGGAAGAACAGCTACGTGAGGCAGTTTTTCATCAGGAATTTGAAGTAGAGTTTCAGCCAGTCTATTCTCTTAAACAGAGTAAAGTTGTGATGTTCGAGGCTTTGTTACGCTGGAATCATCCTGAAAAAGGTGTGTTAAAGCCGAATCAGTTCTTAGAAATAGCCGAAGCAACATCACTGATTTTACCTATTACAGACTGGCTGATTCAAAAAATTGGAGATTTTTTAAAACAGAGAAAATCTGCCGGTTTTGACCATGTGCCCGTCACGATCAATATTGATGCCAAGTTATTATTGGATGAGACTTTTGCCAAGCATTTGATGAAGCAATTAAAACGGGCAGAGATTGAAACCCATCTAATTGAAATAGAGATTTCAGAATCTGTATTAATCAGTCATTTTGATTCAGTTGAATTTTTGATTAACGATTTAAGTCAGTTGGGGGTGCAATTCATTATTGATAAGTTTGGTTCGGGTTATGCTTCAATTAATTTACTGAAAAAACTGCCTGTAAAATGTATCAAGATTGATAAGGAATTTATCATTGAACTGGAACAAAACTTTAATGATTTGCAAATAGTTGAAGCAATGGTGGCGATGGCACATAAAATGGGTATGGATGTTATTGCCATAGGAATCGAATCAAACTATCAACAAAATATTTTGACTGGTATTGGTTGTGACTTTGGCCAGGGCAATTATTTTAGTCCGCCTCTCGCTTTAAGTCATGCAGTTCAACTGGCTGCCGAATTTAAGGTTTCAGAATCAGGCAAATGATAAAACACTTCTGAAATTGTTTGATACTGTTGTAAGCATTGTGTGACGATATCCAAAGGTTCCGCATAGATATAAGGCCAGTCTACCTCTTTTAACTGTTCATTTGGTTGAAAAGCAAGTTTTTCTATTGGGGGCTGGAACTCAGTACTGATGGCTTCTGTATCGCCTCTGGGGTCAACTCTATACCAACCTGCTGTTTGCAGATAGATAGCATTGAGCCCATGCAAACAATATACATCAGAATCTTCTTCTAAAATCAGACGTTGATAGCACAATCCTGCGGGGATATTATTTGCCCGGAGCAGTGCTGCCAATAAATGTGACTTGGCATAACAAAATCCGGTTTTATATTTTAAGACATCTGATGCGATACAGGTAACAGGATTTAGTTGATAGTCCCAACAGTGTTTTATTTCATCTCTGACCCAGGTAAAGCAGATATGAGCGATATCCAGGTCAGATGTGCTAATAGATTTACGGGCTAATTGCCGGGCCAAACTTTGAATGGATGGGTGTTGAAAATCGATTACCTGGTTGTTGGTCAGGTAAGCTTCAGGTGTTTTACTCAGAGGGATTAAATTCATTATTAATGTTGTTATCGTTTAATTTTTCGGTATTGAATAGCCGGGGTATTGACTAGATTGCATCTGTATTGGTAAGGGGTGTTTGAGTGTTGCCAGGCCAAAATAATTCAATTATTTTTGATTACCAGCATTCGATTGGCACCTATCTGAAATTCATAGTCTACCTTGATCATTTCAGCATTCAGGCCATGCTCTTTTAAACAACTTTGTATTGGTGGTAAGTGCTTTGAGGGCTGATGGGATAAATCCAGTAAAGGATATATTCGAACTTCTTGAGCGACACGACTGAGTTCTATTAACGCTTTTAAATGGAAATCGAAATCCAGTTGTATGGAATATAAAAACAAAAAATGAGAACAAAGTGCCAGATCAAAATTGTGATCTTCAAACGGTAGATCAGGTAAAGCGGCATTCAGATAGCGCCCTTCAGAGAGTCCGGTTTCAAAGTCCTGCAGAAAGTCATTCATTGTTTGTTTTCGTGATTCGGCTAGCGCCTGGACAGAACCAAATTTATCCAGATTGAAATGGATAGCGTTTTTTTCAACTTGAATGACAATCGTGTCAAAAATTTCATCGATTCTTTGTTGGATTTCCTGGCGGCTAAACTGATAAATCGGGTCAACTGATATGATGCTTCCACTGCATTGCTGGCTGAATCTGGCATTAAATGAAGCTGGGCCATCTGCAATGCCTAGAATGCTTTTTTGCCGGTCTGTTTTCGTTAAGTTAAACATACTGCAATATTCGCTATATGAACGCCCCCAAGGGACGACCTGGTCAAGTTGAAAAGCCATAGTTTTGGTTTATTGTATTTTGTTAGGGACAAATGCAGCATTTTTCATGTGCTTCGGTTCAAATTTGATCTGAGCTAAAAATTTAGTCTGATATTAAAAAAATACTGATATGATTGATGCTATCTTCTTTGAATTTTACAGGAAAGATTCATGCATAAGTTATTGTGTTTATGGACAACTTGGTCGGTGGTTTTGATTTTTTCAGGATTTGCTTCATCTGCATTGGCAGCGGTTAAATCACAGGTGATTGAATATTCAATTGATGGAGAACCATTCCAAGGCTATCTTAGTTATGATGATGCGATTAAAGGTAAAAGACCGGGCATTCTGCTGGTGCATGAATGGTGGGGACATAATGAATATGTGCAAAAAAGGGCACGGATGTTGGCCAAACTGGGATATACCGCATTTGCACTGGATATGTATGGCCAGGGCAAACTGGCAGATCATCCCGATGATGCTAAAAAATTTATGCAGGATACTTTGGCGAACATGGATAGAGCCAGGCAACGTTTTAATGTCGCACTGGATTTGTTAAAACAGCAAACTTCGGTAAATTCTAATCAAATCGCGGCGATAGGCTACTGTTTTGGTGGGGGAATCGTTCTGAATATGGCCAGAATGGGAATGGACCTGGATGCAGTGGTCAGTTTTCATGGTTCTTTACAGCCACAGGTTGAAAGCGAACCGGGAGCGATCAAAGCTAAAATCCTGGTTTTTAATGGTGCGGCTGATCCGTTTGTCAAAGTCGAACAAGTCAAGGCTTTTGAGCAGGAAATGACACAGGCAGGCGCAAACTTTAAGTTAGTCAACTATCCGGGAGTTAAGCATAGTTTTACTAACCCGTCTGTCAAAGCGGTTGCCGAAAAATTTGGCATGCCTTTGCAATATGATGCGGAGGCGGATAAAAACTCCTGGTGGCAAATGCGAACATTTTTTAAGCGCATATTTGGCTCTGAGTAATGAACAGCATTGTTCATCCGAATTTTTTATCAGGCTAACGAGTTTTTTGATTTAAATTCCGGTTTTTCAGATAAATCTGTGCTCTGATGAAAGATACATGCCAGGAATTATGCTTTTAATGAATCTTAAGTTTGTCGTGATTTAAACTATCTATCCATAAATTATTCAAAGACATGACATAGTCATATCGTGAATCAAGTATGTCAGTTTTCTTTTGCTTGTTGCTATGGACTGTATGAAGTTTGCTGTTGTGGGCAATGTTTTTTGGAGCTTTCATAGTTAATCCTCTTTGTTTTAAAATCCGTTTAATCTAAGGCTCGATATAAACTAGAGTCTTATAAATCTAAACTAATCTGTTGAGTTTCCAGGGAATTATCCTGAGCAGGTAAGGCGCAACATAGCAAAGCTTCATTTGCTTTTAATTCAGGCAGGACTGTTTTGCTATGAATGACCTTTCCTTCAAGTAATTTTACTTTGCAAATTCCACATTCTCCTCGTCTGCAGCTGAAGTGGGTTGAAATTCCATGAGATTCTGCAAAATCCAGTAAATGACCATCTGTTTTACTCCATTGTAGTTCAATTGCGGATTTTTTAAACTGAATAATGCTAGAATTTGCTATATTTTTATGGTTTAAAGTCTTGTTTTCTTTGTTTAATGTGGCTGAGCCAAATGCTTCTGAATGGATTTTATGCGCTTTATAGCCCAGATTGATCAAATTTTGGTATTGGCTTTGCATGAAACCTGAAGGGCCGCATAACATGAATCGGTCAATATTTTTTGGCAACAACCGTTTCAATATCGAACGATTCAGACGTCCCGAAAAATCATAATTAAGGCCTTTTAGCAGATTACTTTCCGGTTGTGATAACAGCCAGTGAAGCTGAAACCGTTTCGGGTGATCTCTGCTGATTTGTTTGAGTTCATTATAAAAAGCACGTTGTTTGGCATTACGTGCAGTACAAATCATGATCAGTTTTTGTTGATCATGATGCATCAGCCAGTTTCGGCATATAGAAATCATCGGGGTAATGCCAATACCGGCACAGATTAATACGACGGGCTCAACCGTTGCTGAAGACAGACTAAAATTGCCTAGAGCCAGTTTTTTTAGTTGCAATCGATCGCCTGTTTTTACTGTATTGTGCATATAAGAAGAAAAAATTCCGTTTTCATATTTGATACTGATGCGCACAAAATCATCATCGGGGGCAGACGATAAACTATAATTTCGGATCACTGGCTGTTGATTAATTGAAGTTTTTAGCTGGATGAATTGCCCCGCGTTGAATATAAACGGTTTATCTGTTGGCTGCTTAAAATAAAAAGATTTTACGTTGCTCGACTCCTGGATAATGTTGCTAATTTCAATATTTTGCCACTCTGCTGTTTCTTTCAGGGCTTGTTTTTTTAATTTTTGTTTCTCCAGTTCATTCGCATAACTGATAAAGTGCCAGTGAAATGGCAATGCATTTTTTAGCCAGAAACCCTGCTCCAGCTGAAATTGCCACAGTCTTTCTGCACCGGGAAAAAGATTAATATCGGGGTGTTGCCAGTGAATTTCAACACTGCCTGTCAGAGAAAGCAGATGACCACGTTTAAAGTCTATAAACAATAAGCCTGCCTGTTTGTTTTCTATAAAATTTCCCAAGCTATTGAAATGATTATTTCCTTTGTAATCGGGTATTGTCAGGCTGGTTGGGCTATCGATATGCACAAATCCGGGGAGTCCACCTCGATGAGATATATCCACCCCGTGACTGGCGATTTGCTGTTGTTGCAGGTTATGACTGGCAAGAAAAAATGTATCGGCGTGTTTAATCAGTTTGATCGCTGCATTATTCAGGGTAGCTATCTGAATTTTTTCTACGGACTGTAAGTTTTTTGATACGGTTTTTTTTAGTTGCCTTTGTTGAATATATTGCGGGCAATTGCCAAAAGTCTGCTCAACCTTAAGCAAAATACCCGCTTTTGAGTGTTCAATCAGCGTTCCAGATAATCGATTACGACGGCGATTGTTTAGTTCTATGCCCAGTAAGGCTAATTTAGTTCCGGCTTCATTGGCAGCAGCCAGCGGATCGCCTTTTATTGCC
>SPJK01014258.1_pt1 | contig 12929 bp, 13 predicted proteins | sample 3741771 | NCBI WGS metagenome assembly SPJK01 (sample SAMN10925997, study PRJNA522277) | cold seep metagenome | isolation source: Elba SIP-enriched marine methane seep metagenome, extraction at timepoint T2 | place: Italy: coast of Elba, Mediterranean Sea | reverse complement strand
GTGGCCATACGCATGACCTGAAACAGATTTTGCTGGTGTATTTGATTGTGATGGCAATGGCTGACGGGCACATTGATGAGGCCGAGGAGTCTTTGCTTCAAACTATTGCCGATAGGCTTGGGTTTGATGCGGAGGCGTTTCGTCAACTCATGGAGTCTGTGGTTAGTCAGTCACACTTTGCTGGGGCGGATGGTCAACGTCAGGCAACACCGTCAATGCTGGAGGATGCTTACAAAGCATTAGGTGTGACTAAAGATAATACTGATCAAGAAATTAAACGGGCTTATCGCAAATTGATGAGCCAGTATCACCCTGATAAATTAATGGGGCAGGGTTTGCCAAAAGACATGATTGAGGTCGGCACTAAAAAAGCGCAAGAGATTCAGGTCGCATATGATTTGATTCAGGATAGTCGCAAGCAATAGCTTAGCTGGATTAAGTCTAATGCCTAGCTAACTACGTTGAATAACGTATTTGATACCAATAGGAATTTGGGTACTTTATCAGTGTAGTTCATGGGAGGCACTGATGATTAAGGTTGGCACTGTGAAATCGCTTTGGCGTTACCCTGTTAAAGGGATGGCGGGTGAGTTGGTGGGGGTCGCAGGTCTTGGCCAAATGGGAGTGGACGGTGACCGCTTGATGGCTGTGCAAGATATGGCACGGCAAGAGATTCAGAGCTGTAAGTTTTGCCCAGCGCTTTTGCAGTGCCGTGCACATACGGAAAATAGTGATGATGGCCTCGTGATTGAATTTCCGGATGGGGCAGCTTTGCCAGTGAGTGACCCACTGGTGAATGACAACATTAGCAAACTACTAGGGCATGAGAGTGTGTTGCTAGCGCTGAGGCCTGCAACAGACAAGGATTTTTATCGGCGTTATAAAGTGGACGAGACCACTTGGCTAGATGAGTTAAAAGCGACCTTTGCGCGTGAGCCGGGTGAGCCTTTGCCTGATTTAGACAATCTGCCAGCAGATGCGCAAGCCTATGTGTCTATTCTAGGCAGCTTTTTTTAGTCTCGCGCTTTCATTTGATCACCACCACTAGTCTCAAACACCTGAGTGCATTAAACCCTGCGGCTGATTGGGATGAGGCGCGCTTTAGGCCAAATCTAGTGATTGAAACATCCGATGCATTTGCTGGCTTGGTCGAGCAGTCATGGTTGGGTCATACCATCAAGATTGGCGATGTGTCGATTGCGTGCAGCGAAACTGCGCCGAGGTGCGGTGCAGTTGCCAAAAAGCAACAAAACCTAGCACAAGACAGCAGCATTTTGCGCACCATCGTGCGTGAGGCTGATCAGAATCTTGGTATCTATGCTGATATTTTGGCGCAAGGCAATATTAAAGTTGGTAATGCTGTTTATGTGAGTGAGTAACCCTAAGCACATGTATGACAATAGTGCAGCATTAATGATCAAAAAAAGCATTCTAATAAGCTGATTTTAGGCAGTTGTCTTGTCAATAGCTTCATATCGCGAGTAGCTTAAATTCAGCTGATTTAAAATTCGGTATACTCAGGTTTTGTGCATTAGAAGCGTTTTAGACTTGTAAACCGAATGACCACTAGCTTTTCAATCGTCCCAGTGTTGTATTTGCTTGGCCTAGCGCATGGGCTGTTTTTGGCTGTTGCTTTGCTCACCAAACAAACTGGCCCACGCTTGGCCAATACCTATCTTGGTTTATACACCTTGGTGTTTGTCTGCGCATTGTTTGATTACTTTTTGGATGCCACTGGTTTGATCACGCAATATATTTACATGCGTACGCTCTTGTGGCCCAAAGAGTTTTTGTATGGTGTATTGATTTATTTTTATACTCGCGAGCTGACGCAGCCTGGCAAATATCATTTGCGCGGGGCGCTGTGGTGGCATTTTGCGCCTGCCATATTGCATGTGTTGGTCACGTGGCCTTTGTTGTTAATGCCTGCCGCCATGCAGCTGCGTGTGTTAACCGATGAGCCAACGACATCACGGCTGGAACAAGTCTGGGCGTTGGCTTTAGGCAATGTTGAGCTGCTATTAACGGTGCTGCATATTTCGATTTATCTTGTGTTGTCGATGCGCTTAGTTAAAACGTATCAGCGCCGTATTTTGTCGCAATTTTCTAATATCGAGCACATCACTTTGGCTTGGTTACGAAACGTGCTGATTGGCACGCTGGTGGTATATGTGTGCTGGTTGGTAGATGAGTTTGTTGACTTTGGCCCTGTGGTAGAAGGCTGGACGTCAGCGATATTGGGGATCAGCATGGTTGGCTTGATATATAGCCTGAGTTTTTTAGGCTTGCGCCAGCCTAAAGTATTTTCTGCCGAGTTAGCAACGGCTGAAAGTAATGACGCACCAGAAGATAACGCCTCAGACAACGCTGCCGATGTGAAATACCGCCACTCACCGTTGTCTGAAGGCATGAGCGCCAGTTTGTATCAAGAGCTGACGACTAAAATGCTCAGCGATCAGCTTTATAAAGATAATGATTTATCCTTGCCAAAACTGGCAGCAGAGATTGGCGTGTCGGTTAATTATTTATCGCAAGTGATTAATCAGCAGGCTAAGCAAAACTTTTTTGATTTTATTAACCGCTATCGCAGTGATGAAGTTCAACAACAGATGCGTATCACGACTGATCGCACGGTTTTAGAGATCGCCTTAAATGCTGGTTTTAATTCTAAATCGGCGTTTTACACTGCGTTTCGCAAACACACCGGTGTAACGCCTAGCCAATATAAAAAAAGCCTGCAGGTTTAATTTTCCTGATTCCTACTGCTCACTTTTTGTTGGTTTAACCCTATACATCCAGACGACAGGTTACTGTGCCAAGTCAATAATGGCCCCAACGTTTGACAGCAACTCAGCAGGACGTTGCTACAAACTGTATGACTATTAATATGACATGGAGCGAGAAATGAAAAAATTATTATTAAGCACTTTAATCATGGGCACACTAGTTGGCTGTGCCAGCGCAAACCCGCAAAAAAGACCACAAGTCAGTGCCAATGAACAAGCCTCAGTTGGCACCGTGCTGATGTACCGAACCAATAGTTTGCAAGCTAAATTGGCTGACGCGTATGTTGGGCTTGGTGAAGACTATTTTGTACAACTGGATGAAAACCAGTACACCGAGTTTAAGTTGGGTGCGGGCTTTCATCGGTTTAGCGCAAAAGCACATGGCAGTGTTGCCTCAAAAAACAACATCAAAGTGTCACAAGGTGAGAAGGTTTGCATTCAAGTACAACCCAATCACGAAGAGCTTGAGTGGCTGGTCGTGCCGTTTTTGAATGCGATGATTCCAAGCTTTGTGTTAAAAGAAACACCTTGCCCAAACTTGGACAACTTAACTGCCATTTAACTAGGAGTACCAGATGAAACAGTCTACTTACCTAGGTGTTTTATTGGTCGTCTCGGCATTATTGCTCACGTCTCTCGTGCCGGGTGGCTTGGTTGAAAACCGTGATTTTTCGCACATCAATACGATGGTTCTGGTGGCGTTTAATATGTATTTAACGGTGCTAGCACTTGGTTCTTTTGTGGTTGGCGTGGGTTGCTTGCGTCATTCGACGAGTGTATTTGCCACGTTAGCTGCAGGGGTTTCCTATGTGTTGGTCTATGCTTTGGATTTGCTGCAGATATTCCCTGTTTCGCCAACGCCGATGAGCCATGCACTGTGGGTGATAGAAGTGGCAGGCTTGCTGTTGGCACTACCGTTGGTTGGTTTGAGCGCCTTTCAGTTATCGCAGCCGTAAACCACCTTGCACCAGCAACGCGTCATCCTCTGGCATTGGTTGCTTCCTGTTGGTATGGTTGTGGTAATTTATGCTTCGGTGGTAACGATCTGTGGTTACTAATGATCTGCACATCTGAAAGGCTATTATTGGCTGTCGCATCGTAGCCAGCAATTTCAATAATATGCTCAGTGGTACCGCCATTGCCAAACTCACCATTGATGTTGACGGCAATCTGCGTGCTGCAATCTTCGATACTAAAGTTCAGGTAGCCATCTAAATGGTCAACTTGTGAACTATCACCATATTGCGCTTCATCGATTAATAAGTCGCTCAGGTCTAATTGATCAGAAAAATCAGCGATCACTTGATCTGAATCGCCACTAATTTTACTAGACACCAATAAGCCGTAATCATGGTAATAAAAGAAAGGTGTTAAGTATGAGCTTAGAGGTAATTGTCATGACAATGCTGTGGCTGAAAGCTTTTTCCGACGGTTAAAGCGTGAAAGGATTAAACGCAGAATGTACAACAACAGAAACGAAGCAAGAAATGATGCCTTTGACTATATTGCGTTTTTTTACAACTCAAAAACGGCATAATGCAAATAATATGTTGTCTCCTATAGACTACGAAAAACAATTCATTTCTATGGATGAGCAGTGTCTACGAATTAAGTGGCGATTCAAATATAGGTTAGCAAAATGCTATGTTCTAATCTTTTGTAGAGTTAGGCGACTCACCTGCTGAGTATATTTGTTGCTGGTGAGTTTAAGTCGTTAGTTGTATCACAAAGAAGATGAAGGCCACTAAACTATGAGTAAGAAGTCCCGTATATGGGTATGTAGTAAAGATCAACTGATAGAAGGTAGCTATAAGCAGGTTGATGTTTTGTATGCTAATGAACTATCTTCCGTCATAATTTTTCGGTACAAAGGTGACTGTATCGCTTATCGCAACTTGTGTGTTCACATGCCGCGACGGTTAGATGGTGAAAAAGAGACGATTTTTGATGAGACTGGTCATCACTTGCGGTGCTCAATGCATGGCATTTTATATGAGCCTGTGTCAGGAGAGTCAGTCAGTACGATTTGTAATGGTGAAAAGCTAACGCCAGTCAAAGTACAGGAAGACGAAGCAGGTGTGTGGATATTTGATAAACGTGTCAAACCATCTGTTAAGTTTTGACCTTTAAAGTGAGTTGTTTGGTTAATTTTTTTGATCCATGGTAGTAGGTCTATACTGAAATACCCGTGGTGCAATTTGGAGTGATAGTGATGTGTAAATGTTTTTCTAAACTACTTGTAATGCTGATGATTAGTGGGGCGGCGATGTATTCTTTTGCAGAAGAGAATAAAAGTATGGGCGACCATCATATTAAGCATTCGATGGGTGATGAAAGAATCTCTCTTGGGCTCCCGCCAGCTATGAAGCAACATCAGCTATCTAACATGAGATCTCATTTAGAGGCGATTCAGATCATCATGAATTTAATGGCAGAGGACGAGTATATTAAGGCTTCTGAGGTTGCCTATTCTAGGCTTGGTATGACTGAAGAGATGCGCAAAATGTGTAGCAGGATTAAGAATAAGGACTTTATAGCATTGGGTCAGGCTTTTCATCTAAGTGGTGATGCACTTGGTGAAGCATTAAAAACCAAAGACACGCGCAAGTCACTCAGTGCGTTGCAAACTACGCTAGGGTATTGTGTGCAATGTCATGCTACTTTTCGTCAATAAACCATCCACGACTATTATCAAAGCAACCTTGTTGCAACTGGTTGGATATACGTCGTTAATTTTATAGTCAGTGTCATTCAGTTTGCTTGATTGATGAATTGGCTATATTTCAAAACTGGAAGAAGCATTGTTTTAACCATAATCTTTCCTATCACGGCAGGATTCTTTAACGAAATATTTGCCACACATCCAGATAGTAAGATTATCCAGTCTGGCTTATTAATCATTTTGGCGACAGTGATTGTGCTCAAAGATAAAGCATTTTTCTTTGAAAGATATGTTAGCAAAATGGCGCATTAAATTTTCTTTAGAAGTTTTAGCTTAAATTTATGAATTTGTCACATTAAGTCTGACTGAAAGGCTTTATCATTCAATTAGTTAGTCTTGATTAAAGTCAAGTTATCACTCGTCCTTCTTCTGTATATTTGAACTATTGACTCTAGGCAATGATCGACACCTGAGGTGTCGAGCTTACTTAGCTTATGTAACGCTTTATGGGGAGACATGAAGATGGTTAAAGCGACACTTTCTCAAGAAGAGAAAAACGGTATCCAGTCATATTGGCAGGCGTGTAACTATTTGGCTGCAGGTATGATTTATCTACAGGACAACCCTTTACTCAAACAGCCTTTAAACGAAGCGCATATTAAAAAACGTTTATTGGGGCACTGGGGCTCCAGTCCAGGGTTATCTTTTGCCTATATTCATATCAATCGACTTATCAAAAAGTATGATTTGAATACGATATTTTTAGCAGGCCCTGGCCATGGCGCGCCAGGTGTATTGGGGCCTGTCTTTTTAGAAGGTACCTACGGCGAAACCTATCCAAACAAAAACGATAGTGTTGAGGGCTTAAAAAAATTCTTTAAGAGCTTTTCTTTCCCTGGGGGAATTGGTAGCCATTGCACACCTGAGTTGCCTGGCTCTATTCATGAAGGCGGTGAGCTCGGCTATAGCATATCGCATGCCTTTGGCGCCGCTTTTGATAACCCTGACTTGCTGGTGACGGTGATGGTTGGTGATGGCGAATCTGAAACAGGCCCTTTAGCAACCTCATGGCATTCTAATAAGTTTTTAAACCCTGCTAGAGATGGGGCTGTGTTGCCTATCTTGCACTTGAACGGGTACAAAATTAATAACCCGACTATTTTGTCACGTATCCCTAACGAAGAATTGAAGCACTTGTTTGAAGGATATGGCTGGCAGCCTTATTTTGTAGAGGGTGATGAGCCAGACATGATGCATGAGGCGATGGCAAGCACTTTGGAAAAATGCGTATTAGCCATCAAAGCGATTCAGAAAGCCGCACGAGAAAGCGACAAGGTCACTCGCCCGAAATGGCCTATGATTGTGCTGCGTAGTCCTAAGGGCTGGACTGGGCCAAAAATAGTCGATGACCACAACGTTGAAGGTTTTTGGCGTGCGCATCAAGTGCCACTCAAAAACGTTAGAGAAAACCCCAGTCATTTAGCGCAACTAGAAACATGGATGCGCAGTTATGCGCCTGCGTCACTGTTTGAGGATGATGGGCGGATATTGCCTGAGATCAAAGCACTGGCACCCATAGGCACCCGCAGAATGAGTGCTAACCCACATGCCAATGGTGGGTTGTTACGCAAGCCTTTATCGCTGCCTGATTATGCGGATTATGCTTGTGAGGTGGATGAACCTGGCAAGATCAGTGCAGAAAACACCCGACCGCTAGGCAAGTTTTTGCGCGATATTATGCAAAAAAATCCTGATAATTTCAGAGTATTTTCGCCTGATGAAAATACGTCTAACAAGCTGGATAACCTGTATGAAGTAACCAAAAAAACCTGGATGGGCAACAAGCTGCCTATCGATGAGGATGGAGGTGAACTTTCTGCTGATGGGCGTGTAATGGAAATGTTATCTGAGCACACGGTAGAAGGTTGGCTTGAGGGCTATTTGTTAACAGGTAGACATGGTTTCTTTTCAACCTATGAGTCATTTGTGCATGTGATTGACTCGATGTTTAATCAACACGCCAAGTGGTTGGCTATGTGTAAAGACGTGCCGTGGCGCGCATCCATTGCCTCGCTTAACTTGTTAATTACTTCGACTGTCTGGCGTCAGGATCATAACGGCTTTACACATCAAGACCCTGGATTTTTGGACATTGTTGTTAATAAAAGTCCTGAGGTCACGCGTATCTATCTGCCGCCAGATGTGAACTGTCTATTATCGGTGGCTGATCATTGTTTGCGGAGTACGGATTACATCAATGTGATTGTGAGTGACAAGCAAAAGCATTTGCAGTATTTATCAATGGAAGAGGCCAGAATTCATTGTAAAAAAGGCATTGGTATCTGGAGCTGGGCCAGCAATGATATACAGCTAGAGCCAGACTTGGTGATCGCTTGCGCTGGTGATATTCCGACCAAAGAAGCCTTAGCGGCCTCAATACTACTGAGAAAGCACTTTTTAAATCTGAGCATTCGCTTTGTAAATGTGGTGGATCTATACAAACTCACGCCACAAACACAACACCCTCATGGTTTATCAGATGCGGATTTTGACGATCTGTTTACTAAAGACAAGCCAGTGATTTTTAACTTCCATGGCTATCCTTATTTGATTCATCGGATGACCTACCGCCGTACCAATCATGATAATTTTCATGTCCGGGGTTACAACGAAAAAGGCAGTATCAATACGCCGCTAGAGTTGGCGATTCGCAACAAGATTGATCGATTTAGTCTGGCAATTGAAGCGATTCAGCGTATTCCAAAACTGCAAAAAACGGGTGGTCATGTGAAAGAAAAGCTGTTGAATAGACAGATTGAGTGCTGCAATTATGCTTATGAGCATGGTGTGGATTTACCAGAAGAGGATCAGTGGGTATGGCCGCATTAACTGTTTTAACGGTTAACATTGGCTCTTCGTCACTCAAGGCAAGCGTGTTTGATGCCGACGGTTCACGGCAAGATTTTAATTATGTGATGGACCACGCGAGTAACCAAGATGCGGTAGAGGTCGTTTTCAAGTCGCTGCTTTTAAGCTTGGGAAACCAGTGGCTTGATGTGATTGGCCATCGTCTTGTCCACGGCGGTGATATCAAGGATGTTGCAAGGCTGATTACACAAAAGGAGCGCGGCAGGCTAAATGAAATGATCGCTTTGGCACCTTTACACTTGCCCAATAGTTTAAAGATGGTTGACCTTTGTGTATCAACCTTTGGTGATGTACCGCAAGTGGCGTGTTTTGATAATGCTTTTCATGCCACGCTGCCAGAAATTGCCTACCGTTTACCTCTCCCAAAGCGGCTTAATATTCGACGTTATGGTTTTCATGGTTTGAGTTATGCGCACATTGCCAAACAGTTGCCTGTGTTTATGGGAGATTTATCAAAACGCCGTGTGATCGTCGCGCATCTTGGTAGTGGTGCCAGCTTGTGCATGCTAGAGAATCTCAAGTCAGTGGATACAACCATGGGTTATACGCCTGCAGGCGGCATACCGATGGCGACGCGCAGCGGTGATATAGATCCGGGTGTGATGTTGGCTCTGGCTAAAACGCATCGTTACGATGCCTTATGTAAAATCACTTTTGAGCAGATGGGTTTGTATGCGTTGTCAGATGAAATCAGCGCAGATGTGAAAACATTATTGCGCTCAGAAGATGAACGTGCAAAGTTTGCATTGGATTATTATGCGCGCGAAGTGCGTGGTGCCATTGGAGCACTGGCGGCAAAGTTTGGTGGTTTGGACGCTTTAGTGTTTACAGGAGGCATTGGTGAGCATGCGCCCGAAGTCAGAGCATCCATTTGTGATGGACTACAGTGTTTGGGGATAGCGTTATCGCCCGTTGCTAATGAAGAAAAGGCAATCTTTATTCACTCATCATCTTCAAAGCCAGTGTTGGTCATCCGCTGTGACGAAGAAAGCGAAATGGCATCGCTGGTTAAAGACGTTGTAAGCTAATGTTGATGCAAGGCTAAAAACAACCTACGTATCAAAGCACAATGCCCACAGTGCATTAAAGATTAGTGGGCATTCAGTGCCAATGTTACGCCTGAACCATCAAGTTTATGGACGAAATGCGCGGCGACTTTTGAACATTTTGTTCAGTCTTTTACCATGACGTCCGGCTTGGTCTTGGTCAAATTTTTGTGTAGCGCCAATCCATGCAGCATTTTCGTCATATTGTTGTGTGCTTCCACTAAAACTGCGTGTATTTAATGCACGTCTGCTGGTGAACTTGCGTTGGATTGCTTTGGTACGCACATCACTATTGTCAGCAACAGTATAAGCAGATGCATCGTCAAATACTTGATCCATGGCTGCTTGCTCATTGGCCGCTAAGTAGGTAGCTTCTACCTCTTCTGGAAACATTAAGTGATCAGTATCCACATCTGCAGCGCTGGTAGGCATCGCGTAAACACCTAACATCATCGATAATAAAATAATTTTTTTCATAATCCTTCTCCTCAAGTGATTTATCGTTGTAACTGTTTTTACAGTATGGTTATTATTGAGGAGTTTATGCATCAAATAATCTACCTGACTACCTATAGCAGAATATGCTAAACGGCATAGCTCAATGGCATATAATGCGTTTGGTTTAGAAGAGTTCTTCCACGTGTTTTTTAATATTTGATGCCAGTTTTGAAGTTGGCAAGTCGTTATCATCTTCACCAAATGGATCTTCAATTTCTTCAGCAATCAGTTCCAGGCTGGCTAATACGTAAAAGATAAATACCACAATAGGGATGACGTAGTAGCCGAGACTAAACACAAAGCCGAATGGCAGTGTCATGATGTAGAAGAAAATAAATTTTTTGATAAACGCGCTGTATGAATACGGTATGGGGGTATTTTTAATGCGTTCACATGCGCCGCAGATGTCGGTGAAAGACTGCAACTCAGCGTTGATAATAATAAATTGGTCACCTGAGATTTTGTCTGCTTTGTAAAGCGCATTGGCTTTTTCAAACATCAGTTTTGCCACTTGGTTAGGTGGATGCTTTGAGTGAGTGATGACTAAATCTGTGCCTTCAAATAGCATTTGGCTCACTTCTTTGTTCATTAAATATTTTGAGAGTACTGCTGCATACGCTGGAATCGCATTTTTAAAAACGTTGCGATCAGCTTCCTCCGTTAGATATGCAGATACTTTAAGTGCTAAATTACGGCTGTTGTTGACCAATGCACCCCAGAGCTTTCTGCCTTCCCACCAGCGCTCATAGGCGGTGTTGGTGCGATAAGCTAATAATAGGGATAGCACAAAGCCCGTGGTGGTGTGCAATAGTGGGATGTTCTTTAGGTGGCTAGTGTCAGACAGTTGCCAGTATTCAAGCTCCAGATAAGCAATAATGCCTGAATACAGGCCAATGAGTATCATCATGGGCATGAGTTGGCGAAAAGTGTCTGACTTGTGGAAGCGAAAGATAAACGTAAGCCAGTCTTTGGGGTTGTATTGAATCATGCGTCAGGTTATTGGAGTGAATAGTGATAGTTGATTTATATCATAAAGTAACGTTTGCACAGCATTTATTGAGGCGTTATTCATGAATTTACCTAGCTTGTGTTCATGAACTGGGGCAGTGACATTTTTGCTGCTTGGACGATAATTACACCATACGAACAAAACATTTGGTTAGTTCGGATTACTAAGGAGAAAGATCATGTGGACAACACCAGCAGCTACTGAAATGCGTTTTGGTTTTGAAGTTACCATGTACGTAATGAACAAATAAGTTCAATACTACCTTTGATCAAAAGGTTTAAAAAAGCTCACCTATTTTGGTGAGCTTTTTTGATGCGTGCTAGACAGCTAGAAGGTGTAACGAACACCACCAAATACTTGGCGTTGACGCCCTGCTACTTTTCCGTCTTTACGGCTGATCAAGAACTCTTTATCAGCTAAGTTGTAACCACTTAAGAAGTAAGTAAACTTAGAGCCAACAGGCTGATAATTCACCGATAAGCTGAGCAATGTGTAAGAAGGGACAGTACCTTCTGTGCCATCAATACTTTCGACTGTGGTGTTGTCAGCATCGACAAACTGCTTACCTACATAATCCACACCAATGCGTGCATCTAAGCCAACCGGGTGCTTATAGCCTAAGTTAAGCGATGCAGTGTGGCGCGGTGCATAAGGCAGGCGATTACCACTGGTAGTTTTATTAGTATCTTTCTTAAACTCTGCGGTAAATAAGTTGGTGTAAGAGCCAAGCAAGTACACGTTGTGTGCCATGTTAAATACTTTACCAAAGTCCACTCGGCCAGAAAGCTCTAAGCCAGCCATTTCTGACTCACCAGCGTTTTCAAAACGCCCATTGTCATCTTGAATCACAATTTCATCAAAGTCAGTGCGGAACAATGTGCTTTGTACTGAGACACCTTTGTAATAGTTTGAGCGGATACCCAGTTCCCAGTTGGTGCTTTCTTCTGGCTTTGTGTCAAAGATGTCAGTGTCTTCGATATCGCGATTAGGGCGTGGTGGCGCAAAACCTTGGTGCACTCCGGCAAAGACTGTGGTGTTAGCAATACCATTCCAGGCAACGCCTAAGCCATGCAGTGTTTTAGTTTGGTCATTTGTACCGCTAGCGTCCACGGCTGTGCCTGATTCTTGACTGATTTTTGTTTCGTTTTCAATATCTTCTACACGCACACCTGGAGTGATAGCCCAGTCATTAATGTAAAATGTATTTTGCATGTAATACGATTTGGTCTTGATATTGTTGCGGATATCTTCTCTAAAATCAGCAACCTTGCTTGAGACACCATCTTGCTCAGCATTGGCTTTTAAGAAGGATAAGTCTTGTGCTGTCGCATTGCTACCACGGTATTGTCTGCGGTGGATGTTTTCTTCATGGTATCTAAAGCCAATGACAGTATCACTTTGAAGCCCAAACAGACTGTGTTGAAAGTCTAAGCGTGGTTCAACTCCCCAGTAATAATAGCTTCTAGGGCGATGACGGCCGCCACATTGGTCACCATTGCTAAGGTCTGTTTCATCCACATCAGAAGGGCAGCGTTCTAATTCTGAACGGCCTGCATTCTCACCTGGGTCATTAATCTGACGGAAAGAAGAACGGTAAGAATCTGCATAGTAGGCTTGTGTAGTAAGCCTTGCCGAGCCACTGATGTCAAATAAATGTTTGATTTGGGCAGATTTACGTTCGTGCTTAAAGTTATCATTATTACCAGTCGGGGTTGATATGGGTCTTCGTCGTATTCCACACTACCAAGCGCGGTTTCAGATTGATTTGAGTCCTCGTCAACATAGCTCACTTTTGCCGTTAACGTATGAGCATCATTAACGTTGAGCTGCCCTTTTAGTCTGTACTCACGCCAGTCAGTATCGTGATTGTTACGAATGCCGTCGCCACGTTTTTGCACCACATCTAACATCACGCCACCGCGCTCACCGCCAGCGCCAATGTTGGCGTGCACACCGCGAAAGTCATTATTACCAATGGTGCCAGTCAAACGGCCATGAAT
>SPJK01013272.1_pt1 | contig 12932 bp, 10 predicted proteins | sample 3741771 | NCBI WGS metagenome assembly SPJK01 (sample SAMN10925997, study PRJNA522277) | cold seep metagenome | isolation source: Elba SIP-enriched marine methane seep metagenome, extraction at timepoint T2 | place: Italy: coast of Elba, Mediterranean Sea | reverse complement strand
GGCAGATAACCGCCCCGGCCATCCAAGAAACGCCAAATCCCCGGTTCCAGCCGTGATACTGTCACCAACAAAACAAATCCTATAGGTCGCCATCGGCGTCTCGCTCCCCTTCATTACCATCGGGCCGCATAGGCGGGCCCAAATTAGGCAGGCCCAAAATGGACAGGCCCGCATAGGCAGGCCAAAATGGATAGGCCCGCATAGGCAGCCCGCCAAACCCTCATTGAGCGCTATTTTGACAACAGCTTAGCCAGTTGCTCAAGACAGGCAGTGCGATCCGGCACACCATCCCGGACCAACCACCAGGATTGAACCTCGTTCAGGATACGCCCAATCTCCGGTCCGGGGGTGAGGCCCGCCGCGACGACATCCGCGCCCGCTATTGGAAAGACCGGATCACCCCATCGTTGCGCATCGACCAATACCGGTTCCCACGCCCGAGGGTCGACGGCAACACCAAGCGCTGCAACCTCCCGCGCAAACGCGGCGCCCAACGCGTAAAGCCCTTGGGTACGAGGCAGTTTCTCTTGCCCCGGTTTAATCGGTGGATCGACAAAACAGACCAAGCGATTCCGATCCGAATTTGAGAGTTTGAGACGCGTCGCAATGGTTTCCGCAGCCCCGCTATTTCCCGACACAGCAATTCCCGCGACAAGCGCCAGGCGTTGGATAGGGTAACACACCCCGATCGCTGACGTCTTAAAAAGGGGGGGGTGAACAGCTTCCGGCAACCAGTGGTCCAGGCACTCTGCGTCGCGCATAAGCTGAATTACAGAATCCGGATCCTCAGCGGTAAGAAGTTTTCGAAGCTCCGTCCAAACCCGCTCCGCCGATAAAATGGACAATCGATCACGCGCTAGACGGCACGCTTTCAAGGCGTCTGCGGATGGGTCTTCGCGCCCCATAACCGCCTGGAAGCGGAAGAAGCGAAAGACCCGCAGCACATCCTCTGCAATCCGGCGGTCCGGGTCCCCGACAAAGCGGATCCGCCCCGCCTGCGCATCACGCATCCCATCGAAATAGTCATAGAGCCCACCGTCGCGGGTCAGTGACATGGCATTAACGGTAAAGTCCCGGCGTGCCGCATCTTCCCGCCAATCCGTGGTAAAGGCGACCGTCGCCCGCCGTCCATCGGTCGACACATCCCGCCGAAGGGTCGTGATCTCAAACCCACGCCCCCCACTCACCGCTGTTATCGTGCCATGATCCAAGCCGGTCGGCACTGCTGATAAACCAGCAGCCTTAAGCGCGTTTGTTACGTCTTCCGGCTCAGCCGTTGTTGCAATATCGATATCGGCATCAGGCCGCATCCGCCCCATCGCGAGGTCCCGGACGGCACCCCCCACGAAACGCGCCTCGGCACCAATAGCTTCAAGCGCATCCAACACCGCCAGAACCTCCGGCGTCCGCATCCAATCGACGACCGGTAGGCGGTTCGAAACTGTCCCGCCGGAATTGCGAACCATCATTCAGTTTGTTCCGGCTCCGGGACGAACTCGCCTGGCACCAATTCGCCGTCGTCCATATGCGGCGGTACATAGGTTCCGCGCTCCGCATCTGCCGTGACGAAGCCCAACACGACCGTCACAACGGCGGCCAGCGCAAAACCACCGCCTGTCAGATAGATCCAAGGCCAAGACCGCCATCCTTTGGGCTCAGGCTTGCCGGCCCGCATCGCCCGGAGTGTCATCCAGATAAGATAGACCACCGTCGGCGCCAGTAGCGGCAAGACAAAGGTTAATATTTTAGCGGTCATCCGTCGGGGCCTCCTGGCTCAAGTACATCGGCGAGGTTTACAATCATCCCTGCCGTCGCTCCCCAGATATAGTAACGATCATAGGGCATCGCATAGAAACTTCGCTTCACGCCGCCGATATCACGCGAATGCCGTTGGTGATTCGCCCGGTTCAACAAAAACCGCAGTGGCACTTCGAAGACTTCATCCACCTCACCCGGATCGGGTTTCGTCTCAAACGGGGTGAGCACCCGTCCAACGACAGGAGTCACGGCGTAGCCAGTCCGGGTTACATAGAGATCAAGCCTACCCATAACATCAATCTTGTGCCGAGGAACCCCAATTTCCTCCTCCGTCTCTCGAAGGGCGGTTTCGGTCACGTCGATATCCGCTGGCTCCCACCGCCCACCCGGGAAAGAGATTTGGCCGGCATGCGCACTCAGATGCGCGGTTCGTCGCGTCAGGATGACCGAAAGCCCAGCCGGCCGTTCAACCAGGGGCACCAGCACGCTTGCCGGGATAGGCGGGTCTTTCAGACATCCCATCCCGGGATTCAAATCGCTATCGCCGCGCCGCCCGCCTCGCTCTTGATCATCAGACCAGCGCCCAGCATGCGCATTCAGCCGCGCCGCGATCTCTTCCAGACCTAAGTCACTATCCGAGGATTTACTCATTCACTCCGACCAGATGCTCTGTGGTGATCCGTCACTCAATTCTGCCCAAGACAAAGGTCACGCCACCGCTTGTAACCGTCAGAGCACCATCGCATTCCTCCGCAAGCGCAACCAGATCATAGAAAACCGCGCGTGCGATCAGGGCATCAAGCCCATCGCGAATATGGATATAGGGCGAAGGTTCACCGGTGGCAGGTTCCTCTTCAACACGAAGGGCATTATTCGGTCCGGCTGCAACCCAATACCCCAGATTAGTTCGGAAGTGGAGGATACACTCTGCCGTACCAGCACCTTCAATCCGCATCTCCACGGCTGTGAAGGGGGCATCTTCCACATCGACACGGCCTTTTTCCACCGGTGTGACAAGCCAATACTTCCCCACCGCATCGCGCTGCAGGATCGTCGCGAAGAGCTGCACCAGCTTTTCACGATGGATAGGGTCGCCCCGATGAGTCCAGGTTCCATCCCGGCGGATTGCGATACCGAAATCCTGGGTCCCCTCCGGCCAAGAGAAGCCCTGGAGCCCGCCACCGCTCTTCATCAGTTCACGAAGACTTTTTCGTTTCGGCACTTGTTTCGCCATCATCTGGACATCATGCTCTATTAATTCATGCTCTACTATCATATCGGCGATAGGATCGAGCAACCGCAGCGTCTGGGAGACTGATAGCGTGACGAATGAGAAAACCCAATCCGCCAGCGCCGTACCAACGGCAAATCTTGGTCGGGATACCGCCGCAGACGATTTGATCCCAGCCATGGAAGAGGCTGGGGAAACGCTCTCCCGCGTTCGCGCTCAGATCGGCCGTGTCTTCTTTGGACAGGACGAGGTGGTTGATCAGGTTTTGACTGTCATCCTGGCCGGTGGGCATCTTCTGCTGGTCGGCGTTCCAGGATTGGGAAAGACCCTGCTGGTCGAAACCCTGGGCACGGTTCTGGGAATTGGGGCGCGGCGCATCCAGTTCACCCCTGACCTGATGCCGGCGGATATCCTGGGCTCCGAAGTGTTGGAAGAAGGCGATGACGGCAAACGCGCTTTCCGTTTTGTCGAAGGTCCTGTCTTCACGCAATTGCTGATGGCCGATGAAATCAACCGGGCAAGCCCGCGCACTCAATCGGCCCTGCTTCAGGCGATGCAGGAAGGGCGGATTTCCATCGCTGGACATTATCATTCGCTGCCGCATCCTTTTCACGTCATGGCAACCCAGAACCCTATTGAGCAAGAAGGCACCTATCCGCTGCCGGAAGCACAGCTCGACCGGTTCTTATGTCAGGTGAACATCACCTATCCGGATGTCGATGCCGAGCGCGCCGTCGTGCTGCGCACCACGGGCACCGATAGCGCGAAGGTCTCGGAAACCATGAGTGCGGAGGCGTTGGAGCGTGCGCAGAGGCTCGTTCGCCAAGTGCCGGTTGGTGAGAAAGTGGTTGATGCAATTCTGGCGCTGGTGCGTTCCGCAAGGCCAGAGAGTTCCGATGTATCGGAGATTGCTGGCGATATTGCCTGGGGGCCGGGTCCACGCGCCAGCCAAGCCTTGATGCTCGCCGCCCGTGCGCGTTCCTTACTGCAGGGCCGTCTTGCCCCCTCAGTCGATGATATCGCGGCCCTTGCCAAGCCCGTCCTGCGGCACCGGATGGCACTCACCTTCCCGGCCCGTGCAGAGGGTCGTATTGTTGATGATGTGATCGACACATTGGTGGAACGGCTTGGATGAAGCCTGCCCCTGGCAAATCAACGGGTCCGGCAGCCCATCAAATCCGCGCCAAGGCGGAACAACTGGGCGCCAGCCTGCCCCCCTTGGCGGTGGATGCCGACCGGGTCGCAAACACGGTTGCACAAGGAATCCATGGGCGCCGCCGTGTTGGGGTGGGCGAGACATTCTGGCAATACCGCCCCTATGGCACTGATGATGCGGTAAATGTCATCGACTGGCGCCGCTCTGCTCGTTCCGATCAACTCTTTGTTCGGGAAATGGAGTGGGAAGCGGCTCAATCCGTTTGGCTTTGGCGGGATGGTTCAGCATCCATGACCTATCGATCCGCAAAGGCACTCCCCAGCAAACGGGACCGCGCATCCCTTCTTCTGCTCGCCGCTGCGACGCTGCTCCTCCGCGGTGGTGAGCGGATCGGATTGATTGGCGGCGGTCATCCCCCCTCCATCGGCCGTGATACCGTGCCGCGCCTAGCCTCGCAGTTGCTGTTTGATGAGGCCAATCCGGATACAACGACCCCCAGTCTACCACCGGAAGAGCAGATCGCTCGTCATGGTACCGCCGCTTTGATCGGTGATTTCTTGAACCCAGCAGATGAGATTGAAGCGTCTATTGCGCGCTTCGCAGAACGTTCAGTACGGGGTGTACTGCTCCAGGTCCTGGATCCGGCGGAGGAAACACTTCCCTTTGAAGGACGCACACGGTTTTTGGGACTTGAGGACGAAGGGGACTTGGTCATCGGGCGTGTCGAGAGCCTGCGGACCGCCTATCGGGACAGGTTTCTCGCGCATCGGGATCGCATTGGCACCGCCGCACGGGCAGCCGGTTGGACGATGTTGGTTCACCACACAGACCGGCCACCTGAAGAAGGGTTGATGGGACTTTACATGGCCCTGTCCGGAGAAACCGTATGATGCGGCGCTCCTCCCCCATTTCACAATTTCGGAAAGGAGGGCGGCAATGCTAGCGCTTGGTGCCCTGTCCTTTGCCGCGCCCTGGGTGCTCTTCGGGCTGCTCTCACTGCCGGTACTGTGGTATTTGCTGCGGCTGATGCCACCCGCCCCCCGGCAGGTTCGCTTTCCGGCGATCCGACTGCTGTTTGGCTTGGAATCAAGCGAGAAGACACCCGCATCAGCCCCATGGTGGTTGGTACTCCTTCGGCTCTCAATTGCGGCCCTCGCAATCCTGGCCGCCGCCGGGCCGTTGTTGAATGCAGATACCGCGCTGGAGGGTGAAGGGCCCGTGGTTATAGCCGTAGATGATGGCTGGCGGGCGGCACCGGGCTGGGCGGCCCGGCAGTCGATATTGCTTGACGTCGCCGCCAGAGCGGAGCGGGCAGGACGCCCCATTGCCCTGATAACAGGGGCGGTTTCCGGCGATGGGACAAAAGCGCCCGCTAAGGCGCGGTTGCTTTCCGCCGTCGATGCCCGGCAGGCTTTACGCATCTTGGAGCCCAAACCCTGGCCCGTGGACCGCGCCGCAATGATCGCCGCCGCAGAGGCGCTGAATGCAGACAAGGACGCTTCCGGAGAATCCTATCAAGTGTTCTGGGCCCCGGGTGGTGCGGAAGCGGAACCTGGGGATGAGGATGCGACCGCCTTCGCCGACGCGCTCGCCTCGCTCGGTCCTGTCACGGTCCTGGCGCCGGATACGTCACTGGGTCCCTTTGTAGTCGCACCGCCACCGGATCTTGCAACAGAGTTTTCGGTGACACTCCGACGCGCCGTAGTTGAAAGCCCGACCCGTCTAGCTGTGACCGCCCGCGCTGAGGATGGTCGTCCCCTGATGCGGCGCGATGCGGAATTCCCGGCGGGAGAGACCGAAGTCTCCATACCGCTGCCCCTTCCCGATGAGCTGCGCAACGCGCTGACTTCGGTCACGCTTTCAACGCCGGTTTCCGGCGACGCGGATATCACAGTGGCAACCCGGGCGGAAAGCTATGGCGCTGCCGGCACGCTGCTTTTCGATGATCGGTGGCGCAGGCGGTCTATTGGTATCATCACCGAATCCGGCACGGATAGTGGCCTAGCCCTGCTGTCCGAAGTCTATTTCCTGGCCCGCGCCGCTGAACCGGCTGGCAGCATCAGCCGGGCTGATGTCAGCACCCTGTTAAAGAGCGGACAGTCCTTATTGCTGCTGCCTGATGAAACGCCCCTCGGCGACGATGACCGCGCTGCCCTGGGTGAGTGGGTTGATAGCGGCGGTGTCTTGATGCGGTTCGCGGGGCCAAAGCTCGCGGCATCCGGTGGCGATTCACTGACGCCGGTCGTGCTGCGGATTGGGGGACGCCAGCTTTCCGGCGCCATGCAATGGACCAAGCCGGCGCGGATCGGCACAGCCTCTCCCGATGGTCCATTTGCTGATATCCGTATTCCTCCCGACATCACGATCACGCGCCAAGTCCTGGCGGAGCCGACACCAGAGCTTGATGCCCGGACCTGGCTGCGGCTGGAGGATGATACCCCCCTCGTCACCGCAGCACGCCGAGGGGAGGGCTGGATCGTTCTGGTCCATACCACCGCCAACAGCAACTGGTCATCGCTCGCTCTGTCAGGCCTGTTCGTTGAGATGCTGGAGCGTATGGCTGGTCTCGCCAGAGGAGTCGGGTCAGCCGCCTACACCGCCCCGCTACCAGCCTTGGCGACTTTGGATGGGTTCGGCACGCTTGGCGATCCGGTGGCAAGTGCCGGCAGTCTTTCAACGAAGGGCGAAGATCTTGTGATCTCCTCCGAGCTGCCGCCGGGCTACTACGGACGCGATGGCGCCCGCGTTGCGGTATCAATCGGCGGTACAAATCCGATCCTGTCGCCATTGGATATCGCCGGCATGATTGAGGCGGGAACCATTGATCAGGTCCAGGACATGAACGGCGGATCAGAGCATCCTCTCGCCGTCTGGTTCTGGGTTGCCGCCCTGACCCTGCTGCTGGCGGATGGTGTACTTTCACTTGTCCTCAGGGGGCTGAAACCACGGCTTCCCTTCTCCAAGACCGCGATACAGATTTCTCTGGTTGCCTTCGCGATCATCGGCAGCCTTTCGCTTGGCCTACAGCAGGGCCATGCCCAATCCACCGCCGCTGATGACTTCGCGATCCAGGCAAGCGCAAACACCGTCCTGGCCTATGTTAAGACGGGCGTGCCTGAGATTGATGCACTTAGCAAGGCCGGCCTTCGTGGTCTGTCCTTCGTGCTACGGCAACGTACAGCGGTTGAAGCTGTGGAGCCCATGGGCGTCGACCCCGCGAAAGATGACCTCGCCTTTTTCCCGATCCTGTATTGGCCGGTGACGGACACGCAATCAGAACTAGCCCCGCTAACGGTCGATCGGTTGAACAGTTACTTGGCCTCCGGTGGGACCATTCTGTTTGACACGCGAGATGGCCATCAGCGCTCAAGCCAGACCCGGGTAAACCCGACTTTGGCCCGCCTGACACGCGATCTCGATATTCCCAACCTCCAGCCCGTCGGACCGGATCATGTGCTGACTCGCAGTTTCTACCTGATGCAGGATTTCCCGGGCCGTTGGGTTGGCGGCACGCTCTGGGTTGAGAATGGCGCGGGGGCGGATTTTGACGGTGTCTCACGTGTACTGGTTGGCGATGCTGACTGGGCTGCAGCCTGGGCCCTGGATGAAGAAGGTCGCCCGATCTATCACATCGTTCCCGGCGGCACGCGCCAGCGCGAACTCGCCTTCCGCTTCGGCGTCAATCTGGTGATGTATATGCTGACCGGGAACTATAAGGCTGATCAGGTGCATATCCCCTCTATTCTGGAGAGGTTGGGGCAGTGAGCGGGACGAGCCTGATTTTCTCCCCGCTGATCCCCTGGTGGGCGATTGCGATACTGGGTGCCGCAGCGTTGGCGTTGTGCATCATAGGTCTGATGGCGCGCGCATCGGGGACCTTTCCGCGGATCGTGATGGCGGCGATCATCCTGGCCATCCTATCCGGTCCCGTCTTGAACCGGGAAGAGCGCGATCCGGTGAAGGATGTCGCCCTGTTGCTGGTCGATGAAAGCGCCTCGCAACAAATCGCCGGTCGTTTGGAAGAAACCATGGCAGCGGCCGACGCGATGGAAGAACGGCTCAATCGGTATGCAGAGAACCTGGAGGTTCGGCGGATCTCGCTTCGCCATGATGCCGTATCCGATTCCACTGACGGAACGCTATTGATGGAGACCGCGCGCCGGGCCTTGGGCGACGTTCCAGCCCAGCGCTATGCGGGGACTGTGGTGGTAACGGATGGCGACGTTCATGACGCCGCCCGCGCCGAATTGCTGCCCGACGGACCACTCCATGCCCTGATCGTTGGGGACAGGAATACGAAGGACCGCCGCTTGCGTGTCGTCGATGCCCCTGGCTTCGGCCTGGTTGGAGAGCCGGTCACGATCAAAGTTGTCGTCGAGGATCGGGGCGTGTCCGAAGGCGGGACGGTCCGGCTTCGCATGCGCCGGGATGATATCGCTGTTCCAGCACCACGGGTGGAAATCGGCGCGGAAACCACCCTTGAAGTCATCCCCCATCACAGGGGAGAGAACATCATCGAGATTGAAGTCCCGGCTTTGGAGGGGGAAATCTCTGACGCCAACAACAGGGCGCTGATCGCCATTAATGGCGTGCGGGACCGATTGAAGGTTCTGTTGATCTCTGGTGAACCACATCCGGGGGAGCGGACTTGGCGGAACCTGCTTAAATCCGATCCGTCCGTGGATCTCGTCCATTTCACCATTCTGCGGCCGCCGGAAAAGCAGGATGGGACGCCGATCCAAGAACTGTCCCTGATCGCCTTTCCAACCCGGGAACTTTTTGAGGTCAAACTGGATGAATTCGACCTGATTGTCTTCGACCGCTATCGCCGGCGTGGCGTTCTGCCCAGTGTCTATCTGGCAAATGTCGTGGACTATGTGCAGGAAGGCGGTGCGTTATTGGAAGCGGTCGGTCCGGACTTTGCCGGGCCCTATTCGCTCTATCGCACCCCATTGGGAGAATTGATCCCCTCCCGGCCCAGCGGCCGCGTCTTCGAAGAGGGGTTTCATCCGCGTATCTCCAGCATTGGGTCCCGCCATCCGGTCACAACACGGCTTGGGGATAATGCGCGGCGGGCGCCCTCCTCAAACCAGGAAGACACGCCGGACTGGGGCCGATGGTTCCGGCAGATTGATGTAACGGCAGAGCGCGGCGATACCGTCATGACCGGCATCGGCGGTGCGCCGCTGCTTATCCTCGATCGCGTCGGGAACGGCCGTGTCGCGCAGTTGACCAGCGATCATGTCTGGCTCTGGGCGCGCGGATTCGAAGGCGGAGGGCCCCATGCTGAATTGCTACGCAGGCTCGCCCACTGGCTGATGCGGGAACCGGAGTTGGAGGAAGAAACACTTAGAGCCCGCGTTGTCGGAGACCGGCTTGTGGTGGAGCGGCGCAGCGTGTTACCGCCGGAGACCGTGCCTCGTGCTGTTGACGTTGAGGCGCCGGATGGCAGCACACGGACTGTTTCCTTGGCAGACTCCTCGCCTGGTTTGATGACGGCGAGCCTGCCGGTTTCCATGGCGGGTCTGTATCGGCTGACGGATGGCGAACGCCGCTCTCTGGCAACAGTCGGCACGTTGAACCCGGTCGAGCTTGCCTCCTTCGTCCCCCGCGCCGATGCACTGGCAGGCCCTGTCGACGCGCGGGGGAGTAAACTCTCCTGGATTTCGGAAGATGATTTGCCGAAAATCCGGCGGTCCCGCCCCGGTGGGATTTCCAGCGGCCCGGATTGGATCGGGCTGCGCGCCAATGGGGACTATGTCGTGACAGGTGTTTCGTCACAGCCGCTGCTACCGAATTGGGTTCAGCTATTGGCGGCAATCCTGATGCTTGCCGCAATCTGGCGATTGGAAACGGATTGGTAAGTGCCAGCGACGGTTCGGCCTAGATAGTTTATTCACTCTCATTTGCGCCGTAGTGCTTGACGGTCTGCCGAAATCCCCGAAAGATTTCCTCTTCTCACTCCCGCTGCGTCAAATGTCGGGAGAAGGTCGTAGTCATTCGATTTCTCAAAGGGTTCATTCGCATATGACTTCAGATGAAGGCGCCGCCGCTAATCCGCGGTTCGGGCAGGCCATCAGGGATCAGTTTTTTCTCGATCCGGATTGCATCTATCTTAATCACGGTGCGTTCGGCGCCTTGTCACGTCCCGTCGCGGCGGCAGCAGATCGCTGGCGGATGCGGATCGAGGAACAACCCTCCCGCTTCATGCGTCAGGACCTGCCAGACCTGTTACGGGACACCGCCCAAACACTGGGGACCTATGTCGGCGCAAAGGGCGAAGACATCGTCTTCACCGACAATGCGACGACCGGCGTGAATGCGGTATTACGGTCCCTCGTCCTGATGCCGGGGGATGAGGTTGTCACCACCTCCCATGCCTATGGTGCGGTGCTAAGGACGCTGGAGTTTGTTTGCGACCGTGGCGATGCCAGGCTGATCGTGGCGGAACTGCCCTTTCCCGCCCTCTCAAAGGAAGCGCTGCTGGAAGCCTTCACGGACCGGTTGACCCGACGAACGCGCCTCGCAGTCTTCGATCATATTACCTCAAAGACCGCATTGATCCTACCGATAGAAGAGATGATCGCGGAATGTAAGGACCGGGGAATCAAAGTCCTGATCGATGGCGCCCATGCACCGGGCATGATCCCGAATTTGAACATCGAAGCCTTGGGCTGCGACTGGTATGCAGGCAACTGTCATAAATGGCTGGGGGCACCGCGTGGCTCCGCCTTTCTATGGACCGCGCCGGAGCATCAGGCCGGGCTGCGCCCCACAACCATCAGCCATGGTATCGGTGATGGCTATACCGCCGCCTTCGATTGGCCTGGCACCAAGGATTTCACCCCCTACCTCACAATTCCGGACGCGCTGGCCTTTCGCGAAAGCCTGGGCGGGGATCAGGCGATCTGGGACTATTGCCATCCGCTTGCCTGCCAAATGGGCAATGAGCTTGCCACAGCCCTAGGCACCGAACGCGGCGGCCCAGATGAAATGACGGGGTTTATGGTGGCGGTGAGTGTGTCAACTCTAAGTACCGAGAGAGATGCCCACTTTCACGATCTCAGGGAGATGGTTAGCGTTCATGATTCAATCGAGGTTGATATCTATCCGTACCGGAAGACCCACAGGGCCAGACTTTCTTCCTACTTATACAACACACCGCAAGATTTATGTAATATGAGTGATGTGTTTTTAGAGATACAGCAACTTAGTTGTAAGTCGCAGTAGCACTGCCGGAACCTCCGGATGTCGTGGTTATTTCGATATTGGCTGTAGCGGTTCCAGTATAAACGATTTTCGCTTCACAGACGCTACACCCGGTCGCAGAAGCGTTCACGAAACCATCTGAATTGCTAATATTCGATACAAACACCGCTGCAGGGTCGGAATCTGAAAACCCAACATTGCCTCCAGCAATGGCGAAACTGGTGTTGTCTACTCCACCGCCTGACAAACTTGAGAATTGAATATCAAATGTCCTATTTGAAAAACTAACAAACGTATTGAAGTTTCCTGCAATGCTTCCCGAAAGTGAACCCGAGGCACTAGCGGAACTTGCGCCAGCAGCGGCCCCTAAAACATCACTGAATGTGAAGTTTGAAACAGACCCAGAACTAGCCAAATCATCAACTGCAGACGACCCTTCGCCCGCATTGTTCAGAACACCGCCAATTTGAGTCGCCCCAGTCAATGACTGCCCCACGGCTTGGCCGGAAGAATTCGATGCGGCTTGGAAACTGTTTCCACCACCACCGTTACTTCCATCTGAACTTCCTTCAGCCTGCTGGTTCCCGCCATCTTCAGAACTTGCCTGCTGATCGTTTGAACCATCCCCTTCGGATTGACCGTCGGCTTGCTGAGTGCCATCCCCATCGGACTGATTCTCGCCCTGCTGTTGGCTATCGCCATCAGAATCGCCATCATCACCACCGCCCTGTCCGTTCAAGCCGGCGCTGACATCCTGGATCGTACCAGGGGGCGCGATGAAGAAAACGGGAGGGACGCCGGGTGTCGCGAGTGTTGCGGCATTGGGGCGGCTGAGATCGACGGAACCATCCGGGGTTGTGAAATTGAAGGACCCGGCATTGGCATCGGCATTGTTATTGGCGCCCGGTCCCACGAGGGCGGCGAAGATAACGGGGGCACCTGCCTGCCCACCACCATTCCCGAAGAGTTCACCTGTTTGCTCCGGGAACTTCGCCTGCGCTTCTTCCGGGGTCAAAACTTCAATCAGTCCAACCGTGCCGCGAATACCAATCGTGCCAACCGGCAGCTTGATTTTCATATTCTCCGGCTTACCGGCGGCAATTTTACCAGTTACAAATCGCATCGTGCCTTTTGCGAAATTGGCGACGATACTGCCTGTTCCTTCGCCCGGGTCATAGACGAATTCATCGATTTCCAGATCGCTATCCGGGCCGATGGTGAAGACGCTTTCATCCATCAGGATAATCTGCATACCCGACCGCGAGCCGGAGGTGATGCCGTCATCGAGGAAAATCGGTTCCGCGCTGGCGATTTGACGCCCAACGGCACCGGCGCGGGCAAGCTGCACAGTCCCGCGCACGGCTGCAGAGACACCTGCTTGTTGCTGTTGCGCGTGCGCCGGTACGGCAAGAGCCATACTGAGTGCCAAAGCCGTGCCGGCTGCTGCTTTCGAAATTCCGTTTTTCATCAAGATCGGCATGTCATCGCCTTCCCGCGCTAATCGCTGCGCCTAAATCGAGAACTTCGATACTAGAATTCAAATCGCCGCGTCAAAAGTGCCTGTCCGCGCATATTCTT
>SPJK01010347.1_pt1 | contig 12938 bp, 8 predicted proteins | sample 3741771 | NCBI WGS metagenome assembly SPJK01 (sample SAMN10925997, study PRJNA522277) | cold seep metagenome | isolation source: Elba SIP-enriched marine methane seep metagenome, extraction at timepoint T2 | place: Italy: coast of Elba, Mediterranean Sea | reverse complement strand
GGGTTGAATTTTCCGAAAGGGTCGCGTGGCCGAGTGGCTAGGCAGAGGTCTGCAAAACCTCGTACAGCGGTTCGAATCCGCTCGCGACCTCAAAACCAGAGCAAGCCTCTTCACGACAGTGGAGGGGCTTTTTTCGTAGCACGGAGGCTTGCGGTGATTTTGATACCCCCATTGGCGGATCAAAGTAGTTTATCCGCTCGCGACCTCACCATCTTCCACTCCTCCCCAAAAAAAGTCCTAACTTTCCATCTATCGTTTCTCCGCAACGCTTCTACGCTATTGCCAAAACCCGTACTCATGAGAAGCTACATCCTAATCGTCCTGCTTTTGGTTCTTCCAATTTGCTTACTCGCACAAACAAGTGCCACCCAAACCATCAAAGGCCAGGCCACCGATAAAGACACCGGACAACCGCTCATCGGCGCCACTATAGCTATTGAAGATTCCGATCCGTTGATTGGTACCGTAACCGATAACGACGGCTACTTTCGACTGGAAGCAGTGCCCGTAGGACGGGTACGTGTGCTGTGCTCTTACGTAGGCTACGAGTCTTTTGTGAGCGACAACATTATCGTTAACTCCGCTAAGGAAGTGGTCCTGGATATAAGCCTGGTGGCCGCCGGGATCACCACCGATGAGGTGGTGGTCACAGCCTTCCAGTTTGCCAACGAACCTCTCAACGAAGCTTCGCTGGTGAGTACACGCTCCTTTTCAGTGGATGAAACACAGCGCTACGCCGCCAGTGCCAACGACCCCGGACGTATGGCTCAAGGCTTTCCGGGCGTACAACCTACCCGCGACAGCCGCAGCGACATCATTATCCGTGGCAATTCCGGGATTGGCATGTTATGGCGGCTGGAAGGTATTGACATTGTCAACCCGCATCACTTTGCGCGGCGTGGCTCCTCTGGCGGAGGGATTACTGTTTTCAGTGTGAGTATGTTAGGCAATTCCGATTTCTCTACCGGAGCATTTCCGGCAGAATACGGCAATGCTTTTTCAGGCGTTTTCGATGTACGCTTTCGACGAGGTAATCGCGAACAGCGGGAGTACTCCTTCCGGGCCGGCATACTGGGGCTTGATCTATCGACAGAAGGTCCTTTTAAAAAAGGTGGTGCGTCCTATCTCGTGAACTATCGTTATTCCACGCTGGGATTGCTGAATCAGATGGGCATTTACCTCGTCAATCCGCGAACGGATAATGTCTTTCAGGACCTCTCCTTTAAGCTGCATTTCCCATCGAAAGACAACAAGTCCACCCTTTCCATCTGGGGCCTCGGTGGCCTAAGCAGCGAATACGAACGAGAGGCGGATGATCTGTCGCCGGAAAGCACTTTCGGAGAAAAATTCACCCGCGATTTCGATACCGATATGGGGGCAGTCGGTGCTACCTACAACTACCTGCTCGACGAACGTTCCTATCTCCGCACTTCCGTAGCCGCCATGGGGCAACGGGTCACCTTCAGCAATGATACCGTTAGCCTGGAAGGTACGCACACCACCCTCAATGACGAAGCCTACGACGATATCCGCTATGTGTTCACGAGCTTCTACAACCGTAAATTGAATGAACGCGTGACCATGAAACTGGGGGCCTTCTGGAACAATATCCACTATAATCTCGACCACGAGGACCTAATCACCACTAACGAAATGGTTCGCTGGCTAGAGGAAAGCGGCAGCACCAACCTCATTCAGCCCTACCTGCAATTCCGCCTGCGCCCCAGTCCCCGCTGGACGATCAACGCCGGCCTGCACGCTATGTTCCTGACGCTCAACAGCACCAACTCCATTGAACCACGCCTGGGCATGCAATATCAACTCTCTAATCGTAGTAATATTAGTCTTGCCTACGGCCTGCACAGCCGCATGGTACCCATCGGCAGTTACTTTACACTAGTGAATGGGCAACAACCCAATCTTGATCTGGAGTTGATCAAATCGCATCACCTCATCGCAGCTTTTGATCAAGTAGTTGGAGAAGGGGCACGTTTGAAATTGGAGGCCTACTACCAACGACTCTTCGATGTGCCAGTTGGGGCGGAACCGGGCAGTCCTTATTCTATTCTGAATGAAGTGGACGGCTACGCGACCCAGGCGCTGGTTTCCGAAGGAGAGGGCCGCAATGTGGGCCTGGACCTCACCTTTGAAAAAGCTTTCCAAGGGCAGACCTTCTTCCTTTTGGCTGGATCCATCTTCAATTCCACCTATTCTAATGCCGACGGCACCTTCTACGATACCCGCTACAATAGCAACTACACCCTTACTTTCCTGGGTGGCAAAGAATTCACCCAAAAGAACAATGCTATTCTCCAGACGAGCATTAAGTTGCTCTTTAATGGCGGTGGCCGCATCACCCCCTTACTACCCGGGGAAACCGCTGATGGCCAATCGCCTCCATACGACTGGAGCCAACCCTACGCTGAAAGGATATCCCCTTATTTCCGCCCTGATGTCCGCATTGCCTATCGCAAGGACAATCCCAATTCTGCCTGGACGCTCGCCCTGGATATACAGAATGCCATCAGTCGCCGCAACGAGGACAATATCGAGCGCGTTTTTGATCCAGATACCGGAGTGTGGACCGACCGCATTCAGTCGGGGCTTACGCCCATACTAAGCTTCCAAGTGGATTGGTAGAGTGAATTAGCCAGCAAGTTCGTTGATCCTTGGGTTTTCAAGGACCTTATCTTCGGCTGGCGCATTGATCAGCTTGATCATGGCCCAGCCTAGTTTGGTTGTGGTTGTGACTTGCTTTGATCGTTTGAATAAGGGGAACAAAGGTCGCATGATGTCATACATGACATTGTACCAGCGGGTCCGTGATCGGATGCCGCGTTCAGGTATGATCGCGCCCGGGCGAAAGGCGTAGGCATCACCGAAGCCTTTTTGGAAAACCATATTTTCCGTCTTGCCCTTCACACGCATCCACATCACCCGGCTTGTTTCCGTGCCATCCGTGCCCGTACCCGAGACATAGATGAACAGCATCCGTGGGTTAAGTTCATGCAGTACTTCAACGAAGGCTTCCGTTACGCTGTAGGTTAGTCGATAGTAATCTTCTTCCTTCATGCCTACAGCCGAAACGCCCATGCAGTGGAAGCAAGCGTCGTAACCTCCCAGTTGATCTTTGAGTGTTCCGATCTGCAGAAAATCCTTGAGCAGTACCTCCTTCAATTTCTCATGCTGCACCCCGACAGAATTGCGATTGATGACTAGCACCTCTTCGATAGTAGGGTTATCGAGGCATTCCAGTAAGACGCCCTTACCAATCATGCCTGTGGAGCCCGTGATGATTACTTTACTCATTTCCTTCTTTTTAAAGCAAGTAGATTGCTTGCCTAAATTTTATCCCTAGCTTTCCAGAAAGCTTAGTATTCGTACTTTTTTGGCGTAAAAAAGTACCAAAAATGGCGCTCCTTCCGCCTGAGCTGTACCTTAAACGGCACTATGTCAGACCATAAAAGTAAGAGGATCAGAACTAAATGATGTATATCCATCACTGATTGGTGTATACGAATTACAGACATGGATAGCACGTGAAGTTTGCAAAAATCTATTTTTTCACTTACTTTGTAATTCAAAGTACTTTATCATATTGACACCTTCACTTTAACTGATATAGCCATGGTTCTGTTAAGCAAAAGACGCAGTAATATCCTACTAGTCGTTTTGGGACTACTTCTTATTCCACTAATCGCTATGCAATTTTCCAGTGCTGTGGATTGGGGCGTGTTTGATTTCCTCATCATGGGGTCTCTTCTATTCGGGGCCGGACTGGCCATAGAATGGGCCTGGGTGAAGGTAAACCCCATGACGTATCGGTGGTTAGTGATTTCACTAATCCTGGTCGCCTTTCTGTTGCTTTGGGCGGAGATGGCGGTGGGGATTTTCGGTACGCCTTTGGCGGGGAATTAAGGTCGATAACCATAAAGAGATGGCTAGTAAGACGCATATCGATCCTTTTTTACATGGAAGAGGAAGAAGATCTATCCTTTCAATCGCTTGGAATCTTCGCTAAGAAGCCTGGCTTAGCTTTGACAATTCTTCTAAAAAACCGTCAGCGTCAATTACCTCTACTGGTGGAAAATCTACCGATCTTAATTGGTTAAAGTGTTTATCATTGGTAACCAAAAACCTAACCCTTGCAGAGATAGCGCAATCAGAAAATTTATTATCGTCAGGATCGGCCTTTATTAGATTCCACCTGAAGTATATCTCTGTTCGCTCCACATTGTCTAAAGACATCAGCAATTCTCCAAGGTTTTGAGCAATTGATCCAGTGGTTTTCCTACCGATTATTTCTATATATTCCTGTAATATCTCTTCACTTAGTGCTAAGCGATACTTATGCTTTAAGAGTCCATTAAAAATCGGGCGATATTTAGAAAACTTCGGGAGAGACATCAAGAGCACATTCGTATCAATCACGACTTTCATTCAGCCTCATATTTCGTACGCATGTGCTCATTCTTCCACTCTTCGATCTTTTCTTCCCCCCAATCATTTTCGGCAAATAAATCATCGATTTCGCCCGTAATTTTGTCAGCAAAATAATTCGCGAGCAAAGAGCGGATTTCCTTAAGCTGCTCCTCGTCTAACTCAAAGGAAAACACCTTAAGAAGTTCTAATTGAAGGTTGGTTAGATTCTTAGTCACTTCCATTACGAGTTCTTTCTACTAAAATTACACTTTCTTAGGCCTAAGTGTTCCCTCGCTATGTAAATTTCAATTTGCTCTATTTATCAAAACTCATCATCCTCTCCCGTAATATTGTAGATGATGGTATAGAACTTCTTCCCGCCTCGTTCTTCGAGCGGGCCGAGCGTATAGCGATCTTTGAGATCTTCGATACCCACTACATTGGCTTCTTCCAGGTAATCGAACCAGTTGGGATCAGAGACGATCGCCTTGTAGAGATTGGTTTGACGAGAAAAGATGGTATCCGCGAGTTTGGTACCGCGCAAGTCAGCATTCGAAAGGTCTGCTCCGGAGAGATTGGAGCCACTGAGGTCGAGATTATCCAGGTCAGCTTCGATTAAGTACCAATCACTGAGGTCGATTTCAGAAAGCCCCAGGTTACGGTTCATCCGACGAATGATACCGGTGGTACGGTACACCGATTGCTTTTCTTTCCAATCCTTATAGTCGCGAAGTTCATCGCGGTACTGCTCTTCCAGCTTGGTGGCGCGCCGTTTTTCGTCGTATATCGATAGCATGATACCGAACACTAATACGTCGATCATGATACCGTGGAATTCCGTCCACAGGGAATTCCAGAATTTCTCAATACCGCCCTCCAAGCCATAGCTGTAGTAGTCAACCACCGTTACAATGATGAAAGCTACTACCAGATAAAAGATATACTGATTCACCGGGCGCTGGCGGCGCCAATCGTTAAATCTATCCAGTATGCCTCCTTCTTTACTCATGCTGTCTTGTTTCTATGTCTTATCTAATTGGCACTACTGACTACCACCATCAACTTTGAGATTCCAAACATACTAAGAGTATGTTTAAAATCTTCTCAATGGCCCTAAATCGGTTAGTTTTAGTACATATTGCGCTAAATTTCTCACCGAAATGGCCGCATTCGATAGCAAAAATTGCCTTATCTGAGCGAAAATGGTCTCGATTGCAGTGCATCCGTAAATATTTAAGCCTGCTCTCATTTGGACTGATCTGCATACTAAAGGCCGTAAATATTGACACTATAGCGCGCGTCACTGTCTAAAAAGCCGTACTTTTCTAGTGATCATCCCCTGGAAGTTATGACGAGAGCCATCATTGTTGAAGACGAACCCAAGGCTGCTCGGGTACTGACCCAATTGATTCGGGCTTATTTGCCAGACATTGGTGACTTGACCGTCTTCCATAGTGGCCCCGAAGCCTTAAAGCAGTTGAGTACGTTGAAACCTCAGCTCGTCTTCCTCGACATCGAGATGCCGGGCATGGATGGGTTTGCTTTTCTCGAAGCGGCTACAGACAGTAGCTTCGCTGTCATTTTCACCACTGCTTTCGATCAATATGCCATTAAAGCCATTCGCTTTTCTGCATTGGATTATTTACTCAAACCTATTGATCCTGATGAACTGATACTGGCCTACCAACGCTTCACTCTCGCACGCGAAAATGCTACGCCGGCAAGGGTGCACTACAGCAACCTGGTACGCAACCTGGAAGCGGGCGATGAACAAGCTTTCCGCTTATCCATCTCTACCACCGAAGGTATCCACTTCCTGCATCCTGACGAGATTATTCGCTGCGAGGCCGACCGCAACTATACGCACTTTTACCAAACCGGTGGCCGGCGGACGATTGCTTCCAAGCCGCTCGTAGAATTTGAGGGCATTCTCGAGGATCGTGCCTTTTTGCGGATTCACCGCTCTCATCTGGTGAACCTGAAGCACATCAAACGACTACAAGATGGGCAGCTCATTCTTTCTGATGAGTCAGAGGTCCCCATATCTCGTAGGCGAAGGGCGGAGGTGACGGCTATATTGAAGGCACCACCCTAAGTTCTTCTTCTCGATCAATGCTTGGGGAGCAGCCGATACCCCACCGGCCAGCGCAACTTCCCCAACGGTTTGATCTTATCCGCTAGGGCGGTTAAATTTGAATAATGCAATTCAGGCGATCCATTCTGTTGCTCTCCTTGGTGCTACTGACCGTAATTGGACAGAGTCAGTATTTCCATATTCAGCGGGTAGGCGTGCGGCAGGGTTTAGCTTCTGCCAATGCTTATTGTGTCTATGAAGATCAACAAGGTTACCTCTGGGTCGGCACCGATCTTGGTGCCAGCCGTTATGATGGCTATACCTTCGCCAACTACACTACCGGCGGCGAAGAGCGCCTGGGGCAGGTAAACGCCTTCACAGAAACGCCTTCCGGGCAGCTACTTCTCGGAAGCTCACAAGGACTATTTTACTGGACAGGGCTACACTTTGAGCACCTCCCCGTGGTAGAATCAGGCATCACGGACCTCCTCTTTGACTTGCAGGAAAACCTTTGGATTGCCGGCGAAGATGGTGTCTTCATGCTTTCACCATCGTCCTTGGCTGCTGCTATTCAAGGGAAGGCCACCACTGTGCAAGCATCCACGGATGCCGTCGCTGAATTTGCTGATGATCCTCGAACCACCGACCTATTACTGGGCCACAATGGGGAAATTTATGCTTCCACTTACTTCTTCCTGATGGTTTATGAAAACAACCACTGGACAAGACTTTGGGGAGCGCCCAACTACAAGCCCGATATCGTACGGATCGCAGAGGTCAGGCCTGGTCAGCTGGCACTTGCCTGTGAGGATGGTCAATTCCTGGAATGGCAAGATGGTCAAATTCGCCCACTGAACGCTACTCTGGCACTGGGCCTGGATATACAAGTAAGCGATGACCAACTCTTCCTCCTCACCTACGATCGCTTTGCCATACAAAGGGGCGATGAGATACAACTCATCATCGATGCGGATGAGCACCTGCCCGAGTGGATGCGCTCCTTTACCTTCGATCGACATGGTACGATCTGGATAGCGACTTTCGAAGGTCTGCTTAAAGTGCAAGGCACGCCCTTTCGCTGGCTTTCGCCAGAGGACTATCCCGCCATAGGGGAAGTCTACGCTTTTGGCGAAGATGAGCAAGGTCAATTGCTGATTGGCTCCAATCGCGGTTCCGTTCTCACTCCTCAGGAGGGCGAATTTGTGCCTTTCTTCCCAACTTATCCTCGGCTCGTACCTTCCGCCGAAATTTTTGCCATTCATAGGGGCACCTCTGGTGATCTTTGGTTTGGCACCGGCTACCAGGGCATCGTACGTATGTGGAATGGCCAGCGCCAACACTTTACCGATATCGGTGGCTTGGGTGATGACGCCCGCTTCTTCTTCCTTGCGGCCAAGGATGGCTCCTTGTGGAGCGGTGGTGACGGTGGGGTCGATCAACTAATCTTCACTGGCGACAGCATTGCCATTCGCAATTATCAATATGAAACAGGTAGTCAGCAATATGCCATTTTCAACAATGGTGTAGTTGCATCAGATGGTCGTTTATGGCTGGCAGGCAACTATGGCCTATTTCAATTGCGGGCTGATTCATTGCTACCGACAGCTATCGAAGGGTTTCCGGAAGGTCAGCTCTCCATCAATGATCTCCTTCTTGACCCACAAGATCAACTCTGGATAGCCACCAGCGGGGCAGGTATTTTACAGTGCGACTACCATCAGGATGGGTACTGGGTGCTCGGTGAGCAGTACGACAAAGCAGACGGGTTAAACAGCAATGCCTTTCTGCAACTATTGGTCGACCAGCAAGGCACGCTCTGGGCCAGTAACTATATCGGGCTGTGCCAAATTTCAGCTGATGGCTTTATCCGTTGCTATGATGAACAAGATGGCTTCATCGATCGATCATACACCAACCTCTGCCTGTTTCAGGACGCGGGTCAACGTATTTGGGCCGGCAGCTCGGAAGGGGTCATTGTATTTCATCCAGATTCTCTCCACCGCAACGAATTGCCCCCTGAATTGTACCTGGAAGGCGTACAGTTATTCAACGGCCGTGAGTCGGTAGCGCCTTACATAAGCCGTACGGCAGATCCGACAACTCCAGACTTGCGGCTCCCTTATCACCAGAATCATCTCACTTTTCAGCTTGCCGGAATTAATCTCTCGCAGCCTGAAAAGACGCAATTCCGCCATCGCTTGCTAGGACAAAGTACAGCGTGGACTACCTCTGCCTATCAAGCAAGCATTTCTTACCCCAAATTACCACCTGGCCAGTATATTTTTGAGGTAGCCGCTGCGAATGAAGACGGGCTGTGGTCGGAGCCACTGAGTTATACCTTTTATATCCAGCGACCATTTTGGCAGCAATGGTGGTTCTTTGCTTTGCTGGCAGCGGCGGCTATCGGTATAATCTATTTGATTTTCCGCGATCAGCATCGCCGCAACCTGATCAAGCAACAAGTCATCGAATCGAAATTAGAGGCCTTGCGAGCACAAATGAACCCGCACTTCCTTTCGAACGCACTAAATGCGATCAATTATTTCATCCTGGATAATAATGCCTTTGCTGCTTCGCGTTATCTAACTAAGTTTTCACGCCTGATTCGCCTTATCCTCGATCACTCACAGTCGGCACAGATCACACTGGCCAAAGAACTAGAAGCGCTAGACCTTTACCTGGAGCTGGAAAAGCTGCGCTACGAGGATAAATTTGAATTCACTATCGAAGTTGATGAAGGCATTACCCCCCAGTTAGTTTTGATTCCGCCACTGATCATTCAGCCCTTTGCGGAAAATGCGGTGTGGCATGGATTTATGAACCACACCTCCGTCGGGCAACTATGCATCCGCATTGGTCAGGATGGCGAACTGCTTACTTGCAGTATTCAAGACAATGGCATTGGACGTGCTGCTGCTCGTGCCCACCAACGAAGTCGCGGTAAAGCCACTGGCCAAGGCCATCAACTAACCGCCAACCGCTTGCAACTACTACTAAAAGAAACCCCCAACACACAGGCGATCCAAATCATCGACTTAGCTGATGAACAAGGCCAGGCGTTGGGTACCCGAGTGGAGATCAGCTGGCCGTTGGTCTTCGCGGTAAATTAAACAGGCCTCTCGCAGCGACGCAGCGTCCGCTGCGTCTCGCGGCGAATTGTATACCTAATTAATCCATAATCGCTGCGCCTCGTAGCGTTCGCTGCGTCGTGGCGAGAAGAAAAACATCCCAAGATGAAAAACGTAACTCGACTCATCCTTCTCCTGGCTTTTATTGTCAGTAGTTTGTTCACCATCGCCCAACCTGTCGAATGGCAAGCTGCTGGCATTAGCGGCGGCGGTGCCTTGTTTTCTCCAAGCATCAGTCCCTTCAATGCCGATGATATTTACATCGCTTGTGACATGACGGACCTCTTCCACACCACCAATGCTGGTGAAAGTTGGGAGGTGGTGCCCTTTCAAGAGCTTCGGGCCATTCACGAATCGAAGATCCAATTCACGAGTGATCCAATGATCCGCTACAGTGTGCATATTGACTTCATACCGGATCTACGTCGCCCATTAAAAAGCACCGATGGTGGGGCCACCTGGCAGACCATCAACGACCCGACCAGCGGTGAGGTCTACTACCTATTCGCTGACCCGAACCAGACGAATCGCCTGTTCCTGACTGACTATTGCACCATCTATTTCTCCGATAATGGAGGACAATCATATACCAGCGTGTACACCGATTGCAGTGCAGGTGCCTACATCGCCGGCGTTTTCTGGGACGGCGACAATATCTTCATCGGCACCAATAAAGGACTATTGCTCTCCACTAATGGCGGAGCCTCCTTTAGTCTCAGCAATAATGGAGGACTACCCGGCAGCAGTGGCTTCTTCTCCTTTGCAGGAGCCAAGGAGAGCGGCACGACGCGTTTGTTCGCCGTGGTCGCGCCGCAAGGAGATATCTGGCCTACTGTTTCGGGTGCAGAATTCGAATACTATCAGGGCATTTACAAGCAAGATTATGCGCCAGGTTCCAGTTGGAGCAACTCCAGCGCTGGCATCACAGGAGCCGACAAACCCTTTTTCGTGGCGATGAGCCCCGATGATATTGACATCGCTTACGTAGGTGGTGGTAATACGAATACCTCCTTCCCTATCCTCTTCAAAACGGTAACTGGTGGCATGAGTTGGCACTCGATCTTCCAAGCCACCAACAATCAAAATATCACCACTGGATGGAGCGGCTACCAAGGTGACGAAAACTGGTGGTTTGGTGAATACGTACTCGGGCTAGCCGTAGCACCCAATGATCCAAACACGGTAGTCTTTACCGACCTGGGCTTCGCCCATATCACCAATGACGGTGGCACAAATTGGCGGCAAATGTATGTCGACTCCAGCGACGAAAACCCCGCCGGTAGCGCCACGCCGCAAAACCAAAGTTATACCTCTACCGGACTGGAAAACACCAGCTGTTGGTGGCTCCATTGGCGCGATGCCGATAATGTGCTCGCCGGCTATTCTGATATCACCGGGGTCAGTAGTACCGATGGCGGCGATTCCTGGGCCTTTCGCATGGAGGGCAATAGCTTCAATTCCACGTATCAGATCGTGGAGCATCCGAATGGTACCCTTTACGCGGCCGTCTCGACCGTGCACGATATGTACCAAAGCACCTATTTGCGCGACAACGTGATAGATGGAGGTGATGGCGGCATCCTCTACTCCACCGATGGCGGGCAGAACTGGTCGATGCTGCGCGATTTCAACAATCCGGTGGTCGCGCTGGCGCTCGACCCCAATGATGCGGATGTACTCTATGCCAGCGTGGTCAATTCCAACACCGGTGGCATCTACCGGACGAGCAACCTCTCGTCTGGCGCTGGTGCCTCCTGGTCGGTCCTGGCTGACCCACCACGTACGCAAGGGCATCCGTTCCTGATCGAAGTACTGGACGATGGTACGCTGGTTTGCACCTATTCGGGTCGCCGCACCGGTGGTGGCGCGTTTACTGCCAGTTCAGGTCTGTTCGTCAGTACCAATGATGGGGCGAGTTGGGAAGATCGTTCGCATCCGGGCATGCACTACTGGAGTAAAGATGTGGTGATTGATCCACACGACAGTAATCAGGATACCTGGTACGTCTGTGTTTTTAGTGGCTGGGGCGGTCCGCCAAATGGCCTGGGCGGCATCTACCGAACCACTGATCGTGGCCAAAACTGGGAACGCATTGTCGATAGCGACCGCGTGGAATCGCTGTCCATACATCCCAGCAACCCGGCCATCGCCTACTTCACCACCGAAGCCGAAGGCCTCTGGTATTCCGACAACTTCAACAGCGGCATGGATTTCGATCTACAGCCAGCCTATACCTTCCAACACCCGGTGCGGGTTTTCTTCAATCCGCACGATCACAATGAGGTATGGGTAACGAGCTTTGGCAATGGCTTGCGACGCGGCAATGCGGAGCCGACGGGTATTTTCTCGCCAGCGGCTGCTCCTTTGCAGATGACGACTTACCCCAACCCCGCAGCGGACATCGTACAACTAAGCTGGGAAGGGTCGGCGAGCGGTTCTCTGCTAGTGGATGTCCTTGATGCTGAGGGACGCGTAGTCTACACTGATCAGCAAGAAAACTACCCTTCCGATCATATCTATGAATTGAATATACAGCGCTTGCCAGCTGGGGTGTATTGGATTCGCCTGCAAACAGGAGGTGAGGTGTATGTGGGGAAAGTGGTGCGGCAGTAGATTCATCGCATTTATTGCGTGAAGTTCCTCAAAATTAACCCCTTGAGGAACTTTGTTTTTTAGGCAAAAAATGAATGAGAGCATTGATTCAATTGCTAAAAGACAGTATCTTCTATAAATCCTTAGTACATACAACCAAGGATATATTCAGCAAATCCTTTTTTTCATAGAGGTAGGAGTTGTACTCATTGTACATAGATAAAGAGGTAGAGGTAAGCGAAGGCAGACATTTAACACCGTAAAATACACCCTAATGAAACATCAAGCATTTACGTTCCTGTTTTTTATTGCAACGTCCTTCTTTATCACTTTACATGCTCAGTGGGAAAGCATTGGTTCTGGAGTCACTGTAGGGTCGAGAGATATTTTTAGCATATCGGTCGTTGATGAAGATCACATTTGGGCAGTGCCCGTAAGAACCAATTTTACCGCTAACTATGAATACACCAGAACAACTGATGGTGGCCTAACCTGGCAAGAAGGAAGTTTACCAAGTACGATCGGCGATTACTATCCAGGAAACATATTCGCTCTTGACGAAAACGCGGTTTGGATCATTATGATAAACTTACCGGAGCAAAATCACATCAAGGTTTTCAAGACCGAGGATGGCGGAACATCATGGGAAGAACAAATCGGGGAATTCAATGAAGTCGGGCATGCTTTTGCTGCTTTGCATTTCTTCAATAATGATGAAGGTG
>SPJK01030872.1_pt1 | contig 12939 bp, 13 predicted proteins | sample 3741771 | NCBI WGS metagenome assembly SPJK01 (sample SAMN10925997, study PRJNA522277) | cold seep metagenome | isolation source: Elba SIP-enriched marine methane seep metagenome, extraction at timepoint T2 | place: Italy: coast of Elba, Mediterranean Sea | reverse complement strand
TATCATCAGTGAGCATGAGAATATAACTTTATCTCAGCCTGACTGGGATTTGTTTTTAGATGCACTTGAAAATCCACCTGCAAAAAATGCAAAACTTACTGAAGCTTTAGCCTTACATAAAAAATCAGTTGTTCGTTAAGTATGCAGTTAACGATTAATTCTCTGAATACTGGTCATCTTCGAAAAGCGTTTGATTGTGGTGAGCCTAGTCTAAATACTTATCTACAGCGCTACGCTCGTCAAAATATAAAAAATCGTATCAATAGAGTCTTTATTGCTTCGCCTGTTGATGCTGAAAAATCCATTGTAGGTTATTACACTTTAAGTGCGGGTAGTATTAATGCTGATGATTTACCGCTCGCACAAAAAAATCGCTTACCTAACTACCCTGTTCCTGTTGCTTTATTAGGCCGGCTTGCAGTGGATAAACAGTATCAAGGACAACGCTTAGGATCTGTTTTGTTAGCTGATGCCGTACAGCGAGTTGAACAAGCCAGTGAAGTATTAGCTGTTTATGCCATTGTTGTTGAGGCTTTAAACCCTTCAGTTGCTGAGTTTTATCAAGGTTTTGGGTTTATACCTTTTGCTGACCAGCCTTTGAAATTGTTTTTACCACTGGGCTATTAGTTTATATTGTATAAAAACTAGACAATCTATTGTAGGGCTTGGTATAAAAGACTTTAAATGAATTAATTCACATGCTTATCCACAGCTTCTGTGGATAAGAAAAAAGAACGGGAGATTAAAATGGAAACATTTTTACTCATCAGTGCCATTGTCGTGACACTTACTCTACTAATTGCTATTCATCGTCTGAATAACAATCTCGCTCGCTTTAAGCCAACTGAGGATAAAGCCTATCCAAGTGCGAACGCTATCCATTTTGTTAATGTTACTGGGAAATGGTTAACCTTGACTGGAGGTGTCGCGACCTTTCCTCTGGTGATAGCTTTAATCTTTATGCCTGAAGCGAATGCAGACTGGGTTTCAACATTGGGTGTATTAGGTTGCCTGGCATTATTTATAGCCGCCCTACTCTTAATACCAGCTTGTATTGGTCAATGTTTAAGTCGTAAAGTTAGTTTAAAGCGTATTGTGATTAGTTCTTATCATGCTATAGCTAAGAAAACTTTGGGTGTGGCTGGATACAAAACTATTGGTTTGATTGTTGGATCAATTCTGCTTGCTCTATTCGTACCATTTATTGCTGATTTATTGGTCTTTCTTGTTTATATTTTCGGAGCTTTAGCAGCTACAAAACTGGGATTATTGGATGACCTTGATGATAAAACTGATGATTCGATTCCTTTAGGTTTTTTAGATTATTCCACAGATAAATGGGAGGAGTATGGGAGTACAGCATACCGTTTATATCATGATGACTAAAAACATTGCATGGCGATTAACAACCCACCGGTTTATAAAATATTGATGAGTGGCTAAGTTTTCATCTGTAGGAGGGGCCTTTAGGCCGCGACCGAAACAAGATCAAGAGCAATCGCGGCTAGAAGCCCCTCCTACTTTTTTAAGTATTTTAAATAATTAATAAAAACTATATTCACATCAACCTGTGGTTTGTTAAGAGCAATGAAACATTATTTCATTGCTCCTTTTCCTGCATTAACACCAGTTTTTACACCACTTGACCCTGCTGACATTGCTGGTTTAATAGATTTATCAACTGCCCCTGTTAATTGATTACCCACCCGATGCCCAGCCCAAGTCAGCAACCCGGACCAAAACAGCGGCGTCACCACAAACAACCCTGCAATCACAAAATCCACAATAAATTCAACTACCAGGTTATTTTGGGTTAAATCCAGTCGGTACCAGGCGGGTTTAATCGCATCCATTAGATTATTATCCAGCCAATGAGACACGGCCCATAACACGGTCCAGAATTTCACTGAGAAAATGATTATCGACATAAAAATCATCTTGCCGATATTGTAAGATGAAAACACAAAGTAAAACGGCATCAGCATGTAGATCATCATCAACACTGCCGCCTGAATAATCGGGGCTGCTGTTTTCATTGCATACATTGCGGGATAAAATGCTGCAGATTCTTTTAGTACACCAATACTTGCCGCTAATGAATTAAGGGTATTGGCAAAACTGCTGTCATTGTAGGCGTTTAAATTTCTTAGTCCGTCAAAATTAGATTTCTCCCGACTGACCAGTGTTTTAATGGCAATGTTTTCTGCTTCAGCTTGGGTTTTTCCCGTAATTTTGGCGACCTTGGTTTTAAAGTCAGTCAAAATAGAGGTATTAATTTGCCCTGCTAATGCGTCTTTTAACCCAACCTTCCCTGTATGGCCATTACCTGTCCACCATTGTTCACAAGTCGGTTTACCATCGACGGGGATATAAACCTTGGGATCATATTCCAGATCTCGGCTTTTATCATATTTAAATCCGGGGATTTCTGTGCTGGCTCGTTGCTTTTTATATAAGTCTTCAAGGAAATAACTTGAACCTAACCAATACAAATCGTCTTTACCCAGTGTTTTAGGGTAGGGTAATTTTTTATCCAGAAAGGTTGTCATCGCGCTGTTATAACAATCTTTATGAAACAGCTGTAACTGGCGTCTTAAATGTGGGTCTGTCACTCTGGCATTATTCATTTTAAACGATAATAATCGGATATCTGTACTGCATGGAATACCTAAAATAGCGGCATCATTAAAGCCGCCGGTAATCGATAAAACCGCATACCACCAGATGGAGATTTTAACGGTTCCACCGCCTATTGTAGTTTTGCTAAACGTTGCATCATAAGTGGTTCCTGTTTTACCCGCTTTAACAGCGGCAGCTTTTGAACAGGCTTTGGTGTAACTCATTCCATCATAATTAACTGTCATAAAAGGTTGTACCGCCAATACAATAACCGTAAACATAATGAATATATCGATTTCAATACGCCGTAATGAGGTATTAGATGCATCCTTGGCTTCCTGACTTTTAATCGGTTCAGCGATATTACGCAAAAACATGCCTACAAAAGGCATATAGGCAATTCCCGTATCCAGAATAATATCCCAAAACACGCTATACATATGCCAACCAAATAACGTTAAATACAGTTCCAGATACGTTGAAACACTCATCCCGCTGTATCCTTTGTGATTAGGTTATTAACAAATTCACTCAAAATACCTTGTGATAACACGACTTCCATCACTAGCAACCATATTGCGATTCGCCAGCGATACGCCAACATTCTGTCTAATTGCGTCTTATTCATTCCTGCCCATTGCGCATACATAACCGACCATTTTTGCCATCCAGCAATGAGTAATAAAAACACCAGCATTCGCCAGAAAAACAACCAGGGTTTAGTCGTTGTGATTAACCTTTCAACTGATTCCAAATTGGAATACGCATAGCTGATCACTAATCCAATCATGATAAGAACAGCTAAAGCCAGTGTCAGTTTTAATAACCCTAAAAATACCTTTACTCCCTGCTGTTGCGAAAACACTTCGTCTGTAGCATTTTGTTTATCTGTATGAGCGTGTGTTGAATCTAGTTGCTGGGCTTTCATTATTTCACCGCCCCATCTTCAATCAGCTTGTCTTCATTTCCTGCTTCTCGTTGCTGTGTATAGCTACGGTTTTTATGTTGATTTTTTAAATCTAAAATCAGTTTAGGCGTATGGGATGCCAGTTCAGTATGAATCCGTCGTTCAAACAATACATCATTAATATCTCTGTCCAGTTGTAAAACTGATTCCTGGATAAATTTATGGGCTTCAGTTTGAGATACATTGGGCTCACGTCCGCCAGTAATCAACATGCGCCGAATAATCAATGCTTTTTCTAACACTTTTGACATAGCCGCTTCTGATGCTAATTTACTGGCGGCAATGGCTTGTTCACTCGGTCCTAATGATCGTATTGCCTTAATGACATCCGCATTAATCAACACACTGTTACTGGAGACCTCATTCAGATTTTTAAGGTTAAGCGTTGATTTACCCGATACCAATTTCACCAGGTCTGTTGCTAGCTGCGTATTTTCTTTTTCAATTTTTGGTAATAGACCGTGCCCTGGGGTCGTTTCTACTTTGTGATTGTCGAATGTACGGATAGTAACATCACCCAACACATCAACCGCCCATTGTGATGCTTTGCCTGGATCTTTCCATATCTCGACCATTCTAGGTGGCTCACTCCCCTTAGGCACTTTAAAGGCTTTGGTTTCATTTGCTTTTCGGTTGAGCGTTAGGTTATACCCTGCTTTCACGACATCATAAGTTGCCTTAATCGGTGCTTGTGATTTTCCACCCGCTTTTTTGCCACCAATCCACGGCATGCCATTTTTACCATTATTTTTTGCCACATTCTCCTTGGCCGTATCTACACCGACTTTGGCGCTGCCAAACCCCTTGCTACCCATTTGGACTTTCCAATCTATGGCTTTTGATATATCAGTCCAGCCCTTATAAGGATTTTCCCCCAGTTTTATTTGTTCTTCGTAATCTTCACACGTCTTGGTTGCCAGCGCTATGGTGGCTTCAGCACGAATTAAGGCATTTTGAAACAAATCATATAAGCCTGGGTCAATACGTTGTAAGATCAATGCCGGTAAAGAGCCGATTGCTGATGTTACGGCACCCACTGCCCCTGTAATCAATTTATCTTTGGTCCCTTTAAGGCCGTTAATCGCATCAGCCACCCCTTTTATCGGATCAAAGTTTCCACAGCTATAACCTAAACCATACTCATAAGAAGCATCCAAAACATTGGTTTTAACGCCTGCATTTGCAGGTAAAGAAATGGATCGGGCACCACCAATCTGATAATAAAATTCGCTATTATTACTATTAGCCAGCGGTACAGCATAAACAGGCAAACTACAGAGTATTAAACAAATAAACAGTACTTTATACATGAGTGCCCCATTAATTTGTCTTGATAGGCGTAGGAAAGGGCATAAAATCAATTACAATCAATGCCCCATCATCAATTTCACAACAGCTATAAGGTCGCCATAAGGCATGACGATATTCACCATTTTTTGAGATGCGTCCTCCGCCCCAGCCAGTTTTGTCAGTAGTGTCATCAATACCAAATAAGGTGCAGTGTTCAAATTTGGGTGTAGTGGGTTGCCACCAGCCTTCTTCATTACTGTTTTCTACTAACTTACTCGGTGACCAGGTTAATTTATGATCTGCGACAAAAATTGGTCTTCCCAGAATACTTCGGTAAACATGAGGCTCTCCGTTTCGGGTGATAATATCGCCGACTCTTTGTGCTATCACGGCTGCAGCTTTTGCTTCTGAATGCTGGGTTGTCCAGCCGGTGCGCGGGTATAAAGCACCCCAAGTATTTTTAGGCCAGGCACCAATCTCTCTTTGACCGGGTATCAACGCGGCTATTGTCAGTGTATCCAACCCACCGTATCGCCAGGAGGGAATATCAACTTTTGATGAAAAATATTGACTGCCCGCTGAGGTATTGGATGGACAATAAATCTGACCGGTTAATGGATGGCCATAAGCTTTAGCATCCTGATAGATCAGATTATTATGATTACGATTTTGGGTATCCTGTCTAACAGCATCCTCTACTCGATCAACACCCTGCTCATTGGTGATACTGACAATAACATCAGGATTAAAGTGACCATATTTAATAGTGACGTCAATATCACAACCAAATGTAGTACACACAATCCAGATGCAAACACCGACCACACGAAATTGAGTACATTCATCGGCTGTCGCATTTGTGGTCAATAAACTAATACATAAACAAACTGCTCGAATATTTTTAGATGAAAGGTGATTAATATCCATCACTTGCTCTTCCATTGCTGATAAAGGCTAAGCGCTTTAACTAAATTAGTCTCACCATATACAACAGACTCTCCATGATTAAACACTACAGCAGGATAACTGCTTAAACCATATTTCGTACTAATGGTGACAGCTTGATAAGCTTGTATAAACTGCGCCTTAACTTGTTCTTTACCCCTTTTTTTAAATCGCTGCTGCAAGGCGCTTTTTGCAGCATTCTGATTATTGGGTAAATTAGCGCCTATTTGAGCAACTAACCGTTTGCCATCATCCAGGTTATAAACCTTAACTAAAAAACCCTGTCCTTGAAGAACATGAAGGTTCGTTACCGGAAAAAAATCACTGGTGACCACTTCAATAAACGGCTTTTCTGCTGCTTGTGAATGATTGCAAAAAACTAAGGTTATTAAAACAAGATAAAGACAGCTTGAGAATTGGATCATTACTCCCCTCCTCTATTTCGGCTAATTTCTTCTGCCATATACACAACTGCTTCAAGCTCTGTACAGCCATGCTCTCTCATCAATTCATGTCGTCTAGCTTTTTCATCTTTTTCGGTCATGGCCAATGCTAAAGCCAAAGGAGGTGGTACGTTTCTAAATAGCATTTTTAGCTCATCGGTTAATATCACGCCTTCGGTATATTGTCTTGGAGATTTACGTGCTGCTAACAGCATGGTTTTTTCTTCTTCCGTTAAATCCTTAAACCGTGCTATTTGCTCAACTTCTTCTTTAGGCATCACCAGACACATCCACCACTCCAGCATATTGAGCATTTTCTTACTGGCATCAGGAAAATCTTCTAAGTTTTGTGTGGCAATCCAGAACCAGGCTCCTAACTTCCGCCACATCTTAACGATTTTAATCACATACGGCGCTAATAAAGGATTGGTGGTGATAATATGACCTTCATCAGTAATCACAATGGTGGGACGATCATCATTCTGGTGTTGTTCAACCAAATCATGAATATGATTCATCAAACCAATGTATGCCACGGTTAACTGGTCTTCATAACCTTCACGGGCTAAGATTCCCATATCAGTTATAGTGACATCCACATCAGGCCAACGAGTTCCTGGTCGGTTAAAAAAATGTCCTGCTAAACCCGTACAAAAAAGACTGAGTCCATCAGCCATTTCAATGGCTCTTTCTTGACGTTTTTCCAGCAGATCAGGTAGGTTTCTTAATGCATTCGCTACATCTTCAGTTAAAACCTGATCCCGTCCAGCTTCAAACACGGTCTTAGCCGCGAGTAATATGGCATTGCGTATCATCAGTCTGTCTGCGCGTGTCATCCGATCATCTTCTCGCTGATCACCACCTGTAATCATAATACGAGCAGCAATTTCCATTTCACCTAATAAATCACGAGATTCATCTTCTAAATCAATCTCTTCCTCAACTATCGACGCGTCTAAATCATCGTCATCAATGATCTGAATCATTTCTCCCTTCTTTTGATATTCCTCCAGTAGTTTTAAAGCTTCACTAAAAGGTGGCAAGCTGACATCAGCGTTTGGAGCCATGGTCACTTGATTGACGGTGACATCTTTTGATTGCAAATACTGCCCTAATAATCCAAATGAATTCCCTGCTTCAATAATAAAAATTCGCGGTCTATATATAGCTAGCATTTGTAAAATCAAATACACCAAGGTGGCTGATTTACCTGCACCCGTTGGACCAATAATTAAGGCATGGGCATTCTTTTTACGGTCATTAAAATTTAAAGGATCAAACACCAGAGGTTCTGCGCCCCGGTTGAAAAACAATAAGCCTGGATGTCCAGTCCCCGTTGATCGTCCATACACAGGGGCAATATTAGCAATATGTTTAGAAAATATTAAACGTGATCGCCTGGCATCGCGTTTATCATGTTCCGGGGTATAAGCCATCGGCAAATTACGGATATAACTGTCTAAAGTAATCAGATCATCTTTTTCCATAATCGGCTGGATGCTGTTCGATAATAGAAGAGAACTCAGTTCATTTATTTTACGGTGCAAATCAGGTTCGTTATTACCTCTAACAAAAAAGGCGAGTTGCACAGGGAATAACTTATTGCCTTTGGCTATTTCCATAATGGCTTTTTCAGCATCACTGGCTGCTAATTTAGCTTCTGGATAATCCCCCACTGAACCTCGTTGCACCAAGCCTAAATGATTACGCATTTCATCCTGCGCTTTGATGGTAATGGTCATGGATAAAATGGTATCTTCGGGCATTCTGTCAAATAGGGCATAGATATGCTCACCCACTTTCCGTTCTGCGCCAAATAATCCAATATCAGGCAGTCGCCTTAAAGATTGAACGGTCACTGTTTTATGAGGGCGTTGATCAAACCACCAGATTCCTTTTTCTTCATCAGAATACGGCATACCCAGCATTAATGACTCGGCAAAAGCATAACCAAAAGGCATATCTTCATCACCGGGGTACGGTGCTAGTTTTAACAAGGCATTGATATCGCCATCGGTAGACAGGGGATGTGGGTTGAACCAGCGAAACATCCATTCATATAACTCCTTACCTCCACATCGCCTGGCTTTTATCCCAGCCGACAATAAGGAGGTTGTTAGTTTAGAAACGGCATCATTGAGCTCATCTTCGGGTGAAATATTATGATAATCATATATCGCTTTTGTTGGCTTTCTGCGACGATAAAGTGTCGCTCTGACTATTCTTTTTTGTCCTCGCCAGGCATTTCCAGTCACCAACTTATCTTCAAACAAACCGCCAGGTTTTGAAATAACGTTTAAATGCTCAGCTAATTCTGCAAGATACGCCTCTGTTAATTCACTTTTCTGTGCACGAGGGTGAACATAGTCTTTCACTTGCTCTAAGGTGCTTGATAAATCCGGTTCATCTTGTAAGTAAATCTGTAATACCCATGGACTTTCCAGTTCTTCAGGTAATGAAGTCAGTACTGTTTGTAATTTGTCTCTTAAATCAGCTAAAAAATGTTCTGTTCTGGCCTCTGATCCCACTGTACTGATACGAAACAATGCACCTACGCTAAAGCCATCATCCAGTAAAAAACTCTGTGTTTTAGCACTGTATTCAAGCCATGGCAGCAAATTAGTAAACGAGGTAGGTCGTTCATACACTTTTTTGATACGTGCAGTTGTGGGCGCTTTATCCGTTACTCTTCTTTTCTGCTGGGTGCTATCCATCTTTTTAGCCAGTGTTGCTTTTGTTGCAAAAATACTCATTAATACCCCTCCGTTAATTCACCAGGTAAAGCATATTCAACCCGTTTGTAAAAAGTAAAAGCCGTCGAATAACCTGGTACAGGATGTCTCTCTCCTTTACTGAGATGAGGGAAGATATACATCACCAGAGTTTTATTTCTTAATCTTGGGAATATTTGCTGAATTTCATTATGTGCAGTTCGGGTATAGCCTGATAAGTCAGTTTCATTACCATCGCGATGAGAAATTAATTTCTTACTTTGCGTTGAAATACCGTTGTTATTTGATACTTTGCTTTCTGTATCTTCCGTATTATTTTGCTTGAACCGCTCCCCATTAAAATGACCTTCATAAACCTGCTTCATGGTTGGGCCATCTTGCGGCAAAATACTGTCTTTACTGCCCGTAGCACAGCCACTCAGCATAAGACTAATCAAGATCGCTGTATTCAGAGTTTTCATTGTAAACATAACTGGTTTTTCTCCCGTCGTGTTGATAATCAATCGCTAATTCAATATCTATATGAATCGCCAGCTCTACGCCTGTATCCACATAAATCACATCAAAAGATTGAGCTGCTCGTTCTCGTAAATAAGCACTCACTTCGGCTGCCCCACCGGATAAAGCTTGTCCCCCTGCAAATCGCAGTGCATCACCGGTAATAACAGAGGTAGAAACACCGCCTAAAGCCGAGACTGTGTTAGTCACTTCTCCCTGACTAAAAGCACCTGCCGCAGCTTCTGTTGCTGATGCTAAAATACGGCCTGATAAATAAGTCGCTGAGTTACTGATACGTACCCCAGTCACACAGGGAATACCGCGTCTATCAGAAATCCAGCCCAAGGGTCGTTCTGCATTTTGACCTTGCTGAGACAAGCTTTGCTGGTCATCAGAAGACAAGGTTCTAATGGTGCCATCTGCAAAGACATAAGTGACCGAATGCATCTGGCCTCTAACACAGGATAATGTCCAGTCACCTGTGGCTTTACCACTAAAAATCATGCCATCAAGCCCTGGTATTTGTATGCCATTGGCGGCCAGGTTTTCTTTGCCGACAATGACTTTAAAAGGAAAGGGATCTTCAACTGTTCCTTGTTTAGGAATACGACCAATGAGTGCTGTCATTCCTGTTGAACCAATCAAGGTAGAATTTCTAGGAACGGTATAGGCAGGTATATGTTTTTTAACCACCTCGTCTTTTGTTGCTTGTAAATATTTTTCAGTGGCTCCTGATATTTGGTTTCCTTTATCTAACAACCCAGAGTCGGTTGCCAAGTTTTGATAAACTAAAGATCCAGAATCATCTGTTTTCGTCCCTAAGGGTTCTACCCACATTGTTTCAGGTACTACGGAATCTAAAACACCTTCTTGACCTGTCAATCCAAATCCCACTGGAATATCACCAAAATTTTGTGTATTTTGGTTTTGTGCCTGGGTCAACTCATCTAATCGTGCTTTAAAAAAATCCAGTTGCTGTGTTAATCCCCCCATCACTAAAGATTCATTATCAACAGCATCTCTTCTTATTTCTTCTTGAATCTGTGATTTCACACGTCTTTCCATCTCATCCCTTTGCAGTAATAAGGCTTCATTTTGTAGACTTAATTTATTACTCTCACTTTTAATAGCAGCCACTTCTGCAGTTAGAGTACGAATAGTGTCTGCCGGGGAATCAGCATCTGGCACACCCGGAATAGGCACAGAAGTGAGCTGTGAATTATCTTGATTATCTTCACTGCAAGATTTAACACCGACGAAAAACAGCATCATCAATACAAGGCCGGCAATAATGGGTAATATTTTGTTTGATCCCATATTAAATCGCCTCGTGAAATGGCCGGTCTGAAATTAGATAAACAGCTGTAGTATCAGACTCTGATCCTGTGGGATGTAAACGAGTATGTTGAAAAGTTGCAGTACGCCATTCACCTCGCAATTGTCTAGGATCAAGATTAATAAAATGATCACTGGTATTTTTTAATTCAACAGCTGTGACATAAAGTGAACCACTTTGCCAACTAACTACAGGAGTTGCCTCAATCTGCTCACCCTGAATTAAATGGCTTGTAGTCTGCCTGGCAACTGAGACTCTATGAATATGAGTACTTGCTTTTAATAATCTAGCAGGCGCATAAAGTTGTTGCGCTGCGAAACGAGTTAACGCTATATAACTAGGATTATTTGTTATTTTTGGACTTGAGTCAGCACTTTTTTTGTCGCCTGCATTTTCTTTAGCTTCCTTAAAAATCACCTCAATGGGCGTTACTGAACTTGCTTTATCACTTGCCCTTAAATCAATCAGATAAATACGGTTACTTTGTATCTCACGTATTTCAATACGCTGGGTATCAAATGCCTCACTGGCTTTCCAGTAAATCGTGCCTTGATTGCTTTGTGTCCTTAATTTAGAAGAGAGACTGCCTGGTATTCCAACACGAACATCAGTAGGGAAAGTAACTAAGCGTTCTTTTCCAACGGGTAAAGTAATACGTAAAGGCACTTTGTCCCAGAACAATCGTTCAACTGCAAACACAGAGCTACAGCTAATAGTCATCACGACTACAGTGACTCTAATCAAAAAATGCTTTAACGACATCAGCTGTTCTCCTTACGGGGTAATTTCTTTGTCTTGATCACTGGCAACCAGGTCTGCTTTAGTTAAGCGTTTTGGACCTTCCCCACCAAAGCCATCAAGAGCTAAGCCCCATGGATTGGTTTCTGGGTCTATGTCATACCTCACGATTCTGATCGGATAACGTATCAGCACATTTTTAATTTCCATGCCTCTGACAGATTCACGAATACTGTAGTCAATCCAAACCACCCAGGTGTCAGCATTAAGCTGATCCACGCGGCGTTCTTCATAACCCTGCCCAGATATTGGATGAATTACCCTGGTTCGTCCAGATAACTCACCTTTTTTGCCTCTTATATCCAAATCATTGATTAAATACTCTCTGAATTCAGGGGTTAAATAAGGCGCTGTTTTAAATATTTGCATGCCATAATCTTCATCGCCATTATTTGCCCAATGATTAAGTTGCTGAAAAATATAGCCAGCAAAGGTATAAATATTAGGCGGTGTAATTTCATTGGCTTGTAATATGGCACCTGAACGAATATCTGGCGGAATATGAATACGCACATCATTATTTGAATCTCGCCATCCATACCCTAATGAAAAATTAATCATAACCAGCACAGCAATCACACTTCTTAAAGTAGTGATATGGGCTTCTAGGCTACTGTTCAGGTCTATATATCGCATAATCAATGTTAGTTAATTAATTAATGGGGGTAATCTGAGCGTCCCAGATCCCATGAGCCGCCTTTCAGTATCAACAAGCTTTTTCGTATCCCTAATTTATTTAACTTTATGATGACCAAATGCTGATAATAATTATCAGGCCGACCTCGTTTAATACGCTGAAAAAAGGTCGAGCCAAAGAATATGGTTAATAAAACCCCTAACGTAGAAAGCCCCAGTCCCATCACAACTGCTCCCATCATGGCACCGATAATCAGCCCCACAGGCACCCAGAAAATCACTCCACACAATAAGATAACGCCCAACTCAGAATTGGTACTTCCTCTGAATATGACGGGTTCTTGATTCAGTCGGTCAGCTAATGTTTCAGTTTGGCTATTCATGGCTAAATAACGTTGGATGCTTCAGTTAATAAGAAACTGATAAAGATCATCACACCAGCCGCCATTACTGCCGTTAAACCCACCTCACCCCACTCAGCCCGACCTGCCCTAGCTTCATTGAATTTAGAAATAGTAATCCAGGCAATCCATAAAAAAGACACCACAGCTACCGCTAAACCCAGCACTAAGCCTCCATCTTTGATATAGCCTTTAATCAGTGTTAACCAATCCCCTTTAGGTTTACCTAAACTCGGAGCAACTGGCGTGGGAAGTGCTGCCAGTAAATCGAAAC
>SPJK01055286.1_pt1 | contig 12947 bp, 13 predicted proteins | sample 3741771 | NCBI WGS metagenome assembly SPJK01 (sample SAMN10925997, study PRJNA522277) | cold seep metagenome | isolation source: Elba SIP-enriched marine methane seep metagenome, extraction at timepoint T2 | place: Italy: coast of Elba, Mediterranean Sea | reverse complement strand
GGGCAGTCTCGCTGACGGATTGGCCGGCTTTCAGTGGACCAGCCCAGGCCGATGTACCACCGACAAAAATTCGTTCACGGGCCGGTGCAAACACGCAGCCGGCGGTCGGGGCGCGGTTTTCTATCAGCGCGATATTGACGGTGAACTCACCGTTTTTGTTGATGAATTCCTTGGTTCCGTCGACGGGGTCAACGAGGATAAAAATCCCATCGGTCTTCGGTCTGAAACCGGAAGCGAAACTCTCCTCGGCCAGAACGGGAACGCCCGGAAGCGATTGTGCAAGCTCGGCGAGAATGATCGCTTCGGCCAGTTCGTCGGCGTCGGTCACGGGAGACTTGTCGTCCTTCCCGCGGGTCTCGAAGTCGCTGTCATAGATCTCCATGACTTTCACGGCGGCAAGCGAACAGATGCGGGCAAATTCAAAGGCAATGGCGTTCTTGTCGTCAAGATTGGGCATAGGGAAGGTCCAGGGGCTTTGTAGCGGCGGTGAGGCGAGCTGTTGCCGGTGCGGTGGCCAGTGATCTGACACCTTCGGCTCCCTCTTGTGTTTCAGGAGGCTGACGCTTTCATAACCCATGGTTGGAGACGTGGCGAGCGTGATCGAGCTGGTTCCGCGACACCGGAATCACCCTGCTCGACCGTGTGCCGCAAGTGGCTTGGATCACATTCAGTCTAACTCCATTCCCAGAAGTGCTGACTGGTTGGGGAGCTCGTTTCAAACGCGCGGTCGGTGGGCTCGTTCAGTTGGAAGATGCAATTCGAATTTCGAAGTCTCAATTGGTCTGGGCGAATGCCCAGACGATTAAAGTGCCAACCAGACTCGAGGTCTTCCCTGGAAAACTTGCGACCCACGTACTTCTTCATAACGTGCTCTTCGCTCAATGCGATATAATGGCGGAGATTGAAGTCGACGGGATGGATCTGAACGTTCGTCCCGCTCAACTTGTGGCCGCCGGCATCAATATTCGAGACATTGGCGCTCCGCTTCCAAGCCCGCATAAGGCGCGGATAAGCCGGTTGAAAGAAATAGTAGCGCCTCATTTGCTGGACATAATCTGTTTGGTAGAAGTCTTCGCCGACCATTGGCACGAAAACGAATTCGTTGAAGTTGACACAGTTTGCCCCCCCGGCGTCGGCCTCTTCCAGGCCGTCAAGAAGGCTTTGACCGGGCTTTGGCGTCTGGAGCCATTCGTCGGCGTCGACATGGACCACCCAGTCGTGGTTCGACGACCGAATGATGTCCGCCTTCAATCGAAGTTGGTCATGAAGTGAGAATTCACCAGTCCATGGTTGATCACAAATCTTGATCGACCCTTTTGACTGAAATTCTTCACATATTTCACGCGACCCATCGTCTGAGCCATTGTCGATAATCGCGATATCCAATTGATCATTGAGCAGCCTGTCGAGCTGTCCCGGCAAATGTATGGATTCATTCCTGACTGCCAGAACGGCCAATACGCTCAACACAACATCTAATCCTTTGTAAGGTACCAGTTGGTACAGCGTTGATAGCGTCGAAACTCCCTCAAAATGGACCAACCGTTCGACTGGAAATAATTTGCGCACTCATCGGTGTGATCATCGCGTAATTCGACGAATAGCAAGCCGCGGAAATCTTTGAAAAAGCGCTCCATCCCACGCATCACATCCAGCTCCATGCCTTCGACATCGATTTTTACGATGTCGAAATCTCCCGGAGCGAACAGATTGTCTCCTGGCTCAATCCTGAATACCTGCTGCAGACCTTCTTTGTCAGAGAAGGGGGCTGCCTCGTTGTCAAACAGCCGCAGCGACGTTCCGCCCAGATTGTCCGGATTGAAGGTGTCGATTACCGCCCTGGAAGACGCTTTGCCGAGTCCGAACCCAAGGTGCGAAAAATCAAAGGATGGATGCCAGTTGAGTGCCAAATTGGCTTTCAGGAGATCAAGCACCCCTGGCTGAACCTCGACCGGGGTCACGCGGGCTAGGTTCAGTCTGTGAGCAAGATAAATGGAATGATTTCCGACGTTCGCGCCGACGTCGAGGAAGCTTGTTGCGCCGGGGGCGAGTTCACAAATCGCGTCCAGCTCCTCTTCCTCGTAAATATCGCCTCGAGCATGAAAGCCTTGGATATGGTCCGTGGGATTATTCACCAGAAACTTGAATGACCTGAAAGGCCTTTCGACCGGGGCCATGAAGAATTGGTTGCCGCTTTCCGCCCGCAACTTCGCCGTGGCCTGAGCTTCTTTCCGAGCTGCCTGGCCTCGTTCGAGCATGAAGGCCATCGAGCCGACGGTTTGGACAGAGAAATTCTGCTCTCTTACGATGTTGACGAGTTCGCTGAATGCCTCGGAGGACCAGGGTTCATGTCCCTCGCCATCTAAACTGTGAAATGTGAGGACCGTCCAGGTATTGTCCGGTAACTCGCGCAGGGACGCTGCCACATGCTCAAAATGAGACTCCCGAACGGCCCAACTTTTCAAGTTCCATAGGTCGATATCGTTATCCAGATTATGATAGCTGGGTGGTAGGTCGGAAGAACAGGTTTCAAATCCCGCCGCGATTAACCCGAGCCCCTCCATAGGAAGCGAAGCTAACCTGTTGAATGGGAAACCAAAGACATTTGCTTTACTTGCAATATCTCTGACCAGTTTCACCGAGCGTTCTAGATCCGATCGGCATTCATCCTCGGTCAGGGTATCAAATGGCCGATGGGCGTAGGAGTGAGGCTGTACTTCATGCCCTCTGGCCAATAATGCGCGCCAACGCTCGGCGTTGCCGAATTCCCGTCCCTCAAAGAGGGGTTCGGACCGTTTTAACGGGCCGTCCTCCAAAAGTTCTCCGATCAAGAAGAAGGATGCCGGGAGGTCGCCAAGAATGACAGCTGCACTTTCTGCGCCGCACATGAAACCATCGTCGAACTTGAAAGAAAGGAATCGCACGACGCTTAATGCCCTTTCTGGAGCACCCAAACAGTCTCTTCAACGCTCGCTCCCCGCTCGATCGTTGTCATGGGGACGGACTCCACTTTGAGGTCGTGATGTTCCGCAAGTGCTTTCAGTCCATTCACACCGAGAGTTCGGCTGGCGACTAGATTCACATTTGGTTCCATCCCGGGCGTATAGCCGCGCGCGGTATTGTTACTCCAGCCAAAGTCGACCCCACTCTGAGCGGTCAGTATTTTGCCGCCGGGATTGAGGCACCCGACAATGAATTCGATATAGTCATTGTAATGAAGCTGACAGCACGCAAACGATTTGAGGTTCACGTCGACAATCAAATCGAAATCGCCCCGGTAGAGATCGTAGCTCCTGGGGTCGTGCTTGTTGGCAAGACAGGTCTTGATTGAGGCGGCGTTCCTGTGCCGTTGCGCAAAGTGATCCAGCTCAGGTTGGCTGATTGTTATACCGACATAGGTCGAGAGGTGAGCAGCAAGCTTTTCGTAAACGTGCCCATTACCGATTCCCATATGCAGCAATGAGGAGAGCGTGTCAGAATCACGGAGAATGCGCTCCAGGTAGGAGACGACAGCGTACTCTGCACCGGTCACCTCCATATTCTCCCAATTCGTCATGGTGTGTTGCGGCTCTAGGTCAAATGGGCCACCACAGAATTCTATTTCGTCTGCCATGCGTTCGTTCACCCAGTGCCATTTCGGTTAATTTTGAGAAGCAGCGTCATAATGCGCATGGCGTCGGTTGCTGCCAAGCGCAACGACCACCAATTTTCGAGTGACTTATCGCCCATGTCTCTCTGGCCCCTAAATAATTCGCTGATTGGACTCCTGTCCCGGTCCGGATTGCTGATAGTTTTTTGACACGGGGGTGTTCGCCTTGGCTCTGAACGCACAGGTCTGGGAGTCGGGCGATCAATATGTCTCAGGGCCTGCTTGTTTCTGGACCCAAGTGGAGTGTTGTTGGAAATGCAGGATGAGTTCGCCGCGGCAGGAAACCATGGTAGCCGCTCTATGAAAATTGAAAATCGCTGCAATGCAGAAAGTTGACTGGGTGTTGAGTTGTCCGACGTAGCTGACATTTCTGTATTGGTCGTTGCCTACAAGAGCCGCGCGACAATAAGTGCCTGCATGCAGGCGCTTGAGGCGCAGAGCCGCATGCCTCGAGAGGTGCTGGTTCTGGAAAATGGCTCCCCTGCTGGCGAGCAAATTGGCCCGGAGGATGTTCCTCCTGGCGTGCAATTGATCCGGCAGACAGAGAATCTCGGGTTTGCCGGGGGCAATAATCTTCTTGCTAAATCTGCCTCCTCGCGGTGGCTCGTTTTCCTGAACCCGGATGCGTTTCCCCATACGGATTGGGTCGCCGAGTTGGAGGCTGGAATACTCCGTTATCCCGCTGTGAGCCTGTTCGGATCAACCCAGTATTGTGCGGACAAGTCGGGTTTGCTCGATGGGGTGGGCGATGTCTTTCATGCAACGGGACTGGCCTATCGAGCCGGGTTTATGCGCCCGGTTGCCCTGTTGCCGAATGAGGGCGAGGTATTTGGTCCATGTGGAGCCGCGGCAATGATAAGCCGGTCGCTGTTTGACACGCTCGGCGGGTTCGATGAGAGCCTGTTTTGCTACAGCGAAGATGTCGATCTAGCGTTTCGCGCGCGCTTGCTGGGCGAGCGTGCGGTGCAGCTCCGGCAGGCCGCAGTAGATCATGTCGGCTATGCCTCATCCGGTCGACGCTCAGAGTTTGCGACCTATTACGGCGTTCGCAATCGATTGACGGTATACTTGAAGAACATGCCGGGCTGGCTCTTGCCAGCAACGCTACCCTTCCACATGGCAGCGACCGGGTTATTGTCGCTGGGTGCGGCCAAAAATCACCAATTCCGGCTATTCTGGAAGGCGGTCTTTGATGCTTTGGGCCGGTTGCCCGAGACACTCAGGGCGCGCAAGCAAGTCCAACAATCTCGCAAGGTGTCGCCAAGCGAGGTCGCTGCAATGCTTTCATGGAGTTCATATGGGCTTTTGGCTCGGATGCCGGATGTGCGACCCTATGTCGGCGACCCTAGTCACAAGGCGTCTCTTCCAGAGCGGTGATGCGAATCGAAACGAGATCGATTGTGTTGGCATTGCTGTCCCAGTCCGGCCATACGGCCAGATAGGCTTGTGGCCAGGTGCAGCTTGTTGACTGCACATCCAGCTCGAAACTCGTCAGTTCGTCGGAGAGTTCGACTTCTTCCCAGGAGCCCTGGCCCCGGTCCGGCGTGAAGAGGTTTAGCCGGGTTGCATCGGCGCCTTGCTGGGCACTGGCTCGTATCTGGTAGGTGATCCTCAGGCGGTGCCCTTCGAAGGCGCGCAACTCCTGCTCTGTTAGCGCAAAGAACGCACCAGCCGACTGTATTCCGTCCAGCGGCCCCCTTGCTGCAGAAATCTGCACAAAACGGCTGTTTGAGTCTTCGAGGAATTCTGCTGTCAGCCCGTTTCCAGTCTGCAGTGCAGCCAGGGTCGGCCCGTCATAGACCACGCCCTCCGACAGGATTTCCTCGGGCGTGCGGTGTTGCGACTCGCCGAAACTCATCGCGCCGGCAACCATGCCGGCAGTGACCGCGGCAGCGAGCGGATAAAATGCCCAATCGGGTAAGGAAAACATGCCGTTTCGCGCCTGCGTGCGTTGGAGGTCGGAGCTGGGTCAATGTTTGGACCGAGCGGCTCCGGGCGTCAATCGGTCCCGCCGGAGACGAGGCGTCGGCGACCATCTCGATTTTGCCCATTTTCACTGCCATGAATCACACTGGAGTCAATGTCACAGGGGATGAAGTTGACGAATAACTTGAACTTTGGCGCAACGCAGCCGATTTTGGGCGTATGAACGTGCGCGCCGACATGCCTGAAGATGCCCTTGAGGCCGTGGTCGCCCGCCTCGATACAGCGATGAGCCGGGTCGAGGGTGTGGCGCGGTCCATGCGCGAACGGGTCCGTCGGGCCGAGACCGCCGCAATCGAGGCAAGGGACGCGGATGTCGATCGCGCCAATCTGGCAGACGCGTTGGACCAGGCGCGCGGCCGGGAGGCCGTGTTGCAGGATGCGGCGCAGGCGGCGTCCGACGCGCTGGATACCGCGATCACCGATTTGCGCGACTTCCTGACCGAGGAAGGGTGAGCTCATGTCTCGCGTGACGGTCAAACTCAATGGTCGCGATTTCACCATTGGCTGTGAAGAAGGGCAGGAAGCCTATCTGCGGGAGCTCGCCGGCAGTCTCGACAAGCGTGTCAGCGAGATATCCGGCCAGGTCGGGCAAATTGGCGATCTGAGACTGTTGCTGATGGCCTCGCTGATCCTGGTGGATGATCTCAAGGAATCTGATCGCAAGATCGCGGAACTGGAAGGCCAGGTGCAGCGTTTGCGTCACGAGAACCACGGCGCTGCAAGCTTGCAGGCCGAGGCGAGGGGGCAGCTGACTGAGCATCTCGCCCGGCTGGCCGACAGAATGGAAAACTTCGCCGCGACGCTTGAGGCAGATGATGCCGACCCTCAGGGCGGTGACCGGACATCTGCGCCTGATGCCTCGCTCGCGGAAGCTGGTGCTTGAGCTTGGCGCGTTTCACCTCCACATAAGGGGTGGCGGTTATCTGCTGCGTACGACTGGAGCGTCTATCCTGCGGACCGTACACCTCCACGAGGGAACTGCCTCTGTCTGGGACCCTGGTCCCGTTCATGTGGTGCCCACCTGCACTGTCGGGTTTGTGGGGATAAACACGCTCTGACGGCGCAAGTGGAGCCGCCACATGACTTCTCCCGCAGACAAGCCGGCCCTGCGGTCACGGATGATCGAACTTCGCCGCATGGCGGCCGAAAGGCTGCCTGCGGCTGGTGATGAGCTGGCCCGGACATTTCCCGAAGCCTGGCTGCCGGCTGCCGGAGAACCCGTGGCCGGGTATTGGCCGTTGGACAGCGAACTGGATCCGCGTCCTCTCATGAAACGCCTGAGCGACCTTGGGCATTCATTGTGTCTGCCGGTTGTGCAGGGCCACGGCCTGCCTTTGGTCTTTCGCGGCTGGGCTGACGGTGATGCGCTGGAACGCCGGGCCATGGGCGTGATGGAGCCTCGCGACGACCGGCCCGCGCTTCGTCCCGGGCTTGTGCTGGTGCCGCTTCTCGCCTGCGATCGCTCCGGCAACCGGCTCGGCTTCGGCAAGGGGTATTACGACTATACGCTGGCGGCGTTGCGCGCGGCCGGGCAAGTCCGGGCGGTCGGTTTGGCCTTTGACTGCCAGGTGCTTGCGACAATTCCCGCAGAGCGGCATGATCAGGCCTTGGACGGGGTGGTTACCCAGAGCGGATTCATGTCGTTTTCGGCCCGCCCGTCCGGGACGCTGGATGCTTGAGGTTGTTCCATGACCTTCACCGTCACGCATGATCCTGCCAATTTCGCGGCCTGCCTGACTCATGTCGGGCCGGTGGATGCGGAAGAAATCCTTGCGTCACGGCAGGAACTCCGGGAGGTGGCCGTCAGCCGGTCTGTGCGTGGGGTATTGATCAATATCAGTGATGCGACCATCACCGCCGAACCGGTTCAGATCATCGACAATGTGCAGGGCCTCGTTGATGAGCTTGCGCCGGGTACGAAACTGGCTTTTGTCAGCAAGGCCGCGGATCAGGAGACTGTGTCCATGATTGTCGCAACCGTTGCCCATTCCTCGGGCCGAAAGGTTGGACAATTCCACGAGCTCGAGAAAGCCCTGGGCTGGATCCGGCTGGATTGGGACGCGGCGGTTGCGGCCGGTTTTGTCCCGATTGCCAACTAGGCCGCGGCTTGGCGCTGTGACGACCGGCCAGGTTCGGCCGGGCCTACTGACCGGTCATCCCCGTTGTGCATCACCTTGTTTCTCTCCTGGGAGAAGGTGGCCGGAAGCCGGATGAGGGGGATTCTCCCGTCAATCACCGGGCTTCACCCCTCACCCTGACCCGCTCCCAGGGGAGAGGGAACGCAACTCGACCCAAAAATCAGCCAAACTTTTCCTTCCCCCTTCCTCCCTTCGGCGCAATCGCGTGCGCAGACGAAGGTTTATGGCTGGGCGTGGCCTGCAATCCTGATTGCCGCAGCCTGCGGCCAACGCCGCAACGGCGCACAGAGCTCGCCGACCTGCCAATGGGGATGGCGGCACGGGCGGCCCCTGTGAGGCGCTGTTGGCGCTAGAGTTTGTAGGAGCCGGGTTTTTCGCGAAAGATGGCGTCCGCGAAGGCGACGAAGTCCGGCGCCAAGCCTACCTTGCCAAATGATTCCCATATCTCTCTGCCGCCATCGCAGTCGAGGATGAATTCGAGGTCCTTGAGGACGGCATGCCATTGGCTCTTTGGCAACAGGCCGTCGGCGTGCAGCTCGAACATGACGCTGTAGATCTGTAAAAAATGCCCGATGAGGATGCCAAACTGCAGCCGCTCGTCCGGGTCGAGCCGGGCGTAGGACTCGATGCCGCGTCTGAACATTGAAGCGGTCGGCTTGCTGCCCACTGTCAGCGAATGCATCTGCCCTGTCGCTTCGACAAACTGGTAGCGCGCAGCAGCCTGCAATTGCTTGGTGTTCTGGCGGACTTGCAGGGCCAAGTATAGCAGGGTCGGCCCGACCAGGACGACCGCGACGATCTGCGAAATCAAATAGGCATCATTCAATGTCATGATTGCTCCCCCGCTGCGAGACTGGACGATTCCATGCTCTGCGTCACGGGCGATACAAAAAGGGCGCCTTGCCGGCTGGCAAGGCGCCCCTTTCTTGTTCGGGTTAGCCGCCCTAGTAGCGGTAGTGTTCAGCCTTGAACGGGCCGTGCTGCGGCACACCGATATAGTCGGCCTGCTCGTCCGACAGCACGGTCAGCTTGGCGCCGAGCTTGTCGAGGTGCAGGGCCGCGACCTTCTCGTCGAGATGCTTGGGCAGGATGTAGACCTCGTTGGTGTAGTTCTCGCCCTTGGTCCACAGCTCGATCTGGGCCAGCGTCTGGTTGGTGAAACTGGCCGACATCACGAAGCTCGGGTGACCGGTTGCATTGCCCAGGTTCACCAGGCGGCCTTCCGACAGCAGGATGATGCGGTGACCTTCCGGGAAGTTCACCAGGTCGACCTGCGGCTTCACATTGGTCCACTGGTAGTTTTTCAGGCTCTCGACCTGAATCTCATTATCGAAATGGCCGATATTGCAGACGATCGCCATGTCCTTCATGGCGCGCATGTGGTCGACGGTCAGGATGTCCTTATTGCCGGTGGCGGTGACGAAGATGTCCATCTCGCCGATCACGTCCTCGGCCCGCACCACCTCGAAACCGTCCATGCAGGCCTGAAGGGCGCAGATCGGATCGATTTCGGTCACATAGACGCGGGCACCGGCGCCGGCGAGCGACTCGGCTGAACCCTTGCCGACATCGCCATAGCCGAAGACGAGCGCCTTCTTGCCGGCCATCATCACGTCGGTACCGCGACGGATGGCATCGACCAGGCTTTCGCGGCAGCCATAACGATTGTCGAATTTCGACTTGGTGACGCTGTCATTGACGTTGATCGCCGGGAAGGGCAGTTCGCCGCGCTTTTGCATCTGGTAGAGACGCATGACGCCGGTCGTGGTCTCTTCGGACACGCCCTGGATGGCGGCCTTGGCCTTGGCGAACCAGCCCGGGGTCGCAGCAATGCGCTTCTTGATTTGCGCGAACAGGAAGGTTTCTTCCTCGGATTTCGGATGGTTGAGAACGGACGGGTCGTTCTCGGCCTTCTCGCCAAGGATCAGATACATGGTGGCATCGCCGCCATCATCGAGGATCATGTTGGCGGTTTCGCCGTTCGGCCAATGGAAGATGGCGTCGGCATAGTCCCAGTATTCTTCCAGCGTTTCGCCTTTGGTGGCGAAGACCGGCACGCCGGTCTCGGCGATCGCCGCGGCAGCGTGGTCCTGGGTCGAGAAAATGTTGCACGAGGCCCAGCGGACTTCCGCGCCGAGTGCCGTCAGTGTCTCGATCAGGATCGCGGTCTGTACGGTCATGTGCAGCGAGCCGGCAATCCGCGCGCCCTTGAGCGGCTGACTGTCCTTGTATTCTTCGCGCAGCGCCATCAGGCCCGGCATTTCGATTTCAGCCATGTCGAACTCGATCCGGCCCCATTTGGCCAGCGACATGTCCTTGACGATATAGGGTTTGTCCGCAGCAAATTGCGTCATGACCAAAAGGTCCTTCTTGTTCGGCGTTCGTAAAGTGGCAGGGCGAAGCGATTGCGCCCCGTGCTTATCAGGATCAGAGGAGGGAGCGAAGCTCGTCGGCCAGATCGGTCCGCTCCCAGGAGAAGCCGCCATCTTCGGTCGGTGTGCGGCCGAAATGTCCGTAGGCGGCGGTGCGGGCATAGATCGGCTTGTTCAATTGCAGCCGGGTGCGGATGCCACGCGGAGACAGGTCGGCCAGCTGGCGCAGTGCGTCCTCCAGCTTGGCCTCGTCAACGCGGCCAGTGCCGTGCAGGTCAACATAGAGCGAGAGCGGCTTGGACACGCCGATCGCGTAGGAAACCTGGATCGTGCAGCGCTTGGCCAGTTCGGCCGCCACAACATTTTTGGCCAGCCAGCGGCAGGCATAGGCAGCCGACCGGTCGACCTTGGTCGGGTCCTTGCCGGAAAAGGCGCCGCCACCATGCGGCGCGGCGCCACCATAGGTGTCGACAATGATCTTGCGGCCGGTCAGGCCGGCATCGCCGTCCGGGCCGCCGATTACGAAAGTGCCGGTGGGATTGACGTAGAATTCTTCTTCCGGTGGGAACCAGCCTTCCGGCAGGACATCCTGCACGACCGGGCGCACCAGCTCACGGATGTCGTCCTGGGTCAGCCCGTCCTTGTGCTGCGTCGAAACAACGACCGAGGTCACGCCGGCCGGGACGCCATTCTCGTAGCGCATGGTGACCTGCGACTTCGCATCCGGCTCGAATTCCGGACGTGCGCCGGATTTGCGCAGCTCCGCCATGCGCTTGAGGATCTGGTGCGAATAGGTGATCGGGGCCGGCATGAGTTGCGGCGTCTCGTCGGAGGCATAGCCGAACATGATCCCCTGGTCGCCCGCTCCCTCATCCTTGTCGCCGCTGGCATCGACGCCCTGGGCGATGTGAACGGATTGCTCGTGCAGGAAGTTCTGTAACGTCGCCGTCTCCCAGTGAAAGCCGTCCTGCTCGTAGCCGATGTCGCGGACCGCTTCACGAGCGGCGGCTTCGATCTCTGCATCGTCGATCGGTGCCGCGCAGCGGACTTCACCGGCCAGGACGATCTGGTTGGTCGTTGTCAGGGTTTCGCAGGCGACACGGGCTTCCGGGTCCTTGCCCAGGAACAGGTCGACAATCGTGTCGGATATGCGGTCGCACACCTTGTCCGGATGGCCTTCGGAAACGCTTTCGGACGTGAAGATGTAAGAAGAACGGCTCACTGTGGAATCCTCATATAAGGAAATCTTTATATCGTCGGGTAGACCAGATGTGACGAGCGGATGCAAGTCTCCTCCGCTTTGCGGAAGATTTCACCAGCCCATATAGGCGGCGCTGCCCAAACAACCAGATAGCCCCTAGCCAATCCAAGCATATAAAGATATCTTTATGTCCTGATGTGGTAATGATGCGGCGGTGCGGCACGCCCCGGGCGGGGCTGCCAGAGCCGCAGCAGTGGAAGGGTGTCCCATGGGTGAGCACGGGCAGGCAGCGCGGAAACCGGACGGGTTGTCGGTTTCGTTCGAATTCTTTCCGCCGAAGACCGATGCGATGGAATCCACGCTTTGGGAGTCAATCTCGCGCCTCGAGCCGCTGCGTCCGGATTTCGTATCCGTGACCTATGGCGCCGGCGGATCGACCCGCGACAGGACCCATCGCACCGTGCACCGGATTGTCGAGGAAACCTCTATCCCTCCCGCGGCCCACCTGACCTGTGTCAATGCCAGCAAGGCCGAGGTGGATGGCGTCATCCGTGATTATTGGAAGTCCGGCGTACGCCACATTGTGGCGCTACGCGGTGATCCGCCTGACGCGATCGGGGGGAGCTATGTCCCGCCAGCTGGCGGCTATGCGAATGCCGCCGAGCTCGCGCGGGGCATTTCCGACATTGGTGATTTCGAGATTTCGGTCGGTTGCTATCCCGAGACCCATCCGGAGAGCCCGAATGCCGGTTTCGACATTGATTTGTTGAAGGCCAAGATCGATGCGGGCGCGACACGGGCGATTACGCAATTTTTCTTTGATGCCGATGTCTATTTCCGCTTTCGCGACCGGGCCCGGGCCGCCGGCATCACCATTCCGATCGTGCCGGGCATCATGCTGCAACCCAATTTCAAGGGTCTCAAGCGGATCGCCGGCCTGTGTGGTGCCAGCCTGCCGAAATGGCTGCATGAAGCCTATGAAGGTCTCGATGAGGATGCCGGCACCCGCCAGCTGGTGACGGCTCACGTCGCGGCCAAGCTGTGCGGCAAGCTTCGCAATGGCGGGGTGGATGGTTTCCACTTCTACACGCTCAACCGGGCCGAGCTGGCGCTGTCGACCTGCCAGTTGCTGGGCGTGAAGGCGGGCGACCGTGAGCTGCAGGCCGTCGCATCATGACGCGTGCCGCCCGCATTGCCGCCCTGGACGCCAAGGCCCGTACCGAAATTCTCATTCTTGACGGGGCAATGGGCACACAGATCCAGGATCTGAAGCTGGACGAGTCCGGCTATCGGGGCGCACGTTTTGCCGGCTGGCACGTTCCGGTCCAGGGCAATAACGACATCCTCAACCTGTCAGCTCCGGAGGCGGTGAAGGCAATCCACCAAGCCTATTTCGACGCGGGAGCCGATATCGTCGAGACCAATACATTCTCCGCGACGACCATTGCCCAAGCTGATTATGACATGCAGGCTGTTGCCGGCGACATCGCCCGCGAAGGGGCGCGACTGGCCCGTGAAGCGGCCGACGAGGTCGCAGCCCGGACCGGGACTGTGCGAGGCGTGGCCGGCGCCATCGGTCCGACCAACAAGACCCTGTCGAT